>Ga0209638_1002841_pt1 | contig 10517 bp, 10 predicted proteins | sample BarGraNGADG00211_FD_184490 | JGI IMG/M metagenome (GOLD analysis project Ga0209638, IMG submission 184490) | Arctic peat soil microbial communities from Barrow, Alaska - Barrow Graham LP Ref core NGADG0002-211 (SPAdes) (version 2) | ecosystem: Environmental > Terrestrial > Soil > Wetlands > Peat... | reverse complement strand
CCGGCACGACCCAGACCGGGCCGGAGGCAGCCCGCAAACCGCTACCCCTCGACCGACCTTGCCCCTCAGGGCACCAAGCCTTGCTAGACTAGAGGGGACATCATCGGGTCGAGGCGATCGGTATCGGTATCGGTATCGGTCTGCCACAGCTTGGGCCGCCAGCGGCGCGTACCCGGCCGAGCGGAATCGTCGCCTGGCGACGCCGGTCGGCAACGCGGTCAAAATGGGACTCCACCAAGGCCCGCGCACTGTTCCGCGCCCCGCGGGACGACGCCCCGCTGACCGTGAAACCCTGACCGTGAAATATTGACCGCACTCGAGGGTCAGCGCTCGTCACTTGTACCGGCGTCGGCTGAGCAGAAAGCCGGCCACGAACCCTCCGGCGGCGGCCACGGCCAGAGCGACCCACAACGGTGCCTTCGCGACGAAGGAGATCCGGGTCGGGTCCCGGTTGAGGACGATGAACAGCAGCACCAGCAGGGCGATGACCACGGCGGCGATCGTGCGCAGACTGACACCCGGCGAGCTTCGCCCTGGAGAACGGTTCAGATCGGCGGTTCGGCGGTCGACATTGGTTGCTCCTCCTCGTGTGCCGCGACACCAGTAGGCCCGATCCCGCCCTGGCGGCAAAGTCCTTGCGAGCACGGGGCGCGGCGCCGCCTCGCGCGGTCTCAGGGAGGGCTGTTGAGGCGGGGCGCCACGGCGCCGACGGCGCCGACGTCGGCGTGGTTCACGGCGACGAAGTTCAGCGGCCGGCGTTGATCACGGCACCGCCTTTCTCCGCGCCGTGCTGTTCGACCGGTGACTTCGTCGGTAAGATCCCATTCAAGATGCCTCGGGCAGGCCTGGAAAGTGGGCCACCGTCATGAGCTCGACACCGCACGCGCCCCAGCCGCAGGACAGCTCCGCCAGCCTGGCGTCGACATACCAGAACCTGCACGCCCACCCCGAACTGGCGTTCCAGGAGCGGCGCACGGCCGGCATCGTCGCGCAGTGGCTGCGCAACTGCGGCTACGAGACGACCACCGGCGTGGGCGGCACCGGCGTCGTGGGGATCTTGCACAACGGGCCCGGCCCGAGCGCGCTGCTGCGCGCCGACATGGACGCGCTGCCTGTCACCGAGGACACCGGTCTGGCATACGCGAGCACGCAGCGCCAGGTGGACGCCGACGGCACCGACGTCCCCGTCATGCACGCGTGCGGCCACGACATGCACGTGACCTGCCTGCTGGGCGCGGCCACGACGCTGGCGGCAGAGCGGAGCTCGTGGGCGGGCACGCTCATGCTGGTCTTCCAGCCCGCGGAGGAGGTCGGGCGCGGGGCGCAGGCGATGATCGACGACGGGCTGTTTACGCGCTTTACCCGCCCTGACGTCGTGCTGGGTCAGCACGTCGCTCCGTTGCCGGCCGGCATCCTGGCGCTGCGCGCCGGTCCGGCGTTCGCGGCCTCGGACTCGCTGCGCGTCACCCTGCACGGCCAGGGTGCCCACGGCTCGCGCCCGGAGGCCTCGGTCGACCCAGTCGTCATGGCGGCGGCGACCGTCCTCCGGCTCCAGGGCGTGGTCTCACGCGAGATCGCCGGCACCGAGACGGCGGTGGTGACGGTTGGCGCGATGCGTGCGGGCAGCCGGGGCAACATCATTCCCGACAGCGCCGAGCTGCTGCTCAGCGTCCGCGCGTTCGACGAGGACGTCCGCACCCGGGTGCTGCAGGCGATCACCCGCATCGTGAGCGCCGAGGCGCAGGCCTCCGGTGCGCACCGGGCGGCCGACGTCGAGGTGCTGGAGTCCTTTCCAGCCGTCGTCAACGACGCCGACGGCTGCGCCACCACCCTCGCCGGCTTCGAGCGCCACCTCGGTCCGGGACGCGTCGTGGACCCCGGAGCCGTCACGGGCAGCGAGGACGTCGGGCTGCTCGCCCGGGCAGCCGGCGTCCCCTGCGTCTTCTGGCTCCTCGGTGGAGCGGACCCGGCTGCCTTCGCTGGAGCCAGCAGCATCGAGGAGCTCACCCGCATCGTCCGTGACCTGCCCTCGAACCACTCCCCCCACTACGCGCCCGTCCTCGAGCCGACGATCACGACCGGGGTCTCGGCACTCGTCGCGGCCGCACGCACGTGGCTTCCGGCGGGCTGAACCGGCCCGTCGCGGCCGTGACCCCTCCTACCCGTCCAACGGCACTCTGGGAGTACGCGCATGTGACCGGACCGTCGTCGCCGGAGGGTTTGTGCTCACCAGTCCCCGGGTCTCGATGCGCACCCTGGTGCTGGCAGCGCTGTGGGTGCCCGTCTACGGGTCGCGACTGGTCTTCGACGCATATGCCCCTGGATCGGCCCACCGGTGCAACGGGTGCTGCGCTCGCCGAGGTGTGCCTTCCGAGAACGCGGCGACATCGGGCACCCAGCCCACCGGAGCAGCTTCCGAGAACACGGACCCGTACGGTGCGGCGCCTCGCCGTGGGCGGGCGCCGGTCCCGCTCCCACCTGTAGGGGGGCCCTCCAGGCCGGCTACCTCGAGAGCAGCTGGCCGGGGCGCCGCTGTCGGAGGCGACCCGACGCACCTACGCCTCCAAATCCGCGGCTACCTGGCCTGGCTGGCCACCGCCGACGTCGAGGGTGAACCGCTAGCCGAAGCACTGCCCGAGACTGGGCACGTGCGGGAGTACCGGACCCACCCGGCCGCGGTGCTCAAACGCTCCAACGCCACCATCAACAACGCCCTGGCCGCCGTCGACGACTTCTACACCCGTACCGGCCTTGGCCCCGCCGCCGTGCAGCGCCTCGATCTGGCGCCCCTCGCCCCGCGCGCCCTGATCGGCCGGGCCGTCACCCGCTGGCTGCGCGCCGCCGGCACCGTCGAGTCCGCCCGCGACCGGGCACTGATCCTGACCCCGTTCTACGCCGGCGCCCGCAACGGCGAGACGGTCACCCTCGACCTCGACGACGTGCGCCTCTCGACCCGGAAGGGCAACGTCCGCTTCTACGGCAAGGGCGCCAAACCCCGTCAGGTCGAGCTGCACCCCCAGCTACGCGAGGCCTACACGGCCTGGCTGGACGAACGGACCGGGTGGCCCGGCGCCGGCGCCACGACGGCGTTCTTCCTCAACCGCCGCGGCGGACGGCTGTCCGCCCGGCAGGATCGGTTGGCGGGCGTGCTGACGGAGATCAGGCCGCATCTGAACGAGCGGCAGTGGCGGTTGCTATTGGGTGCGCAGGCGCGAGCGGTCGGTCGGGGCGGAATCAAGCTGGTGGCCCAGGTGGTGGGGGCCAGCGTTGCGGCGGCGAGGGTCCTTTGCCGTTGCGCCGAGGTCGGGCCAGGGGCCTGTCCTACACCGGAGCGGCGCCCAGTCCTAGCTAGACCTCACCGGCCTGGTCCAACGACACCGCTGCCGGCTCGATGCCGGACTCGCGGGACTCTACCGAGCGCCGCAGGCCGGCGTGCAGTGAACCAGGAGTGAGCACGCCGAGGTAGTGATCGCCGTCAAGCACGGCCACCCAGCCCGCGTCGTACTGGAGCATCACCGAGAACGCGGTCTTCAGGCTGGCGTCGGCCGGCACCCAGGCCTCCATCCGATGCGCCCGGTCGGCAACGACGCCGTCGCCGACGGCCTGTTCCACCCCTATCCATCCGTGCAGCGTCCCGGAGGCATCGAGCACCACCGCCCACCGCGCGCTGGCGCCGTTGAGGGCACGGCGGGCGTCGACCAGCCGGTCGTCGACCGCGACCACCGGTGGCTTGTCCAGCTCGGCGACGTCGATGGCCGTCACTGCGAGCCGCTTCAGCCCGCGGTCCGCGCCGACGAAGTCGGCCACGAACGGCGAAGCCGGGCTGCCCAGCAAGGTGGCGGGGTCGGCGTACTGCTCCAGCACGCCGCCCTGGCGCAGCACGGCGATCCGGTCGCCTAGGCGCACCGCCTCCTCGATGTCGTGGGTGACGAAGATGGTGGTCTTGCGGACCTCCGCTTGCAGGCGGAGGAACTCCGCCTGCAGCCGGTCCCGCGCGATCGGGTCGACGGCGCCGAACGGCTCGTCCATGAGCAGCACCGGGGGGTCGGCCGCCAGCGCCCGGGCCACGCCCACCCGCTGTCGCTGACCGCCGGAGAGCTGGTGCGGATAGCGCCCGCCGTACTGGCCGGGGTCTAGGCCCACCAGCTCCAGCAGCTCGGCGACGCGGGCGGCGGTCCGCCGCCGGTCCCAACCCAGCAGCGAGGGCACGGTGGCGACGTTGGCGTTGATGGTCTGGTGCGGAAAGAGCCCGACCTGCTGGATTACGTAGCCGATCCGCCGGCGCAGGGCAACCGGATCGGCCTTGGTGACATCCTCGCCGGCCAAGAAGACCCGGCCGGAGCTGGGCTCGATCAGCCGGTTGACCATTTTCATGGTCGTCGTCTTGCCGCAGCCGGATGGCCCGACCAGCACCGCCAGCTCGCCGTCGGCGATGTCGAGGGTGAGCTCCTCGACCGCGGTGGTTCCGTCGGGGTAGCGCTTGGCCAGCCGGTCCAGCCGGATCATTGGCGCGCCGTCGCTAGACCGGCTGCTGGGCCGGGCGGGTGTGGCGGCGGTAGCGTCCACATGTGCTCCCTGGACCGGGTGTGCTGGCAGACAGCTCGGGCGTGCCGAACCCGTGGCTGTCGTGGAAGTACCTCTCGGGACACTACGACGCGATCGAGGCCGCGACGAGGCAGCACATCTCGCTGACTTTGGTGTCGGTGAGCGTGGGGTTGCTGATCTCCTTCCCGCTGGCGCTGCTCGCCACCCGTCGGCGCCGGACGGCCGGACCGATCCTGGCCCTTGCCGGGGTCCTGTACACCATCCCCTCGCTCGCCCTGTTCGTCGCGCTGGTGCCGGTGACCGGGCTCAAGCCGCTGACGGTGGAGATCGGGCTGACGGCGTACACACTGGTGATCCTGGTGCGCAACGTCGCCGCCGGACTGGCGGGCGTGCCGGCCGACGTGGTGGAGGCCGCGCGCGGGCTGGGCTACGGGTCCCTGCGGCTGTTGCTGCGGGTGGAGCTGCCGCTCGCGCTGCCGGCGATTCTGGCCGGGCTGCGGTTCGCCACCGTGTCCACGATCGCGCTGACGACCATCGGCGGGTACGTCGGGTACGGCGGGCTCGGTGACCTCATCTTCCAGGGGCTCAACAGCCTGTACCGGGCGCAGGTGCTCACCGCCTCGCTGCTGTGCGTGGCGCTGGCCGTCATCGCCGACCTGTTGCTGCTCGGCCTGCAGCGAGTGCTGACGCCCTGGACCCGAGGCGTGGCCGCGTGAGCCGGAAATGAGCATGGTTGCCGACACGGTGCGCTGGCTAATCGACGCCAGCAACTGGAGCGGCACCGACGGCGTAGGGCACCGGATGCTCGAGCACGTCGAGCTCTCTGCCGCCGCCGTGCTCATCGCCGCGGCGGTCGCCCTGCCGGTGGCCCTCTGGCTGGGCCATATCGGCCGCGGTGGCGCGCTGGCGATCAACGTCTCCAACGCTGGCCGGGCGATCCCGGTGGTCGCTATCTTGGTGCTGCTGGCCGTTTCCCCGGTCGGTTTCGGCAACCGGGCGACGGTGATCGCGCTGGCATTGTTCGCCGTACCGCCCATCCTGACCAACGCCTACGTAGGCATGCGCGGCGTCGACGCGGAGGTCAAGGAGGCCGCCCGCGGAATGGGCATGACCAGTGGTCAGCTGCTGCGCCGGGTCGAGGTACCGCTCGCCGTACCGCTGATCGCCGCCGGAATTCGCACCGCCACCGTGCAGGTCGTGGCCACCGCCACGCTGGCCGCCCTCGTCGCTGGTGGTGGGCTGGGCCGGTTTCTGGTCGACGGCTACGGCCGGCAGGACTACGCGATGTTGTACGCCGGGGCCGTGCTGGTGGCGCTGCTCTCGGTCGCCACCGAGGTCGTCCTGGGGGCGCTGCAGCGCCGGCTGACGCCGGCCCGCGGGCGGCGTCGCGGTGTGGATCCGGCAGATCTGCTTCGCCCCGAGCGCACGCCGGCCGGGCAGGCGCAGGCCACCTAGCCGGTGCGGATATGTCGGCGATTCGGGCGATTCGGCGATTTGTCTTGCCGAGTCGGCCCCCTCTTGGTTGGCTGGCGGCCAAGCGGGGTCCCCCGCCCGACACGCGCCGGCAGCACGCTAGCCGGCGGGACACAGAAGGCGGATCACGCATGCGGCCGCGCTCCCGTATCTCCCGTACCTCCGGCGCCGCGCTCTCGGCGGTCCTGCTCACCGCTGGTCTGCTGGCGACCGCCTGTGGCGGCGGAAGCTCCACCAGCTCCTCGTCGTCGTCCGCGCCGTCGACCAGCGGCTCGATCGGCAGCGGTCCGGTGACCATCGCTGCCTTTAACTTCAGTGAGAGCCAGATCCTGGCGAACGCCTACAAGGACGTCCTGGACAAGGCCGGCTACCAGGCGAGCGTTAAGTCGCTGACCAACCGCGAGGTCGTCGAACCTGCGCTGGAGAAGGGCGACCTCGACGTGGTGGCGGACTACGTCGGGACGTTGACCGAGTTCCTCAACAAGAAGGACAACGGGGCGAACGCGACGCCACTGGCCTCGCCGGATGTGGACAAGACGGTGACGGCGCTGCGTACGCTCACCGACAAGCGGGGGTTGGTGGCGCTGAACCCCTCGCCGGCCACGGACCAGAACGCCTTCGCCGTCACCAAGGACTTCGCCACCAAGAACAAGCTCACCAAGCTGTCCGACCTGTCCGGGTACGCCGGCAAGCTCACCCTTGGCGGTCCGCCAGAGTGCCCGACCCGGCCGTTCTGCCAGCCGGGGCTGCAGGGCACCTACGGGTTGAAGTTCGCCGGCTTCAAATCCCTGGACTCGGGCGGTCCGCTGACCAAGCAGGCGATCAAGACCGGTCAGGTCGACATCGGCCTGGTGTTCTCCTCCGACGGCGGCATCGACGCGCTCGGCCTGCAGGTGCTTACCGACGACAAGAAGCTCCAGACCGCCGACAACATCGTCCCGATCGTGCGCAAGGACAAGGCCAACGACCCGCTGACCGGAGCGCTGAACAAGGTGTCCGCGGCCATGACCACCGACGACCTGGTCAAGCTGAACAAGCGGGTGGACACCGACCGCGAGGACGCGGCGACGGTGGCCAAGGACTTCCTCAAGTCCAAGGGCCTGGCCTAGCCAGGCCTAGCCACGGCCTAGATCGGCAGTCCTCTCCTGCCCAACGGTTGTTCCTGACCACGCGGTTGTTCCTGACCACGCGGTGTCAGCCGTACCAGCCACCCGGCGGCAACTGCTCGCCGGCCTCGACCGCCCAGTCCAACAGGTTGCCCGGCGGCGGCAACGGACACGCCCACGCCGCGTCGTAGGCACACGACGGGTGGTACAAGAAGTTGAGGTCGACCACCATGACGCCGCGACCGGTGGCCAGGTCGACGTCGCCGCCGAGGTCGGCGCCCTTGACGGTGTCGAGCAGATAACGCCCCCCGCCGTACGACGTGGAGCCGGCGGAGGCGTCCCGGACGGGCACGAACAACCCGCCGCCGTATGAGCCCAGCCACCACGCGGACAGCGCGCCGCGGCCGTCCGGGAGCCGCAGCACGCCGAGCCGGTCGAACGGCACGACCCCGTCGGTCGCGGTCGGTACGTCCAGGTGCATCGGCGGCACGTCCGGGTCCAGGGGGAGCTCGAATCGCAGGCTGGCGTCGTACGGCGCCACCGGCAGGCCGTCGAATTCCGGCCGTCGGGTGACCGGCAACGGGCTGTCCGGATGGTGGGCGAACAGGGCGTCGCGCCCGGCGCTCCACAGCACGTGCGCGGTGACCGGTTCCGGTTCGGCCTGGACGAGGCGGTATAGGTCGGCGACGCGCCGCCGCCAGCCGAGCAGGGTGAGCGACATCCGTGCAGCCTGGTCCGTCGTCCGGTTCTTGTCGACGACCCGGGCCGGATCCGCCTCGCAACTTGCCGCCATCCCCAGCGATGTTGAGCCCACGTGCGGATCAACGGCTCGGATACGCACGTGGGCTCAACATCGGCGTACGGCGCGGCGCGGGGCTCAACATCGGCGCCTCCGCGCGCCGGTAGAAGCCGTCGGCGGCGTACCAGGCGTCGTACCAGACGTCGGCCATGGCGTTCGCCACGAACGCAGACGCGAGGACCCGGTTGCAGGAGGCGACCGGCGGCTGGCGGGCACGTCGTCGATTGCTCCCACCGCCACCTGGCTCCGGTAGGGAGTGTTCGGGGCATGTCGGGCGTATCGGGCGCGTTACCCTGATGTGTCGCACCTGCGCTGGTGCGCCGCACTCGTCCGGTACCCCCGAGGACTGGAACGCCCGCATGCCGCGCACAAGTCCCGCCACGCCAGGAAGCCCGCTGCCCGCCGCCGGGCTGGCCGCGGCCGCGGCCGCGCGCCCCGGTCGGATGGCCGTCGGTGTCGTCGGCGTCGGCCGGGTAGGTGCCGTGCTCGGCGCGGCGCTACGGCGCGCCGGGCACACGATCGTGGCCGCGTCTGCCGTCTCCACCGCCAGTCGCACCCGGGCGTCGACGCTGCTGCCGGGCGCGCCACTGCTGCCGGTCGACGAGGTGGTCGCCCGTTCGGAGCTGGTCCTGCTCGCGGTCCCTGATGACGCGCTGCCTGACCTGGTCGACGGCCTGGCGGCCACCGGAGCCGTGCGCCGCGGCACGCTGCTGGTCCACGTCTCCGGTCGGTACGGGCTGGGCGTGCTGGCGCCGGCCGTCCGGTGCGGAGCGCTCCCGCTGGCGCTGCACCCCATCATGACCTTCACCGGGTCTACCCCGGACCTCGAGCGGCTGAGCGGCGCCAGCTTCGGGGTGACCGCGCCCGAGCCGCTGCGGCCGGTCGCCGAGGCGCTGGTGCTGGAGATGGGCGGCGAGCCGGTCGTCGTGACCGACGCCCTGCGCCCGCTCTACCACGCCGCCCTCGCCGTGGGCGCCAACCACCTGGTGACGCTGGTCGCCGAAGCGGTCGCGCTGCTCGGCGCAGCGGGGGTTGAGCACCCGGCGCGGGTCATCGCGCCCCTGCTCAGCGCGGCGCTGGACAATGCGTTGCGTTCCGGCGACGCCGCGCTGACCGGCCCGGTTGCCCGCGGGGACGCCGGCACCGTCGCGGCGCACGTGGCCGCCCTGACGGTGGCCGCGCCGGGCTCGGTCCCGGCGTACGTGGCCATGGCTCGGCTCACCGCCGACCGCGCGTTGGCGGCCGGGCGGCTGGCGCCGGCCGGCGCGGGGACCATCGTGCGCACGCCCGAGCACCGGGCCGCCCTGGAGTCGGTGATCCTGTCGAGTTTCACCGTCGCCCGGCCGTGCGACACCAAGGCCAACCGACCACCGGGCCCTGAGTCACTGGCCGAAGCGGCCCGCCTGCTGGGCACCGAGGGCCGAGAGGTGACGGTCGACCTCCAGGACTACGCCGACCTGGTCGAGGGCTCGGCATGAGCGAGCAATCCGTCTATCAGCAAGCCCGCAGCCACCTGGCCTACCTTCGAATGGCTGCGGCCGCCGAGGCGTTGCCCGCCGAGCTCGAGTTCGCGGCCACACAGAAGCTCGGCCACACGGCGTTCCTGGAGCGCCTGCTGGAGGTGGAGGTCAGCGCCACCGAGACCCGCCGGCGGGCCAGTTTGGAGCGGTTCGCCTCGCTGCCGTCTCCCTTTCGCATCAGCGACTTCGACTTCGACGCCCAGCCATCGATCGACCGGAAGCTGGTGAACGAGCTGGCCACCCTCCGGTTCTTGGAGGACGCCACCAACGTGCTGTTCATCGGTCCGCCCGGTGTGGGCAAGACAATGTTGGCTGTGGATCTGGCACGGGCGTCCATCGATGCCGGCTATCGGACCTACTACACGACGGCAGCCGATCTGGTGGCCCGCTGCCACCGGGCGGCCCTGGCGGGCCGGTGGGCGACCACCATGCGGTTCTTCGCCGGGCCGAGGCTGCTGATCATCGACGAAGTGGGCTACCTGCCGTTGGCCAACGAGGCAGCGGCTGCGCTCTTCCAGGTCATCACCCAGCGCTACCTGAAGAGCTCGACGGTGCTGACCACCAACCTCGGAGTGGGGTCGTGGGGGAAGATCTTCGACGACCCCATGGTGGCCATGCTCGACAGGTTGTTGCACCGCTCCGTTGTGTTCAACATCGATGGCGAGAGCTACCGGATGCGGAGCCAACGGGCCCGCGCCGAGAAGCTCACGAAGGGGGTGAAGCCCAACCCGAACGAATAGTCTTTGGCATCACCCCACCCCGGGCGAACGCCTGGGGAATTTCGATGATCGAGAGTGGGGAATTTCCGTAATCGGCGTCAGTTTTTTCCGGATCCTCCCAAATAGTCACCTTCGCTACCGCAGTACCCGTCGCCTGTGATCCGAAATCGCCGACCCGCCCATCCTTCTGCCAGGAGACATACCGGGCCATTTCATCAACCAGTGCATTGAAAAACGTCTTCAGGCTTGGACCGGGCCACTCCTCCTCCTGTCCCAGTTCGCTGCTCGCACCGCCCTCGAACCACAGGTCCATTAAGTCATCGAGCCCATATCCGTCCATGAAGGTGATGGTGAC
>Ga0209638_1002840_pt1 | contig 10520 bp, 10 predicted proteins | sample BarGraNGADG00211_FD_184490 | JGI IMG/M metagenome (GOLD analysis project Ga0209638, IMG submission 184490) | Arctic peat soil microbial communities from Barrow, Alaska - Barrow Graham LP Ref core NGADG0002-211 (SPAdes) (version 2) | ecosystem: Environmental > Terrestrial > Soil > Wetlands > Peat... | reverse complement strand
TCTTCTTTGCTCATGGTTAGCAGGTCCATTTCTATGTCCCTTTCACAGGGGACATTCTAACTTGTACGCAAAGGGGACATTACTATTAAACGCTTACATCAAATATATTATGATTGACGGTTACCTCCTAAGCAGGTATAATCCGCCTTCGGCTCAAATCAAGATACTATATGGAGTAACCGATATGGAAACAATAAACGCAACGCCTGAAAGCGCGTTGCAACCTAAAACGCGTCTTTCAGGGAAAGTCATCAAAACCACCATTGCGGGGGCCATCGTAGACATCGGACAAAAGATTCCCGGCGTCATCCATATTTCGCAACTACAAAAAGACTCTGTTAACCGGGTTGAGGATATAGTTCAAGTTGGTCAGGAAGTAATCGTTTGGGTCAGGCGGGTGCATGACGACCGTGTGGAATTAACAATGGTGGAGCCTCTATCCCTTGAATGGCGTGAGTTGAAACCGGATATGGTCGTCAAGGGCAAAGTATCCCGTTTGGAAACCTATGGAGCATTTGTTGAAATCGGCGCAGAACGCCCAGGTTTGGTGCATGTCAGCGAGATTTCACATGACTATATCAAGAATCCTGGGGAAGTTCTAAAAGAGGGTGACGAAGTTGAAGCAAAAATCCTTGACGTGGACCGCCGAAAAAAACAAATCCGCCTGAGCATCAAGGCCACGTTACCAAAACCGGAAGAAGTAATTGCCGAAGTCAATAAGGCAGAACTTCGCAAGGGACGCACCGGAAAGAAGGGCAAAAAGCAAGAGGAATCGACCGAAGAACCAGAAACAAAAGTACCCGAATTGACGGCATTCCAAATCGCATTTCAAAAAGCCCAGGAACGAGCGGGTGACAAGAAAAGTTCTGTGAAAGGTAGAAAATCAAAACCCAAACTTAAGGAAGAGCAGGAAGAAATATTTAACCGAACTCTTGAGAACCGGATAACACCTGGTTGATGCGTCCCTATAATTAAAAAGGTAACCTGTCAGGATTTGAAAACCTGGCAGGTTATTTATTATTTCGAGTACGAAATCACCTCGGATGGATAACAAAGTACCTTTTTAGTATTGTTGCCCTTTTGTCTGCATTTCCTGTAGAAATTTTTCCCGGTTGGCGGAGCGGGCAGTTTTCCCACTTGATGTTTTGACAAGCCAGGGATGGTGGACAAGATGGACATAACGCAATGCCACTGCAGACCCCCTTGTGATAGAGGCACGGATCTCATCAGCTATATTATAGCGTTTTTCAGGGTCGTCCACATCCACTTCGGCTACAAGGACCACATCCTCCGTGCCGGTGATCTCGTTGAACACACCAAAAGCCGATGCTCGCCCTGGATGGACGCCAGGTACTTCATACGCCAAAATTTCCAAGTCTTGTGGAAAAATATTCTTCCCGCCAATAATTATCAGATCTTTCTTTCGCCCAGTGATAAATAGCTCTTCGTCCACGAGGTAGCCATAGTCACCGGTTAAATACCATCCATCCAAAAATGCTTTTTTGGTTGCATCCTCGCGGTGATAATAACCGGTGAGCATGCAATCGCTAAGAACGGATATTTCGCCTACGTGCCTATCGGGTAGGACCTGGCCCTTATTGTCGATAATTTGTATTTTTGTATTCTTAATAGGTTTCCCTGTGCCCATCATGCGCACCACAGTCTGCCCTGGTTTTGCTGCCTGAGCTACATTTTTAGTCTGCAGAGTGTCACGATCAATATCTTCGCAGAAGACGGGTGCATTTACTCCGCCCTGGGTAACAGCAAAAACATTCTCTGCCATTGCGTAACAGGTGCACAGGCTTTCAAACCGCAATCCCAGGTTTTGGAAGCGCTCATAAAATGCGTTGTGACTTTCCCAACGCATTGGTTCGGAACAATTGGAAATAACCCGCCATGTGGATAAATCCACACCTTCCAAATCGCGATCGCGAATCTTTTGGGCACTGAAGTTATAAGCGAAATTTGGCAACCAGGAGAGTGTCCCCTTATATTTCGATACTGTCTGGAGTAAGCGGTATGGAGCTCGGATCCAGTCAAACGGCGACATAAGGACAAGCGGATACCCCATCAGAATTGGCATCAGCCAACATGCTATAAGTCCCATGTCATGGTAAAGTGGAAGCCAGGAAATAAAAACATCAGTGCCCGTTAATTGGATGGCCTTGGCATAGTTGGTTAGCTGATTGATAACCGCCTGGTGCGACAATGCCACCCCTTTCTGAAGACCAGTTGTCCCCGACGAATGTTGAAGTAGAGCAATGTCTTCCGGTTTGCGTAGGAGACCACCGAATAATTGAAATTGCGGTAGGCACGGACTCTCAACGTGATCGGTGACAATAACGGTTTTTACTGAATCCCGACCAGGTTTTATTGCTGCCTGAACCTCAAATTCGAAGTCCGGATAGGTAACAATGGCAGTCGGTCTAGAGATGGACACCAAACCACCCAGGTCAGCGCGATAACGATCAGGCAGCAATTTCTCGGTAAGAAACGGCATTATTGATGGAATTGCCCCAAGTAATATGGCTCCATAATAGGCATAGAGCAGATCAATTCCGTGCTGGAGGATTAGTAAGATTACATCTCCAGGTTGAACCCCGTTTCCCTGATATGATTTTACGTACCCTGCTGAACCATTTAGCAATTCACTATATGATACCGGTCGGTCGGGTTGACCGGCATGCAGAATGGTCACGCAAATCTTATTGGGGATTGACTCGTAATGACCTTTAAGAAGGTCTGAAAAGGTCGGCATTTTTATTTGCGGGATTTGATTAGATTAACCAGTTGATTTAAAGTATCGAAGGTAGAGGCATTCAATTCTGCGTCATCTATTCGCACTCCAAAGTTATTTTCGACAAATAGAGAGAGATCCACCAAATGAAAGGAGTCTACCAACCCGCTCGAAAGGAGTGGTTCGTCAGATTTGACAATGCGGTTGGGTTGTTTCAGAATTTCCGTGGCTATATAAGCTCCTAATTTTTCAAGAATCGGATCAGACATTGTATCTCCCTTATGGTTTTTTTCTTCTTCCGAATTATGGTTGACCGGACCAGGGCAGCAGAGCAGCAAATGCCGCTTGATTGGTGCCATTTTGGACTTCAATACGACTTAAATAATACAGAGATGTCAGGCTATGGACGTATTGAGTCCCCAGCCCGACCGCTGCCAAATAACCATATTCCGCTACTTTTTCGTCAACAAAGGAATCGGTATCCCCATATGGGTAAGCAAATGTTTCTACTATTGTGCCAATTTCAGATGCAAGCAAACCCTTCGAATGCCCTGCCTCGAAATTAACTAGATCATGATGCGAAGACAATTTCGGATGAGACATGCTGTGGCTCCCAATTTCCCAACCGCTTCCGACCAACATGGTCAATTGATCGACGGACATATACCCTTGTGCTCCAACATAATTTCCGACTATATATAAAATCCCGGTGAACCCGAATTTTTGCATGATCGGAAAAGCATTCTCGACCACGGTTTCATACCCATCGTCGAATGAAATCACAACCGGTCGGGGTGGCAGCAAAGCGCCTTTGGTGATCGCAGCCACCAATAGTGACATTGGTATTGTTGAATATCCCCAATCTTTGAGTGCCTGCATTTGCCATTTAAAATCTTCCGGGGGCATATAATACCTTGCATCAATCGAGTTTGGTAAAGGTGGTTCTGCAATGCGATGGTAAAGCAAAATGGGGCAGGTGATCGTACCGGATTGAAACAACCAAACCGGTGTTGGTGTAGTTGTAGCAGTAGCCGTTGGAATCGGAACTGGTGTGTTAGTTGGAATAATTGGTGTAGCAGAAATCTGTTGCAGCGTGACAGAAGGAGTTGGAACGATGGTGGGTCTTGCTGGATAACTCAATAAATTGCAACCAGAAGTGGAAGCTATTAAAATTAACAGAAGAAATGATTTTTCAAGTTGAGTGTTGAGCATGTTCGCCTAAATATTCCCAGATATTGATCGAATCAAGGATGAGTAATTAAAAATTGGTAAACTGAATCAATCGTCTGCAAAGCTGTCAGATTTCGCCAGGTCCACCCAAGTTCCATCCGGATGGGATCGTCGAAATTATAATTTCCCTCCACTGTGCCGGGGGTCAGATGAAAGCCATCCGAGCTGATGAGTCCATAATTCGGGAGGACTACTGTTGCTGCTCCGAAATTCCAAAGGGGGATATCATAATCATGAGCAATTTGAGCTACTGTTTCATTAATTGTAACTTGGGAACCAGGGATTTCGGCACGTGTCGCAATAATGGGGACTACATCCTCCGAAAGAACGTAATCAACCAACATTCGCAAATAATGATCATATTTTTGAATATCACCAGACCATGCTTCCTCCATACTAATGATCGCAAAGGAGGGATTATATACCCTGATTTCACATGCAACTGGAGTCTCCCCTTTTTCGCATGCGTCTGGTCTTGGAACCAATGTCCAAAACGAACTTAGGACTGTAGCAGCATTATAGCCACCATGGGTAGCCAGGCTTGGTCGAGACCAGGAACCCTTAAAATGTTCGATGGTCTGCTGCAGGTAGTCATATTGACTGCCCAGGTGATACTTCGATGGATCATCAAATGCTGACAGAAAATAGGGTGTTATATTTTGGCAATCCCCGATTTTTGAAAATCGCGCCGGGTCGCGACCAATAGCCAAACCTTGCTTGAATATATCTGCGACGCGACGCGATACTCCCACCGGTATTACCGGCATGGATTTCCACGCCCCCATTTCAAGAGTAACTGTAGGCGCTTGTGAAGGAGTGGAAGAATTAACTGGAATGTGAGTCTGTGTGGAAACCGACGTCGCAACCGGGCTGGAAGCTTGTGTTGGAATTTCTGTTACACGCGTACTAGTTATATTGCTACACGCAGTGCAAAGATAAACCAAAATAACAATAAGAGTGGAATTTTTCAAGGGCAACCTTGCTGAGAAATGTATTGTTCAACCCGACTCGCTAATAAAGATTCACCAGTTGATGTCAGATGGATAGCACTGTTTGTAAATTCATTCGCCGGGATGATATTCCACAAATCGAGATAATTCCATCCCCCCGTCTCAGCTTGTGCGGACATCATCTCCCTCCATTGGTCATAAGCCCAGCGAGGGTAAAAATAATTGTATCGTAAATCGCTATTTTTTCCAGCACTGATTAGCATTGGCTCATTTATCAGAATTATTGGTGTTTTGGCAGCTATGTGGAAACCAGCATCAAGTTCAGCGAAAGCCAAGACAGACCCATTCAGGGTTGGAGGTTGCATGTTATGGTAGGAAACATCGGAATTAAAGTCGGTTTGGGTATGCTGATAATCAACAGGATAGGTTTGATCGATGCCCGTCGCTGTCCATAGGACCCCGTACATTTGAAGACGGAACAGATCTGCCAGGCTTCGTCGCTGTCCTATAAGAGTTTTATCCCAGAAACCTGGGCGGACGATTGCTGGGTCATTCGGATTTAGTGGTAGCTGGTAATTCCCGATCAAATCGTCTACCCGGCTGGCATTATTAACAACTATTGGCGAAGAAAGTTGATTGTCGACTGGGAACGCTTCTAGAGTCACTGCCCATATGATCAGGTCGGGATGATAACGCATTGCATAATCCAGCACCATTAAATCTTTTGTCAGAGAGATGGTTGGATACCCCAGGTTGTAAAGACGCGCTGTCTTTCCGCATAATGAGAGTCCCGCTGCATTCATCCGCCCGGTAAGAGTCTCTTCCGGGTGTAAAAGGGTACCCCATATTGAGGAATCGCCAATTACAATTACCCTGTATTCGTCCGCTGGTTTAGGACCGTCTGCAATAATATGTGAAGCGAACATGGCGTCTAGATTGAAGAGGCTAAGGTTGTAGGATTGGGATGAATCTTCGCCGAACGGAAATCGTTGGCGCCCCGAAAAAAGAAAGTTATACAGAGAAAGTCTACCCAATGAGACGGGATTCACAGCAACGGAAACCAAATCAACCATCAGAAAAAGAACCATGCCTTTAAGAAAGACGTTCCGAAGAAATTTTGTATTCATATTATGCCAAACCAAACAAAATACGGAGGTAGTTGGTAGAACTGGAAAGGTCCGGCAAGGCAAAGAAAACCCAGCCAAGCGCCACAAAATTGAAAGTTAACAGCACGCCTCCGATATTCAAGATCGAATGCCACCGTGGCGACAACGTAGTAAAGCGAGCCCGGGTTAAATCAGACCAACGGTTATGAATGAAAAGGCCCAGTCCGTGCCACATCCCCCAGGCAACGAAGTTTAAGGTCACCCCGTGCCAAAGACCGATCAATACCATTGTCGCCAACTGAGTTAAAAATATGATCACAGGAATGGGGAGAGATTTTTTTCCTGAGCGTAACGCCCGCGTTACAGGGTTAAAAAAATATGCCCGGAACCATTGCGTCAGGGTCATATGCCAGTTATTCCAGAATTGGGTCAGGTTGGGTTTCAGGTACGGTGAATTAAAATTCTCCGGGAGCCTTACACCGAGCAGCCGCCCCAAACCGATGGCTATGTCCGTATACCCGCTGAAATCGAAGTAAATTTGTAAGGAAAAAGCATATAAAAGCACCCACGCCCATCCGGCTGAACGGACCTGAAGCGCATTGGTTGCATTTAACGCAACCAATGCCAGGGCATCAGCGACTGCAAATTTCTTGAACAGGCCAACCAAAACCCGCTTGCCAGATTCACCGATATCATCGGCAGCCAACGCCAATGGGTGGCGCAAATCTCCAACAAACCTTTCGATGCGGTCAATGGGCCCGGCGGTTAATGCCGGAAAGAAAATGACATATATCATATATTCCGATAAAGTGACTGGCGGTAAGCGCCCGGTTGAACGGTCACGGATGGTGTGAAGTAAACGGAAGGCGATATAGGAGAAACCCAGCCAGCGTATATCCTGCGCTAAGGCCAGGCTGGTGGATTGATGGTTCAAACTCCGCAGGAGAACACTAACCAATGATGCTAGTATTGGGACTTTAAGAACTACAAATAGCAAGATTATTAACCCCATGGCACTAATCAACACGACATTATAATTTTTAGAGAAACGGGTTAGTGCTAATGCGATTAGCCCAATTGCTGCCAACCCAATCAAGACCTGGATGATTTGAGGAGGGTTGGAGGCTGTCAGGTAAAGTGAGAAACCCAGATATCGTGTAAGGCCAAGAGCCAACACCATAAAGATAAGGATCAACAAAGAGGGTAAATTAGTGCGCCAGGTACGATTCTCTGGTGAAGAGGTAATAATCCAAGTGAGGGAAGCTAGGGCAAGGGTGGCAGTCGGAAACCAGAAATCCATTCCGCGCACCGGCAGAACCGGTTGCAACGCATAAATAGCAAGAACGCTGGTTACCAACAAAAACTGTTCCCGCCAGCGATTATGTATGACAACGCCTAACAGCACGCTCAGGCCAATTGAAATAAGAATAAAGATAAGGGTCATTAATAACCCTGATATATCCAGATTGGGGCACTACTAGTTGTTAAAATGACCAACGCGATGAGGATCAGACAAAATATCAATGCCCAAAGATTCTCGCGCGTAAAAAGGTTGAATTTCATTGGTATCCGCAAACTAAATATTCACCGCCCTGGTTCACAACCTGGTATGTTCGAACGGATAAGTCGAATTGCTGGTCTTCGCCATTATATGTGGCTACAATTTTCCCCTGGCAAATCACTTGCGTGGTTGAGCCGTTTGAGCCAGTTGTCGCGCAAGAAAGATTTTCCAACTTGGTAGCGACCGCCTGGAGTGAATCCAATTCAAGAAGTGCATTTGACTCCCAATTTGCACAGGATAAGGCGGACAAGGCGTTGGTGTTTTTATTTACCAAAGCAGTAAGGTAATCCTCGACAGCTTTCGCGGCCGGAGCAGAGACTTTTCCACAAGAAGATAACACGAGAGCTGCAATACTCATCAAAATCACACCTGGAGCGTATTTTTGCATGAATGACTCCTTTGACAATTTAGCGATTTCTTCTAAAGAAAGCTTGTTAAGCCGAAAAATGGATGATGTTTAATTGGGGAGTGTAACAATTTCGATATCTAAGGAATTTTTGAATTAACCATCGTAGTTCCCTGAAATCAGGATTTTGGGTGGCAAAATTATACCTTTTTATGGCATGAATTGACAAAATATTCCAATCCTGATAGTATGGGGCAAATATCAAAAGAAGAGGTATAAATGGCGACCCCAATTCAAACCCAAACCGTTCTACTCACCCCTGCTGCAGCCGAAGTTGTTCGCGGGCTGCGCCAACAACAAAAGCTGGACGAAAGTTACGCCTTAAGAGTATACATTTCAGGCCAGACTTGTTCAGGATTCCAATATGGTATGGCTCTCGACAACAAACCTCGCGAGACAGATGCTACATTTGAGAGTGAAGGACTCAAAGTAATAGTGGATGAATCTTCACTTCAGTATATGGCTGGTGCGAAAGTCGATTATGTCGACGATACGCGAGGCAAGGGATTCCTGGTGGATAACCCAAATGCTGCGCCCGCTTGTTCATGTGAAGGCGGGACATGCGGATCAAGCGAGAATTAGCAAACAAAGAGAAACCGGGACAAACCCGGTCTCTCTTTTTAATCAATGATTTTAATCACCTGCCCCGCAAGTACGAAATGACCGCACCCAGTATTCCGACCAGAGCCAGACCAAGAATCACAAAACCCATTGGTATACCTGGCCCGGAAGCTGCCAAAGGCTCAAAGTTTAGAGTTGCCAAGGGAGGTGGAGGCGTGAAAGTCGGCAACCTCGTGGGGGTTGTTTGAACCTGAAATGCAGCAGCATAGGTGGGATTAATTGTTGGTGTCGTACGGGGTGTGGCAGTAGGTGGTGGTTCAACGATGGGAAGGAAACCCGGGGAAAGAGATACCAGTGATGCATACACCCAACCCACTCCCCCAGGTGCGCCCAGGTATATGATTTGAATCCATTCTTGACCTGGTGACTTTCCAAGAGCCGGAGCAGTCTCTCCCGGCACCAGCCAACCAATCGCATCGGGATAATCATACTCACTTGGTCCTGCCCGGACATTCGCTCCATCCGGGCTGGTTACTGTAATTATTGGTCCACCAGGTGTTCCTGTTACAGTTGGAACATTCCCGGTAGGTTGTTGAGCGGCAGCCGGAGTCCATGCAGGAGCCAGCCAAAGCACGCAGCCAAATCCGAGCAAGAGGAGAATCCATAGATATCTTTTTATCCGAATCAGCATAAATCGCTACTTGTAGAACAAATTTCCGTAAATCTAGTTGGAGTATTGCCCGATTAGGCAAAACGATTATAATCGAAATCTATGGACAGACGTGTGTTTCACGGAGATATAACCCCCACTGATGTTGCCCAGGCATTAACTGCTGAATTCAACCAGGGTAATACACAAACCCAGGTGCTTGGTGGAAGCGGTAATTTGACCGTTCAAATTGCTTCCTCCGTGTATTCGCGTTCGGGTGGCAAAACTGCGGTTAGCGTCAATCTTCAGCAAATAGAAGATGGGATAATGGTGCAGGTTGGTGAACTGCAGTGGTTGGGAGTTGCCGCCAGCCTTGGACAGACAGCAATTTCCGCTCTTCTCAACCCCTTGAACCTCCTCGGCCGCCTGGACGATATTGCTCAAGATGTGAGCAGTCTGCAGTTGAATGAAAAAATTTGGGAGATTATCTCCAATGCCGCCAAGACTGCTGGTGCCAGTCAGGAACTTTCTGAACGTCTCAGCAGTGTGACGTGCGAATTCTGCGGATCAGCAAACCACGTGGGTGCTTCAACTTGTATTGCGTGTGGTGCACCACTCGGAGCTGCACGACCAAAAACCTGTTCAAAATGCGGTTTTGTGCTGACCCACGATGAAAAATATTGTCCCAATTGCGGACAAGCCATTACCATGTAAAGTCTCCGGTAATGCAGCCGCTCAAATACTGCTGCAAGAATGAGCAGGAGAATTGTGCGGAAATTGCTGAATTTCCCCCCCGCTTCCAATATTAATTATCCTGTAGATCAATATTAAAAAAATGCCAACGCTTGACGCCCTCGAATCCCGCCTACAAACATTACTTGAAGTCAATTTATTAAAATATCTGCCCGGCTACAAGGTTGAAGAACGGATTTTTCAGCAATTGGCAACTGCCATGCGTAATTCCCTCAGAGACCTGGATGGAACCACTTTCGCTCCCAATGATTTCGTTATCATCGCTCACCCTTCAATAATAATTCGCTGGAATTCAGAACCACGCCTCATGCCAGATTTAGCAAAAGCTCTACAATCTGCTGGGGAGGAATCTGGGTTTCATTTTTTGTCGAACCCGGTAGTTTCATCAGCCGAAGATACCCATGTGCCCGAGGATCGTGCCCGAATAATTGCGTCTTTTAGTGGTGGAAGTTTCCCAGAAACTCGTGGACTGCCCATCGAATTCCAACCTGATGATTCCACTGAAAATATTCCTGCAAACGCTTTTCTTGTGCTTGATGGGACGAAAATTTTTCCTCTCGACCTTCC
>Ga0209638_1002839_pt1 | contig 10522 bp, 10 predicted proteins | sample BarGraNGADG00211_FD_184490 | JGI IMG/M metagenome (GOLD analysis project Ga0209638, IMG submission 184490) | Arctic peat soil microbial communities from Barrow, Alaska - Barrow Graham LP Ref core NGADG0002-211 (SPAdes) (version 2) | ecosystem: Environmental > Terrestrial > Soil > Wetlands > Peat... | reverse complement strand
TGAAGGGCTACATGGTCACCTTCCTGATCCTCGAGGTCGGCATGATCGGCGTCTTCGTGGCGCTGGACCTGTTCCTCTTCTACATCTTCTGGGAGATCGTGCTCGTCCCGATGTACCTGATCATCGGCATCTGGGGCGGCTCCAACCGCATCTACGCCACGATGAAGTTCGTGCTGTATACGCTCGTCGGGTCGCTGCTGATGCTGGTGGCAATCCTGGCCACGGCATTCGCCTACCAGGCGGCCCACGGCGGATCCTGGGTCGGCGCGTTCGACTACGAGAAGCTGCAGCAGTTCGCGCAGGCGGGTTCGTTCGGCAACAACTTCCAGCTGGTCGCCTTCGTGGCGCTGTTCCTGGCGTTCGCCATCAAGGTGCCGATGTTCCCGTTCCACACCTGGCTGCCCGACGCGCACACGGAGGCGCCCACCGCCGGCTCGGTAATCCTGGCGGGAGTGCTCCTCAAGCTCGGGGCTTACGGGCTGATCCGCTTCGCCGTGCCTCTGTACCCGTACGCAGCGCACACCTTCGCCGGCCCGATCATCGTCCTGAGCATCATCGCGATCGTCTACGGCGCGGTCGTCTCGGTCGTCCAGCCCGACCTCAAGCGCCTGGTCGCCTACAGCTCGGTCAGCCACATGGGCTTCGTGACGCTGGGCATCTTCGTCTTTTCCGCGCCGGCCCTGCAGGGCGCGATCCTGCAGATGGTCAACCACGGCCTGATCACCGGCGGGCTCTTCCTCCTCGTCGGCGTCATCTACGAGCGCACCCACGACCGAACGATCGCCAAGATGGGCGGCCTGGCGGCGACCATGCCTCTCTGGTCCACGGCCTTCGGCTTCTTCATCCTGGCTTCGATCGGCCTTCCGGGGCTGTCGGGATTCGTCGGCGAATTCCTCGTGTTCGTCGGCTCGTTCATGGTCGCGCCGGTGGTCTCCGTCGCTGCGATTGCGGTCATGGTCCTGGCGGCCACGTACCTGCTCTGGATGTTCCAGCGGGTCGCCTTCGGTGCCGTGTCCGACTTCCTGCGAGGCCTGGGCGACCACCTGACCGACATGACCGGCGTGGAGGCGGTAACCGTTGCCCCGTTGGGCATTGCGATCGTTGTGCTCGGGCTCTTCCCGAGCCTTGCCCTGGATCTCCTCAGCGGCCCCGTCCGAGGCTTCCTGGTGGCCGCCGGAGTCCCGGTAGGGTGAGAGGAGAAGCGAGATGACCTGGTCGGACCTCACTACCGCGGCGCCGGTCGTTCTGGCCGTCCTGGTGGCGGCCGCGATCATCGTCGTCGACATCGCCGTGCCGGGGCGGCGGAAGCTCGCCACCGGGGTAGCGCTGGTGGGCATGGCGATTGTGGCCGCGGCGACGATCCTCCTGGGGCTGAGCGGACGCCACGAGACCGCCTTCGGCGGCGCGTACACGCTCGACGGCCTGACCACGTTCCTCGACCTGCTGTTCGTGGCGATCGCCGTGCTGACGATCCTGTTCGCGACCGACTATCTGGAGCCGCGCGGGCTGCCGATGGCCGAGTTCGCCGCCGTCCTCGTGTTCGCGATCACAGGCGCGATGCTCGTCGCCGGTTCCGCGGATCTGCTGCTGCTCTTCGTCGCTCTCGAGCTGATGGTGTTGCCCGGCTACCTGCTGGCGGGCTTCGCGCGCAACGACCCGTACTCGACCGAGGGCGCGATCAAGTACTTCCTGCTCGGCTCGTTCTCAAGCGCGATCCTGCTCTTCGGGCTGGCCTATGTCTGGGGCACGACCGGTAGCACGCGCATCAGCGACGTGTCCGCGGCCCTCGCCGTGGTCGCGTCCAGCCACTCCATCCAGCCGGGCCTGGCGATGGGCCTGGCGTTCATGACGACCGGCGTTGCCTTCAAGATGGCCGCGGTCCCGTTCCACTACTGGACTCCGGACGCGTACCAGGGCTCGCCGACCCCGGTCACCGCATACCTCTCAGTCGGGCCCAAGATCGGGGCGTTCGCGATCGCCCTGCGGCTCTTCGTCGGGGCTCTAGGGCCGCTCAAGGCCGACTGGCTGCCGGTGGTGATCGTGCTCGCCATCGCCACGATGACCCTGGGAAACCTGGTGGCGATCACACAGGACAACGTCAAGCGGATGCTCGCCTACTCCTCGATCGCCCACACGGGATACATCCTGGTCGGGCTGGCCGCGTTCGCCGGCGGGACGAAGGGCCTCGAGACGCAGGCGATCCAGTCCGTCCTGTTCTACGGCGCGGCCTATACCTTCATGAACATGGGCGCGTTCGCGGTGATCGCCGCGCTCCAGCGCCGCCCCGGCGTGTCGAGCCAGATCTCCACGTTTGCGGGTTTGGGAAGGCGCGATCCCTGGCTCGGGGCGTTGATGGCGCTCTTCCTGCTCTCGCTGACGGGAATACCGCCGCTCGCGGGCTTCTGGGCGAAGGCCTACGTGATCGTCGCGGCCGTCCAGGCGGGCGGCTGGGTCACGTTGCTGGCGGTGGTCGCCATGCTCAACGCCGCCGCCGCAGCGTTCTACTACCTGCGCGTCGTGGTGTACATGTACATGCGCGAGCCCGAGGGCCAGCCCGTGGTCAGTTCGCCAGGCGCTCTGTTCCGGATCGGCCTCGCGACGACGGGCATCGTGACGCTCGTCTTCGGCCTCTTCCCGGCGTTCGTGACGCTGGCCAGCAACGCGGCGAGCGCCCTGGGATCCTGAGGTTCCGAGCGGCTCCCGCCGGCTGCGGAGCGCCTCCCGCCGGCTGCGGAGCGCCTCCCGCCGAGACTCTAGCTCGCGCTGGGGCTCGTGCTGGGGCTGCCGCTCGCCGATGCGGAAGCGGATGGGGAAGCCGAGGCCGGCTGGTCCCCCTGGGGCGTCGTCGATGACGGCTCAACAGTAACCAGCGGCAGGGAGGAACTCGGCGTCGACGTCGGCAGCACCACGGGGGTCGGCGGAACCCGTGTAGCCGGCGCCTTGGCCGGCCAGGCCGCGACCACTGCCACGAACACGAGGGCGACGACGACCACCCCAAGAAGTGCGCCGAGGACAACGCTCTTTCGTCTTGCCATGTCGTGAGAGTACCAAGGATCGAGCCCGCTCGTCGCCGCATCTGCGGCACACCGCCGGATCGCCTGCTAGCATGCCCGTCCATGCGACGCCTTCGCCGGCTGGCTCGATTCCTGGGGAGCGGATTGTCCGATTTGTTCGGACTCGTGCCGGCTCTCATCGCCGGTGCCGGCGTGTTCCTCGTCGTTGCGGGGTTGCTGAACTACATGGCGCCCGTGGCCGCCAGTCCGGATGCAACGCCGAGTCTCGGCTTCGGCCCATCCTTGACTCCAACCCTTGTGAGCCCCACGCCCCAGGGTTCCCGCTCGCCGGGCCCCAGCTCGAGTCCCAGCGCGACGGCCAACGCGGGCGGCGCCCACGCCACTCGCGTCCAGGTCCCGGCGCTGGGCATCGACCTGCCCGTTGTCGCTTCCGCTCCTAACGAAAACTTCCCGCTCTGCAACGTCGCCGAGTACTTCGTCGACAACGGCGTCAAGCCGCCCAAGCCGCTGCTGGCGACTCCCGGAGCGGCGCAGGCGACGTACTTATACGCCCACGCCAGGACCGGGATGTTCCTGCCGCTCCTCACCCACTCGCAGGTCAACAACGGCCAGGACATGATCGGGATGTACGCGGTCGTCTACACCGACGACAACCAGCGCCACATCTACGAGATCGACCAGGTCATCCGCCACGTTTCCGCGAGTGCGGCATCGCTGGATCAAGTGTTCGCCGCCACGACCGACCAGCTCTGGCTGCAGACCTCCGAAGGCGCGAACACCAACCCGTCGAATTCGAGCAAACTCCAGGTCGTCGCCACACCGCTCGGCGTCCTGGCTGCCGATCCGGCCGACGCGCACCCCACCGGCAAAGGCCGCGTTTGCGCCTGAATTCCGGTGTGAGCCGGCGTCGGGGGACGAAGCCCGTTCTAGATCCAGTCGATCCGGCGCAGGAGGCTACGGCCATCCCGGCGACTATCAGGCTGCCGGCAGCCACGAACCAGAACCCGAACCCCTGTCAGCCGCTTCATATGAGCGAGAGGTTGTTGTTGACCGTCGAAAGGTAGGCATCCAAGCCGACCATCGTCTTCGCTCTGGGTCTCAGAGGCCGATCGGTCCGCCGTACTCGCGTTCATCCTCAGGTTCACCTCCGGCGTCCCCCGCGGCCAGGACACGCGCTCGCGACCCCAGCGCGAATGCCGGCACGGCCGCGACGACGGTCACCACGGCCGCTAGCAGGAAGACGCCGACCAGAATCGAAGCTGCTTTGTTGGCCGCCCAGGTTTCGAGCGCCTGCGCCACGAGCCCGTCGTACAGCGGCCGGTCGCGAAGGTAGGCCGGGATGTACTGCTTGTAGGCGTCTCCGGAGCCGTACACCTGCTCGGAGAGACGCGAGATAGTCGTCGAACCGTAGGCGGTCAGGGCCGCCATTCCGACGGCCATCCCGATCATGCGGGCCACGGTGACCGTGGCGGAAGCGGCACCGAACGCCCATTGCCCGACCGCCTCGACAGCCGCCGTCGAGCGAGGGGTGACGGTCAAGCCGAAGCCCAGGCCGAAGGTCGCCGCGGAGATCGCGAAGGTCGGGGCAGCCACGTCCGGGCTCCAGGTGGACATCCAGACCAGCCCCGCGGCGCTAAGCCCGAGGCCGGCGAGAGTCATCAGGCGCGGCGAGATCAGCCGGGCGAGGAAACCCGAAGCCAGAGCGCCCGCGGCCATCGCCGCGGCGAGCGCACCGAGCACGATCCGCTGCTCTTCCGCCCCGCCGTAGAGGACGCGGTCGACGAACACTGCGCCGCCGACGATGGCCGTGGCCAGGCCGTACCCGGTGAACAGCGAGACGAGCGCCGCCGAGCTGAAGACGCGATCGGCGAACAGGCGCGGATCCAGGAATGGGTTGGGGCGGCGCATGCCGTGCCAGATGGCGAGTGCGCCGGAGGCGGCCCCGATCAGGAAGAGCCCGGCTACCGCGATTTCGATCGGCAGGCCGAAGAGGCGGTCGGTGGAGCCGAGGAGCGTGACACCGGCCAGGATTCCGCCGAGAGCGACGGTGAAGAGCACGGCGCCGAGAACGTCCAATCGGCCGCGAAGATGCACCGTATCCCAGTCCGATGTGGCCGCCCAGGCGAGGGCCAAGGCGCACAGGCCGATCGGGACGTTGACGTAGAAGACCCACCGCCAGGCGGGCGCCACGGTCGTGACGAGCGGGCCGGATCCGATGCCGAACTGGTTCAGGGCGGTCTCGGGATGGATCGTCTCCAGAAGAGCGGCACCGACGAACGGACCGGCGGCCATGCCCAGGAAGGTCAGCGCTCCAATGACCCCGAGGGCGCGCGGCCTCGCCGGGCCCTCGAACAGATGAGCCGCTGCGGCGGTCGCCACGGGGATGATCGCTCCGCCCCCGACGGCCTGGACGAGCCGCGCCGCGATCAACTGGTCGAGCGTCTGCGAGAGCCCCGCCAGCAGCGACCCGAGCGTGAAGATCGCCAGCGCCACGAGGAACAGCCGGCGGGCACCCCAGACGTCGGTGAGCCGGCCGGCAAGCGGCATCGTCACGACGTAGACCAGCAGGTAGCCGTTGATGATCCACGAGGCTTCGCGCAGGTCGGTCCAGGTGGCCATCGTGGCCAGGATCTGGGGCAACGCAACGGCCGTGATCATCAGCTCGAGCCCGGCGAGGAAGACGCCAACGCCGAGTACTGCCAGGAGCACGTACGAGTCGCGGCGCTGCATACCGCGAGTTTAGAGGCGCGCCCGCTCCGCGGCACCGCAGGCCTCGGCACTTGCCGCTTACGCGCCAGGTGACTGGTACCCCGCCGCAGGCCTCGCCAGTTGCCGCTTATGCGCCAGGTGACTGGTACCCCGCCGCAGGCCTCGCCACTTGCCGCTTATGCGCCAGGTGACTGTTACGGAGATGCCGGTCCCTTCGGCCGAGCTACCGAACAGCCCAGCGGACTCGGCGCCACCCGATTCACGCTCGATCCTCCACCGGAACGCGCCGCCGGCGTCGCTTTCGACTTCGCACGAACGCGCCGACGCTTGATAGCAGTCGTTACCCGCATATCCGTGATGAACCAGAGCGCCGCCGGGCACGGACCTTCGGGCGCGGCCAACCAGCGCCTCATGGCTCGTCCATCGGACGGAAGCACCGTTCGGAGCGTCGCTCCAAATCGCTCAACCCGGCCTCGATTCGCCGAGTTGCCCGCCAGGACGATCGCCTTCGCGACCCCGGTCCCGCGCCAACCACGTCGAGCGGCAATCTCCGGCGCGAGCTGGACCTTTCGGTCGAGCGAGGCGAGCATCTGCTGGAGGTCTGGCACAACCGACTTGGTCTCGACCACGAGCAGCCGTCCGGTCGCCGGGTGCCAGGCCAGCAAGTCGACGCTCCCTCGCTCGCCGCGGATCCAGAACGTCACTTCTACTGCACACCGCCAGCCTATCCCGGCGAGGATCTCGACCAGTCGCTCTCCGATCGCCGCATGGACGGCATCGAGCAGCCGGTCGAGCTCTTCGCCTCGCCAGCGCACTCGGACGTCCAGCTCTCCGCCCAAACCCACGACGACCCGCTCGATCGCATCCAGGGCGGTGCCCGCAACCATGCCCCGCTCGATCCTCGAGACTGTCGTCTGCGAAACATGACATCGCACCGCCAGGTCCGCCTGCCGCCAGCCCAGTCGCTGGCGGAGCGCCCGAACCGACCGACCGAACCTCTGGCGATCCATCGCTCGAAGCTAGCTCGCGCCGCTCAACCCACACTTACGTATCGCTGCGGCGGTAGTGTCTTCGCGAAGGACTTATGAACCTTTTGCCTGCGCCGTGAATCTTGGCCACTGCGGGGGGAACGACCGCCCGACAGCCCAGGAGAGTCGATGGAGCTATCGGTGGCCGAGGAACACCGCGATTTCGGACCGGCGCGAACGGCCGACCCGAGCGACCACGTCTCGGACGGGTCGCTGTCGATGCCGCTCGACCGATCGGCCGACCCTGCGACAGTCTTCGCGCGGTTGGCGAACGAACGCCTCGATGCCGCCTACGGCCTGGCTGGGTTCCTGCTCGGGGACGCCGTTGAGGCCCAGGAAGCGCTCCAGGAAGCCCTGCTGCGTGCGTGGCGAGCGTGGCCGAACCTCCGCGACGAAACCGCCTTCCCGGCGTGGCTCGATCGGATCGTGGCGAACGTCTGCAAGGCTCGCCTTCGCGGCCGCCGCAGGCTCCGATGGGTGCCGCTCGACGATGGCTCGGCAACGGAGGCGACCGATCCATTCGGCGCCACGCTCGCCCGCGACGTAGTCGGCCGTGCGCTGGCGAAGCTTTCCGCGGATCACCGCGCGGTGGTTGTGCTCCGGTACTGGCGCGACATGCCGCTCGAGGCGATCGCTCAGACGCTTGGCGTGCCGCTCGGGACGGTGAAATCTCGGCTCCACTATTCCCTGCGGGTGATGAGCGATGAGATCGACGATGAAACGCGATAACGGCGTGAGCGGCGAGCGGCAGGCTGAGGCCGAGCGCCGGCTTCGCCAAATGTTCTCGGAGGCACCGACGCCGCGCGCACCCGAAGAGGCCCGCGACCTCCTTCGATCCATTGCGGCTGGCGAGCGAACGCCGCTCCGGCCGGTGATCCGCACCCGATTCCCGTTCTGGCCGGGCGGCAGGCCGGGCAAGGCGTTCTCGGCGATGGCGATCGTGGCGCTCGCACTGGCGGTCGTGTTCGCGGCCGTCGGCGTCTTTCTACCGAGGCAAGCCCCGCCGGCGTATCAGCCGGCCTACCAGTCGAGCTCGCCGTCTCCGCAGGCAACCGCCAGTTCAAGCATTCCCACGAAGCCGCCGCCTCCCCCCACCGCGGTCCCAAGTCCCACCGAGACACCGATCGCAGGCAACGTGACCGGCGGCTTGACCTGGACCCGCGTGTCAACCCCAGACGGCCTTTTGTTCGGCCCCGTGATCAGCGACGACGGGGGCTTCCTCGCGGTCGGGACACCAGCGGACGGCTTCCCTCCCAGTTTCTGGCGGTCGACGGACGGCTTGACCTGGAGCGAGCAGCCCGCAGCGCCAGCGTTCGTGGACGCCGATCCGAACAAGTACTTCTACGGGGTGAGTAACGTGGCACGAGCCCCCGGCACGACGCATATGGTCGCTGTCGGTGCGCGCTACCTGATGGACGACACCAACGATGGCGACGCGGCTGCCTGGTACTCCGCAGACGGCGGCCAGACTTGGACGCGATCGGCGGAAAGTCCAGGCTTCGCAAATGCTGTGATAAGCGACGTGATCGCGGGTCCGAACGGCTGGATCGCGGTCGGCCTCGACGGCTACCCGCAAGGCGGGACCCAGGGGATAGGAGTTAAGGGAGCTGCCGTCTGGACCTCGACCGACGGCCTCCACTGGAAGCGGGAGGCAACTCAAGCTAGCTTCGCCGGTGCCGGAATGGGGCAAATCCTTCAGAACGGCCACGGCTTCATCGCGAGCGGATCGGACTATCCAACCGCGACCACGGCAGCCGAACCTGCGATTTGGACTTCTCCCGACGGCAAGATATGGACTCGTGTCTCGGCGAATCAGGGCTTCGGCGAATCGGCCGCGGCCGGGGTCAATGCCGTGCCCGACGGCTTCGTCGCGACGGTGACGGCCTGGGGCGGGCCCTCCGCGATGTGGTTTTCGCAAGACGGCGCCACCTGGAAGCCCGCCGAACCGTTGCTCGACGGCTCGTCCAAGGCATGCGGCGGCGGCGTCATCCACCTCCCGACGATCGACCTGGCGATCGGAAACGATTGCGGCTCGACGAGCCTGACGACGGTGAAGGTGATCCTTTGGACCTCGACTGACGGCCGCCAGACCTGGCAACGGGCGCCTTCGCTCTCGATGTTCGAGAACGCCGACTTCGGTTCATTTGCCTCGAACAGCCAGCGGCTGGTCATCGTCGGCGAGACATATCAACCGAGTGACACGATCAGGCACGGATTCGTTTGGGTCGCAGTCCCGGCAAGTCCCTAAGACCTACCCGCCACACGCACCAGGTCCAACTCCTGCTGCGAGTCGTCCCATACCGCCAGATGGGTGCTATCGGGCGACCAGGTAACCCATCCGTAGGCTCCACCGGTCGAGGGCAGCCGAGTGACCGACGCGCCCGTTGCCGTAACCACCAGTGTCGAACCGGACGCTGGGTCCGGAGACGTCCCGATCGCGACCAGGCGGCCGTCCGGCGAGGCGACGGCCCAGGCGCCGGCCGGCAGCTTCGAGGCGACGACTCGGGTGCCGTCCCATTCGAGGAAATCGCCTATCAGAGGCCGATCTTCGGGCTGAAGCGCCCGGGTTGGGGTTGACAACCCGCCGGGCCACGGCATAGCATCAACCAGCCTTTATATAAAGGCTCGTTTGTTCGGCGCCTGTGGGCCCCGGCAATCGATCCCCGGCTCGAGGCCACGACACTTTGCCGTCACCCGCGCACATCCGCTCGACTGTCGCCACTATCGTCGACCAGCCCGACGACTTGCGGGAGCTGCGCGTCTTCCACAGGGCGCTCGCGGACATCAACCGCCTCCGGATCGTGCAGCGACTGGCCAAAGGGCCTGCGACTGTCGGCGATCTCATCGACACCGTCGGCCTCAGCCAGCCACTCGTCTCCTGGCACGTCTCGCGGCTCAAGGCGGCGGGCATCGTGGAGACCAAACGGACCGGCCGCGAGGTCTTCTGCCAGCTGCGGCCGAACGTCTTCGGCGAAGTGGCCGAGCGTGAAAGATCTCTTCTCGGCGTCCCGGCGCCGGCTCTCTTGGCTGCCACTCCCGCTCTCCCGGCGGCCCCTCCCGCCCTTTCCGCGGCGCCGAGCGACCGCCTGGCCGAGGCCCACTGAGCCATGGGCGACCAGTCGTTCGTCTCGCAGCAAACGCGCGCCCGAGTCCGCGGTGCCGTCGTCCCGATCGCTCTCGGCGCGGGCAGGCTCGGCCTCACGCCCAACGCCCTTACCGTCATCGGCTTCCTCATCTCAGGCGTCGCAGCCGCAACCGCCGCCGTGCAGCTCTGGGTCCCAGCCGCAGCGCTCGTCATCTTCGGCGGCTCCTTCGACATGCTCGACGGCAGCCTCGCCCGCGCCCAGAACCGCGTCACCCGGTTCGGGGCATTCCTCGACTCGACCCTCGACCGCTGGGGCGAGGGCGTCGTTTACATCGGGATCGTCGCCGGGGCTTCGGCTGCCGGCTTCGTCGTGGGGGCGGTCCTGGCCGCCGCCGCAGCAGTTTCCAGCTTCCAGGTCAGCTACACCAGGGCCAAGGCCGAGAGCCTGAAGCTGCATGGCGAGGTGGGCATCGCCCCTCGCGCCGAACGGCTCGTACTCCTGACCGTCGGCCTGCTGGCAGCCGGCCTGGACGGCGGCATCGGCGCCGGCGCCCGTGGCCAGCTCTGGCTGGCGTCAGCACTCGGCGTCATCTTCGTCACCGCCAGCATCACCGCAGTCCAGCGTACCTGGCACGTCCGAACGCAGCTTCGCAAAGAGGAGCAAGGAGCACAGTGAGCGAGAACTT
>Ga0209638_1002838_pt1 | contig 10525 bp, 11 predicted proteins | sample BarGraNGADG00211_FD_184490 | JGI IMG/M metagenome (GOLD analysis project Ga0209638, IMG submission 184490) | Arctic peat soil microbial communities from Barrow, Alaska - Barrow Graham LP Ref core NGADG0002-211 (SPAdes) (version 2) | ecosystem: Environmental > Terrestrial > Soil > Wetlands > Peat... | reverse complement strand
ACCTAGGAGTCGAGCCGACCCGGGCGCAGGCCGGCCATGGACAGGGCGGCAACGGTCGCAGCCGCTGCCATGGCTTGGTCCGCGCTGGCATCGAGGTGGGTCAGCACGATGCGTCGCTGCTCAGCAACAGTGACCGTCAGGACCTGAGCCTGAGCCCGGTCGCTCAGTCCCAGCTCGGCGGCAACGCCGACCAGGGCGGCCATGGTGATGATCTTGATGGCCCGCGGCGGCAGCCCGTCCGGCAGGCCCCATTGGCTGACACTGAGCTCGTCGGCCAGAGAGCGAAACGGGCTGCCCGTCCAGGGCTTGGCGTCGAGGTCCTCGATGGCGCGCGTCTGTTCCATCAGCTCCTGGCGAAATCCCTGGTCGATCTCCCTCAGGGACAGCGCAGCCAGCGTGTGCACCGGGACCGGGTCGCAGTCGTATGCCGACCAGGTCACCCTGGTGCCCTGGTCGTCAGGGAGGCCGAAGTGTTCGATGCGCGGAACAAGGGCCGCACCGATGCCAGGCACGTAGACGCACTCGCCCGCATCTGTGGCCGCCGCGATGAGCTCGGCGGAACCACGCGGCATCCCGGAGAGGTTGCCTGGGCGTGGCAGTGCCACCAGGACCGCCCGTTCGCCCAGGTCACGCCACAGGGACAGCCGGCCGAGGTCGCCGGTGACGTCGTCGAGATCGGGGTGCGCCCGGTCAACGGCCGCCTGGACGCTCAGCGCTCCGGCGTACGCTGCGGTCGCCCATAGGGAGAGCCGGACGCACACGGGGAGAACGGACATCCAATCATCGTAGATGCCCGTTAACCGCCATGGTGGGCACGTGGCCTAGGGTCAGGTTCTATGAGCGATGTCCTCGAATTCGCCGGCGTCAGCGTGGTCCGCGATGGCAACACGTTGCTGGACGACGTCACCTGGGAGGTTGAGGAGGGCCAGCGATGGGTGGTCCTGGGACCGAACGGAGCCGGAAAGACCACGCTGCTGCAGCTGGCGGCGGGCCGAATCCACCCCACGACTGGTGTCGCAGGGATCCTCGGAGAGGTCCTTGGCGCGGTCGACGTGTTTGAGCTGCGCCCGCGGATCGGCTTGTCAAGCGCGGCAATGGCCGAGAGGCTTCCTGGCGACGAACTGGTCAGGGACGTCGTGGTCACCGCCTCCTACGGGATCGTCGGGCGTTGGCACGAGAGCTATGACGCCCTCGACCATGCCCGAGCAACAGATCTGCTCGAAGCCCTCGGCGCGGCCCACCTGCGTGACCGGAGCTTCGGAACGCTAAGTGAGGGCGAGCGCAAGCGGGTGCAGATCGCCCGAGCGCTCATGACCGACCCCGAGCTGATGCTCCTTGATGAGCCAGCCGCCGGCCTGGACCTGGGCGGCCGGGAGGACCTGGTGGCAAGGCTGGGCGCGCTGGCCGCTGACATCCACGCGCCCGCGCTGGTCCTGGTGACCCATCATGTGGAGGAGATACCACCCTCCTTCACCGACGTGCTGTTGATGCGCGAGGGTCGCATCGTTGCCGCCGGACCGGTTGAGCTCGTGCTGACCGCGGCAAACCTGTCCCAGACTTTCGGCCTCCCGTTGGTGGTGGAGCATCACGGTGATCGGTGGTCCGCGCGAGCCGCGCCCCCGCAGCAGTACGGTATTAACTTACGTAGCACGGGAGGCGAACCGCATGTCCTGGTTCAGCGATAGCTGGCTTGCGTGGCTGGGCGCGGCCCTGGTTCTGGGTGCGGTCGAGGCGGCAAGTGTCCACTTCGTCTTCGTGATGCTTGCCGGCGGCGCCCTGGCCGGGGCTATCGCGGCCGCGCTCGGCGCCCCGCTACCCGTACAGGTGATCACCGCGGTTGTGGTGGCCGCCGCACTGCTGGCGACGGTGCGCCCTGTCGCCAAGCGCTATTTCACGGTGCCAGACAACGGCGGCATCGGTTCACGTGCCCAGGTGGGTCGCTCAGCGTTGGTGCTGGAGACCGTCACCGAGCATGACGGACGAGTCAAGCTTGGCGGTGAGACCTGGTCGGCGCGTACCCACCCGGGTGCCGTCGTATGCCTGCCTGGGCAAGAGGTCCGGGTAGTTTCCATCGAGGGGGCCACAGCGATCGTGAGCAACGTCGCCGATGGCCAGGAATTGGAGTAGTCGTGACACCTGCAGGCGCAGCTCTGCTCGTTCTGTTGCTTCTCGTGGTCTTCGCCGTCATCGTCATCGTTCGAACCGTGAAAATCGTGCCGCAGCAGGTGTCGCTGATCATCGAGAGGCTCGGCAAGTTCTCCCGAACACTCGAGGGAGGTCTTCACTTCCTCGTGCCGTTCGTCGACAGGGTGCGGGCCAGCGTCGACCTGCGTGAACAGGTCGTGTCGTTCACCCCGCAGCCCGTGATCACCTCGGACAACCTCGTGGTCAACATCGACACGGTCATCTACTACTCAGTCATCGACTCCAAGTCGGCGGTGTACGAGATTGCCAACTTCATCCAGGGCATCGAGCAGCTGACCGTGACCACGCTACGTAACGTCATCGGTTCCCTGGATCTCGAGCAGACCCTGACCAGCCGCGACCAGATCAACGCCCAGCTGCGCGGGGTCCTCGACGAGGCCACCGGCAAGTGGGGCATTCGGGTCAACCGGGTCGAGCTCAAGGCCATCGACCCGCCACGCTCGGTGCAGGACTCGATGGAGAAGCAGATGCGCGCCGAACGTGACCGCCGCGCGACCATCCTCACCGCCGAGGGGATCAAGCAGTCAGCCATCCTCACCGCCGAGGGTGAGAAGCAGAGCCAGATTCTTCGCGCAGAAGGTTCTGCCCAGGCTCGAATCCTGGAGGCGCAGGGTCAGTCCCGCGCCATCACCCAGGTGTTCGAGGCGATCCACCGCGGGAAGCCGGACCAGAAGCTTCTCGCCTACCAGTACCTTCAGGTGCTGCCGCAGCTGGCCCGCGGCGACGCCAACAAGATGTGGATCATCCCCAGCGAGCTGACCGAGGCTCTCAAGGGCATCGGCAGCGCGTTGGGTGGCAAGGACACGGACGACCTCAGCGACAAGTGGGTCGACACCGGAGAGGTCCTGCCCACCGCTTTTGACGAGACAACCCTGGAGGACCCGGCCAAGGCCCTGGCCGAAGCCCGTGGCCAGGCGGCGGGCGCGACCAGAGAGGCCGAATCCCACGCGACCACGAGCGAGCGCGGCCGGCCATACAGCCGCCCGGCAGCGGATTCCCTGGAGGACCAGGCTTCCGCCCTGCACGACTCAGAGCTTGATGACGAACAGGGCCCGCCAGGGAAGGGCGAGTAGCACCCGCGCCCCAAGGCACCCGGCCACTCTCGTTAGGGTGACCGGGTGCCTTGGTATGAAGTCATTGCGCTGCTGGGCGCGGGAATGGCTGCCGGGACCATCAACACCATCGTCGGGGCTGGCACCCTGATCACGTTCCCGACCTTGCTGTTCTTCGGCTATCCGCCCTTGGTCGCCAACGTCTCCAACACCGTTGGCCTCGTCGCGGGGGGCCTCACCGGCATCCACGGCTACCGCCGAGAGCTGGTCGGCCAAGGCGAGGCTCTGAAGGCTTTGATGCCGGTGTCGTTCCTCGGCGCGGTGACCGGGGCCGTCCTTCTGCTCTGGCTCCCCGAGTCCGCGTTCAACGCGATCGTGCCGGTACTCATCGCCTCCGCTGTGCTGCTCGTGCTGCTGGGGCCGCGGCTGCAGGCGTGGGCGGCCACCCGCCATCTCGACCATGACAGCCGCGGGCGGCGTCTTCTGTTGATCGTTGGCGTCTTCGCTGCCGGGGCCTACGGCGGCTACTTCGGGGCGGCACAGGGCGTCCTGCTGGTCGGCATCATGAGTGCGCTGATGGCGATCAGCCTCCAGCGCATCAACGGGCTGAAGAACGTGCTCGGAACCGTGGTCAACGCCGTCGCGGCTGTGACCTTCATCCTCGTGGCCCCGGAGCGGATCAACTGGCTTGTTGCCGCCCTGATCGCAGTTGGTGCCCTAGCCGGGGGGTATGTCGGAGCAAGGTTCGGGCGACGGCTTTCCCCGAGGGTGCTTCGTAGGCTGATCGTCGTGGTCGGCGTCCTGGCCATCGCCAAAATGGTTGCCTGAAAGGTGGTGAGCTGACATGCCGATCGAGATCACAGACCCGGCCGACGAACGCGTCCGCGACTACTTCACCCTGACCGACGTTGCCTTGCGCACCAAGGTCGAGCCGGCGCGAGGACTGTATATCGCAGAGAGCGAGAAGGTCATCCGGCGGGCGCTGGCCGCAGGACACCGCCCGCGCTCCTTCCTGATGGGGCAGCGCTGGCTCACGGACCTCGCGGACCTGGTCGAGCAGGCCGAGTCTGACACTGTTCCGGTCTATTTCGCCCAGCGGGGTGTCATCGAGGCGATGACCGGGTTTCACCTCCATCGTGGGGCTCTGGCCTCGATGCAGCGGCCCTTGTTAGTTGCCCCGGCAGTGTTGCTACAGAACGCCTCCCGGGTCGTTGTCCTGGAGGACATCGTCGATCACAGCAACGTGGGGGCCGTGTTCCGGTCTGCTGCGGCGCTGGGGGTCGACGCCGTTCTCATCACCCCGCGTTGTGCCGACCCGCTTTACCGACGTGCCGTACGGGTCTCCATGGGCACCGTGTTCCAGGTGCCCTGGACGCGCATCGACACCTGGCCCGGCGGTCTGCGGGTCCTGCAAGACAACGGGTTTACCGTCGCGGCCTTCGCCCTAGGCGATGGGGCCATCAGCCTGGACGATCTCGTGGCCGACCAGCCCGACCGACTCGCGATGATCTTCGGAACCGAGGGCGACGGGCTCTCCCGGCGGGCCATCCGCGGCGCCGACCTGGTCGTGAGGATCCCGATGGCTGGGGGAGTGGACTCCTTGAACATGGCCGCGGCCAGTGCCGTGGCCATCTGGGCTTTGCGCCCACCGCCGCGGCCCCCGGCAGCGACCTAGCTCAGAGGTCAGGGGGTGTGGGTTGCCGGCATTCGATGCGGGCCATCGCGTAGCCACCGATCAGGAGTGCGCTCATGCACGCGGGCGTGGTGCTCTGTGCCACCAGCCTCCACGTGAGACCAGGACCTGCTAACTGACGTTGCCGGCGGGCTTGGCAGTATCAACTCGGCCGAAGCGATGGAATCGCCTGCGGAACCTGCTCGTCAACCCTCTGTGAGATGAGTGTGGGATTTCAAAGAGGATCCACAGTCTTTCCCCGCACCCGCAGCACAGCTCATGCTCTTCGCCCCGTTGCCAGATCTGCCCGACCGGCCGGAAGTCGTGAGAATGCAATTCACTCATCGCCCCTGTCCCTTCGGCCTTACACCCAGAACATCAAGCAGGTTAGGTGATCTTTACCGCCCGGGGCAAGAGCTGGCGCTGCAGCACCACCAATTGGATTGCTCAGCGTCGTGCAGGTCCAGTCTCCAGCGCGACCTCAGCCAGCAAGGACGAGCTGACTGAGGTCGCGTTTCACTGGTCACTGGATCCGGCGCTGTTTCGGTGGGGGCGGGTTCGGCCTCGGTGTGCGGGTGAGGTCGGTACGTGGCCCGTGCGTCAATCCGCAGCGTTTCCGGTCGGTTCCGTGCCGCGCTCAGACGGCGTAGGTCGCGCAGATCACGCCACGGGCCAATGTGTGGAACCCGAGAGTGAACGCGGTGACCGCAGCGCTGGCCGTGTTGTCCAGGCCCAGGTCATCGGTGTCGATGGCGTGAACCGCGAACAGGTAACGGTGCTCGCGGTCACCGGCCGGCGGCGCGGCGCCGTCATACTTCTTGTCGCCGAAGTCGTTGCTCACGTGGAAGGACCCTCCGGGGGCCTTGCCGGGCGTGCCGTCCCCCGCATCCAGGCTCGTGACGTCGGCTCGGATGCCCACCAGAAGCCAGTGCCAGAAGCCCGAAGGGGTGGGCGCATCAGGGTCGAAGCAGGTCACCGCGTAGCCCCTGGTTCCTTCCGGCGCCCCGGACCAGGACAGCTGGGGGGAGATGTTGCCCCCTGCCAGACCCCAGCCGTCGAAGACATGCGTCTCGGGCAGGCGACTGTTGTGTTGGAACGACGTGCTGGACACCATCAGTGCCGGCACGGCGGGCAGCAGGGAGTAGGGATCCGGTGACACGGGGCGGTCAAGGTTCATGCCTTGGAGACTAGCCACAAGTGGCGCGTTTCGGGCTCGGCACAAGTGGCGGGTTTGCTCAGCCCACGAGTCGGGCAAGGAGCCGCTGGAGCTCGGCAGCGGGGTCGCCGGTCAGCCCTCCGTGGATCGGACCAGGCTGGACGACCGTGCTGCGGGGTGCGGCGATCCAGCCGAATCGCTGACCCAGCCCGTCCAGGGTCGGTCGGCCGGGTGCTTGCTCGCCCCGGCAAATCGCGCCGAGGGTCTTCAGGCTCTTTTCCACCGACGCCACATCCAGGTCGCGGGAGAACGACCTCAGCCGGCCTGCGTCCAGGTTGAAGGCGCAGTCCAGAAAGTCGGTGCGCTGGGCGTGGATGACGACACCAACGTTGATGAACTCGTCGCGGTCGACTCGGGGCACGGCCCGCAGCACGACGTACTCGTAGCTCAGTAACGGTGAGGTCATGAGGGATCCTTTCTTGGCAGCCACATGGACGGACGCTCAAGGCGCGCGAGCAGGCTCGTTCGGTACGCAGTCCGGACCGATTCGGGGCCAGGCATCGCCGCCGTCGGCTCCAGCCACTCATCCGGGACCTGGGCGAGCACCGTGTCGATCAGGTCGACCCCGACGATCGCGGCCAGGTCGTCGTGGAGGGGCGCGAGGTCATCTGCGAGACCGAGCAGCACATGGGTGCTGGCATCGAACCCCTGGGCGGCAAACCTGGCAGGGTCCGGCGCACGGTTGGGCCACAAGTGATGGAAGTACAGAGCGGCCCCGTGGTCGATGGCCCAAGTCCGGCCGTGCCATACCAACAGGTTCGGGTTGCTCCAGGTGCGATCGATGTTGGCCGTGAACGCGTCCAGCCACAGGACCATGGCGGCCTCGCGGGGGGACGGCGGCGCTGAGCCGTCATAACCGAAGGACCCTGGTAGGAAGTCCACGCCGAGGTTCAGACCGATACTGGCCGTCAACAGGTCCTGGACCTCCTGATCTGCCTCGTACTTGGCGATCCGGGCGTCGAGGCTCACTGCGCGCAGCTGCGGGACGCGCACGCCGATAGCTCGGCCGATCTCGCCGACGATGACCTCGGCGACCAGCACCTTGAGCCCTTGGCCGGCCCCTCGCAGCTTCAGGACATACGTGCCGTCGTCGTCCGCCTCGACGATTCCGGGCAAGGAGCCGCCCTCGCGAAGGGGCGTGACGTAGCGAATTGCCTGGATTTGTTCGAGCACTCGGGCAGCCTAGTGTGGCGAGTGGGTGGCTGCCTGCTAGGCGGACCTGTGCGATCCCTTACGGTGGAGCAATGGAGCCGGTCTACACCCCTGTCATCTGGATTGCCCGAGCGTTGTTCGAAGCAGAGGGTCTGAAATTCACGATCACGGGTGCGGAGAACATTCCGACCTCCGGTGGCGCGGTCCTGATGAGCAACCACCTCAGCTACTTCGACTTTGCCTATGCCGGTCTGGCCGCCCTGCCCAGCAGACGTCTGGTGCGGTTCATGGCCAAGGACGATGTGTTTCGGCACAAGATCAGCGGTCCACTGATGCGTGGGATGCACCACATCCCGGTAGACCGAACCGCGGGCGCCGCGTCGTTCCGCGAGGCGGTCAACGCGCTGCGCGCGGGGGAGATCGTCGGAGTGTTTCCCGAGGCGACCATATCGCGCTCGTTCGAGCTCAAAGCCTTCAAGAGCGGTGCGGTCAGGATGGCTCAGGCGGCGGAGGTGCCGGTGCTGCCGATGATTATCTGGGGCTCCCAACGGGTGTGGACCAAGGGTCACCCCAAGCGTCTGGGTCGCACGAACGTGCCCATCACGCTCAGCGTCGGTGCGCCGATCGTAGCCCGGCGTCAAGAGGACGCCGATAACCTCAACCTGCGGCTGCGGGCCGCGATGACCGACCTGCTGCACGCGGCACAGGAGGCTTACCCAGCTGTTGCGGGCGACGAGCTGAAGTACCTGCCGGCCCGCCTTGGCGGCACCGCGCCGACACTCGAACAGGCGACCGCCCTGGACGATGAAGAGGCCTTACGTCGCGGCACGCGGCCCGGATCGACGGCCTGAACCTCAGTGCTCATCTCGCTTCTGCGCTCGCATCTACGTCCTTACACACAGCCGATCGCACTGATCGTGCTCTTCCAGCTCATCCAGACGATCGCCAGCCTGTACCTGCCCGGACTGAACGCACAGATCATCGACCAGGGAGTGGTCACCGGCGACACGGGGTACATCGTCCGCACTGGCGCCGTGATGCTGGCGGTGACGGTTCTGCAGATCCTGTGCGCCGTCGCGGCGGTCTATTTCGGGGCGCGCACGGCGATGGCGCTCGGCAGGGACCTGCGCGAGTCGGTCTTCGTCAAGGTCGAGTCCTTCGCGGCACAGGAGGTCGGCCGGTTCGGCGCCCCCTCCCTGATCACCAGGTCCACCAACGACATCCAGCAGGTCCAGATGTTGGTGCTGCTGACCTTCACGATGATGATCGCCGCGCCGATCATGTGCGTCGGCGGTGTCATCATGGCCCTGCGCCAGGACGTGGTCCTGTCGTCCCTGCTTCTGGTGATCGTGCCGACCCTGCTGGTATGCGTCGTGCTGATCATCTCGCGGATGCGGCCGTTGTTCCGCTCGATGCAGGCAAAGATCGACCTGCTCAATCGGATCCTGCGGGAGCAGATCGGTGGCGTTCGCGTTATCCGCGCCTTCGTGAAGGACACCCACGAGCGGGAGCGGTTCGACGGTGCCAGCACCGACCTGATGGACGTGTCGGTGCGGGTGGGCCGTCTGATGGCGCTGATGTTCCCCACCGTCATGCTCATCATGAATGTCTCCAGCGTCGCCGTGATGTGGTTCGGGGGGCACCGCATCGCTAGCGGGCAGATGCAGATCGGTACGCTGACGGCCTTCCTGACCTATCTTCTTCAGATCCTGATGTCCGTGATGATGGCCACCTTCATGTTCGTGATGCTGCCTCGTGCAGAGGTCAGCGCCGAACGGATCAAGGAGGTGCTCGACACCGTCCCGAGCGTGCGGGCCCCGCAGGTACCGCAGGTGCGTACCCTCCGCACCGGCGTCGTGGAGCTGTGTGAGGCCTCATTCAGCTATCCGGGGGCCCAGGAGGCTGTTCTTCACGGGGTCTCCATGATCGCCCGGCCGGGGCACACGACCGCGATCGTGGGATCGACCGGCAGCGGGAAGTCGACGTTGCTCAACCTCATCCCGCGACTGGTAGACGTCACGGGCGGGATGGTGCTGCTGGACGGCCACGACATCCGCGCCTTGGACCCTAAGGACCTGAGATCCTCCATCGGCCTGATTCCGCAACGTCCGTACTTGTTTGGCGGCACGGTCGCAACCAACCTGCGCTATGGCAAGGCCGATGCCAGCGACGTCGAGCTGTGGGCCGCTCTGGAGGTCGCCCAGGCACGCGGGTTCGTCGAGGCGATGCCGGACGGGTTGAACTCGGTGATATCCCAGGGCGGCACGAACGTGTCCGGTGGCCAGAGACAGCGACTGGCCATAGCCCGTGCCGTCGTCAAGGCTCCCGACATCTATCTGTTTGACGACTCGTTCTCGGCACTCGACTACGACACAGACGCGCGGCTGCGGGCGGCGTTGTCGACCATCACCGGCGCCGCAACCGTGATCATCGTAGCGCAGCGGATCAGCACCATCCGTCGCGCCGACGCCATCATTGTGCTCGACCAGGGAGCGGTCGTTGGAACAGGGGCTCACAGTGCGCTGATGAGCTCGTGCGAGACCTACCGGCAGATCGTGCTGTCCCAGCTGAGCGAGGAGGAGGCGGCGTGAGTATCGCCTCGAAGTCCTCGGGCCCGCGGCGGGCCGCGGGCCCAAGGGGCCCGATGGGCCACATGGGTGGAGGGCCAGCGGTAAAGGCCCTGAACTTCAAGGTGTCGCTGCGCCGGCTGGTCGCCAGGTTGCGCGGCGACCGCCGGCTGGTTGCCGCTGCGGGCACGCTCGCGGTCGTCAGCGTGACCCTGTCGGTCATCGGCCCCAAGATGATGGGCACCGCCACCGACCTGATCTTCACCGGTCTGATCGGCGGGCGTCTTCCGGCAGGGGTGACAAAGGCTCAGGCGGTCGCTCGGCTGCGAGCCAGTGGCCAGGGCAAGATCGCGGACATGGTCTCGGCCATGAACGTGGTGCCGGGGCACGGTGTCGACTTCGCCGTTGTTGGCCATGTCCTGCTCGCCGTGCTGCTGCTGTATGCCGCTGCCTCGATCCTGTCGTGGATCCAGGGCCGGGTCGTGACGGTCATTGTGCAGCGCACGGTCTACGGGATGAGGGCTGACGTCGAGGCGAAGCTTGGCCGCATGCCATTGTCCTACTTCGACTCCACCCCGACCGGCGAGCTGCTCAGCAGGGTCACCAACGACATCGACAACATCGCCCAGTCCCTGCAGCAGACGATGAGCCAGCTGCTCAC
>Ga0209638_1002837_pt1 | contig 10527 bp, 7 predicted proteins | sample BarGraNGADG00211_FD_184490 | JGI IMG/M metagenome (GOLD analysis project Ga0209638, IMG submission 184490) | Arctic peat soil microbial communities from Barrow, Alaska - Barrow Graham LP Ref core NGADG0002-211 (SPAdes) (version 2) | ecosystem: Environmental > Terrestrial > Soil > Wetlands > Peat... | reverse complement strand
CCGCGAGCGCCCGCACGTCGGCCGCCGCAGCCGTGTTGACCAGCTCCACGTCGGCACCGAGCTGCACCACGAGCACATCCCGGTACAGCGAGAGCAGGTCCACCATCGCCCGGTCCAGCACGTCGCGTTGCGCGCGGGTGGCACGCCGTTTCTGGTCCTCCTCGAGCTGACGAACCTGGGCGCGCAGCGTCGGCGGGAGCACCTTTCCGTCCTCCGCGCCGAGGCTTCGGAACAGGTCGATGCGCTCCGCGGCGTTGCGCTCGTCCGTGGCGGCCTTCGCCTCGGCCGCGCCCACCTCGACCAGGTCGCCGGCCGCGATCACCGCATCGCCGACACCCCGGATCGACGCCGGTACCGCGAGCACCGCCGCGCGGCGAGCAAGCGCCTCGGGGTCCCTCGCGAGCCTTCGGGCCAGCCCGATGTGACTCTGAGCCGCTCGAGCGATCACCTCGGCGACGTTCGGCGCCACGCCGTCCCGCTCGACCAGCAGCCGTGCCACGGCCTCGACCGACGGGATCCGCAGCACGACCGAGCGGCATCGCGAGCGGATCGTCACGACGACGTCCTGCGGGCTCGGCGCGCACAGCAGCCACACGGTGCGCTCGGGCGGCTCCTCGATCGCCTTGAGCAGCACGTTCGAGGTCCGCTCGACCATCCGGTCCGCGTCCTCGACGATGATGACCCGCCACCGGCCTTCCGACGGCGCCCGTTGCGCGAGCTGGATCAGCTGGCGCACCTCGTCGATGGCGATGCTCACCTTCTCGGTCGCCACGATGGTGACGTCGGCGTGGGTGCCGGCGAGCGCCGTCGTGCATGCGTGGCAGTGGCCGCACCCGCCGTCCGGGCACTGGAGCGCGGCCGCGAAGGCGCGGGCGGCGTTCGAGCGGCCGGACCCGGGCGGGCCGGTGATGAGCCACGCGTGCGTCATCTCGGCGGGGTTCTCGGCGGCGCTGCGCAGCGTGGCCACGACCGCCTCCTGCCCGACGACGTCGTCCCAGACGGTCACGCCGTCGCCTCGTCGCGGGAGATCAGGTCAGGGTCGATCTCGAGCGCTCGGGCGATGTGCCCACGGATCTCCATCTGGATGCGCGCGATGTCCGCATCCGCGTTCACGACGACGTACCGCGCCGGGTCGAGGTCGACCCGCTCGAGGTAGGCGTCGCGGGTCCGCTCGAAGAACTCCGGGTCGGCCTGCTCGATCCGGTCGAGCTCGCCGGTCATCCGGGCCCGCGCGGCCTCCGGCGGCAGGTCGAGCAGCACGGTCAGGTCCGGCAGCAGGCCGTCGGTGGCCCACATCGACAGACGCTCGATCTCCTCCGCGCCGAGCTCCCGGCCGTGGCCCTGGTAGGCGATCGAGGAGTCCAGGTACCGGTCGGTGATGACGATCGCGCGGCGCTCCAGGGCGGGGCGGATGACCGAAGCAACGTGGTGCGCGCGGTCGGTCGCGTACAGCAGCGCCTCGGTGCGCGGGTCGACGTGCCCGCCGTGCATGACGGCGTCGCGCAGGGTCTCGCCGAGCTCGGTGCCGCCGGGTTCCCGGGTTGCGACGACCTCGCGGCCGGTCACCTCGCGGAGCCACGCGGCCAGGCGCGCCATCTGGGTGGACTTGCCCGCGCCGTCGCCGCCCTCGATCGCGATGAAGTACCCGGCTGTGATCACCGCGCCAGGGTATCGGCCGCAGCCGACGGCGGGGAGTCGATCCGGAGTCGTGGATCGTGCCAGCGCGGGTGACCCGGGCCGGAGCGTGCGGAGTGTTCGGAGCCGGGCTCACTCGCCGGGGTAGACCAGCCCGATCTGCGCGCGAACCTCGTCCATGGTCCGCATCACCTCGAGAGTGTTGTCCCAGGTCAGTCGCGGGCTCTCGGTCGCACCGGCGGACACCTGGCGGGCCACCTCGGCGGCCTCGTACTGCAGGCCGATCGGCACCTCGCGCTGGTAGGTCCAGCGGGTGCCGTCGTTGCGGATCACGGTGAACGACGTCGGCGCGTAGAAGTCACCGGCCACCTCGATCCGACCCTCCGTGCCGGCGATGACCGCCGTCGTCGGCGTCTTGGACCACAGGGTGGTGTGCAGGGTGGCCTGGACCCGGCCGGGGTAGGTGAGCACCATGCTGACCTGGCCGTCGACGCCGGTCTCGGTCAGCTTTCCGGTCGCCGTCACCGACTCCGGGATCCCGAGCAGGTCGTGCGCGAAGGAGATCGGGTAGACCCCGAGGTCGAGCAGCGCGCCACCGGCGAGAAGAGGATTGAACAGCCGGTGCTCCGGGTCGAACTCGAACCACTGACCGTGGTCGGCGGCCAGGTGGACGATCTCGCCGATCTCACCGCGCGCGAGCACCGCGCGCAGCGCGGCCACGTGCGGCAGGAACCGCGTCCACATGGCTTCCATCAGGAAGACGCCCTTGGACCGGGCTGCGTCGACGATGTCCTGAGCCTCGGCGGCGTTGCGGGCGAAGGCCTTCTCGACGAGGAGGTGCTTGCCCGCCTCGATCGCCATCAGAGCGTGCTCGCGGTGCTCGGAGTGCGGGGAGGCGATGTAGATGGCGTCCAGGTGCGGGTCGCTGACGAGCTCCTCGTAACCGAGGTGCGTGCCCGGGATGCCGTGCTGGGTGGCGAACCGGTCGCCGCGGTGCTTGTTGCGCGAGCCGACCGAGACCACCTGCGCGCGGGTGTGCTGCGCCACGGCGCGGGCGAAGCGGTCGGCGATCCAGCCGGTGCCCAGAAGACCCCAACGGAACGTGGGCGCAGAACTCGGGTCCTCGACAAGTGCCATGAGCGTCACGCTAGCGTGCCCGGGCGGGAGGCGTCCGTGCGGAAGGTCCCGCCGCGACGGCGCGCACTACTCGCCGGGGTACACCACACCGAGCTGCTCGCGCGCAGCATCAAGGATCCGCATCACGTCGAGCGTGCTCTGCCAGCTGACCCGCGGGCTCTCGGTCCGGCCGGCCGCTATGCACCGCGCGACCTCGGCCGCCTCGAACTGCATTCCGCCCTCGACCGGCTCCTCGAATCGTGATCCGGTGCCGTCGCGCCGGGTGACGACAAACGTCGTCGGCGCGTAGAACTCCGGGTCCACGTCGATCCGTCCCTCGGTTCCGATCACGACGGCGGTGCGCGGCGTGTCCGCAAGGAACGACGATCGCGCGATGGCCTGGGCCCGGCCCTCGAAGTCGAGGGTCACGGTGGACTCGACGTCCACGCCGGTCTCGGCGAGCGCGCCGACCGCGGTCACGCCCGTCGGGGTGCCGAGCAGGTCCTGCGCGAAGGCGATCGGGTACACCCCGAGGTCGAGCAGCGCGCCGCCCGCGAGCGCCGGGTTGAAGTTGCGGTCCGTCGGGTCGTACGGCGGGGAGCCACCGAAGTCCGCCTCGACGTGGACGACGTCACCGATCTCGCCGCGCTCGACCACCTCGCGCAGCGCTGCGACGTGCGGCAGGAAGCGCGTCCACATCGCCTCCATCAGGAACACTCCGGCGTTCCGTGCGGCCTGGATCACCTCGGCCGCCTCGATGGCGTTGCGGGTGAACGCCTTCTCGACCAGCACGTGCTTGCCTGCGGCGATCGCGAGGAGAGCGTGCTCCCGGTGCTCGGAGTGCGGCGTCGCGACATACACCACGTCGACGGCGGGATCAGCCACCAGCGTCGCGTACCCCTCGTGCACGGTCCCGATCCGGTGCCCGGTCCCGATCCGGTGCGCCGCCGCGAACGCCGCGCCACGCTCGCGATCGCGCGAGCCGACCGCGACCACTTGTCCCTGGGTGTGCTGCTGGACGGCCGTGACGAACCGCGAGGCGATGTGCCCGGCGCCGAGGATGCCCCACCGGATCGGCGGGGCCTCGCGCGGGTCGGGAGCGACCGTCATCAGCCCTTCGCGGGCTTGCGGGTCGGCTTCTTGGCGGCCGGCCTGCGCGCCGTCGTCGTCCGCTTGGCCGCGGGGCGCCCCTTCTTGACCGGACCCCGCGCGCGCTTCTCGGCCAGCAGCTCGACCGCCCGCTCGAGCGTGACCGCCTCGATCGCGTCGTCCTTGCGCAGCGTCGCGTTCGTCTCGCCGTCGGTCACGTACGCACCGAACCGGCCGTCCTTGATCACGATCGGCTTGCCGCTCACCGGGTCGTCGCCCAGCTCACGCAGTGCCGACGACGACGGCGCACCGCGCCCGCGCTTCGGCTGCGCGTAGATCGCGAGCGCCTCCTCGAGCGTGACGTCGAACAGGGCGTCCTCGCTCGCCAGCGTCCGCGAGTCCGCGCCCTTCTTGAGGTACGGACCGTAGCGGCCGTTCTGCGCAGTGATCTCCTCGCCGGACCCCGGGTCCACGCCGACCACCCGCGGCAGCGACAACAGCCGCAGCGCGTCGTCGAGCGTGATGGTCTCGAGCTGCATCGAGGCGAACAACGACGAGGTGCGCGGCTTGGCCTTGGCCGGCGCCTTCTTGGCCGCGCGGGCCGGCTTCGCGGCCGGCGCCGGTGCCGTATCGGCCGGCGCAGCAACCGGTGTTGCTGCGTCCGCTGCCGCCGGCTCGTCGTCGTCCGGCAGCAGCTCGGTCACGTACGGCCCGAACCGCCCGTTGCGGGCCACGATCGTCGTCCCGGTCGCCGGGTCGGTGCCGAGCACCAGGTCGCCCTCGACATGCGCGTCCAGCAGCTCCTCGGCGCGCTGCACGGTGAGCTCGTCCGGCGCGATCTCCTCGGGGACGGAGGCGCGGCGCGGCTCCCCACCGGGCACCTCGGGCGGCGCCTCCAGGTACGGCCCGTAACGGCCGACCCGAAGCGTGATGCCGTTGCCGATGTCGATCGAGTTCATCTCGCGGGCGTCGATGTCACCGAGCGCCTCGACCAGGTGCTTGAGGCCCTCACCCCCCTCACGACCGGTGCCGTCACCGAAGTAGAACCGGGTCAGCCACGCCACCCGATCCTTCGTGCCGGCCGCGATCTCGTCGAGGTCGTCCTCCATCTCGGCGGTGAAGTCGTAGTCCACCAGCCAGTCGAAGTGCTCCTCGAGCAGCCGGATCACCGCGAACGCGAGCCAGCTCGGCACCAGGGCTTGACCGCGCATCGTCACGTAGCCGCGGTCCTGGATCACCGAGACGGTGGCCGCGTAGGTGGACGGCCGGCCGATGCCGCGCTCCTCGAGCGCCTTGATCAGGCTCGCCTCGGTGTATCGCGGCGGTGCCGAAGTCGAGTGACCCTCCGGGTGCAGGTTCTGCGCCGTGACGCCCTGTCCGGTGGCCAGGTCCGGCAGCCGGGTCTCGCTCTCGGCCGCGTCCCCGCGCCGGCCCGACTCGGCCGCGGCGTCGTCGGCGTACCGCTCGGTGTCCCGGCCCTCCTCGTACGCCGCGAGGAAGCCGCGGAAGGTGATGACCGTGCCTGACGCCGCGAACTCAGCATCCGTCCCGTCGCTCCCGACGGCGCCGAGCCGCACCGAGGCGGTCGAGCCGCGCGCGTCGGCCATCTGGGACGCGACCGTGCGCTTCCAGATCAGGTCGTAGAGCCGGTACTCGTCCTTGGACAGCGAGTGCTTGACCTGGCCCGGCGTGCGGAAGTGGTCGCCGGCGGGCCGGATCGCCTCGTGCGCCTCTTGGGCGCCCTTGCTCTTCGCCGCGTAGACGCGCGGCTGGGCCGGGACGGACTCTGCGCCGTACAGCTCAGCTGCCTGGCGGCGGGCCGCGTCGATCGCCTGCGTGCTGAGCACCGGCGAGTCGGTCCGCATGTAGGTGATGTAGCCGTTCTCGTAAAGCGACTGCGCGACCCGCATCGCCTGGCGGGAACCCATCCGCAGCTTGCGGGACGCCTCTTGCTGCAGGGTCGAGGTGGTGAACGGTGCCGCCGGACGCCGGGTGTAGGGCTTCGAGTCGACGCTGCGGACTGCGAACACCGCGGTGGCGAGGGCGCCTACCAAGGAGTCCGCCGCGGCCTCCTCGAGCGCAACGGCGTCGCGGGTGGTGAGCCGGCCGCGGTCGTCGAAGTCGCGGCCGGTGGCCACCCGCCGCCCGTCCACCGTCACGAGGCGCGCGCCGAACGAGGTGCGGTCGTCGCCGTCGGCGGCCGTGAACTCGGCTCGCAGGTCCCAGTACCCGGCGGGGACGAACGCGATCCGCTCGCGCTCGCGCTCCACCACCATCCGGGTCGCGACCGACTGCACGCGGCCGGCACTCAGACCCTGGCGCACCTTGCGCCACAGCACCGGCGAGACCTCGTAGCCGTAGAGCCGGTCCAGGATGCGCCGGGTCTCCTGCGCGTCGACCAAGCGCTCGTCGAGCGCGCGCGGGGACTCGATCGCCCGCTGGATGGCCTCCCGGGTGATCTCGTGGAAGACCATCCGCTTGACCGGGACGGTGGGCTTGAGCTCCTGCAGCAGGTGCCAGGCGATCGCCTCGCCCTCGCGGTCCTCATCAGTGGCCAGGTAGAGCTCGTCCGCACCCTTGAGCGCCTTCTTGAGGTCGGCGACCTTCTTTCTCTTGTCCGGGTCCACCACGTAGTACGGCGCGAAGCCGTTGTCCACGTCGACGGCGAACTTCCCGAACGGGCCCTTCTTCATGTCAGCGGGCATCTCGGACGGCTGCGGGAGGTCGCGGATGTGGCCCACGGACGCCTCGACGGTGTACCCCTCGCCGAGGTAGCCGGCGATCGTGCGCGCCTTGGCGGGCGACTCGACGATCACGAGCTTGCGGCCTGAAGCCATGCGAACCTGCCTCCTGGGGCTATGGCGAGTGTGCGCCGTCGGGCACTCTACGGTGCGAAACGACCCCGACGCAGCGCGGGCAGCCTACGCCGTGGGCGTCGGGCCCTGCACAATGGCGCCGCGCGACGTACCCAGTCGCCCGTGACCGACGGCCTGCCGGACCGCCAGCAAGAGCGCAAAAGCCAGGCTCGTGACGGCGACGACGCCGAGTGCGCCGCCGATGTAGGCGGTGAGCATCTGCCCGGATGTCAGAGAGCCGCCGGCCACCCTCCAGGTGGACCTCAGGGTGATGTAGGCGCCGGCTCCCGCGCCGAGAGCGGCGAGGACCAGGAGCGCTCCGGCGACGGCCGATCCACCCGATCCGGGCAGCGGCCGCGGCGTCCCGGGCAGCACCTCGGGGGTGCCCCAGGCCGACAGCGCGCAGGCCAGCGCGCTCCACAGCAGCACGACGAGAACCGCCGCGACGACGTCGCTCGGCCGGTGCCACTGCTTGACCATCGTCGCGACGCCGGTCAGCACCGTGTAGACGGCGCCGAAGACCGCCACCCACGGTCGGGCCCGGCGTGGCACCACGAAGAGCAGGGCCGCGGCTATCGAGGCGGCGACCGTCGTGTGCCCGCTCGGCAGCGCGTTGCCGTTGCGGAAGCCCACATCGAGGTAGGGGCGGCTGAAGACGTGAGTCTTGAGCACCTCGGTGGTCAGGTTGGCACCGGCCACGAGGATCGCGACCTGGGCGGCCTGGAGCCACCGGCGTCGGAGCGCCGCGATCAGCATCGACGCCGCGATGATCACCACGATGGACGGGATGGACACCAGGTCGAGCACTCGCTGCGCGCTGTCCCAGAGCAGGCTCTGACCACGTTCCGAGCCAAGGAACGCCGCATGGTCCACCTGCTGACCGATCCGTGACTGGACGAACACCACGTACATGCCCCAGACGCCCACACCGGCGGCGGCGGCCGTCAGCCACGCCAGCGCGACCGGCCACCGGGCGTTCTGGGCGCGCGCCTGCTCAGGGTGTGCGCTCGAGTCCGGCATGGTCCGAGGGTAGGTCAGCGCGACGTGCTGCGGCCACGAACCCGGCGAGCATTCACCCGAGGGCCAGGTCGCGCGCGCGGTCCGGCGCGGCCCGCGAACGCGATCGCACAGGTGCCGCACAGGGCACGTTCAGACACTTCCCAGTGGCCGCTGCCACGCTTTGCGCATGAGCGCACCCGTCGTGCAGGAGGACCACCGTCGAACCGCTGCTCAGCAGCCGATGACCCGCGCGGACGGTTCCCCCGTCCGCGCCCTGGTGGTCGACGACGAACCGACGCTCGCCGAGCTGCTCTCGACGGCGCTGCGCTACGAGGGTTGGTCGGTCGCGCAGGCGCTGACCGGGCACGACGCACTCAAGGCCGTGCGGGAGACGGATCCCGACGTCATCGTTCTCGACATCATGCTCCCCGACATCGACGGCCTCGAAGTGCTCCGTCGGGTTCGCACCACCCACCCACGCGTCCCCGTCCTCTTCCTCACGGCCAGGGATGCCGTCGCCGACCGCGTCGCGGGTCTGACAGCCGGCGGGGACGACTACGTGACCAAGCCGTTCAGCCTCGAGGAGCTGGTGGCGCGCCTCCGTGCGCTGTTGAGCCGCACCGGCGCCGTCACCGCTCGCGAGCGTTCGATCCTGAGAGTCGGCGACCTGGAGCTCGACGAGGACTTCCACGAGGTCCGACGCGGCGGGGTCGAGATCGCGCTCACCGCCACCGAGTTCGAGCTGCTGCGCTACTTCATGCGCAACCCGCGCCGGGTCCTGTCCAAGACCCAGATCCTCGACCGGGTGTGGCACTACGACTTCGGCGGCCAGGCGAACATCGTCGAGCTGTACGTGTCCTACCTGCGGCGCAAGCTCGACGCCGGCCGCAGCCCGATGATCCACACCCTGCGCGGCGTCGGCTACGTGCTCAAGCCGGGCGCGACGGACGCCGCTCCGAGATGAGCTCGCGCTGGCCGCTGCGCCGGCGACTCGTCGCGGTCCTGATCGGACTGCTCGCGGTCATGGCCGGTGCGATGGGCCTCGCGTCCACTCTCGCTCTGCGCGGGTCCTTGATCGATCAGATCGACGCGCGACTGCTCGCGGCCAGCTCGCGAGCGGCCAACGTGCCCGCGCCGCCGGGCAGCACGGCGATCGCGCCGAGCGACAACAGGCCGCCGGGTCTGCGGCAACCGGGCCAGCAGGACGTCGGTGCGATCAACCTCTTTGCGCGGGGCCAGAATGTCAGCGCGGGGTACTTCGACGAGTCCGGCGCGTTCCAGACCCTGACGTCCGCCCAGGCGGCCAGTCTCGGCAGCATCCCGAACGATGGCACGGTGCACGCCGTCCAGCTCGACGGCCTGGGCGCATACCGCGCCGTCGCCGTCGTGACGCTGAGCGCAGATCGCGTGATCACCGGGCTCTCGACCGGGACCGTCGACGCAACGGTCGGCCGATACCTGGCGGTCGAGGCGGGAGTGGCTGCGATCGGCCTGGTGCTCGTCGCGCTCGCCGGGACCGCGCTCGTCCGCCGCGAGCTGCGCGGGCTGACCAAGGTCGCGGCGACGGCGACCCGAGTCACCGGACTGCCGCTGGACCGAGGCGAGGTGGTGCTCGCGGAGCGCGTCCAGGTCTCCGATCGCGACGCAGGCACCGAGGTCGGCCAGGTGTCGACCGCGCTCAACCTGCTGCTCGGCCACGTCGAGAGCGCCTTGGCCGCCCGGCACGCGAGCGAGATGCAGGTACGACGCTTCGTCGCCGATGCGAGCCACGAGCTGCGGACGCCACTGGCGTCGATCCGTGGCCATGCGGAGCTGGTCCGCCGACTGCCGGTGGACCTCCCGGAGGACGCCTTGCGCGCCATGAGCCGGGTGGAGCAGGAGTCGATGCGGATGACCCGCCTGGTCGAGGACATGCTGCTCCTCGCGAGGCTCGACGCCGAGCGGGACCCCGACGGAGTGCCGGTCGACCTGGCGCAGCTCGCCGTCGACGCCATCTCGGACGCCCATGCTGCCGGTCCGGACCACTCGTGGCACCTCGACCTGGGTGCGGAGGCCGACGACGACGCGCCGGACGGCCCCGAGCTGGTCGTCGTCGGCGATGACCACCAGCTGCGCCAGGTCTTCGCCAACCTGCTGTCCAACGCGCGGGTGCACACGCCGGCCGGTTCGAACGTCACGCTCCGGCTGCGCGCACTGGACGGGCGCGTCGAGGTCCGCGTCACCGACGACGGCCCGGGGATCCCGGAGTCGTTGCGCCCGCAGCTGTTCGACCGATTCGTTCGCGGCGACGCGGCCCGCTCCGCGGGCTCCGGATCGACCGGGCTCGGCCTGTCGATCGTGGCGGCGGTCGTCGCCGCGCACGACGGGACCGTCGTGGTCGAGTCCGCGCCGGGAGCGACGTCGTTCGTCGTGAACCTGCCGGCAGCGTAAAGACCGCGCCGGGGTACGTCGCTGCCCTCGACGACCCCGGCGGGGTGACCCACTCCTCAGCGCTCGGGTGCGAACGGCTCGGTCGATACTGAGCGGGAGCTCAGCCCGAGGCGGGTCAGCCCGCGGCGGTGGCAGCTGGGCCGGGCTGCCCGCCAGGCGCGCCGCCGAACCCGAGCCCGCTGGTGCCCTCGGTGATGGCCTGGGCGGTCACGGCGCCGTCGGCGGTCGGCCCGATCACGGTGACCTGCTCACCCACGGCGAGACTCGCGACGTCGGACGACGCGGACCGGGTCACTGTCGTGTCGCTCGACGTCTTGACCGTCACCGAGGTTCCGTCCGAGCTCTTGATCGTCAGGGTGCCGTCCTTGACCGCGGTGATCTCGCCGGCCGTGAACCCCCCGCC
>Ga0209638_1002836_pt1 | contig 10528 bp, 9 predicted proteins | sample BarGraNGADG00211_FD_184490 | JGI IMG/M metagenome (GOLD analysis project Ga0209638, IMG submission 184490) | Arctic peat soil microbial communities from Barrow, Alaska - Barrow Graham LP Ref core NGADG0002-211 (SPAdes) (version 2) | ecosystem: Environmental > Terrestrial > Soil > Wetlands > Peat... | reverse complement strand
GGCCGGACGCCGGGGCGGCCCGGCGCGCGTCGACGAGCCTCGCGGGCTCTTCCGGCGCCGCTGACCGCGCGTCGCGAACGGGGCGGCCCGCCCGGAGCCCCGGGCCTACGTTCCCGAGCCGGGGAGGCGGTGCTTCGCGACGAACGCCGCGGCCTGGGCACGGCGCTGGAGGTTCAGCTTCGAGAGGATCGAGCTGACGTAGTTCTTGACCGTCTTGTCGGAGAGGAAGACCTCGGAGGCGATCTCCTTGTTCGTCTTCCCTTCGGCCACGAGCTGGAGGATCTTCTGCTCCTGGGCCGTCAACTGGGCGAGCTCGTCCGTGTAGGTCCCCGACGCGATCCGGCGAACGCGCTCCAGGACCTTCTCCGTGACCGCCGGGTCGAGGAGCGACTCGCCCCGGCCAACGGCCTCCAGGGCGCTGATGAGATCCCGGGCGCGGATCTGCTTCAGGAGATAGCCGGAGGCGCCCGCGATGATCGCCGAGAGCACGGCCTCCTCGTCGGGGTAGCTCGTCAGCATCACGACGCGCGTGTTGGGCAGCTCGGCCCGGATCTCGCGGCAGGCCTCGATCCCCGATCCGTCCGGGAGACGAACGTCCATGATCACGAGGTCCGGCTGGAACCGGCGCGCGGCATCGAGGGCCTCTTCGACCGTACCCGCCTCGGCGACGACCTGAAACTTCTCGCGGCGATCGATGAGCGCGACCAGGCCCTGTCGGACCACCTCATGGTCGTCCACGACGAGCAGGCGAAGGGGACGCGGTTCGGACTGCTCGGTCATGGTCGGGGTGGGCCTCCGTGGCGGTTCAGGCCCCGGCGCCGTCCTCCGTCTCACCGACCGATGGGTCGCCGGGTATCCGCACGATGATACGCGTCCCGCGGTCCGGCGAGCTCTCGATCACCAGCGAGCCGCCGATGCCGGTCATCCGGGCATCCATGTTCGCCAACCCGAGGTGGCCCAGCCCCCGGGGCGCGTCCGGGTCGAACCCCGTGCCGTTGTCGACGATGGTGAGCGTGAGCCCGTGGCCCTCGGCGGTCGCGACCAGGATCTCCGCCCGGGTCGCCTTCGCATGCCGCGCGATGTTGCTCAGCGCTTCCCGGGCCACCGAGAGGACCTCGAGCGTCCGCTCGGGGCTCAGCGGCATCCCGTCGACGTCCGGGCCGGCCCGCAGCTCCACGTCGACCATGGTGTTCACGCGGAACTCGTCCGCGAGGGCCGCAAGCCCCTCGACGAGCTCGATGCCGTCGATCAGCTGGGGCCGCAGGCCGAAGATGAAGTTGCGGATGTCGCGAATGGTCTGGTCCAGGCTCTCGATCGCCCGCTCGACGCGCCGGCTCGCCTCTGCCGGATCCTCCACCATGAGGTCAGGCACGTCCTCCAGGGTGAGACCGACGGCGTAGATCGACTGGATCACGCCATCGTGGAGGTCGCGGCCGATCCGCTCGCGCTCCTCGACGATCACGAGTCGCTGGACCTGGTCATGGAGCCGTGCGTTCTCCATCGCGATCGCGGCGTGGCCGGCGAAGAGCTCCACGATCTGCTGGTCCGCATCGGTGAAGCCTCCGGCCTTCTCGGTCAGGTAGAGGTTCCCGATCGTCCGCCCGCGGATCGCGACCGGGACCCCGAGGAAGGCGTGCATGTGCGGGTGGTTCGGCGGAAAGCCGTGGCGCCGGGGATCCTCCATCACGTCCGCGATCCGGTAGGCCCGGTTCTCGTGGATGATGAGGCCCAGGATCCCGAGGCCGCGTGGCCGCGCGCCGATCTGGGCTCGCTCGGCGCGCGGCATCCCGCTCGTGATGAACTGCTCGATGACGCCCTCGCCGTCCACGATGCCGAGGGCCGCGTACCCGGCCCCCACCAGCTCGCGCACGCGATCGACGATCACCTGGAGGACACGGTCGACCGCGAGGAGCCCCGCCATCGCGCGGATGGAGGCGTCGAAGGCGGCGAGCCGCTCGTCGGCGAACACCACGGCGGCGAGCGCGCCGGCGAGGTCCGATTCGGCCGCGGCGGGATCAGCCGACGCGTCCGCTCCGGCAGGCTGGCCGGGCACGGGCCCATCGGGATCGGCGGCGCGAGGCGCGGCGGCGTCGGTCACAGCGGCGAGGGTAGCAGGCTCCGACCGCGCCGGCCGGGCAGTGTCAACGCGCCGGCCGGGCACGCGCGGCGGGCACGACGCGGTGGCGCTGTCACGGGCCCCGGGCACGCGCGGCCGCACCCGCCGAGCGTGCGCGCATGCGCATGTGTTTTGCCCCTCGGACCCGCCTGATTGTGACAAAGGTCCCGGGGAGGCGGCGTTGGGGACGCGTACCATGCCGGCCCATGGAGGCGGTCACACTCGAGGATTCCCAGCGCCGACCAAGGTGGACCTCACGCCGCTCCTGACGTAGCCGCCCGCGCCGCGGCACTGATTCGAAGACGGGACGACCTGATCATGGCGCACATCGAGACGATCCTCCTGGCCACCGACGCATCGCGCGCGTCCGAGGCCGCCGAGGAGCAGGCCATCGAGCTGGCCGCGCGGCTGGGCAGCCGGCTCGTGGTCGTCTCGGCCGTGTCCGGCTCGCCCGAGGTCCGATCCGGCCGCCTGGTCGCGGTGGAAGGCGTCGTCCAGCGCGCGCGCGCCGGCGGCGCCACGGCGGAGGGCCTGACGTGGGACGGCGACGCCGGCGAGTCGATCGTCGAGGCGGCGGCCGCGGAGCACGCCGACCTCATCGTCGTGGGGACGCACGAGCGCGGCACGGTCGGGCGCCTCTTCCTGGGCAGCGTCTCGGACCACGTGGTCCGGCATGCCGGGTGCCCGGTGATGGTCGTGCGGCCCACTCACGTACTGTCGAGCACGTCGGGCTGACCGCGAAGGCCCGGCGCGGCCCCGCGATCTGGGCCGGCACGCGTCGGCGTGCCTACTTCGTGTACATGCCCTCCGGGTCGAGCTCCTCGCGGATCAGCCGGAGCTCCTCGGGCGTGGGCGGTGGCGTCGGCGCGAGCGACGGGGAGACGTGCGGCTCCCAACCGAGCGTCGCGCGGACCTCGTCGAGCGTCGCGCCCGGGTGGAGGAAGTCGAGGCGCATCTCGCCGGTCTCGTCGAAGTGCCAGATCCCGAGGTCCGTCACGACCACGGAGGGACCGCGTCCCAGCCAGCCCTGCTCGCGCCGGATCCGTTCCGACTTCTCGGCGCCGCCGAGGTTCCCGGGAGAGGTCCGGAAGTCGATCCGCTCCACGAACGAGCGCGCCGACTGGCGCATGATCACGAAGATCTGGCGCGCGTTGATCGCGATCTCGCAGGCCCCGCCGGAACCGGGCAGGCGCGTCTTCGGGTGCGCGTAGTCACCGATCACCGTGGTGTTGATGTTGCCGAAGCGGTCGATCTGGGCGGCGCCCAGGAAGCCGACGTCGATCAGGCCGCCCTGCAGGTAGAACGCGAACAGCTCCCACATGCTCGTGACCGCCGTCGCGCCCGTCACGATCGTCGGGTCGCCGATCGAGAGCGGCAGCCGCGCCGGTCGCGCACCGAACACGCCGGCCTCGTAGACGAGCTCCATGTCGGGCGCGACCGTGCGCTTGGCCAGGTTCACCGCGATGTTCGGGAGCCCCACGCCCACGAAGCAGACCCGCTGCCCGGCGAGCTCGCGCGCGGCCGCGACGATCATCATCTCGGACTTCGAGAACGCGGCCGCGCTCGCGACCGGAGGGCTCGGCGCGGCGCCCGGGGCCGCAGCGGCGCCCGCGGTCGTGGCAGGGTCCGCGGGGCGCTCGGTGGCCATCAGCGGTACTCCCCGTAGTCGACGACGCCGGACGGCGCGGAGCCGCTGGGAAGGAGCGAGCGGAGTCGCTCAGGACCGAGCTTCTGCGCGTAGGCGGCGCGGCCGTCGAGGTCGTAGACCCACTCGCGCAGCCAGTCCGCAGTGGCTGCGGGATCCCGGCTGATGGGGTCCCAGTCGCGGTAGAACCGGTTGTCGCGGTCGTAGCGGCCCTGGACGTACGAGGGATGGGCGCCCCAGGGCTCGACGACGACCGCATTCACGACGATCCCCGGCACGATCGTCCGGTTCGGGTCGGCCCGGATCACGGCCTCGTCAACGAGCTCCTCCACCACGACGATCACCCGCTCGGCCGCGAACGCGGCCTCCTTCTGGCAGCCGAGGAGGCCCCACACCTGCGTGTTGCCGGCCGCGTCGGCGCGCTGGGCGTGGATCACCGTGACGTCCGGCTTCAGCGGGGGCACGGCGTAGACCATGCCGTCACCGTACGGGCTCTCGATCGGCCGGATCAGCGGGTTCGCGACAGGCAGGTCCGTCTCGAAGTACGAGCGCAGCGGCATGAAGGGAAGGTTCGCCGCCCCGGCCGCGTAGCGCGCGACCATCCCGAAATGGCTGTACTCCTCGAGCTCGAGCGAAGTGTCGGCGCCCTCCGTGACGCGCCGGATCGCGTTCAGCCCGCCGACTCCGGGATTCCCGAGCCAGCTGAAGATGAGCTTGCGCGCGACGCCGGCCGCGACCATCTGGTCGTAGATCACGTCGGGCGTCATCCGCGCGAGTACGAGGTCGCGCCGCCGCTGCCGGATGATCTCGTGCCCGGCAGCGAAGCTGATGAGGTGCGTGAATCCCTCGATCGCCACGGTGTCGCCGTCGCGCACGAGCGCGGCGATCGCATCCCGCATCGTGGCGACCTTCGAGCCGGACATGGTCGCGCTCAGCGGCCCGCGACGGCCGCGACGGACTCCGCGAACACGCGGCAGCCCGTGGCGACCTCCCCCTCCGCGACCACGAGCGGCGGCGACATGCGGATGACGTCGTCCCCCGCCGTCAGGACCATCAGCCCGCGCTGGAACGCGGCATGCTCCACCGCGGCGGCCGTGGCGCCTGAGTCGAACTGGACGCCGACGAGGAGCCCCCTGCCACGGACCTCCCGGACACGGTCCGGGTAGGCCGCCACCAGCGGCGTCAGCGCGGCCTGCATCTGCTTGCCGCGCGCGGTCGCGTTGTCCATGAGGCCCTCCTCGAGGAGGGCGATCGTGGCGAGAGCAGCCGCGCAGCTGACCGGGTTCCCGCCGAACGTCGAGCCGTGCGCACCGGCTGACCAGGTCATCAGGTGCTCCCGAGCGATCATGGCGCCGATCGGCATCCCCGAGGCGAGGCCCTTCGCGGTGAGGACCACGTCCGGCTCCACATCCCAGTGCTGGATCGCCCACATCCGGCCGGTCCGGCCCATGCCGCTCTGCACCTCGTCCGCGATGAGGAGGATCCCGTGCTGGTCGCAGATGCGGCGCAGGCGGGGCAGGAACTCGGCGTCGGGGACCTGGATTCCGCCCTCGCCCTGGATCGGCTCGACGACGATCGCCGCCACCTCGTTCGCGGGCACGAGGCGGTGGAAGACCCGCTGCTCCAGCTCGTCCAGCCCGGCAGACCCGAACGGAACGTGGTAGATGCCCGGCAGCATCGGCCCGAAATGGGCGTGGTACTTGGCCTTTGAGGCCGTGAGGCTGACGCTCCCGAACGTGCGGCCGTGGAAGCCGCCAAGGAAGCCCACGACGTACTGGCGCCCGGTGGCGTAGCGGGCGAGCTTCATGGCCGCCTCCACCACTTCGGTGCCCGAGTTGCCTAGGAAGACGCGGGTTGGGCCCTGCATCGGCGCGATCCGCTCGAGCTCGGCCGCGAGGTGCGCATAGATCGGCAGGTAGAAGTCGGACGCGCTGTAGTGGAGCAGCTGCGCGGCCTGCTCCTGGATTGCCGCAACGACCCGGGGGTGACAGTGCCCGGTGACGTTGACGGCGATCCCGGCACAGAAGTCCAGGAAGCGGTTCCCGTCGATGTCCTCGATCACGGATCCGCGGCCGCGCACCGGGACGATCGGATATGCGCGCGGCAGCGAGGGCGACGTGTACCGCTCGTCGAACGCGATGTGGGCACGTGCCTTCGGACCGGGAAGCTCGGTCACGAGGTGCGGCGCCTCGAAGCCCGGGTTTCCGTCGGCCACGACGGCAGCGAGCTCGACATCGCGGACTGCCGCGTGGCTCATGGAGCACCTCCCGGAACGAAGAGCGGACCGCGGCGCGTGGGCACGCGACGAAGCCGGAACGCATAGAAAGTATGCAGACTGGATACGACGAGTATAGCCGGGCCGGGCCCGCGAATTCCGGCCTCGGCGGCGTGCGGACACGGTCGGCGGCGGGCGCCGGCGCGCGATGGGCGCGGCGCCAGGAGCGCCGTGCCGGCCTCGGCGGCGCCGGGTCAGTCGACGACCGTGTGGCTCTGCTCGCGCATGAACTGGACCGGGTAGTACATCGACAGGCCGGCCTTACCGGTGCTCCCCGAGGCCTTCCAGCCGCCGAACGCCTGGACGCCCGGCCACGCGCCGGTCGTCGCACCGACCTGCCGGTTGACGTAGAGCACGCCCGCCTCGATCCCCTCGAGGAACTGCTCGACCTCCGCCTGGTCCTGGCTGTAGACGCCGGCGGTCAGGCCGAATGCGCTCTCGTTGGACAGCGCGATCGCCTCGCCGAGGGAGTCGACCGCGGCGACGGCCGTCAACGGCACGAACAGCTCATCGCGGAAGAGGCGGTGCGATGGCGGCACCTCCACGATCGCCGGCTCCACGTAGAAGCCATGCCGGAGCGCCCCCTCGGTCAGGTGCTCGCCGCCGATGAGGACGTGCCCGTCGCGGCGGGCCTCGCCGATGGCCCCCAGGTAGCGGTCCACCGCCCGGCTGTCGATCACCGGGCCGAGCCAGTTTTCGCGCAGCAGCGGATCGCCGATCGTGATCTTCTCGGTCTTCTGCACCATGAGCCTGACGAGCTCGTCCCTGGCCGATCGCTCCACGTAGACGCGGCTGTTCGCGGAGCACTTCTGGCCCCCGAACCCGAACGCCGACCGGATGATCCCCTCGGCGGCCTCCTCGAGGTCGGCCCGGGCGGTCACGATCGCCGGGTTCTTGCCCCCCATCTCCACGATGCACGGCTTCGGAAACCGCGTCGAGAACCGCCGGAAGAGCTCGAAGCCCACGTCGAACGAGCCCGTGAAGACGATCCCGTCGATGCCCGGGTTCGCCTGGAGCTCCTCCCCCACCGTCGCACCGGGCCCCATGACCAGGTTGAACACGCCGGCCGGGATGCCGGCATCAGCGAGGGCCTCCGCCAGCAGGACGCCGGTCATCGCGCCGGCCGAGGCGGGCTTGAAGACCACCGTGTTGCCCCCCGCGAGGGCCCCGGCCGAGGGTCCGGCCGCGAGCGCGATGGGGAAGTTGAAGGGAGAGATGACGGCGAAGACGCCGTACGGCCGCAGGATCGACCGGGTATGGACGGTGGCGTCGCCCAGGTTGTCCATCGGGTGGTCATAGCCGTCGTTGCGTTCGAAGACGTCGGCGTAGTAGCGCAGCAGGTCGGCTGCCTCCTCGACCTCGCCGAGCGCCTCGAGGCGGCTCTTGCCCACCTCGATCGCCATCACCGCCGCGTATTCCATCTGCCGCTCGGAGATCAGCTCAGCGGCGCGACGCAGGATCGCCAGCCGATCGCGCCACGGCATCGCTCGCCAGGCCGGCTGGGCGGCCCTCGCCGCGGCGATCGCGTCGCGGACGTCCGCGGCGGTCCCGCGCGCGAACGTGCCGACGAGCACCCGCTCGTCGATCGGCGACCGGAGCTCGAAAACGCCGTCGCCGTCCCGACCGACGCCGTCGACGAGGTTCCGGTGGTATGCGCCGAGGCGCGCCCGCGCCCGGGCGACGCCCGCCTCGAACAACCGGTGGAGCTCCGCGTTGTCATTGCGGAGCGTCGCGTAGGTGATCTTGATCCGCTCGGCCATCGGCCATCCCCCTCGTGCGGTGCGGGCGAACCGGGCGCGGACGTGGCTCGTCGCGGAGGACCCGCGGGCACGATCGGGCGGCGCCCGGACGCCGGTGATGCGGTTCGGTTGGCGGTCAGTCTAGCGCGGCGACGAGATCGGCCAGCGAGGGCGCGACCGCGTCCGGGATGGCCCGCGATCGGCGGACGACGGGCGCCCCGGGCCGCGGGGCGCCCAGGAGATTGGCCGCCTCCGCCGCGCTGGTCTTGCCGGTCAGGACGAGGATGCCGCGCATGCCGAGCCGTCGTGCGCCGGCGATGTCCTGGCCGGGGTCGTCCCCGACCATCACGATGTCGCGCGCGGGGACCCGGCGCCCGAGATCGGTCGCCAGGCCGGCGAGCGCGGTCCGGAACATGATCGGGCCGGGCTTGCCGCACAGCACCGCGTGGGCGCCGGTGGCGAACTCGAGCGCGGCGACGAAGGCGCCGCTGTCGAGGGTGGGGCCCCGGGACGTGAACCACCACGGGTTGCGATGCATCGCGAGGAGCGCCGCACCGCCGCGGATGAGCCGGAACGCGCGGTCGAGGTTCGCGAAGCTCAGGTCCGCGTCGCCATCCCCGATCACCACGGCCGCGGCCCGCGCCCCCGGCGCGTCGGCGTCCTCGTAGCGCATGAGGTGCTGCCCCTCGAACTCGCGGCGACCGTCCGGCTTCGTGATCACGAAGAGCGGCTGGCCCGGGAAGGCGGCCGCCGTGTGGGCGGCCGTGGCGCTCGCTGCCGTGACCACCCGGTCATCGGGGATGGACAGGCCGTCGGCCCGGAACCGCGCCGCAAGCGTCCCACGGTGGGCACCCGAATAGTTCGTGGCGATCCGGTACGGGATGCCCTTCGCCTCGAGCCGGGCAAGCGCGTCGACTGCTCCGGGCAGGGCCGCCCCTCGGAGCACGAGCACGCCGTCGGCATCGAGCACGAACCCACTGACGCCTTCAAGGGCCTCACGGAGGGTCCGATTGGCGGCGGATCGGTCTGCGGCAGGCGACGTCGAGGTCATGGCCAGACAGTACCAGCCGCCGGTGCGCTCTATCGCCACGGCCACGGGCAGGCTCCGCGCCCGTGCGGCCGCTGCCGCTCGAAGGCGCGCCGCGGGTAGGATGGCGCGACAGCGCGCCGGTCCGGCGGCGCGCACCGCACGCAGGGGAGGGCGACCGATGGGCCTGCTCGACGGCAAGAACGCCCTCGTCTTCGGGGTCGCGAACGACCACTCGATCGCGTGGGGCATCGCCAAGGCGTTCCACGATCAAGGAGCCAGGGTGGGCTTCAGCTCGATCGAGAGCCTGATCGAGCGGCGCGTCCGCCCGCTGGCGGATCGGATCGGATCGACCTTCGTCGAGCCCTGCGACGTGCGGGACGACGCGCAGGTGCGGGCCGTCTTCGACCGCTGGGGCGCGGAGGTCGGGCGACTGGACATCCTGGTGCATGCGCTGGCGTTCGCGGACCGCGCCGACCTCGACGGCCTCTTCGTGGACACGTCACGCGGCGGGTTCGCGCTCGCGCTCGACGTCAGCGTCTACTCGCTCGTCGCGCTCGCCCGGGAGGCGCGGCCGCACATGGTGGCTGGATCGAGCATCCTCACGCTCAGCTACTACGGGGCCGAGAAGGTCGTCGCGCACTACAACGTCATGGGCGTGGCCAAGGCAGCCCTGGAGGCGAGCGTGCGGTACCTCGCCGCCGATCTCGGCCCCGAGGGCGTGCGCGTGAATGCGATCTCCGCGGGCCCGATCCGGACGATCGCCGCGCACGGGATCGCGGGGTTCCGGCAGATGCACGAGGCATTCCGCACCGTGGCGCCGCTGCGCGCCAGCATCACGATCGAGGACGTCGCCGGCACCGCGGTCTGGCTGGCCTCCGGCCTCTCCGGCCAGGTCACCGGCGAGACGGTCCACGTGGACGGCGGCTTCAACATCCTGGGCATCCCGAACCCGGACGCCCCGGGCTGACCGTCGACGACGCGCGGACGACCGGCGGCGGCAACGCACCGGGGCGCGCTACGAAGGTCCGGGGCACGCCGGCGCCCCGGCATCCCATCACCCGCGGCCGGTCGGGCCGCCGCGAGCTACGGCGCGGCGCTCGGTGACGTCCCCGGCGACGCGCCGGACGAGGCCGAGGGTGACGTGCCCGGCGAGGCCGGCGGCGGCGGGGGGATGACGAGCTTCTGGCCCTTGAAGATCAGGTTCGGGTTCGTGATCCCGTTCGCGGCCTGGAGCGCCTGCAGCGTGACGCCGAACGACGCCGCGATCCTGCCGAGCTGATCGCCCTGGACGACGATATACGTGCGTGCCGTCGCGGTCGGGGTCGGCGACGCGCTCGCCGCGGACGAGGGCGACGGGGCCGGCGTGGACGACGCGCCCGTGCTCGGACCTGGCGTCGCGGACGGGACGGCGCCGCTCGGGACCGGCGATGCGACCGACGTGTCGCCGGCTGGGAGCGGGATGAGCAGCGGCAGGGCCATGCCAATCCCGAAGCCGCCCGCCCCGACGACCACCAGGACCAGCAGGCCGATGAGGACCGACACGATGGGCGACCGGCGGCGCGGCCGGTCGGCGGCATCCTCGGGCAGCGGCGGCGCCGTTCGATCGAACGTCCCGGGAGCCGGGGCCGACGCGAGCTCGCCGTCCTCGACCTGCCCGTCGGGTGCCTCGGCCTCCTCGCCTCCGGCCACCTCGGCCGGAGCGACCGCCTCCGGGGCGGCGGCT
>Ga0209638_1002835_pt1 | contig 10530 bp, 5 predicted proteins | sample BarGraNGADG00211_FD_184490 | JGI IMG/M metagenome (GOLD analysis project Ga0209638, IMG submission 184490) | Arctic peat soil microbial communities from Barrow, Alaska - Barrow Graham LP Ref core NGADG0002-211 (SPAdes) (version 2) | ecosystem: Environmental > Terrestrial > Soil > Wetlands > Peat... | reverse complement strand
ACGCAGACCGGGTTTCCGAAGCAGTAGTCGCAGGAGTCCAGCAGGGTGGGAACCGGGATCTCGGGGATGTTTACGAGGCTGACCTTGATCCTGGAGTCTTGCGGGTTGAACTCCCCCGTCTTCACGGCGGAGCAGGCAAGCTCACACAGCCTGCAGCCCGTGCACAGATCCATCCTGATCTCGATGTGTTTCTCCACTATCACACTTCCTCGTGTTCCTCATTATATGGGCTGAAGGGCATCCTTATCGGCTCCCTGGATCGAGCCGGACAAAAGGAATTGGGCGTTCATGCGCTGAAGCCATGTTCTCCGTGGATATTGAGGCCATTCCCGGAGACAGCCTGTATCCAATTCTCGCCCGACACCGGGCTAGAACCGCATGATAGAGGCGTTCGCGGGGACGGTCAAGGGCATTTGTATACACCGTGCAGCATTCGCGATCCTTGATGCTGTGGCAGCAACGCCGAGCACCGTGGAGAGCGAAATGAAACACAGGGGCTGTTACGACTCTCTGGGAAGAGGGGATACGAGATGATCGATCTCGAGCTCATCGACGACGAGGAGCGCAGACCCAAATCGCTTGTCTACACCACAACTTTGTTGTACGATCCCATCGAAACGTCCCTGGCAGGGGAGGGATCCTGTCGAAGGTCAGACCAATTTCGCTGTTACCGGCCTTACATCCTCGACGAAAGGTCTACCCAGGCGCCTAGGCTACAACACTGACGCACGCCTGCCACAGACCACGGCTGCCATGGGCATCAGTGCGGAATCTTTCCAGCGCCAGTTCTGCAGCCTCGAATGCCGGGCGGTGCAGGAGGATGGGGCCGATCCGCTGTACATCTATACCCGGCACCGGGGGGTTGCCACTCGCATCAATCGTCCAGTAGCGTACTGGAAGGTGTCAGGCCTCAATCCTGGTGGATGGCAGCCGGGCGGACCCTGTCTGGTTCGAAAACCGAATGCCTCCGCGCATCATTCTTGATGCGGGATGCATCGAGCGGTTAGAAGGGTAGGTTTCATGAGCAGGTCTGAGCTGCAGCCGGGCGTTTACGAAGCAGTGCTGACGCATTTGCTTGCCAAGCAACTCCCCTCCGAAGAGCGACTGTATCGCCTGGCCCAAATTTCGTCTGCTGATGGCCCCGCGTCGCTCGCGCGCTACACCGCTGACCTCCTCGAGATGATCCTACGGGGACCCTCGTTCGAACGCGATACGAAGCGCCAGGTAGAATACTGCAACCGGATAATCGAACTGATCGCCAAGGATGCGGGTATCGGTGTCGCGCTCGACGACTTGATCGATCACAATGGCCGGCAGTTGCTCGAAGTCTACCGGCTTCCGGAAACCCCGCTGGCCGCCATCGAACCTCTGCCCCGTCCCACGATTCCACTTTCCCAAAACGCGTTGCTCGTGTCGTCGAAACAAGAGCCGTCTCTCTCGCGGGAATTGAAGTGCGAGTTGGCGTCGGCGGACCGAGTTGATCTGTTGTGCGCTTTCATCAAATGGAGCGGAATCCGGGTTCTTGTCGATCGAATCAAGAGCGCCCGCAAGCGCGGAGTGCCGCTTCGCATCATCACGACAACCTACACAGGAGTCACTGAAGCGCGTGCGCTAGACGAGTTGGTTTCATTGGGTGCCGACATTCGCGTCAGTTATGAGACGCAGTCGACCCGTTTACATGCCAAGGCATGGCTCTTTGAGCGCGACAGCGGGTTTTCGACCGCGTATATCGGCTCCTCTAACCTCAGTCATTCGGCTCTGCACGATGGCCTGGAGTGGAACGTACGGCTCACGCAACCGGCTTCGGCCTCCCTACTCCAACGCTTCCGAGCGACTTTCGATACCTATTGGGCCGACCCTAGCTTCGAGCCTTACGATCGTGACACATTTGACAAGGCACTCAAAAGAGCGCTCCCATCTGGCGATACAGCTATCGCCTCATTCGATATCCAACCGTACCCATTCCAGCGGGAGATGCTCTACCTACTTGAGGTTGAACGGCAGAGGCACGGTCGTTGGCGCAACCTGATCGTGGCGGCAACGGGCACAGGCAAGACGGTAGTCTCGGCGTTCGACTACAAACGGGTACGGGAGTCCTGGGGAGAAGCCTCGCTGTTGTTTGTGGCCCATCGACGGGAGATCCTACGGCAAAGTCTCACCACCTTTCGCAACGTACTCCGCGACGGCAGCTTCGGGGAACTCATGACTGCCGGAGAACGGCCGCGCGAGGGACGCCATGTATTCGCCTCAATACAGTCGCTCCAGGCCCTTGACCGCACTCAGTTGGGCGAGTTATCTCCCGATGCCTACGACGTGGTTATCGTTGATGAGTTTCACCATGCGGCAGCTCCCACTTACAAGCGGCTACTGGAACGCTTGCGTCCGAGATTGCTTGTGGGTATGACGGCGACCCCTGAGCGCGGCGACGGATTGGATGTTAAGCAGTGGTTTGACGGCCACATCGCAGTTGAACTGCGGCTGTGGGATGCACTTGAACAGGGTCTCCTCTGCCCGTTCCAGTACTTTGGCGTTGCAGACGATGTCGACCTATCGCGGTTGACCTGGAGTCGTGGGGGGTACGGTCCAGGTCAACTGGAGAAGGTCTATACGGGCAACGATGCTCGCGTTGCGAAGGTAGTGAAGGCCATGTACGACGTCGTCGAGGACCCGCACGCCATGCGTGCGCTAGGCTTCTGTGTCAGCGTTAAGCATGCCGAATACATGGCTGAATGCTTCCGCCGGATAAGCATTCCGGCCGCAGCAGTTTCAGCCAACTCAACCCAATCAGAACGTACAGACGCCCTCCGAGCACTGCGTGACCGCACCATCAATGTTATCTTCGCTGTGGATCTGTTCAACGAGGGCCTGGACATACAGGAGATCGATACCCTGCTTTTTCTCCGTCCCACTGAAAGCCCTGTGGTCTTTCTCCAACAACTCGGGCGGGGGCTGCGGCGGACTGAGGGCAAGGCTGGCGTGACCGTGCTCGACTTTATCGGTCAGCAACATCGACGCTTCCGATTCGAAGAGCGATTCAAAGCCCTCCTCGGCGGTGATCGGAGAGACGTGCTACGACAGATCAAGGACGACTTTCCATACTTGCCGGCGGGTTGCTCTATCAGCCTCGACCGGCAATCCCAGAAGGCGATCCTGGACAACATCCGGGGAGCGCTCAATCTTCGAGGTTCCCAGCTCAGCGAGCGCCTGCAGGAACTCGGGGATGTCACATTGTCCTGCTTCCTTAGAGACAGCGGCTTCTCCCTGGAAGACATCTACTCTGGCGCCCATCCTGGCTGGACTGTGACTCGCCGGCGGGCCGGATTTGTCGGAGACACAGACCCCGATGAGGCGATATTAAGCAATGCTCTCGGGCGTATGTTGCACATCGATGACCCGGACCGGGTTGACACCTTCGTTCGTTGGCTGAGGCAGACAACGCCCCCGGACGTCTCGACGCTCGACCATCGAGATCTGCGGTTAGCCAATATGCTGCACGTCGACCTGTGGTCAGCTGGCCCGGGGCCGACGTCTCTTCAGACTTCACTCGATCGTCTCTGGAGAAACCCCAACATTGTGAGCGAACTAAAGGAGTTGCTGGGAGTGCTTGGTGCGCGGGCTTCGCGGCTTGCGCTCGATGCTGGCTTGGAGCCCGAGATACCTCTGCGTCTTCACGCCCGCTACTCACGCTATGAGCTGCTGGCGGCGCTGGGTGAGGCAACCGCTGAGCGGCCCACGTACTGGCGCGAGGGTGTGAGATGGATAGACCGATACGGAATGGACATCTTCCTGGTGACGCTGAACAAGTCCGAACGGCATTTCTCTCCAACCACTCGATATCGCGACTATCCGATATCGCCGACTCTGTTCCATTGGGAATCTCAATCAACAACCAGGACCTCGTCGCCCACAGGGCGGCGTTATGTTCAGCATCAGGTTCAGGGAAGCCGCGTGTTGCTATTCGTCCGCGAGAGCAACTTCGGCGAGAGTCTAGGAGCTTCACCGTTCTTGTTTCTTGGCCCCGCCTCGTATGTCAGCCACCAAGGCGACCGCCCCATGGCCATTTTATGGCGACTCAAACATGAGATGCCGCTCGATTTCTTCCAAGCTGCCAGGGTGGCCGTGTAGGTTGCCGCCAGCGTCTATGTCGGATACACGGCCACTCCGTTCGACAACATATTCATCTTCCCCGACCAAACTGTCGGGGGGCGTTACCGAGTGGTACAAGCGGGAACGATGTTGGACAGAACGTCGAGCGAGTTAGGTACCATCCGTCAAGCGCGAAGCTCCCGCGATCGAAGTCCCGGGCCGAGTGCAAGCCCCCGCGCCAAAGGTCGAGAAGCCACCCGCTGAGCACCAGTTTCCAGACCAGCGGCTGGGCGGTCCAACCTCCACGCCCCAGCAGGTGGGTGGCCTCGGTGAAGGCTGGCCAGGTTGTGACCATCGGCCCGCGCAACAAGGGACATGCCCGGGCGGGGTGGTGGGGCCGGCCACACCACGGATTCGACTCTCACCCCCCGACTCGATATCATGTCGCCCGACTGCTCCCGTGGAGGCTCCCCTGGAAAACCGCACTCGCATCGCCAAAGCCGCCGGCATCATCATGCTGGGCAACATCATCTCCCGCCTCCTGGGGCTGGCGAGGGAGCAGGTGATCGCCGCCCTCTTCGGGGCGAAGCTCGCCACCGACGTCTGGACCGTCGCCTCCACCGTCCCCACCATGGTGTACGACCTGCTGATCAGCGGCGCCATCTCCGCGGCCCTGATCCCAGTTTTCAGCGACTACGCGGAGGCCAAGGATAGGGAGGAGCTATCCCGCATCGTCAGCTCGGTGCTGAGCATATTCACTGCGGCGCTGGCCGTCGTCGTCGGAATACTGCTCCTGGGCGCCCCTCTGCTGGTGGACATCCTGGGGGGCGGGTTCAAGGAACAGGCACGGGAGCTCACCACCTACCTGGTCCGGCTGATCCTCCCCTCGGTGCTGTTCACCGGCACGGCCGGCATTCTCACCGCCGCCCTCTACGCCCGCCAGAGCTTCACGCTGCCCGCCTTCTCCGTGGCCGTCTACAATATTGGAATCATCCTGGGCGGTGTGCTGCTTGCCGGACGGCTGGAGGTGACCAGCCTCGCCGTGGGCGTGCTGATTGGGGCCTTCCTCCAGGTCGCCATCCAGATCCCGGGTCTCCGGGGGGTGCGGCTGCGGCCGGCCCTCAACCTTTCTCACCCGGGGGTGAGGGTGATCCTGAGGCTGTACGCGCCGGTGGCGCTGGGGTTGGTGGTATCCAATATCGGGGTGATAATCGACCGGAACCTCGCCTCGGGCACCGGCGAGGGCAGCCTGGCCGCCATGCGCTTCGCCACCACCCTGGTGCAGTTCCCTCTCGGGCTCGTTGCCACCGCGGCATCCTTCGCGGTGCTCCCCACCCTCTCCCGCCAGGCTACCGCGGAAGCACGGGAAGCTGTCAGCCATCAGCTATCCGCTATCAGCACTCAGCACTCAGCATCCGGCACTCAGAACCCAGATCCCGGCACCCAGCACTCCGCCTACGCCTCCACCCTCCGCATGGGCATGAAGATGATCCTGCTGCTGATCGTTCCGGCGGCCGTGGGGCTGGCGGTGCTGAGGGAGCCGGTGATCCAGCTGCTGTTCCAGCGGGGGGCCTTCACACAGGACGCCACGGCCCTGACCTCCCTGGCCTTCCTGGGCTACTCTCCGGGCATAGCCTTCGCCGCCGTGGACCAACTGCTGATCTTCGCCTTCTACGCTCGCAAGGACACCCGCACCCCGGTGCTGGTGGGGGTGATGGCGATCTTCGTCTACCTTGCCGTGGCCCTATCCCTGGTCGGGTCAATGGGGATGATGGGGCTGGTGCTGGCCAATGCGGTGCAGACCATCTCCCACGCCGTGGTGCTGATGTGGCTGCTGAACAGGGTGGTGAAGGGGGCGCTTAACAGGGAGATGATCGGCTTCTTGGGTCGCATCGTTGGGGCCGCCGTCGCCATGGGCTTCGCCTGTGAGATGCTGCTCTCCGTGGCCGCACCCCACGCCTCCAGTGGTCCGAGGGTGGCGCTGCTGGTAGCAGTCTCCGCTGCACTTGGGGCGGTCGTCTACATCGCGGGGATAACCCTCCTGCGGGTGAGGGAGGCCAGGGATCTCTGGTCCCTCCTGGCAAGCCGGCTACCGCGGCGTCTTCGCCCTGTATAGCGGCACGGCCCGATACTTGGGGATGATCCCCACATCCTCCATGCTGGATAGTATTGCTACATGTTCTGTATTCCTGACTTCTACCCTGGGTGCCCAACCGTGGCCTGGATCAGCTGCAGCAATGGGGCAGGGTACACCCCCAGCCCGATGAGCAGGAAGGTCAGGATCGCCAGCACCAGGGCGCCGGCCGGGGCCAGCCCTGGGCGTCCCGGCGGAACGCCCGCCGCTTCATGCGCCGGCTGGAACATCGCCGCCACGACTCTCAGGTAATAGAAGAGCCCCAAGCCGCTGGCCAGCACCAGCACCACCACAAGCAGCCACCAGGCGACCCCAACCCCGGCGGTGACAAGGAGGAACTTGCCGATGAAGCCCGCGGTCAATGGGATACCGGCCAGGGAGAGCAGCATCGCCGTGAACACCCCCGCCAGCCATGGACGCCGAAAGGCCAGCCCTCGATAGTCGTCCAGTGCGCCGGCATCCCGCTCCCCCGACGAGAGGACCGTAACGACCCCGAAGGCTCCGAGTGTGGTAACGAAGTAGGCAACCAGGTAGAAAGAGACGGCCGTGGCCCCCAGCGCACCCCCGGCGAGGAAGGCCACCAGCAGGTAACCCAGGTGGGCGATAGAGGAGTAGGCCAGGATCCGCTTCACGTTGTCCTGCAGCAGCGCCAGCAGGTTGCCGGCAACCATGGACCCGATGGCGATGGCGCTGAAGACGATTACCAGGGAGCCGTAGGACCGTACGTCCACCTGGGTGAAGAAGCGCAGCAGCAGCGCGAACACCGCCCCCTTGGACACGGTGGCCACGAAGGCGGTGACCGGGGCCGGGGCGCCCTCGTAGACGTCCGGCGTCCAGAGGTGGAAGGGCACCACCGCCAGCTTGAATCCCACCCCAACGATCAGCAACGCCAGCCCCACCACCATCAACACCCCGTGGGCGGCCCCACCCGTGGTGAGGGCGGAGGCGATCCGGCCGAACTCCATGGTGCCCAGCGCGGCATACACCAGAGCCATCCCGAACAGCAGGAAGGCTGAGGAGGTCCCTGCCAGCACCAGGTACTTGAAGCCGGCCTCCAGCCCCGGCGCCGACCCTCTTGGATAGGCGATCAGGGCGTAGAGGGAGACGCTCAGGATCTCCAGACCCAGGAAGAAGGATGCGAAGTGGTTGGCGGCCACCAGCACCGACGATCCCAGGGTCGCCAGCACGAGCAGCAGGTAGAACTCCTCCGGCCGGTCCACCCTGGTCCGGAGGTAGCCGTAGGCCAGCAGCGCCACCGCGATGGAGGCGGCCAGCACCAATCCGAGGAAGAATAGGGCGTAGTCGTCCACCACCAGTAGCGCCGTGAGGCGACGAGTGGAGGCCGATGGGACCGCCCAGAGGCTTCCGAAGGCGGCGGCCAACCCGAGCAGCGAAAGGACGAGTGTGAGCTGGTGATCCCGATGGAAGGCGATGGCCAGCAGGATCACCACGACGGCCCCGGCCAGCACCAGGAAGGGCAGCAGGGCGAGGAAGTCCAGGGTGGTCATCGCTTGCCCCCATCAACCCCGGATCCGGTGTAGGGTGCGGCCCCCTGGGCTATGGGAATGTAGGGCTGGGCACAAGGCCCCGCCCCACATTCCTGGATACCGGACGGTGCGGATATCGGAGTACGATCCCCACCTGGGAGCGCGGGCGTCTCGTCCGCTCGGTCTCTCAGAGGTGCCACAACCATCGCGCTAGTGGCATCAAGCCGAGCACCAAACTGCTCACCCGCGGAGGCGTTGGGCCCACCCCTCTGCTCCGCTGCCCTCATCAGGTTCCCCACCCCATGCCCCGCCGCATCCAGCACGGGCTGCGGGTAGAGCCCCAAACCCAGCAGCGCGACCATCAGCAGGGCCATGATCCCCGCCTCCCGGGGGTTCAGGTCTGGCAACCTCCACCCAGCATCGTTGGGCCCCTGGAACACTCGCTGGATCATCCAGAGGGTGTAGACCGTGGCAAAGATGATCCCCACCGCCGCCAGCGCCGAGGCAACTATGCTGACCCTGAAGGTACCCACCAGCACCAGGAACTCCCCGACGAAGTTGCCCAGCCCCGGCAGCCCCAGCGCCCCCAGGGCGAAGAAGAGGGCCACGCCCCCCATCCGCGGCATCACGTTCCACAACCCGCCCATCCGGCCCATGTCTCGGGTGCGGGTTCGCTCCAGCAGCGCCCCCACCAGGATGAAGAGGGCGCCGGTGCCGATGCCGTGGGCGATCATCGCGACCACCGCCCCCTCGAGGGCAAGCTGGTTCCAGGCGAAGACCCCCAGCAGCACGAAGCCCATGTGGCTCACGCTGGAGTAGGCCACCAGCCGCTTCAGGTCGGTCTGGCCGAAGGCGAGGATGGCACCGTAGAGGATCCCGGCCACGGCCAGAGCCATGGCGATGACGGTGAAATCGTGGGCGGCCTGGGGGAAAAGCGGCACCAGGAAGCGCAGCAGGCCGTAGCCCGCGGTCTTTGCCATGACGCCGGCCAGGATCACCGTTGCCGCCGTGGGCGACTGGGTGTAGGCGTCGGGAAGCCACGTATGGAACGGCACGACCGGCAGCTTCACCGCGAAGGCGACGAAGAAGCCGAGCATCAGCCAGGTGGCCAGGGGTCCGGTCACCGGCGTGCCGAGCAGCTGCTGATAGTCGAAGCTGTACACTCCGGTGGAGTTCCCGTGGGCGAAGTATAGACCCAGGATCGACAGCAGCATCAGCAGGCCGCTCACCTGGGTGAAGAGGAAGAACTTCGCCGCGGCGTAGAACCTCCGCTCGTAACCCCAGAGGAAGAGCAGGTAGGTGGGGACCAGCATCATCTCCCAGAAGAAGTAGAAGAGGAAGAGGTCCATCGCCAGGAACACACCCATTATCCCGGCCAGCGCCCAGAGCAGGTTGAAGTGGAAGAAGCCGGTTCGCTCCTGGACCTCACTCCAGGAGGCGATAACGGCCATGATCCCCAGGAAACCGGCCAGCGCCACCATCAGCAGGCTCAGGCCGTCCATCGCCAGGTGGAAGCCGATGCCGACCTGGGGGACCCAGGGCAGGTAGAACTCCGCCAGCCAGGGTCCGCTGAGGGACGGCGCGGCCTGCCCGAAGGATCCCACCCATATAGATACCACCAGCGCGAGATCCACGGCCAGGGCCAGCAGCGACACCCAGCGGGGCCAGTCGCGGTTCCATCTGCCGGAGATCCAGGCCAGCAGCGCCCCGATGGCGGGGACGACCAGAATCCACACAAGTATCATGTGAACACCCCGATGGCCACGGCGATCACGGCGCCGGCGGCTATCCCCATGGCGTAGAAGCGCACCCGGCCGTTCTCCGTCTGGCTGAGGGTCGCCCAGGAGACCCGCCCGAGCCAGGCGAGACCCTGGAAGGGCAGGTCGACGAAGTCGGCACGGTTCACGTTGGCCGCCCACACCACGGGCCGCACCAGCAGGTTGTGGTAGAGCCAGTCGAAGCCCCATCCCAACTGCCAGAAGCGACCCAGGGTCGAAGCCCAGGGGGCGGCGCTCAGGCTCGCGACGAGGTTGGGGCTTCGGAGAAAGAGCAGATATGCCAGGTAGATCCCCGCCAAGGAGACCAGGGAGGCCACGATCTGCGACACAGCCTCGAAGCTCTCCGCGCCCTTTGCCAGGTCGATCGGCGGCAGCGCGCTGGACAGGAAGCGGGAGAGGTGAAGCTGATTGCCCAGGGTCCCCGGTATCTCGATGAAGCCCCCCACGATGGAAAGGAACGCCAGAACCACCATGGGAAGCGCCATCCGCATATCGGGCCTGCCCGTGGGCTGCTGCCTCGCCTCACCGTAGAAGACCAGGAGGAACGCACGGAAGATGTACAGGGAGGTGAGCAGCGTCCCCACCACTCCCGCGATCCAGAGCCAGGGGCTGCCGGAACTGGAAGACCAGGCATCGAAGAGGATTAGGTCCTTGCTGTAGAAGCCCGCGGTCACCAGCGGCACCGCCGCCATGGAGCAGGATCCGATCAGGAAGGTCCAGAAGGCCAGCGGCATCTGCCTGCGCAGCCCGCCCATCCTGAAGATGTTCTGCTCGTGGCGCAGGAAGAGGATCACGGCGCCGGCGGACATGAAGAGCAGCGCCTTGAAGAAGGCGTGGGTCATGAAGTGGAATATGGCGGCCGACCACGCCCCCACCCCCAGCGCCAGGAACATGTACCCGATCTGGCTGATGGTGGAGTAGGCCAGCACTCGCTTCAGGTCGTTCTGGGTTAGGGCGCTGAAGCCTGCGTACAGCAGGGTGAGCGCCCCGATGATCGCCACCACCGACTGGACAACCGGCGCCAGGGAGAAGATTACGTTGGTGC
>Ga0209638_1002832_pt1 | contig 10537 bp, 11 predicted proteins | sample BarGraNGADG00211_FD_184490 | JGI IMG/M metagenome (GOLD analysis project Ga0209638, IMG submission 184490) | Arctic peat soil microbial communities from Barrow, Alaska - Barrow Graham LP Ref core NGADG0002-211 (SPAdes) (version 2) | ecosystem: Environmental > Terrestrial > Soil > Wetlands > Peat... | reverse complement strand
TTTTAATTTTACTAATAAACTTTTTTACCATTGACATCGCTGACCATACCCTCAATAACTTCACTCAACCCGAATTTAGCTTTCCAACCGAGCTTAACCGCAGCCTTACTCGGATCCGCCCGGCTGACCATTAAGTCAGTTGGCCGGAAAAGCGCAGAATTTTGTTCGACATGCCGTCGCCAATCGAGATCGAAAGCCGCAAATGCTGCGGAGACAAACGACTCCAGTGTGTGCGTCTGGCCTGTGGCGATGACATAATCGTCGGCTGAATCCTGCTGCAGCATCAACCACATCGCCTCCACGTATTCCGGCGCCCACCCCCAGTCACGGGCGATGTCCAGCCTGCCAAGTTCTAACTTCTCACAGGATCCCTTGGCAATCCGGCGAGCCGCGCTAATGATTTTCTGGGTCACGAACCGCTCGGGACGCAAAGGCGACTCGTGATTGAAAAGTATCCCCGTACAAGCAAACAATCGGTAAGCCTCACGATAATTGTTCACCAGCCAGAATGCGGAAGCCTTCGCCACTGCGTAGGGGCTGCGTGGATGAAAAGGCGTTTTCTCATTTGCTGCCTGGCCGCCAGTATCGCCAAAGGACTCGCTTGATCCTGCATGGTAGAGCCTGATCGGGTATTCCACCATGCGGCAGGCTTCAAGAATATTGAGCATACCCAATACATTACTTTGCATGGCCTCGGCGGGTTGCTCGAAGGAAAGCCCAACTGATTGATTGCCCTGCCAAAAAATAGACTTCGGCGGGCCTGCTCTGTTTGAGGGCCATGAAAACACTACGAAAGTCCTCCGGAACCATCGAGAACAACCCTGTCGATCACGTTTCCCAGTATAAGATCAAAATCTTTTTGCCCGTACTCTTGCGTTCTTTGAAATCCTTTCTTTATCAATTCATTCCGAAGGATTTCATCCTGCCAGATACGTTTAATTTTTTTAGCTATATCAACCGGATCTTTTGGATCAACAAGCAAGGCCGCATCTCCAACCTGCTCCGGCATGGCGTACGCATTTGAACAGATCAACGGGCATCCTGTTAATAATGCTTCCATCGGTGGTATATTTGTAGGACCAGCCAAAGAAACAAAAGTCATCGCAACCGCATTCTTGTACAAAGAATATGTGTCATCATTGGGAACATAGCCCAGGACATGCACGCGGTCGCACAAACCGAACCGCTTTATTGCGCCCATGCTCTTTTCATAGTTATTTTCCTTTGAACCGACCAAAACCAGATCAACATCAACACGATCTTCTTTTAAAATCTTCAACGCTTCAAAAAGTTTAAGATGATTCTTATGCTCCCAGAATTGTGCAGGATAAAAGATAAACCTATCAGGCAAACTGTACTTGGACTTAACATCAATCTCCCGGGAATTCAATAAATAGAAAGGAGGCACAAAAGGTAAAACAAAAACTTTATCTGCATCAACCGAGTAGGATTCAATAACGTGTTGCCTGCCAATCTCGGAATCGACCAGGATGACGGTAGAATATTTACATATCGCAGAACAATGCAACTCTCTCCTGCCGTACTCTCCGTGTTGATACTCTTCAAAATGAGGCTCATACCTGTGCATCAGGTCATGTATTGTTGCAACAGACCTTTTATTGGTTTGATAAGCTAAGGCATCCTGACTAGGGCAAATGATCAGATCACAGTTACTGGCATTGACCGCCTTGACGGCTTGTAAAAAGCGCCCCGCGCTTCCCCGTCCAGCGGGGGTATTGTTTAACATCCGATAAAACTTTGAATAAACCCTACCAAAAAAATTCTTAACTACTCGAACTTTTATGAAATTATTAGGAATTACTTCATCCCAGTTTGCATCAAAATAAAAGGCAGTAATATCGTATTTTCCGGTATCGATCGACTCCAGGGCTTTGACCATTGATAGATTATACTGATAGGCACCTCCGCTCGATGGTTTAGCTGCCAAATATACGCCGATATTCTTCTTCATTTAGCATTCTCGTTATTGCTTGTCAGGAATCGCTCTCTGATCCTTTTTGCAGGCTGTCCCGCAATGTATGAGTTCTCGGGAAAACTATCCAGCAAAACCGAATTGCTCACACTAAAAGAATTCTTATCTACTGTTACGCCCGGCATAACTATCGTATTAAGCCCCAGCCAAACATTGAACTTGAACACTACGGGCGATAACAAAAAGTTGGCCTGCGCATACGGCATCAAAGAAACAATTCGCGATTTGTTGTTCAGATCATTAGCGGTATTGGTGAGCGAATATATATTGCAGTTCGCACTGAGAACACAGTTATTCCCTATATGCACACCCCCATATCCCATGATGATGCAAAATTGGACAATATGAATATCATCCCCGATTACAATCTCTCCGTCGGTAAAGTTAAAGTCTTGGTTAGGCTTCCTTTCAATCTTCCCCGTTAATTTTTTCCCTGTAGCGATAACGCAATATTTATCGATGTACACATTATCGCCGACACTGATGAACTCCGCCCCGGAGATGCTTACCCCTATGTCGATGACAAGGTTCTTGCCGCACCGCTTAAAAGCCCTTCCATAGTACCGCCTTCGCAACGCAATCCCCGTCGGTCCGGGCATATACATGATAAAAAATACTGCCATGTCTCTAATGACCAACAGCGGTATCCTAATTATTTTAAGAATGTTCATCGAACACCCTCTTTACTCTCGCCACTACTTTTCTCATCTGATCTTCACTTAACGCCAGACCACTGGGAATATAGAATCCTCTCTCAGCGAGTCGCTCCGCCACAGGATAACTCTCACTCTCAAACAATCCCATCTTTTGAAAAACTGGCTGCTGGTGCATGGGATAAAAGAACGGCCGCGTTCCCACACCCAAAGCCTCCAATTTCTTCATCGCCACATCTGCGCCAAAAGGTATCCGGTCTTTTAAAACCATGCCATAAACCCAATAAATGTTCTCCGCATAATCCGTCTTCTCTAAAGGCAATTCAACATACTCTTGCGAATCCGAGAACAACTCGGTATAACGTTTGCCCATAGCCCTTTTGCGGGCCACGAACTGATCCAGTTTCTCAAGCTGAGCCACTCCAAGCGCGGCCTGCAAATTGGTCATCCGCATGTTCCACCCAAGCTCTTCATGCACAAATCGTCTTTGAGGCTGAAAGCACAGGTTACGAAAACTTTGACATTTCTTAAACAGCGCCTCATCATCCGTAACGATCATCCCTCCTTCTCCTGTTGTTATATGTTTGTTCGGGTAAAAGCTGAAGGTGCTTATATCCCCAAAACTCCCGCACGGTCTGTCCTTGTAAGTCTGTCCGTGCATCTCTGCGGCATCTTCAATGACTTTAAGACCATATTTCTTTGCTAGTGCCAGAACAGGATCAACATCGACGGGAAGTCCATAAATATGGACGATCATGATGGCTTTGGTCTTAGATGTGATCCTGCTTTCTATCTGACTTACATCCATATTCCAGGTAAGCGGATAACTGTCGACCAAGACAGGTTTTGCTCCAAGCCGAATGATCTGGGTGATACATGAAATGATCGTAAAAGCAGGCATGATCACTTCATCGTCACGGCAAATGCCAAGCGCTGTGACAGCCGCATCTATGGCGACAGTGCCGTTTGATACTGCCACCGCATATTTACGTCCCACCGTTGAAGCGATCCCGTCCTCAAAGCGCTTGATGAACGGGCCTTCGGAACTTATCCAGCCAGTATCAATGCACTCATTAAGATATTTTTTTTCATTACCGTTCAGCAGCGGTTCATTTACGGGAATAAAATCAATCATTTTCATCTCTCATCTTGATTTTTTCTTTCCCTGCAGGCTCAAACCTCACCTTATCCAACTCTCCGATGTACGGCCCCTGCTTTACTTCAATGATCTCGCTTTCTTCCATCATCTCAAAACCATGCCCACCGAAAGCTAAAAGGAGCACATCCCCAGTTCCCACCATACTGCTTTCAAGATAATTTTTTTCATCATCATAAAAATCAACCCTGACTTTACCCTTTTTTATAATAAGGACTTCTTTCGTGAACTGGACCTCCCTCTTAACAATATTATGAACATGAGGGGGGATAACATAGTCTTTGGGTCGCTTCATATACGCCACCTGTTGTGAAAAATCATCAGGGGTAAAGAACTCAATGCCGTCTTTCTCGAAACCAGCCCGAATGATCACCGATAACAGCACATCTTTATGATAAATTTTCTGTACCATTACTTACCTTCTTAAAATGCTCTTTATTATATTCTTAATCTTCCCCAAAAAATATTTGAAACGATTCAGAATATTTTGCTTAAAATTCAGTCGGTACAATAATAGATCGGCTTCTTTATCTGGTTTTTTATTTTTATTTAATACCCACGGAAATATAGTCCCTGTTGGCAAATTGATTCGGGGATTCTTATAACCATTTCTAAAGTGTGTACCATCAGGTCCAATATTAGTCACTAAATTAGCATTAGGAATAATTATTAGCCCATCATTAAATAAGTGAGTAAAAAACCATTGATAATCCCATGTGTCTACTTTACGTTTTTTCATATCGTCAAATGTGTTTTTATAGAGTCTTTTTTCTCCAGAAGAAATAAACCTGCTATCTAGAATAATCCTCAATCTTTCCTCTGTCATATCTTTAGCGTCATAATCATATTTAACCCACGCTCTCCTCCATGAGGCCCATCCCCAAACATGAAAATGTGAAGAAAAATAATAAGAAGATTCCCCTCGCCTAATTCCCTTTAAAAAATTTGTGCCACCAATAGACATTACATCATCATCATATCTATATCTATTTAATAATTCCTCACAAAAATAAAAAAAATCCTGATGGGGCAGGCAATCATCTTCCAGAATAATCCCTTGCTCGACATTTTCAAAAAACCAGTTTATGGCTGAACTCACAGATACCCCGCACTCCAAGTACTGCTTCCGAAAAAGTGTCCGCACCTCGCAGTCCCAATCTATAATTTTTATAATATTCCGTGTCTCCTGGCACTTTTGGGTTTCACCTTCGACATGCTCTCTCGGTGCATTTGCTGCCACGAAAAGCTTAATCGGTTTTACTTTACGAATCACTTCAAAAACTTGTCGAGTAGTCTCGGGACGGTTAAAGATTATAAATAAAATCGGCGTTTTAAATAATTCCTGCATAATTTATTGCTCTATTTGTTTTTGATTGTTTCAGGCTAATCAACAGATACCATTTATTCAGAGGCTTCAATAACTGTCATACAATTTCGGCATTTCTTTCTAAAAAACTTAACACATCGTATATCCCGGCGTCTAAGTCTCCTTTTGGCTGAAAGCCTAACTCATTCAACCGTCCAATATCATACTTGAATTTAGAAATATTTAAAAACTTAGATGGACTATTTGAAATTTCATTATTGGGCAAGATTACGGGAAATTCCTTTCCATATCTTTTCTTACATATTTGTGATACACAATGTGCAAGTTCCAGCATAGTAAAGGTTACACCACTACCAAGATTGTAAACGCTATATTGTTTTTGATCCCGTGGAAGATTCGCAAGAGCTTCCATCGCTTTGCATATATCTTCAATTTGAATAAAGTCTCTCTGAGGTGATCCATCCGATAAAAGCTTAATTTTCCCTTTTCGTAAAGCAGTCTTGCAGAAATCGTTAATGACCAACCACCATATGTTACACTCAGGAAATATGGGTGCACCAAATCCATTTGAAATACGGGTGCATATAGTATCAACCCCTTTTTCCCGTGAATATAATGAGCATAAATCTTCGCAATATTTGTGGGTCAAACCATATGCATTAGCGGGATTTAACGGATCATCTTCATGTATTGTTTCTCCTGAACCGCGTTTCCCATAAACTTGCTGTGTAGATAGGTAGATTAGCTTTTCCACCCCATTTGAGGCGTATATGTCCAACAATTTCCAAAGAATCCCGACATTTACTCTTAAGGTTTCAGCAGGGTCTTGTCCGGTGACCCTATGGTCAAGAGAAATTGTATGTATAATACAATCAATATTTTCCTTGAAAATTGAGTTTAGAATACTATCATCAGCAGCATCGCCTTCAATTATTGATGACATTTTTCTTGCCCAATCTTGTGGTACACTTTGTGGCATGCGATGAACATGAGCTATGACAGAATGTCCTTGGTTAGTAAGATATTCTGAAATTCTTCCACCTAAATAACCGTTTGCGCCAGTCACAAGTATACGCATTTATATACCCTTTATTTATTTATGAACGAGATCCCACTTATAAGGGACTTTATCGCCCAATGGATCACATTTCAGTATTTCATCAGGGTCATGGGGGATGGATGCGCAGTTCGCAACAATCGCCATTTCCGTACCAATCCCTTTGAAACCATTCCAAACCATTGGAGGCACAGTCGCTAGGCAATAATTATCGGGACCGAGAAAAAGTTCTTGCAGCTCGCCTTTAGTTGGACTTTCCAAGCGATCGTCATACAATACAAATTTTATATGGCCGTAGGGAACGGCATAATTAAGAGTCATGCTTTTATGAATGTGCCATGCTTTTATGGCACCGGGATAAACACAGGAAAAGTAAATCTCCCCAAACCGCTGAAAAACCTCAGAATCACAACGCAGCATGTGCATGACCTTACCGCGCTCATCGAGAATCTGCTTTAAAGGGGTAATACTAACACCGTGAATCATTCATTGCCTCCATATAGCTTTCCATCTGTTGGGTAGAAGCAGATAGTCCGTCTTTACCTTCGTTATATTCTTTATACCATTTTACCGTCTCTAACACTCCTCTTCTGAAATCCCATTGAGGATGCCACCCCAGAAATCGCTTCGCTTTGTCACAATTCAGATGTAGCATATTAGCCTCGTGGGGTGCATTGTCTTGCGCAATTTTGTTGAGTTTACCTTCACCCCAATAGGAAATAATTTGTTCGGCAAGGTCTCTCACAGTTCTAAATGACTCATCATCCGGACCAAAGTTCCATGAACCTGAATAATCTGATGGTTTTATATAGAGATTGGCCGCCAATAATAAATAGCCAAAAAGAGGATCTAATACATGCTGCCAAGGTCTTGTTGCTAAAGGATTACGAATCATAATGGGCTGCTTGTTCCTTAGAGCCTTTATGCAGTCGGGCACTATCCGATCCTGTGACCAGTCACCGCCGCCAATAACGTTACCGGCCCGCACACTAGCTGCCCCAAAACCTGGACGGGTGCGCCAATAGCAATCTAAGTAAGATGAAAAAACCAGTTCCGCTGCTGCCTTGGACGTGCTGTAAGGATCAATTCCCCCAAGTTCATCATTCTCTCGATATCCCCATAACCATTCTTTGTTTTTATAGCATTTATCAGATGTCACATATACCATTGCACGTAGTGAAGGGGTCATTCGTGCACATTCAAGCAAATTGACAGAGCCTCCTATATTTGTATCAAAGGTAAGCTTAGGATCTTCATAAGAGAGTCTCACCAGCGCTTGTGCCGCAAGATGAAAGAGAAATTCCGGTTGAAATTTCAGAAATATCTTTTGTAATTGTTCTATTTTCCGAATATCCAAATCAACGTGATGAACAATTTTATCTAACCCTATCACATTGAAATGGTCAGTCTCGTTTTTGGGCGGTAGGGCTACCCCTAATACATTAGCCCCCAATTCATGTAACCACAGACAGAGCCACGATCCTTTAAATCCTGTATCACCGGTTACAAGGACGCGCTTTCCCTTAAATATTGATAATAATTTATGCTCTACCATAGTACCCAGGGTGCCTCACCTTTATTGCATAATTCATTAAGATACAAATAATCTCTATAGGTATCCATCGGATGCCAAAAACCATCATGTTCATAAACCATAACTTGGCCATCTTTAACTAAGTTGTCGATTGGTTCACGTTCCAGAATCAAGCCTTCTGAATCATCCAGGTAATCAAAAATCTCCTTTTTGCATATAAAAAAGCCCCCAGAGATTAGACCACCACTTGTTTGGGGTTTTTCATTAAATTCAGTTACTCTCCCATGAGAATCGCTGAGCAGTTCGCCAAATCTGCTTGGTGGCCGCACACCTGTCATTGTAAATATCTTTCCGTGAGACAAATGGAATTGAAGGAGTTTATCAATATTTACGTTGCCCAGTCCATCACCATAGGTAAGCATAAAATTTTCATCGTCAGCCAGGTATTTTTTTATCCTTTTGACTCTTGCTCCTGTCATAGCATTAAGGCCGGTCTCAGCCAATGTAACTTGCCAATCTGCTTCATCGTGTTGATCATGATAGGTGATCGATTTTGACGAGCCCAGCTTAATGGTAAAATCTCTTGTCAATGCCTCATAATTAAGGAAAAAATCCTTTATCACTGGTCCTTTATAGCCGAGACACAAAATGAATTGATTATGTCCCCAATGTGCATAATATTTCATGATATGCCACATTATAGGAAGTTCATTAATCGGAAGCATAGGCTTGGGAATATTTTCCGAAACATCTCTGATCCGAGTACCCTGCCCCCCGCATAAAATAACAACCTTCATCGGTTTCCCCTTTAAGTTATAAAATGTTCGAGAGCTTTCCACGACTCAGTTGGTTATGATTTTCAGAACTCATAGAGTTACGTAAAATTCGCCGTAATTCAAAGATAAAATATTGATATTATTTTATTATAGCTTGGCATTTGCCCCTTTGTTGTATCGAGCCGATTAAAAACAAGGAATAATACCGCTGTTTTTAACGGTTGTGGTGGAGTAAACGTATATGGAGTACTATCTTGCATATCATCCTCTACTCAGAGCTGAGAACAGATTGCTCCGACATTGATCCAGCAGTCATGTCCTCTTCGAAAAACTGCCAATTATAAAGCAGCTTTTGCATTGCATAAAAAATAGAGGCCTGGTTTTGCTGTTGAATACATGGAAAAACGTGTTTGCACAAGCCTGTGACGCTACCGTGGCCCAAGCAGCTCCGATAACTCCGAATTTTGGGATCAGGATTACGTTCAGCCCAACGTTCACAGCTGCCCCCAATAGGGTTCTGTAAAAGGCATACCTTTGAAGCCCTTCGATGAGAAACCAATTTGCGCTGGCAACCCCCAGAAATACAAAGATTCCTGTCCAGATATGCACGGCGAGCACGGAACCTGCCTGGTGATAAACTGTTCCAAACAGAAGAGTCACAAACCAATCCGACAAAAATGTCATTGGGATCGCCACAGCCAGCGCCAACAGTACCATCAAATTGAAGAGTTTTTGCAGGCGCTCGTAGTACAGGGCTTCACTCTTCTTTTTTGCTTCGATGATCGACGGAAAGACCGAGGCCGCAATGGCCATGGGAATGAAATACCAGATTTCGCTGATCCTTACCGCGGCGGTGTAGATGCCTACTGATTTATCTCCCAACATCTGCCCCAGCATGATTTGGTCGATGCGCATATAGACCGCGATCGAGAGGCCAGAGAGGATCAATGGCCAACTGTCTTTCAGTAGGACCTTGGCGCGGGAAAACCGGCTACGCCAAGCACTTAGCTTGCCGCCCCGCCAAGCATACACGCCCATTAGCCCCACTGCCACAATCAGAGCCTCGGCTAATATGGCCCATACAAAAGCCATAAGGGGGGCATGAGCAAGGATAAGCCCGATTTTTACAGTGGAAAAAACGAGGAAGACGCCGTTTTCTATCGAAACAACATACTTGGATTGAACCTGGGATTCAAACCAGTATCGCACCACATCGGTGGCTTTCAGAACCATCAGCAGGGACAGCAACACCACGATGAACTTGGCCAGTTCGTCGTTTGGCCGGGCATAACTGATGGCCAGCAGTGACAAACCAAAGGCGCTAAGCCCACCCAGCACTGACAGCATGAATGCCGTGCCCATGGTGGTTTCAGTCGTTGATGGGTCTTGCACCAAGTCGCGTACGACTATGCCATTGAGTCCGAGGGTTGCAACGGAAGTGAACAAGGCGACAAACGCCACGGCATAATTCAGAAGCCCGAATTGTTCCGGGCCCAGATACCGTGCCACCCACACGCCCACCAACAGGCCCATGCCCATGCGCAGGATTTTATCGCCAAAGAGCCAGCCGGTATTGATCAGGATTTTTTGAAGGTTTGGACGATGAATTATCCTGCTGCGCAGAAAAGGGGGCAGTAAAGCAAGCCATCGAGGGGCTGTATTTTCGCCATTTGGCACGTCAGGGCCTTGATTACAAGTATTTAAAATAATGAATAGTCTTAGACAGACCCTCCTCAAGGGTGATCCCGGGTTTCCAGTTCAAAAGACTGGCGGCGAGCTCGATATCGGGTTGTCTCTGCGTCTGATCATCCTGAGGAAAGGGTTTGTCCCAGCATGCCTTTATTTCCGATGAGCCAGATCATGGTTTAAAAAAGCTCCGCTCTCACTTTTCACCTTCTTTAATTTCCTCGTACAACTTAGCCGCCGATTTTCCCACAAAAATTTCATCTTTTACTTTCAGGTAATCCATTTTCTGCGCCATGTTCTCCCTGATGAAAATGGCCGCTTTGGTAATGCCCATCCGCTTGATGAGCGTTTGAAC
>Ga0209638_1002831_pt1 | contig 10538 bp, 8 predicted proteins | sample BarGraNGADG00211_FD_184490 | JGI IMG/M metagenome (GOLD analysis project Ga0209638, IMG submission 184490) | Arctic peat soil microbial communities from Barrow, Alaska - Barrow Graham LP Ref core NGADG0002-211 (SPAdes) (version 2) | ecosystem: Environmental > Terrestrial > Soil > Wetlands > Peat... | reverse complement strand
CGTGCTGCCGACGCCGCTCGTGCGGGCACGCGGACTCGAGCGGGTCCTGGCCTGCGGGCCGATCTACGTCAAACGCGACGACCTCACCGGCTTCGGTGTCTCCGGCAATAAGGCGCGGCCGCTGGAATTCCTGATGGGTGACGCGCTGGCGCAGGGCGCTGACGTGCTCGTCGCGGCGGGTGCGCCGAGCTCGAACTTCTGCGCGGCTGCAGCGCTCGCGGCGCGCACCGTCGGCCTGGACTGCGACCTGCTCTTTCCCGGCCCGCCACCGACGACACCCTCGGTCAACGTCGAGCTCGCGCGCGCAGCCGGTGCCCGGCTCTGCTTCGACGTCGTAGCCACCCGCGAGGAGCTCGATGCGGCAGTGGTCGCCCATGCAGAGTCGCTGCGTTCCCACGGGCGCCAACCGTATGCCGTGCCCCGCGGCGGTGCCACTGCCGTTGGCGCCTACGGATTCGCTTGTGCTGCAAAGGAACTCGCCGAACAGGCCGAGGCCATCGGGATCACGCCCGAGGTCGTCGTCGTGGCGACGGGGTCCGGTGGCACGCAGGCTGGCCTGGTGGCGGGGCAGGTGGGTTTCGCCCTGCCGTGGCGGGTGGTCGGGGCTAGCGTGAGTCGACCTGCGGACGACATGTCGGACCTCGTCCTGAGGCTTTCCCAGGACTGCGCCGACGGCCTTGGTCTGGCCCGGCCGGCGGTGGCGGACGTCGACGTGCGTGACATGGTGGGGCCCGGGTTCGGCATCGCCTCCCCCCAGGACCGTCTCAGCGCACGCCTGGCGTTGCAGCACGAAGGACTCCTGCTGGACGACTACTACGGCGCCAAGGCCATGACACTGCTGAGAGGGCTGCTCGAGACGGCATGCCCGACGCCTGTGGTCTTCTGGCACACCGGCGGGGTCAGTGCAGCCCTGACCACCCTGACCCAAGGAGCATCCAGGTGACCGTCAAGCCGAGACTGAGTGGCTTCCCCCGAGGTTCGGCCGCCCCCGAGCTCATCGACAGTGGCTTCACCCTGGAGAATGCCGACGCGCCCTTCCTGCATGAGGGGCTGAACCTCGCCGATATCGCGCATGTGCTGGACCTGTTGCGCCGCGGGCTGATTCCCGAGGCTGCCGCCAAGGACCTGCTTGTCATGCTGCTCGAGGTGCAGGCCATGCCGTGCGAGGACTTCCCCTACGACCCCGAGTTCGGCGAGCCCTACAACTCCCGCGAGCGATTCTTCGTCGAACGCCTGGGCGACGTGGCGGGGTGGCTCCATGCTGGCCGTCCCCGACGCGAAGCGGCCCGGATCGCGTTGCGGCTGTATGTCCGCCGTCAGCTGCTCGAGCTGGTTGGCGAGGTTGCTTCCTTCGCCCGGGACGCGACCGACCTGGCCAGCCGTCATGTCGACACCCTGATGCCCGACCAGACGTATCTGCAGCAGGCACAGCCGTCCACGTTCGGGCACTACACGATGTCGTTCGTCTACCCGGCGATCCGGGACGCCCGCCGGTTGCTCGAAGAGCTGGACTGGATCAACCGCAGCCCCGGTGGCGCGGGCTGCGTCAACGGCACCCGGTTGCTGGACGACCGGACGTTCATTGCAGCGGCGCTGGGCTTCGACGACGTCATCGAGCACACGCGGGACGCGATGTGGCAGATAGACGGCCTGATCCATGTGCTGGCAACAGCAGCCAGCCTGCTGTCAACCCAGAGCAAGCTGGCCGAGGACCTGGAGATCTGGTCGAGCACCGAGTTCGACTTCGTGGACCTCGACGACGGATACACCCGCTCGAGCATCCTGATGCCGCAGAAGCGCAACCCCTACTCGCTGTCCATCGTCCGGGGTGCTTCCGGGGTCCTGATCGGGCGACTGACGGGGTTCCTCGCCGTCGCCAAGAGCCCCTCTGCCCGCAGCGACAACCTGATCTTCGCGTACGGCGAGGTGCCCAGGGCGCTGGACCTGTCGATCCGCGTCACCCGGCTGATGAGTGGCGTGGTGCGCACGCTCCGGGTCAACCATGCCCGGATGGCCCAGGAGCTCGACGCCGGCTACACCCAGGCCACCGACCTCTGCGAGTTCATCGTGCAGACGTGCGGGGTGGACTACCGCAGCGCCTACGTCGTCGTCGGCAAGACCGTTCGCGAGGCCAGCCGCCTGGGTATCCCCGGCAGGCAGATCACCGGCGCGATGCTCGACGAGGTCGCCCTGGCCGAGACCGGACTCTCGTGGGGCCTGACCGGCCGTGACCTGAGCTCGGCTCTGGACCCGCGCGCGATCGTCGCCTCGCGGGTGGGGACCGGGGGCGCCGCGCCGCAGGCGGTTGTGGCCATGATCACCCAGTGTGAGCAGCTGGTCGCCGAGCTCGAGGGCGCCGTGGACAGCAGGCAACAGGACCTTGACCGGGCCGAGCAGCTCCTGCTCGCGCAAGCGCGGGCCACCGCGGGAATCGAGCAGGACCAATGAGCACCCAAACGCCCCCGAAGCTCGTCTTGCCGCAGGAGGTCTCGGTGGTGAACATGGGTCTGCCCCTGTTCGCCGACGCCGTTCGGGACCAGGCCGTCCCGGTCCAGCACGTCGACTGGAGGATCCCCGCCGGGGGTGACCTGCCGACCGTGGACGCCCTCGAGCGCCTCTTCGGCGAGCGCTCCGACGGCATCGAGGAAGCCAACGCAGAGGCCGTGCGCCGACTGGACCGCGGTGTGCCGATGCTGGTGGACATCGCCTCCGCAGGGTCGATCGTCCCCGGCATGTCCGGCCAGATGCTGCTGCACTGCGGCCCGGCCATTGCGTGGGCGGAGGTGTGCGACCCGCTTCGTCGCTCGATGCGTGCGGCGACCGTGGCAGAGGGCTGGGCGGACGACGTGGCGGAGGCCGACCGGCTCCTGGCAGCTGGCACTGTCCGGCTCGAGCCGGCATACAGGCACGACGTCGTGGTGCCGATGGCCAGCGCCACCGGACCATCCGCTCCGGTCTTCGTCGTGGACAACCGAGAGGGAGGCACTCGCGCGTTCGCCCCCATCAACCAGGGCCCAGGGGAGACAGCATGGTTCGGCCGCGAGACGCCGGCCGCGATCGAACGGCTGGTGTTCCTGCGCGACGTCGCCGGGCCGATGCTGCGCGAGGTTCTCGACCGCTCTGGCCCGATCGACGTCTTCGTGCTGGCCGCGCAGGGGGTACAGATCGGCGACGACGTGCACATGCGTACCCAGGGGACGACCAGCTTGCTGATCCGCGACCTGCTCCCGCATCTGGCGTCCTTGCCCGACGACGGGCGGGTCGAGCTGGCCCGGTTCCTGTCCGGCAACCATCTGTTCTTCCTCAACCTGGCCATGGCCGCAGCCAAGTCGGTGGCGCTGTGGGCGGAGCAGGTTGAAGGGTCCAGCATCGTGACGATGATGTGCCGCAACGGCACGTCGTATGGTGTGCGGCTGGCCGGCTCGGACCAGGTGTTCCTGGCCGCCGCGCCGCCGGTGTCCGAGGCCATGTACTACCCCGACTACGGCCCGGAGACCAGTGCGCCGGATATCGGGGACAGTGCCATCCTCGAGCTCGTGGGCCTGGGGGGGGCTGCCGCGGCGGGGTCTCCGGCGGTCGCCGGCTTCCTCGGCGGCAGCATGTCCGACGCGGTGGCGGTCACCGAGGAGATGGCCACGATCTGCGCCGGCCAGAGCACCCGGTTCAAGCTGCCCACCTGGAACAACACAGGGACGCCGCTGGGGGTTGACGCACGGTACGTGGTGGAGCTGAACACCACTCCCAAGGTCACCACCGGCATCCTGCACGCGAGCTCGGGCGTGGGGCAGATCGGAGCCGGCGTGGCAGCGGCGCCGGCCGAATGCTTCCGGGCGGCCGTGCGCGCCCTGGCCGGGGCTTAGTCGCCATGGCCGGCGCCGTGGAACAGCGGACCGTGGATGCCCGCTGGGCGGGCGGTATGAGGGCCGTCGTGCAGGCCGGCGGCCACGAGATCATCGTGGACGAGCCCGAGTCGGCCGGTGGGACCGATACCGGGCCCCAGCCCACGGATCTGTTGCTGGCCTCGATCGCCTCCTGCTTCACGCTGGCCATGGCGTATGCGGCCGACAAACGCGGCATCGAGCTGCCGGGGCTGCGAGTGCGCGTGGTGGGCACCTACGAGGGACTGAAGTTCACGCGCATCGAGCTCCTGATCGGGTCCGCGGGGCCTTCGGGCGTGCTCGAGGAGCTGATCTCCGACGCCGAGCGCGTGTGTTATGTGACTAACACCTTGCGCCAGGCGCCGGAGGTCCGGATCAGGCTGGGTTAGCAGTCGGATCGCCATGGGCGTCCTCACTCCCCCGCCGCCCGGACAGCGGAGCGCCGGACCGCCGAGCCCGAACCGTTGGCCGGCCGTGACCCCCGCGTCCGGCCCAGCCTCAGTCCAGTCACTGATCAGCGGACCAACCTGCCCCGCCGACCTCATCGCGGCGTTCCCGACGGCGGCCTACCTTCGGCTGTTCGGCGGCCGGGTCATAGCAGTGCTGACCCACGACGCGGTTCGGCTTCCGTGTGGGTTGGTGCTGGCCGCCACCAGCGCCGAGCAGCCGTTGACCGGCCTACACGGACCGGTGTTGACCGGTGCGGGTCAGGTGCGCATCGGAGCGCTGGCCGTGGAGATAACGCGCGTCGTGTCGGCCACGGCCCCGCTGGGACTCGTGCCCGATGCCACCGCCGTCCGACGCGCGGGCAGCAGGCTCGAACGGCTGAGGTTCAACGAGCACGGCCCCGGGTTGGCAGAAAGGCTCGTGGCCCACTGCCGGAACCCCCAGGACGTGCCTGGCCTGGTTCGCCTGCTGCTGGGGTCCGGCTCCGGCCTGACGCCTTCGGGCGATGACGTGCTTGCTGGCTTCCTGGTCGGCAGCCGGTCGTTCGGTGTCTGCGCCGACGAGCTCCGCGCGGCCGTCATGGCCCATGCACCAGGGGCGACCACCGATCTCTCCGCCACCCTGCTGAGCCACGCCGCCCGCGGCGAGAGCATCCCCCAGGTCGACTCACTGCTGCGTGCGCTGGCTGCTGGCCCGGCCGGCGCGCGTATCGATGAGTCGCTTGCCACGCTGGTTCGCGTGGGTCATTCGTCCGGTATCGCACTGGCCACGGGTATCCACGCCGCGGCGAAGGCCTCGCTCGAGTTGCGCCGCCGCGACGTCAGCAAGCGCACGACGTGCTGCGTTTCGGAACGTTGCGGCTGGACCGCAGCGCCGATGGCACGGTGGTGAGGCAACCAACCCTTCATGGGGGCAGGAGCGTGTCGTGGGGCAAGGACTCGTCCGTCCGTCAAGGACGCTCGTTGTGCGGCGGCTCGCGCGGCACCATGGCCGGCTGCTCGTCGTCGAGGACGACAGTGCGCGTGGGTCGAACTGATGGAGCTCGAAGTGACGCGGGGTGAGCCGGACTACTCGTCGGCCGACCGGATACCACCACCTCGGTGGCTGGACCTCGCCGCGACGCATCATCGGCAGGACCGCGCTCACGTCGAGCGCCTCTTCGCCTTGGTCACCGATATCGCGTTGCATTCGACCGCCTGCGCAGCATTGAGCTCCCGCCCCACCGCCCAGACCTGTCGAACCCGCCCCCCGGGGGCCGACCCGGTCCTCAACGTGCTGTGAGCAAGCCGACTCGATCAGGGTGCTGATCCGACCCCCGGGCCTCTGTGGCATCCGGTCGAGGCCTGCCCGCATGGTCTTTGGCCCAATTGCCGCACCAGCCAGTCGAGTTCGCTCTTTGGTGCGCCTCCGCACCGCCCCCGAAACGACGCCGCTTGCGATCATCCATTGCCCCGCCACGAACTTCTTGACTCGCCCCAACATCATACTATAGTGTCTAGAAATTGCCGATACTAAATGAGCCACCAATAGCCCGAGGCCGAACTGGCCCGAGGGGAGCGCTTGTGCCACACAAGACTTTGGTCATCGGTGGGGGAGCTGCTGGCATGGGGGCGGCCGGCGGAGTCAAGGCGGCAGATCCAGGGAACGACGTCGTCGTCTACACCGAGTTCGAGGACGTGGGATACAGCCCGTGTGGCATCCCCTACGTCCACGGCAAGGAGATCGACAGCTTCGAACGGCTCTTTCTGGCCCAGAAGGAGGCCTACGTTCAAGCAGGTATCGACATCCGCTACCAGACCCGAGTCGACTCGATCGACCTGAAGCGCAAGGTGATCGACGTAGTGGGCGAGGGTGAGGTCCACTGGGATCGCCTCGTGATCGCCACCGGATTCGACTACGCGGATCCGGGTGTGCCTGGCGGCGATCTCGACGGCCTCTACTACGTCAAGAACATTCGCCGCGCCATGGAGTGGGACAAGGTGCTCGACACCGTGAAGTCCGCCGTGGTCGTGCATGCCACCCCGCTGGGTCTGGAGATGACCACAGCGCTCGCCCATCGAGGCATCGAGACGCATCTCATCGACCCGCAGCCATGGGCGCTGGCCGAGATGGTGGACCCGGACATCATCGCACCGGTGCAGGAGTCCTGGGTGGAACTGGGCGTCAATCTGCATTTCAACACCACACTGAAGTCCTTCAACGGCTCGCGGGCGCTCACCAGTGTCGGGACGTCGGACGGCGAAATACCCGCGGACCTTGCCGTGATCTGCACTCATAAACAGCCGAACATCACCCTGGCAGCCCAAGCTGGCCTGAAGGCGGGGGCCACCGGCGGCCTCATCGTCGACGAACGCATGGCCACATCGGCCCCCGACGTGTACGCAGCCGGGGACTGCGCCGAGCTGCCCCATGGGCTGACCCGGGTCGGTGTGTCGGGGCTGACCGGCAGCCACGCCTACGCGCAAGGGAAGGTCGCCGGATTCAACGCCGGTGGTGGAACGAAGCGTTACCAACCGGTTTACGTGCCGTGGGGTACCCCTGCCGGGAAGTGGGTCATCGGTGGCGCCTCGTTCGGCGAGACGCTCGCGACCGCGCTCGGCATCCCCTTCGTCGTGGGGCGGGCCGAAGGGATCTCGCGGGCCCGCTACTACCCGGGCGTGAAACCCATCAAGATCAAGCTGCTCGCCGAGCCCGACCAGCTCCGCCTGATCGGCGCCCAGATGGTCGGCCAGGAAGGCATCAAGGAACGCGCGGACTTTCTGGCGACCGCAGTGAAGTTCGGCCTGACCCTGCATGACCTCGCGGCCATGGAGAACGTGTACTCCCCGGCCATCGGTGCGCTCAACGAACCGATCGCGGTTGCCGCGCAGAACGGTGTCGAGAACGCCTCCCGGGGCGGCTGAGATGCCTTTTGCTCACTGGCTGCGTCACAACGCCGAGCACTACCTGTTGGTCGCGGCACAGGATCGGGTCGGCCGGCAGTACGGCGCGACCCGACCGCGCCGCCCGCAAGGACCCAAAGGCCTGTTCTGGCTCGGGCTGTTTGCGCCGGTGTACCGGTTGCTCCCCTGGACGCTACGGAGCCGAGTGCTGCGCGCCATGCCCGGCAGCCACCGACAGCAGTGGGCGTCCTGGGCCCAACCACCCTCACGCCGGGATCCGGGGGTGTAGCCGCAGCCGACGACGCCTCACGCACGAGACCAGACAAATAGCAACCGCAAGAAAGGGAAGACACGATGGCAAAGATCGTTGGAGAACGGGTCAAGAAGGGCGACGCGATCGTCGACTACGAGGACAAGGTCTTCGAGGACATTCAGGCCGAACCCGGCGACAAGGCGTACATCCTGATGCACACGGTGCCCTTCGAGGGCTCGGTCGGGCTGGTGAACATGCTCACCGCCACGAGGATCAACCGCAAGGGGTTCGACACCCACCTCGTGCTCTATGGCCCCGGCTCTCTCATGGCCTCAGCGAGCCGCGGATACCCCAAGGTCGGGGATGAAGCGTTCCCTGGAGCCCTGGGATACAACCAGCAGCTGCAGACCTTCATGAACGAGGGCGGCCACGTCTATGCCTGCCGCTTCTCCGCCGCAGCGCTGTACGGGATGCGCGAGGTCGACATGATGGAAGGCGTTCGGCCGATCAACCCCCTCGACGTGCTCGACGCCGTCCTGACGGCTCGTCGCCAAGGTGCTCTCATCATGCAGACCTGGACGCTCTGACCAGATACCGACCGGTCAGAGGCAACCAACCTAGGTCGCTTGCCCATCACTTGATTCGCCGCTCGCGATCGACCACCGGTCGACGGCTGCGGCACCGTCTGCGAGGAAAGGACTGAAGATGGCTTACGTCGAACGCGTCAAAGGCCATGTCATTGACGCCCACAGCCACATTGGCGAACTAGCGGCCTGGAAGTTCTACAACCTGGCCGAACCGGTCAAACCCACGGTGTACGACTTCGCAGGCTATGACGACTACATCAAGGGTCACCTTGACCTACGAGGGCTCGAACGCGGGCTGATCCTGCCCAACTACGGCATACCGGTCCAAGAACAGCCGTTCTCCCTCAACGACCTGGTGCTGGATGCCGTCGGTCGCGATGACCGCCTCCAGGGCGGCCTGTGGGTGTCGTTCCTGCCTGCGAACCGGGACATGACGATGAGCACCCTGGAGAAAGTTGGAGAGTCCAGGATCGTTGCCATAAAGACCACCTTCTTGCTCGGCGGCAACCCCAACCCCGAGACCTGGGACGCTGAGACTCGTGAAATCGCCGAAGCGTGCTTCAACGCCGCAGAGGAACACGATCTGGTCTTCCATTTCCACACCAGCGCCGGCGGTTCTTCGGATATCAACAACTTCGTCCCGATGATCGAGGAGTTCGGGAAGCGAGTAAAGATCTACATCGTGCACTTCGGTGGTGGCGTCAGCGGCCATATCAAGCTCGTTCCCCAGTTCCTGGACTGGGTGGAGCAGGGATACAAGGTGTATGCCGACACGACCTGGGCGATCGGCTTCGGTGCCCGTTGGTTGTTGACCGAGATCGAGAAGCGCGGCGTCGGCCAGGACCGCGTGCTGTTCGCCTCGGATGAACCGTGGAGCGACTTCTGGGGCGAGTACTACAAGATCGCGGCCGCGAACGTGAGCCAGGAACTCAAGGAACGCGTCCTGCACGGCAACTTCGAAAAGCTTTACGGAACCGGCTGAGCGGCCGCAGGACGAGTCGGCTGAACCCCGAACTCGCACGATCGCCTTGCTGAATCGTCCCTACCGGCGGCGAGGGCGGTTCCCCCGAGCAACCTCAACGCTGCGCCGATGGCACGCCTGGCCGATCCTGCCATCGGCAGCACGGTCAAGCCAATGCGTCGGAAGCCGCCTGCACCGATACCGTCGTCAAGCCGCGCGGTCAGTTCGATTTTCCCACCCGGATGGTGCTGCGGGAAAGGCTGGCCACGCACAGCGCCGGCTCGACGAAGGGGTCGAGCCGGTCTACCTCCAACGGGGCATCAAGCTCGGCAAGAAGGCCGTTCATGAGCCCCAGATGGATCGAGCACGCCACCTCCGGATATTCCTGCGCGACCTCACGGAACGGGCAGTGGTGCAGCAACACCCGGCGCTGACGACCCTTGGTGACTGCTTCAGGGAAGAACCCGAGAGTGTCCAGCGCGCCGACAAGGCGTCCGGTCGCCTCGTCGGCATCCACTCGCTTGAACGGCGGCGGACCCTCTCCGAGGTAGCGACCCCACTCCTGACCCGCCTTGACAGCGGCCTCGCGGGGCTTTGACGTCTGAGCCGCCATCGAGCTGGCGAGGATCTGCGCAAGGAACCGGTAGCTCCGCCTCCCGGCGTTGGGGCTGTTGGCATTGGCGGCGTACAGCTTCCGCGGGCGTCCACGCAGGTCGCGCTTCTCGGCCTCGCTGTCGGCGAGCCCGGCTCCGACCAGGGCGTCCAGGTGAAGGCGGACGGTATTGGCGTGCAGGCCCACCCTGGCCGCCACGTCGTTCACATTCAGCAGCATGCCTGAGTCCTGGAGCACCTCCAAGACACGCGTCCTGCTTTCCCCCAGTGCGCCGGTCGCAGGGTCAGGCTCACCGAGATGCTGCTGCTTCATTTCCCGATTCTACTTGGCTGGCGTTCATCACGAGGCCTCTAGCTGCCAGGAAGTAACTCAGATTGCTGCTGGAGCCTCCAGGCAAAACCACGGTCCACCGAGAGAATCAAAAAAATGACTTCACCCGCCTCGCACGGGCTGGGCGCCCGTTCAACGGGTCGTTGCAGGACTTAGGTCGGCGCTGGAGCCAGACAGAGCGATTCCGGGACGCCCGGGATCCATGTCGCCGACGTTCGTCACCGGCGCAGCAAGTTGCACAATACGGCGGCCTGGATGATGTCGGGATTCCTGGACGCGGTCAGCAACGTCCTGCGCGTCTCACAGCATTTCACTGCCGCCTGGGCTCAACGTGGAAGACGTCCGGAGTTTGATGCTCACGGGGGTGTTGGAGGGCCTGTTTGACCTGTTAAGGTCCATTTGGATTTTTCGAATTTTTCGGTAGAACGTTGTGGATAATCGGTAGATCTGAGGTGCTGGCATGACGCTGACGAGTACTCCCCCTACTGGTGACCGAGACGGCAACGCCCGGCCGGATCCGGAACGGCTCGCGCCCCTCTTACCCGGCGGCGAACCGGTCGAGTCGCTGTTGCGTAAGGCGCAGTTCT
>Ga0209638_1002830_pt1 | contig 10539 bp, 11 predicted proteins | sample BarGraNGADG00211_FD_184490 | JGI IMG/M metagenome (GOLD analysis project Ga0209638, IMG submission 184490) | Arctic peat soil microbial communities from Barrow, Alaska - Barrow Graham LP Ref core NGADG0002-211 (SPAdes) (version 2) | ecosystem: Environmental > Terrestrial > Soil > Wetlands > Peat... | reverse complement strand
GTGATGTTCTCGCCGAGCTGGCCCGGTTGGACGTCGAAACCCTGCTCACCAAGCTCAGCGAACAGCTCGGCGTGGATGAGGTGCACCTGTCGAAGGTTGCGCTGGGTCGGATCTGCTGCGGCGTGTGAGCTGTGCTGCACCGTGGTCCCCGCGTGAGCATCACCGTGAACTCCCAACCCGGCCAACAGAAGAATCTCCAGGGTCTGTGGCTTGCTGAACCGATGGCCACCGTCGCGACTGACAGCAACCACCGTGGGCTGATCATTCATCACTGTTGGCTGATCATTAATCACCGTTGAATCCTTGCACGCGATCCTGCGAAGCGATGAGCGCCAGCAGGGACATCCCAGATACCGAACGGCAACCGGGGATCAGTGGCTGCTACTGGCCGCCAGACCAACGGTCACCACAGGCGATCCCTGTACGGAAGTACTGCCGCTGAACGACTGCGGGCGGCGCCAGCCAGCCTGAGCCATTGCGTATCGGCCGCTGAGGAATCGTCAAGACCTGTGGATTGGCGTGCCACGCGACTTGCTGATCGCCTCCTGATTCGTCGGGTCGTTCGACCAGCTTCGCCTTCTTGAACTTCGCGCCGGCGCGGACCAGGTCAACGAGGGGTGACGTGCGTGGTCGCGGCCCACCAGCACGAAGTTGCGCAGGGCCGTCCGGGTTACGTGGATGCCATCGGCGCGCTCACAGGCGCCGACCACGCAGCACGACGTGCCGAGCTGGTCGCCGTCGGCGCCCAGCTGATCATAAGGAAGCAGGAGCAGCAATGAACCAATCCCTGGTCGAGGAACTCATCTCGGTCGCGAACTCCTTCGGTGCCGACCCCGAGTACTCGCGTGCCGGTGGCGGCAACGCCTCTGTGAAGGTCGACGGCATCCTGCACATCAAGCCGAGTGGCGTGCCGTTGGCAACCCTGGCCGCGACGGACCTGGTCCCGCTCCGGATCGAGGTCCTGCTGGGGGCGCTGCGATCGGATGAGCCGGTCGAAGGCGACCCGGTGCGCGCTGCCGCTGCGAAGGCCCAGGTGGGCGACGCCGGCGCCCGCCGGCCGAGCGTCGAGATCCTGTTCCACGCGCTCATTCCCGAGGCCCTCGTGCTGCACACCCACCCGCTCGTGGCGAACGCCGTGACCTGCAACACCGATGCCGAGGCACTGCTGGACCAGTTGCTCGGCGACGAGGCAGTCCTGGTGCCCTACACCGACCCGGGCGTCCCCCTCGCGCGCGAGGTAGAGCGGGTGCGGAACGCCTACACAGCGCGCACCGGCCGGTCGGCCCCGGGGATCACTCTGCTCGGCAACCACGGCATCATCGTCTCCGGCAACTCCGCAGCCGAACTGGCCGAACGCGCCGAACGACTGACCGCCACCATCGCCGCTGCCATCGATTCCACTCCCGCCCCTGTGGCAGAGGTGGCGGACGGAGCGGCGCTCACCCAGCTGGTGAATGTGGTCGGGCCGACCCTTCGCGGGCTGCTCGGCAGCTCCGAGCGGCCGGCTGTGGTCACGTCTGACTCCTCCGACCTGGTCCGCTCGGTGACGACCAGCCCGGCCGGCACGGCGCTGCTCTCCGGCGGCCCGCTGATCCCCGACCAGATCGTGTACGCCGGCTCCTTGCCGCTCGTGCTCACAGTGTCCAGGGATGCAGACCTTGCCGCCCAGGTCACCGAGGCCGTCTCGGCGTACCGCGAGCTCCACAGCAAGGACCCGATCATCACCGTGGTGCCGGGGCTGCCGGCGCCTAATGCGATGGCCCAGGGGCTGCGGTTGCGAGGATTCGGGTCGAGAATGGCGGACCCCCTCCCCTCAGCGCAAGCCCGCTGAGAGCGGGTAGTAGGTCCGTTGGCCGACGGCGCCGAATAGTCTGGCGAAACTCCGAGAAGCTGACTCGAGGGCGCCTCGCTGGCTGATCAAGAATCGGGCGGTGTCGAGCGACCGTCTCAAGGTATTCGGACGCGGCCGCGCCATTACTCAAGCACCATCTATGCCCGCTGATGGGGCCACGCGCCCATCACGCGGAAAGTTGAAGACCCGCTTTGAGAGCGGATCGCGACTCCGAATAATGCTGAGTTACCCGGCGACGGCTGGCCGAGCGCGGACCGTGTTTTCGACCGTCGTCAACATCGACAGCTCGGGGCGGGCTTCGCTGGCGGATGAGCAGGAATCACTGTGAGCGAGGCCTTGGTCAGTAGCCGAGCGGGGGAGTCAGCCCGTGGTGGGGCGCAGACTGTGGCGAGGTGAGCAGGCGTCCGACCTCCTGGCTCGGCAGCCCACGCAGCCCTTTCAGCTCGACAGTTGGGAGATCAGAGTGACTGTGACCGATTCGCCCCAAGAGAGTCTGTGGCTCGCGGTACGTGTACTGCAGGTGGCGGCCGATCAGGCCGAGGCCGACACCCGCACTAGACGGACCGGGTACGTCACAGAAACCGGCGTTAAGAGCCTGTTGTGGCTGTGCGGGTCGCTGCTACCCGAGGACCTCGACCTGGCGAACAGCACCGACCGTAGCCGGCCAGTGCGGGTGCTGCTTCAGGAGGCCGAGACTGAGTTGCGCCGATTCCCGATCGGCGCCTACCCGGCAGGCACGGTGAATGTCGTCGTCGGCCTGTGCGACCTCATCCGCCGTACCGCAGGCACCCCGACATGATCGACACCCCCGACGACTTGCTCATGCTCGAAGCAGAACATCTCGCCCGAGACCTGCTGCTCGACGTGGACGAAAGCCAACGCGCCGTCGCCAGTCTTCTCTACGGATGGGCGCCGGTGATCCTTGCATCCGCCAAGTACAGCGACAGCCAAACCGCCAACCCCTTTGGCCAGGTGTTGGAGATCTGTCGTGGCATCCGCGGAGACGCCCGGGATTGGATCGGCCCGGGCAGACCCGACCCGCGACTCGACCGGATCCGAGAGCTACTCGAGGACGTCGCCTCAGCTCCACAGGCGTCAGGGAACCTGTCGCGGAGGCAGACCAGTGCCCTTCATACCTGCTACCTGGCGACCCACGCGGTTGCCGGCAGGATCACCCGGCACGCGGCCGAGCTCCGCCACGATGAATCCACCAGGCCACAAGGCCTACTCATCACTGCGCTCGGCTCCCGCATCCAGAACGCCGAGCAGATCCTCGACACCCACCTATGTGACCGAGCCGCGGCTACCGGCACAACCATCGGGCCAGCACAGGAGCTGATCGACGGCATCACTGGCTGGGACCGGCTACTGCATGACGCCCTCGTGGACCAGACTCCTGATCCTCGGGTCCTGCTGGTGAGCGCCAACATCTCCCTCGGCCTGCTCCGGCGCACTGCTGAGCTCGCTAGCTTGGCCGCCGCCAACGGTCATTTGGACTCCTTCAACGTCCACACCCGGCTCCAGCCGGCCCTCAACGCGGCGACAGACAGTTGGGACCGCGCTCGGGACACGTGGCGTGCTCTAGCGCCGATCACCACGCCACCGGCATCCCTCATCCGGTAGCAGCGGCGGCCCACACCCTGTACCAGGTACTTCACTCGTCAGAGCTGGACACCGGTTCCGACACGCGCTACGCGCTGAGGCCGGCGGTCGTGGCGACGGTCGAGGCCGCCCATCTTCACCTCCAGGCCACCAGGCGTTCCGACCTGAGGGGGATGGCATCGGGTGTGTCGGCCCTCACCCAGGCCGTCTTCGATCAGGTCCCTGGCGCCCGGTCGCTCAACCTGTGGCGCCAGCTCGAACGACTGGACGGGCCAGCACTGATCTCCATCCCGGCCCCGGTCCGCACCGAACTCCTACGCCAAGCCACCCGGAACCTCGCCGCCACCACCACGGCGGCCTCCGCGAGCCACAGCCTCCTCGGTAACGACTTTCGCCCGGTCCGCCCGACGCACGGAGTTGCCCGACCAAAGACGGAGGCGTACCTGCACTCAAGCATCGGTCCGCGACCGCTCTCTCCGACGGGCTGGTGATCAACAGAACGTCACGCCGGGGTACACCCAGCGCGAGTCCGTGCCCGCACTCGCCCCAGGGCAAGTTCATGATCCGAGTCCCGCCCGAACTCCACCGCCTGACGTCCGCTCGGCAGGGCCCTGGTGATCGTCCAAGCCCTTAGGGTGCATGTGGGGTGCAAGACCGAAAACAGTGCCGGTCCGACAAGGTTATTTCCCCTAGTCGGACCGGCATTCGTGCGTGGCTCCCTCGACTGGACTCGAACCAGCACCGTCGCTTCTCGCCGGTCTGGCAAACCACGTAGTCAAACCCGTCTGACTAGGTACAAAGCGAGGCTGTAACGCTCACCGTCGGTTGACACAAGGGGGCAGAAGAACCTGAGCAGTACCGACACACGCGGCCAGGCCCGGGAACGCCCCTGCCGCTCAGCCCGATGCCCGTTGGCGCGATTCAGCTGGTACCAGGGCGGGGTCAGGGATGCGAGACCAACAGCTTGGCGGCGGCAATCGCGGAGGCTTGGGACTTGGCCACGTTGCTGTCCTTCCGGGTGGATGCGACCGTGATGAGCCTGTCGCCGGACGCGATCGTGACCTGGCTGTCGACCCCTTGGCCGAGAGTCTGGGTGAAGCCGATCGAGTTCGGCAGACCGACGTCGTACGAGGCGACCGGCGCGCTCGCCATCTTGGCCTTGGCGGCGTCGACCATCCCCTGGGCGAGCTGGGGGTCGACCTGCGCGACGACGTAGCCGAGGCCGCCGTCGGTCTTGCTTTCGTACATGCAGTCGTCGAGCTTCTTCATGGCGGCGGCGCTGGCGGCCGCGCTGTGAAGGCCCGCAGCGGTGGCGAACCCGAGGAGACTCTCGGCGGTCTTCTGGTCGATGTACGAGCACCCGGCGCCCGCTTGGACCGACCCGGCCGGCTTGGTCGGGGTGGACGTCGCGCTGGGCACGGTCGTCGGTGTCGCGGAGCTGGTAGCGCTCGAGGCGGCAACGGGGCTGCTCGCGGTCGAGCTGGCACCGGAGCAGGCAGCCAGGCCAAGGGCCGCTGCGAGCAGGGTGACGGCAAGAACAGGTCGGCTGAATCTCACGGCGAACTCCTAGGTCTCGGTCGAGCGAAGCGTTCGTTCACCTCGAGGAGACCATCGCAAGGGTGCGGCTGGCGCCGGGTGAAACCCCGGCATCGCGAGGCCGGGTCAGCTCTGCGCGGCCGGGACCGTGGTCGAGGGTCGGGTCAGCAGTGCCCGGACGAGTTCGGACCGGTTGCGGACAGCGAGCTTTCGATAGATGCGCCCGAGGTGGAACTCGACCGTCTTGCCGGACAAGAAGAGCGAGGCGGCGATCTCCTTGTTCGACATCCCGTCGGCCGCCGCAGTGGCCACCCGGACCTCCGACGCGGTGAGTGTGTCGTCACGTGCGGCACGGGTCCGCAGGGTCGCTCCGGAAGCCCGCAGCTCCTCTCGGGTCACCGCCGACCAGGGCGCGGCACCGAGCGTCGTGAAGTCGGCCTCCGCCTCCCGCAGCAGGGCCCGCGCGTCGACCCGGTGGCCCAGGCGCCGCTTCATCGCTCCAGCGCCCAATCGCAGTCGGGCGCGCGGGAACACGTACTCCGCTCCCTCCAGGTGGAGTGCGAGGTCCGCTGCACGGTCAGCCAGTGCGAGTGAGTCCGGTCCGATGGCACACCGCGCAAGCATCGCCCCGGCACGGGATTCCGGCCGGGCATCCTCGCCGCTGTGCGAAAGGAGAACCGTGAGCAGATCCTCGGCGTCGGCCCGTCGTCCAGTGAGCGCCAGCGCCAGCGGGACGTCGAAGTACTCCGGCTGGGCGGCGGCCACCCGGCCCGCGCGCAGAACGTGTGCCAGCGCGTCGGTCGGCGCGACCAGCGCATCGAGGTCGCCCACCGACATCACGGCGAGCAGCTCGCACCAGAGGGCGTCGGCGGTCCGCCAAGGACTGTCGAGCGCCTCGGCCAGCCGGCGCGCCTCGCCGGCGTGGGCCACCGCATCCGCCGTGTGCCCGCGTGCTCCTTCCAGAGTGGCCACCTGCACCAGCGAGTCGGCGATGTCGGCGCCCCTGCCGGTGATGCGAGCCAGGTCCAACGCGTCCTCGGCACGAACCGCTGCGGCATCCCATTCGGCCACGGAGAAGTCGCACCATGCCAGTCCCCGTACGGTCGCGGCGAGCATCCGGGTGTCCCCAGCGGCCCGTTGACGTGCCACCGCGGCGTCAATGGCTGGTCGCAGCCGCCTCGGGTGTCCGGACCACATCACCGCCTGCACGACCATCGGCAACAGGTCGAGCTCAGTAGCGAGCAGGTTGTGGGTCTCGATGATGGTCAGGGCGTGGTCGAGGCACAACCGTCCCGGTTCGGATTGTTCGGCGTTCAGAAGCACAAACCCTTGAACGGCGTTGGAGCGGGCGTCCTGAACCGGGTCGTCTGCGACGGCGGCGGCACGGATCTGCTCGGCCAGCCAGGCCAGCCGCGCTGGGTCATCAAGATGCAGCGCCGGGCCGAAAGCGCTGGCCAGCGCCCGGACCTCGCGGTCACGGGACCCGGAAACCCGCGCTTCATCCACGGCCCGCAGGAACCACTCCCAGGCGGTGTGCGGCGAGGCCGTCGCATGGGCGATCTGGCCGGCCGTGAATGACAGTGACCATCGCAGCTCGGGGTCCTGCAAGGCAGCCAGGGACTCGTCGATCAGCCGCGAAGCGGACTCCGCGTCGTCTGCGGCCCATGCCTCGAGCGCCGCCTTTGCGAGCCGCGACGCGGGGTCTGTCCCCAGCCGGGCGCTGGCCTCCCAGGCGTCGGCGGCAGCCTGATGGGCCCCGCGCCCCGCCGCGGTCGATGCCACTACCTCCAGCGCGGCCGCCAGCCCCGCGTCGGGTCCGGCGGCGCCAGCGACCCGGTGCCACACCACTGCCGCCAGGTCGCCGCCCGCGTCCTGCACGGCGTCGGCGACGGCCGTCTGAACCCTGCGGCGCTCGGCGGCACCAACGGCCTGCATGGCCGCGGCCCGAGCGAGCGGGTGCCGCCATAGCACCGCGGCCCGCGTGATACGCAGCAGGCCGCTGCTCTCGACCGTCGCGAGCTGGACGTAGTCGCTCCCCAACCGGGCCAGAGCGTCGGCCAACACCGCCGGCGTCACATTGCCGGCAGCGGCAGCGGTCGCGGCAGCCAGCCGAGCCGACGGCGGGAGCGCCGCCACGAGCCCTCCGTACGCGGCAGCCGGGCTCGTCGACGGCATCGGGTCCGGCAGCGGAGCAGCTCCGCGGCGCTGCTCGTCGTTGAGCAGCTCCGCCAGCTCAACCAGAGCCAAGGGGTTGCCTCCGGTGATCTCCAGCAGCCGGAGCGTGACCGAGCGCGCCACTCCGCGCCCGGCCAGGAGCACCACGGCCTCCACCTGCTCGAGCGCCGGTACGTCGTACGATTCGACCCCGCTGATGCCCGCCCCGTCCGGCCGAACCGCGAGGAGCATGCCGACCGCGTCGTCAGCCAGCCGTCTCACGGCGAAGCCGATCGCATCCCGCGACTCGACGTCGATCCACTGCAGGTCGTCGACAAGCACCAAGACAGGGTTGTCGCTGCACGCCAGGTCCAGCAGAGAGAGCGTCGCAGCGCCCACCAGCAGCGGCGCGGGCCGACCCCCAACCGTCACCCCGAGCGCCAGCTCGAGGGCATCGCGCTGCGCCGGTACCAGCTCAGCGACGAGCGACCGAAGCGGCCGCACCAGTGCGTGCAGTGCCGCGTACGGCAGGCCGCGCTCATCCTGGGTCCCGGTACAGCGGAGGACGGCCATGCCGTCTGAGTCTTCAGCTGCAGCGCCGAGAAGCGCCGTCTTGCCGCTTCCCGGCTCACCGCGTAGCAACAGTGCACCACCACGACCCGCGCGGGCACCGGACACCACCCACGCGATCCGGGCCAGGGCCGCCTCACGACCGATGAGCACCGGCCGAGCGTACCAAGCACGGGCACCGCCCGGACGCGACTGCCAGGGTTTACCTGGACGCCAGGACCGAGGCGCTCACGAGAGGGTGATGGCATGTCAGAGCTCTCATCGCCATGCGGTGCATGGCGGTTGACGGTGCGACGCCTCGGCACCAGCCCTGAACCGACGGACGAGATGGTCGTGATCGCCCGAATCGAGGCGGGCGGCACGATGACCGTGCTGACAGGTGGCCCAGCCGGGGAACCGCGATTCGCCGGCTGGCGCTCAGCAGGGCCGCGTCGAGTGGTGCTGGTCGCCGAATGGCTCGTTCGCGACGCGGCCGCGCGAGCGGTCGGGTGGGTCTCCGTGACAGTCGCTGCGGAGCTCTCAGCAACCGGACGGACCTGCCGAGCCAGACTCCAATGGCACCACGTCGATCTGGCCGGCGTACCTCACGGTGCAACAGCGACGGGCGAGGCTGACGGGACGCGTCTGCACGGCCGAGGGGTCGGATCTGATGCATCCCCCGAGAGCAAGCAGCGCAACCGGCCCGACTGCGGCCCCGTCGATCACCAGGTTGACGGCCCGTCGGACGTCTGAACCTGGATCCGCCGTTCGGCATTCTCGGTCGTGTTGATCGGGTTGTGGTGCGTTGGTTCTGGAGTCGGGCGTGAGCGTGTCGCCGGCCTGTCCGGCTCTTCCACTCGGGTCCTTGGTCGCGCCGTCGCCGGCTGGGTGGTCAGGTCGTCGCGGTGGCGGGCGGTCCGGTCGCGGCGGCGTGCAGCGCGGTCCAGGGGTCCTGCCAGGGCCAGTGGGCCGGTAGGTGCAGACATGAGCGCCGGGCGGAGCGGGCGATCCTGGCCGGGACGGCGATCAGCTGCGTCCGGATGGTCGCGGTGGTCGCCTTGGCGTGGAACGCCGAGGCGAGCACCCCGGCGGCGCGGGTGAGGTTGTAGGCGATCGCGGCCAGCACGGTCCAGGCGGCGTTGGCGGTGAACTTCCCCGACGGCATGTGCGCCAGGACCCCGTCCTTGAGGTCGGCGATGACGTTCTCGATGATCGCGTGCCCGCGGTGACTGGCTTCGGCCGCGAGCATGGTCAGCGCCGTGTCGGTGAACACCGCATGATGACGCCAGGTGGCGAACAGCTCGCCCTGCCCGGCGCGAGCGGTGGCGGGGAGGAGGTCGAACCGGGGCGCGAGCGGCCCTGGCGGGAGACCGATCCGCGCTACGCCGACCGTCGTCCGCCAGGCTAGGAGCGACCGGCGGTTCCGGGTTGAAGCGTTCCCTGGGCTGCCCTGGATCCGGACGGATCGCCTCCCGGGCCGCGCAGGACGTAGGCGGCGGCGACGGCGAGGACCATCCCCAGCATCGGTCCAGCGAGGTACACCCAAAGATCTTGGAAGTCACCGCGAGCTAGATCGGGTCCGAGCGAGCGGGCGGGATTCATCGACGCGCCACTGACGGGACTCGCCCACAGGCCTGCGAGCGCGATGTAGGCGCCGACGCCGATCGCCGACAAGGGCCCGATGTTCTGAGCCGTCGAAGCGGTGCCCAGGATCGTGCTCACCAGCCCCAGCGTCAGCAGGGTCTCGACGACGAAGGCCTGGGTGCTGGTGAAGCCCACGGCGGGCACGGTTGCACCCAGAGATCCGACCGTGCCGAACGTTGCGCGCAGAACGACGCAAGCCAACGTCGCGCCGGCGAGCTGGGCCAGGACGTAGCCCGGCACGCGCCGCCACTGGAAGTCGTGGCGCAGAGCGAACGCGATGCTGACGACGGGATTCAGGTGGGCTCCGGACACCGCCCCCATGAACAGGATCACCGCGAGCACCAGCAGTGCTGGGGCGATGACCTCAGCGTTCCGGCCGATCCCGCCGCCGGTCCTTGCGTCCAGCACGGCAGCACCCGCGCCGACCATCACCAGCAGGAATGTGCCGAACAGCTCGCTGAACAGGCGACGCCACTCGTAGCTGAGGTCGGTGAACTCCCGCGACCAGGACGGTTCACGTTCGAGCAGCGCGCTCCGGACTGAGCTCACAGCTTGACGATCTTGACGGGAATGTCGGTGTCTTCGTCGGTGTAATAGGACGCACAGACACGGTGGTAGCCGTCGGCGATCTGAGCCAGGTGCCACTTGCGGGCGTTTCCGCGGATCATGAGACAAGGTGACAGGGTCTGGCCCGCGAGTATCTGGGCGAGGTCTTTGGCCACGTGCACGTCATCTCTGGGCAGCAACGGCAGGCCGGACGCCCGGAGGATGTCCTTGGCCTTGTAGTGCGCCACACCCGATGACTTCAGGCCCGCGACGAGTGCTCGGACTGTCGCCGGACCGGCGAGCAGAGCCAGGTAGGACGCCGCGGCCGGGTAGTCATGCTTCTGGGCGGTATCGAGCCATTTCACGATCATCGGTGCGGGAGACGTGCGAGCTACGTCGGTCTGTTCTGCGATGTGCTCATTCTTACGTGGCGTTGTCATGTCGGGTCCTTTACGGGCGTTGAGTGCGGATCCGAGTTGAGTCCGGAACTCAAAGGCTACAGGAGCTGCCACGGTCCCCTCCTGAGATCGGCTCCGCCAGGCGCCCGGTACCGATCCCCCCTGAGAGCACCATGCCGAGTATCGGTTGCCTCGGCGCGTTCCAACCCAGTGCGAGCCGCGCCATGATCCGGTAGGCGGGAGTCAGCCGCAGCCCCC
>Ga0209638_1002829_pt1 | contig 10540 bp, 9 predicted proteins | sample BarGraNGADG00211_FD_184490 | JGI IMG/M metagenome (GOLD analysis project Ga0209638, IMG submission 184490) | Arctic peat soil microbial communities from Barrow, Alaska - Barrow Graham LP Ref core NGADG0002-211 (SPAdes) (version 2) | ecosystem: Environmental > Terrestrial > Soil > Wetlands > Peat... | reverse complement strand
CCAAAGGTGTTTCCTGGGCCTGGTACGCAGGAGGTTGGAACGCTGCGCTGGCCGATGGCATGCAAGCGCCCGATGCCAAACGAAAGGTGATTTACCAGAGTGCAGGGGGTTCGGTCAACTTCCAACCGCATCACCAGCCATTCAACTACTTTGCCCGCTTTGCCCCTGGCACGCCAGACCGTGCGCGCCATCTCAAGGACGGTGACGACTTCATGGCCGCCATCGCCGCTGGCAATCTGCCTGCCGTGTCTTTTTACAAGCCGGCCGGACGTGACAGCCAGCATCCGTCCTACACCGACATCATGACCGGCGACACCCACTTGGCCGATGTTCTGGAGAAACTGCGTGCCAGCGGACAGTGGAAGGATATGCTGGTGATCGTGACTTACGACGAAAACGGCGGCTACTGGGACCATGTGCCGCCACCGCAAGGACCAGGTTGGGGCGACCGTTGGGGCCCCGGTTCGCGCGTACCCGCGCTGCTGATTGGCCCGCATGTGAAACGCGGTTTTATTGATTCGACTTCTTACGACACCACGTCCATCCTCAAATTCATCAGCAGGCGTTTTGATTTGCCGGCCTTGTCGGGCGTGCGCGCCAAGGCGGGAGACTTGACGCCAGCGCTGAGTGGAGGTTAGAGTTTCCCCAGCAACAAATATTCCATCAACGCCTTTTGCACGTGCAGGCGGTTTTCGGCTTCCTCCCAGACCACCGACTGCGGTCCGTCGATCACCTCGGCTTGCACTTCTTCGCCGCGGTGCGCCGGCAGGCAGTGCATGAAGAGCGCATCAGGCTTGGCCGCATGCATCATGTCCGAGTCAACACACCAAGCCGCAAAAGCCACTTTGCGCTCGGCGTTCTGGGCCTCATAACCCATGCTGGTCCAGACATCGGTAGTGACCAGATCGGCCCCTGCACAGGCCTGCATTGGGTCGCCAAAGACCTGGTAGCTGGCGCTTGAGCGCAAGCCGGCAATGGACTGATCGACTTCGTAGCCACCGGGCGTGCTGACATGCACCTTGAAGCCCAGGATTTCACTGGCCTGTAGCCAGGTGTTGGCCATGTTGTTGCCGTCGCCCACCCAGGCCACGGTTTTGCCCTGGATCGAGCCACGCTGCTCGATATAAGTGAAGAGGTCAGCCAGAATCTGGCACGGGTGAAACTCATTGGTCAAGCCATTGATCACTGGCACGCGCGAGTGTTCGGCAAAGCGTTCAATCTTGGTTTGCTCGAAGGTGCGGATCATCACCAGATCCACCATGCGGCTGATCACCTTGGCACTGTCATCTATTGGTTCGTCACGGCCGAGCTGGCTGTCACCGGTGGTCAGGTAAACAACGCTGCCGCCCATTTGGTACATGCCGGCCTCAAAACTCACACGTGTGCGGGTGGAAGCTTTCTCAAAAATCATGGCCAACGTGCGATCCACCAGTGGCTGGTGTTTTTCGTAAGCCTTGAATTTCTTTTTGATCAGGGCGGCGCGCTCGAACAGGTAGGTGTATTCGCTGGCGCTGAAGTCGCTGAATTGCAGGTAGTGTTTCATGGCTTATAAAGTAACTTTTGACAAAAGAAGTTTGATCTGTGGGCACATGATATTGACGATTTCGTCGGCTTCTGCAACCGTCATGATCAGCGGTGGTGCCAGTCGGATGACTGTGTCGGCGGTGACGCTGATCAGCAGGCCGTTGTTGGCGCATTGCGCTACCAGCGCTGCGCAGGGTCGGTCCAGCTCGATGCCGAGCAGCAAGCCCTGGCCGCGAATCTCTTTGACGCTTTGGCTGGCCAGCTCGGCCGCCAGCGCTTGCTTCAATGCCGCGACCAGATGTGCGCCAACCCGGCTCGCATTGGCGAGCAGACCCTCTTCCTCCATGATGCGAATGGTTTCCACGCCGGCGCGCATGGCCAGCGGGTTGCCGCCAAAAGTGGTGCCATGGTTGCCGTTTTGAAAAATGTTGGCTGCCTTAGCACCAGCCACCACCGCACCCACCGGCACACCTGAGCCCAGGCCCTTGGCCAGCGGCATCACATCGGGTGTGATGCCTGCCCATTGATGGGCAAACCATTTACCGGTGCGCCCCATGCCGCATTGCACCTCGTCAATCATCAAAAGCCAGTCGCGCTGGTCGCACAACTGGCGCACTGCCCTGAGGTAGTCGATCTGCATGGGGCGAATGCCGCCTTCGCCCTGGATCGCTTCCAAAAACACGGCGACGACATTGGGGTTGTTGGCGGTTGCTGCTTGCAGGCTCTCGATGTTGTTGATCGGCACCCGGATAAAGCCTTCTACAAGCGGCTCAAAGCCGACTTGTATCTTGCGGTTGCCGGTAGCGCTCAAGGTGGCGATGGAGCGGCCATGGAAGGCCTTTTCATAAACCACGATTTCGGGTCGGGCTATGCCCTTGTCGTGACCAAATTTGCGTGCCAGTTTCAGCGCGGCTTCGTTCGCCTCGAGGCCAGTGGAGCAGAAAAACACGTTGCTCATGCCGGAGAGTTCAACCAACTTTTTCGCCAGCACTTCCTGATTGGGCACGTGGTAGTAGTTCGAGGTGTGGATCAGCTTGGAGAGCTGATCCTGCAAGGCCGGCACCAGCTTGGGGTGGTTATGCCCGAGCGTGTTGACTGCGATGCCGCCGAGCGCGTCCAGATACTGCTTGCCGTTGACGTCCCAGACACGGCAACCCTGACCGTGCGAGAGCGCAATCGGCAAGCGCGCATAGGTGTTCATCACATGGGGAGAAGCGGCTTCGATGAAGGGGGCAGTTGTCATGGTTTCAAACTCCAGGGTGAAACGCGATTCTAGGTGCAACAAAAAAGCCGTCTTGCGACGGCTTTTCTGCTTTTTGCTGAGAGCGCACCCGTTACAAACGGCGGATTAACTTCTCAGAATTTGTGGGACAGACCGCAGCTGTGTGTCATCGGCTCTGGCCGATGACAGGCGCAGCGAGCCAGCTCTGTCCCCAACTGATTAGAGATCCGTGCGATTTGCCTGAAATCAGGCGGTTTGAGTTTCGACTGCTTTTGCAGTCAGGGCTTTGACCTTGGTGGACAGGCGGCTCTTGTCACGTGCTGCCTTGTTTTTGTGGAAGATGCCTTTATCAGCGACGCTATCGACCACTGCCTGCATCTTGCCAAACAGCTCGGTCGCTTTGGTTTTGTCGCCAGCAACCACCGCTTTTTCAACGTTCTTGACCGCCGTGCGGTACTGGGAACGCAGCGAGGTGTTGGCAGCGTTGATTTTGACGTCCTGACGGACGCGTTTCAGGCCCGACGCCAGGCGCGGGTTCTTTTTCTTGGGTTTTCCAGATGCCATATTCGTAATTCCTTGAGTCTGTGGATGTTCTCAGCAAAGGGCGTAATTCTAGCAGGTGCCCATCAGCTCGGCGCTGCGCGCAAGAGCGCCAGCCTGGACGCAGCTACACTTCGGGCGGTGAGTCTTTTCAAATCCGCTTCTGTTGTTTCGCTTTTGACGCTGGTGTCACGCATCACCGGCTTGGTGCGCGAACTCCTGATTGCATCCACCTTTGGTGCCAACGCCCTGACCGACGCCTTCAACGTGGCGTTTCGCATACCCAATTTATTCCGGCGTTTTTTTGGTGAAGGTGCTTTCAGCCAGGCTTTTGTGCCGGTGTTGGCGGCCTCCAAAGCGCAGCAGGGTGAAGTCGCCACGCGCTTGCTGATCGACCAGACGGCGACGGTGCTGGTCTGGGCTTTGCTGGCGCTGAGCATCATCGGTGTGGCGGCGTCACCAGTCCTGGTCTGGGCGATGGCCAGCGGCTTGCAGCAGAACCCGCACAGCTTTGAAGTGGCCGTGGTGATGACGCGCTGGATGTTTCCCTACATTGCCTTCATGTCGTTGGTGGCGCTGGCCGCTGGTGTGCTCAATACCTGGCGAAGTTTTGCGGTGCCAGCGGCGACGCCGGTGTTGCTGAACCTGTGCATGATCGGTGCCGCCTGGCTCGGTGCGCCATGGTTCAAGACGCTCGGCCTGGAGCCGATTTACGCCTTGGCGGGCGGTGTTCTTTTGGGTGGTGTGTTGCAGCTCGGTGTGCAACTGTGGGCCTTGAAAAAACTCGGCCTTGATCCCCGCATTGGCCTGCGCTGGGGCGCGCTGCGCAGCGCCTGGGCCGACCCCGGCACGAAACGTATTTTGAAACTGATGGGACCGGCTTTGCTGGGTGTCAGCGTGGCGCACATTTCGATGTTGATCAACACACAAATCGCTTCGCATCTGGCCCCCGGCAGCGTGAGCTGGATCACTTACGCGGACCGCTTGATGGAGTTCCCCACTGCGCTGCTGGGTGTGGCGATGGGCGTCGTTCTGATGCCACAACTGGCCTTGGCGCGCGCCGCCGGTGACAACACCAAATATTCGGCCATGCTGGACTGGGGGCTGCGCCTGGTGTTGCTGTTGGCGCTGCCTTGCGCGCTGGCGCTGCTGGTATTTGCCAAACCACTGGTGGCGGTGCTGTACCACTACGGTGTCATGACCGATTTTGACGTGCAAAAAATCACTTATGCGCTGATGGGTTGGGGCGTGGGCCTGGTTGGTATTGTGGCCATCAAGGTGCTGGCCCCGGCTTACTACGCCCGCCAGGATACCAAAACACCGGTGCGCGTCGCCATCGTGGTGCTGGTCATCACGCAGTTGCTCAACCTGATTCTGGTGCCGCTGCTGGATCGAACGCTACAGGCTGGACACGCCGCGCTGACGCTCTCAATCGGTATCGGTGCCCTGATCAATGCCGTCTGGCTCTTGCTGGGTCTGCTCAAAAGGGGCAGCTACCAGCCCGAGCCGGGCTGGCGGGTTTTTGTCTTGCAAGTGCTCGGGGCCTGTACTTTGCTCGCGCTGTTCCTGCTGTGGGCCAACGCTGCCTTTGCCTGGACCGCGCTGCGCCATGAGAGTTTCAAAAGAATCGGTTTGCTGGCGGGTATTCTGTCAGCTTCTGCGGTGATCTATTTTGTCGCGTTGCGCGTGTTCGGTTTGAACCTGCGCAAACTCGTTGGACGTTGAAAACAAGTGGCTGGCTACTGCTTGCCATGCGGGCGCGCCAGCAGCAAACCCAGCGCCAGCGCGCTGAAGACGATGCCCGCGCCAAAAGTGACTGTAGCGTTCCACTGATCCCACAGCAATCCCGCCAGCGCACTGGCCAGCAGCATGGCAATGCCACTCATCAGGTTGAAGAATCCGTAAGCGGTGCCACGCAGGTCGGCCGGTGCAACGTCGGCTACCATGGTGGCAAGCAAGCCCTGCGTCATCGCCATGTGCAAGCCCCACAGCGCAATGCCAGCCCAGACAGCGATGCCGTGGTTGCTGTAGGCCAGCAGAACGTCGGCACCGATCAACAGCGCCAGCCCCCAGGCCAGCAGCGTGCCGTGACGCACGCTGTCAGCGAGCTTGCCAAACGGGTAGGCGCAGGCCGAGTAAATCAGGTTCATGGCGATCAGCACCAGCGGTGTCCAGGCCAGATCCAGGCCGCCTTGCTGCACCCGCAGCACCAGAAAAGCTTCGCTGAAGCGTGCCAGCGTGAAAATCGCGCCTATGCCCACCACCCACCAGTAAGCCGGACTCAGGCGCACCAGGTTGGCGCGACTGATCGGGTTGCTGCGCACCGCACCTTGGAGTCGTTCGGGCTCTTGCACACCGAAAATCAAAAGTGCTACACACAGAAAGGCGGGCACGCAGGCAATCCAGAATACGCTGCGGAAATCGTTGGCCCATAGCAGCATAAAGCCGATTGCCAGCAACGGGCCGAGGAAGGCCCCGACGGTGTCTAGCGACTGGCGCAAGCCAAACGCGGCACCGCGCAACTCGGGCGGTGTGATGTCGGCCACCAGCGCGTCACGCGGCGCGCCGCGAATGCCTTTGCCAACGCGGTCGATCAAACGCGCCGACAGAATCCAGCCAGCGCTGCTGGCCAGCGCAAACAAGGGCTTGGACAGGGCACCCAGGCCGTAGCCCAGCACTGCCAGTGGTTTGCGCTTGCCCCAGTAATCGCTCAGCACCCCTGAAAAAACCTTGATGATCAGCGCCGTGGACTCGGCTGCGCCTTCAATCAGGCCGATGGCAAAAACGCTGATGCCCAGTGTGGTGAGCATGAAGACCGGCAGCAGGCTGTGGATCAGTTCGCTCGATGTGTCCATCAGCAAGCTGACAAAGCCCAGCGCCCAGACGCTGCGGGGAATGTGTTTTAAGGTTTGCATTGGGAAATGTTAACCGTTCGGGATTCGGGTCAGGCCATCCGAGCTGGCCAAAGAGGATTATTGGGGTCGGATCCAAATTCGGGGCACTGCATCCGAGTTTGCCGTAAAAATTTCATCGATTTTGGCTCTGACCCCAATAATCCGGAGCTCCAGTAATCCTGGTTCGCAACCGCCTGTGGCATCGAAATGGGTTGTAGGGATTGATGCGCATTTATTCGTTTTCATTTTTGGCCCCACTCTCACCCCGACCCTCTCTCGCCCCGCCGGGCGGGAAAGGGAGCTAACAGCCCTATTTGGCCGCGTGTTTGAAGCGAAGAAGTACCCGCTCGATAAGCACGTTGGAAAAGGAAAAATTTGATTTGTTGGTCTCAACATGCCGTGGCGCGTGTACTTCCCTTGTTTTAAGACGCGGCCAAATGTGGCTGTTGGCTCCTCTTTCTCGCCCGGCGGGGCGTGAAAGGGGCGGGGGAATAGAGTGGGGCCAAAATGAAAACGAATACAAAGCTATCAACAACTGCAACGCAGTTCGATGCCACAACCGATGCCGTACGTGGATTATTGGGATGCGGGTTATTGGGGTCAGAGCCCAAATTCGCGCCGCCTCCGGCTTGCTCGAAATTGCGATCTGACCCCACTAACCCTTGCTGGCCAGCTCGCAAGCTCTGCCCCGAATTGTGATCCGACCCCAAAAACCACTAAAGCTCAGCTCACCACCACCGTAGCGCCGCTGCCGCGCTCGGCAATCACGCCAATCTCAAATACGGTTTCACCAGCGGCTCGCAGTGTGGCTGCACAGGCACTCGCGTTGGCTGCATCTATCACCAGCACCATGCCGATGCCGTTGTTGAAGGTGCGATTCATCTCCAGGTCGTCAATGCCGGCAGTGGTTTGCAGCCAGGCAAACAGTTCACTTTGCGGCCAACTGCCTTTGCTCAGGTGCGCCGCCAAATTCTCGGGCAGCACGCGCGGGATGTTCTCCAGCAGGCCGCCGCCGGTGATGTGGGCCAGGGCCTTGATCGGGTGCAGCGCCAGCGCAGCCAGCACGTTGTTCACGTAGAGGCGGGTTGGCTCCATGATGGCATGTCTGAATGGCTTGCTGTCCAGCGTGTGCGGAGTGTTGTTCCCCGCGCGTTCAAGGCATTTACGCACTAGGCTGAAGCCGTTGGAATGCACGCCACTTGAGGCCAGGCCCAACACCACATCGCCAGGCAAGACGTCAGCACCGGTGAGGATTTTTGCTTTTTCAACTGCACCGACGCAAAAGCCCGCCAAGTCGTATTCACCGGCCGGGTACATGCCGGGCATCTCGGCGGTTTCGCCGCCAATCAGCGCGCAGTTTGAGAGTTCGCAGCCGCGTGCGACGCCAGCCACGACGGCGGCAGCGGTTTCCACATCAAGCTTGCCGCAAGCAAAATAATCCAGAAAGAAGAGTGGCTCGGCGCCTTGCACCAGCACATCGTTGACGCTCATGGCAACCAGATCAATGCCGATCGTGTCGTGCATGTTCCACTCGAACGCCAGTTTGAGCTTGGTACCGACTCCGTCGGTGCCGCTCACCAGCACTGGCTCGCGGTAGCGCTTGGGCACTTCAAACAGCGCGCCAAAGCCGCCGATGCCGGCCAGCACGCCTTCACGCATGGTTTTTTTGGCCAGCGGCTTGATGCGCTCAACCAGCGCGTCACCGGCGACGATATCGACGCCAGCGTCTTTGTAGGAAAGGGGGGAGGGTGCTTTGGCAGTTGTCATGTGCAGTGCGCGGATTATTGCGCCGGGTAAGGTGGCTCAGTCAAGCCCGATAGAATTTGGCTAGATTCTACGGGTTCGGCCTCAGGCCAAAACATGCGATTTACTTTCACTCAAAAAAGAACCACGGCCTGGGTCTTGATGGCTCTCATCACCGGGTTTTTGCTCTGGCTATTGGCCCCGGTGCTGACGCCCTTTGTGGTGGCAGCGGTGCTGGCTTATGCCTTGACACCAGTGGTGGACTGGCTTGAACGGGTTGGCTCTGCTCGCCTGCCCCGTCTGCTGGCGGTGCTGCTGGTGGAACTGGTGTTTATTCTTGTGTTGCTGGCCATTGTGTTGTTGATGGTGCCGATTTTGCTCAAGGAACTGCCGCAGTTGCGCGAACAGGTGCTGCTGTTGCTCGATGGCATGAACAACTCATTCAAGGTCGTTCTGGCCCGGTTTGGCATGGAGTCTTCGCTTGACCTGGTCAGCATCAAAGCGTTTATCCTGAAATACCTTAGCGCGAACATGGAAGGGATTTTTGGCTCGGCCCTGACTTCGCTAAAAATCGGCGGCAGTGTGGCATTTGCCATCATTGGCAACGCGGTATTGATTCCGGTGGCCCTGTTTTATTTGCTGATGGACTGGCACCGCTTTGTCGCTCGGGTACTGGAATTTGTGCCCCCGCGCCTGCGCTCCAGCTACGATAGTTTCACCGCGGAAGCCGGCGCGGTGTTGGGCCAGTATTTGCGCGGCCAGTTGCTGGTGATGGCGGTGCTGGTCATTTATTACAGCGCTGGCCTGGCCTTGTTTGGGCTCGATCTGGCGCTGCCGATTGGCGTATTTACCGGGCTGGCGGTGTTTGTGCCGTATTTGGGTTTTGGCCTGGGCCTGATCCTGGCAACACTGGCTGGTTTTCTTGAATTTGCCGCCAGTGCCGGCGCGGCCAAAGTGCTGATCATGGTGACGGTGGTCTATGGCGCAGGGCAAATTCTGGAAGGTTTTTTTCTGACGCCGCGCCTGGTTGGAAAACGTATCGGCCTGCACCCGCTGGCGGTTATTTTTGCTCTGCTGGCATTTGGTCAGGTGCTCGGTTTTGTCGGCGTGCTGGTCGCACTGCCTGCCAGCGCGGTGCTGCTGGTGGCGCTGCGGCGGGCGCAGCGTCATTATCTTGCCAGCAAGCTTTATCAGGGCTAGTGTCAATGAAGCAACTTGCCCTCGACATCGGTTTGCCCGTTGGGCCGACTTTCAAAAATTTTTTTGCTGGCCCCAATCAGGCCGCGGTCAAACATCTTGAACTCTGGGTTGGTGAGCGTTCAAGCGCGGTTGTTCGCTCACCACTGCCAATTTATTTGTGGGGCGAGCGCGGCAGTGGCAAAACGCATTTGCTCAAAGCGGTTGCGCAGGCGCTGCGCAAGCAGGGCGAGAGCGTGGCGTGGCTTGATGCCAGCGTGCAGCAACCACCCGAATTCAACCCGGCCTGGTCAGTGCTCCTGCTCGACGACGTGCAGGCTTACAGCAGCTTGCAGCAGCACGCCGCCTTCAACTGGTTTATCAACGCCCAAACCCACCAACGTGGTGTGCTCGCGGCAGGCGAGTTGCCGCCGGCTGATCTGAAGCTGCGCGATGATTTGCGCAGTCGGCTCGGCTGGGGTCATGTGTTCCAATTGAATTTGCTCAGTGAGCCTGAGCGGCGCGCCGTGCTGCGCCAGGCGGCCGAGGCACGCGGCGTTTTTTTAAGCGATGAAGTGATGGACTTTATGTTGACGCGCTTTAGCCGCGACCTGGGCAGCCTGATGGAACTGCTCAACCTGATTGACGGCTACGCCATGCAAACCCAACGTGCCATCACCATACCGCTGATCAAAGCCATGATGGAAGATTCCTGATTCACAATTCAACCATGAAACTGACTCTTTTTGACCTTGATTACACCTTGCTGCCGATCGACTCCGACTACGCTTGGGGTGTTTTTACCAGCAGTATCGGCTGGACTGATGCGCTCGAATTCAACCGACGCAACGACATTTATTTGAGCCAATACAAAGCCGGCACGCTCGATATTCACGATTACGTGCGTTTTGCCACGGCTGCGATGCGCCAGCAGGGGGCGCTGCGTTCGCACGCGGCGCACGCTGATTTCATGCGCACGGTGGTGCTGCCAGCGATCCAGCCTCAGGCGCTGGCGCTGGTGCGCGCGCACAACCAGGCGGGCGACGTGGTGGTGATGATCACCGCGACCAATGAATTTGTGACACGCCCGATTGCCAAGGCATTTGGTGTGGAGGAATTGATTGCGCTTGAGCTTGAACGCGACACTGCACCGGGCGGCAATGGCTGGATCACAGGTGAAATTCACGGCGTGCCCTCATTTCGCGAGGGCAAAATTACCCGCTTTGAGCAATGGCTGACCGCTCGAGGGCTTGCCTGGGCCGATGTGGAGAGCACTTTCTATACTGATTCAATCAATGATTTGAGTTTGCTGGAAAAAGTGACCCACCCGGTTGCCACCAATCCGGATGAGCGTTTGCGCGCCATTGCCAGCCAGCGCGGATGGCGCATACTTGATCTGTTTTAAAGGGTTTTGTTTCGTCAGCGCGAGAAGTACAACGAC
>Ga0209638_1002828_pt1 | contig 10545 bp, 9 predicted proteins | sample BarGraNGADG00211_FD_184490 | JGI IMG/M metagenome (GOLD analysis project Ga0209638, IMG submission 184490) | Arctic peat soil microbial communities from Barrow, Alaska - Barrow Graham LP Ref core NGADG0002-211 (SPAdes) (version 2) | ecosystem: Environmental > Terrestrial > Soil > Wetlands > Peat... | reverse complement strand
CGGGAACTTGGTGCCGACCCAGGTGCAAGCTACCAACCGCCGCCGCTCTTTCTTGGGCACCAGGAATCCGAAGCCCGAGGGCAGCTTGGCGAAATCCGCGGCGTCGAACCCGACCGCCACGGTCATCGACGAGCTGTATGCCACCTTGCCCATCAGTTCCGCCAAGCTCACATCCACCGGTGCGAGCAGGCCCGCGCCACTGTGCGCCTCGCACGCCACCACCAGCCGATCGGCCTCCAGCCACTCGCCATCCAGCCGCACGCGGAACCCGCTAGCCGTCCGCTCCACCGTTTCGGCGCGCGCCTGACGCACGGTGACCTTGCCGCGGATTCCTGCCGCGACGGCGTCCACCAGTTGTCCCAGCCCGCCTTTCAAAGTGCGGAATAGCGGGGCGGGCGTCTGCAATTTGGGAGCTTGCGCGCGGGCGGCCAGCACGCCGCGCGTGAGGCTCCCGTACTTCGTGGCCAGCTCGACGAAGCGCGGCAGCACCGCGGTCACGCTGAGCTCGCGCGGGTCGCCACCGTAAATTCCGCTGAGCAGCGGTTCGGCCAGATAGTCCACCGCCTCCTGCCCGTAATGCTCGCACACGAAATCGGCCACCGATTCATCGCCCGGCTTCATCTTGGGTGCGCGCAGGAGTTCCATCGCCATGCGGATTTTGGTGCCGAGGCTGAGCAGGCCGGTGGTCAACAGGGGCAGAATCCTGGTGGGCACCATCATCATCAGGCCGTCGGGCAGGGGCACCAGTTTGCCGCCCTTGCGCACGTAAGTGATGCGCAGGTGGTCGTTGGACCCGATGACGTCGCCGCGCAGACCCAGCTCGGCGATGAGGTCCATCGCCGCCGGCTTCATGGAAAGGAAGCTATCCGGGCCGGCCTCGATGGTGCAGCCGTCGATCTTCTCCGTCTGGATCACGCCGCCGAGGCGCGGGCGCGATTCGATGATGGTGGAGGATGCACCGCCTTTGGCCAGGTAGTAGGCTGTCGACAACCCGGAGATGCCCCCGCCGATGATGACGACGCGCGGGGTCAGGAGGGCACCTCGTAGAGCAGCCTTCCAGGCTGCCATGCCCCGATTCTTGGGGGCATGTTTTTCCAGTGTTGCGGCGGGCAGGAGGAATGCCCCCGCGGACGGGGGCATGGCAGCCTGGAAGGCCACGCTACCAGCATCGCTTCACCACCTCGGCCAGCGCCGCCGTGAATGTGGCCGAGCCGTTCAGACTTTCGGGGCGCGTTAACGCGATGCCTCGCTCGGCCGCGTACGCGCGGAACAGCACGTCGATGTCGTACAGAATTTCCACGTGGTCGCAGACGAAGCCGATGGGCGCGACCACCACTTCGCGCACACCTTGCGCGGCGTAGCGGTCGAGGCACGATTCCACGGTTGGCCCCAACCAGGTGCCGCCACTCATCCCCTGACTCTGGTAAGCGAACTCCCAATCGGTAAGCCCCAGGCGGGCCGCTACCGCCGACGCCGTGGCGCGGGCTTCGCCCTCGTACCGTTCATTCGGCACGGGTAGGCTGTGCGCCGTGAACAGCACCTTGCCGCGCAAACCTTGCAGGCGCTCGGCGAAGGCGTCGATCAGCAGGGGCTCCGTGCAATAGCTGGTGGCCCACTTGAGGTCAACGCCCTCGGATGCGGCACTGGCGCGCTTCATGTACAGCCCGACGCTCAGCTCGGAGAACTGCGGCGCCAGACACACGCACGCCAGGCGGCCGATGCCCGCGGCGCGGACTTGATCCATAGTCTCTTGGATGAAGGGATGCCAGTTGCGCATTCCGAAAAACACGGGAATTCCCAGCACGCCCTGGAGCGCCTCGGCCTGCACGCGGGTCCACCGGGTCAGCGGCCCACTGCCGCCGATCCGAGCGTAACGGCTGGTGACCTCATCGAGCACGCACGCGGAAACCGGCTGGCCGCCGCGTACAAACGAGAGGTACTGCGGCACGTCCTCTATGCGTTCCGGCGCTCCGTGGGCGAGCAGCAGGACGCCGGTGTTCACGGCCGGAATTCCCGCACCATTTCCACCACGGCCTTGACGTTCTCCACCGGGGTTTCCGGCAGAATCCCGTGGCCGAGATTGAAAATGTGTCCGGGACGCGTGCCCGTGCGCTTCAGCAGTTCATGCACCTTGGCGCGCAATTCGGGCAGCGGCGCGAAGAGCGCGACGGGGTCGAGATTGCCCTGAATCGCAGAGCGGTAGCTGATGTCCATCCACGCCTGGTCGATGTTGATGCGCCAATCCACGCCCATCACGTCGCCGCCGGCGGCGTGCAGTTCGCGGAAGAAGCCGCTGGCGCCGGTGCCGAAGTGAATCACCGGGATGCCGGTGGCGCGGATGCGCTCGATCAGCGCGCGCGAATACGGCGCGGCATAGCGCACGTAATCGTCCGAGCCCAGCGCCCCCACCCAACTATCGAACACCTGGATGGCGCGCGCCCCGGCAGTGACCTGGGAATGCGCGAACGGCGCCAGCACGTCGACGATCTTGCCCATGAGGCGGCGCCACAGGGTTTCGTCGCTGTACATCAGTTTCTTGGTGCGCACGAAGTTGCGCGTCGCGCCGCCTTCGATCATGTAGCTCGCCATGGTGAAGGGCGCGCCCACGAAGCCGATCACCGGCACCTTGCCGGCGAGCGCGCGCACGACCTGCTGGATGGCCTCGCCCACGTAGCCGAGGTCGTCGGTATTGGTGGTGGCAAGCGAATCCACGTCGTCAGAGGTGCGCACGGGGTTGGCGATCACCGGACCTTCCCCCTTTTCGTATTTCAGCTTCAGGCCCATCGGTTCGATGGGCAGCAGCAGATCCGCGAAAATAATGGCCGCGTCCACGTCCAGCACCTCGATGGGCTGCAGGGTCACGGTGGCGGCCAAATCCGGGCGCTTACAGATTTCCAGAATGCCGTGCTTCTCGCGAATCTGGCGGTACTGTTTCAGGTACCGGCCGGCCTGCCGCATGAACCACACGGGTCTTACATCCGTGGGCCTCCGCCGGCAGGCATCTAGGAAACGGCTTGTCATTGGAGCCACGCGCATGGCTTTTCCATCCTGTCTTCGCAAAAGAACACTCGAAATTCCTTTGGCCGATGCTTCACCGCCCACTGGCGGCCATTGACAAAATACGGTTTCGCCCACACCTCGCTATCGACCGTGCGCGGCGCAAGCACCGAAACCGAAACACTGCCCTGCGCCGGATATCCGGTCCGCGGGTCCATGATGTGGGCGTAAACTCTGCCTTCCGCCCGAAAAAACTTCTCATAGCTGCCGGAGGTCGACATCGAACTGTCTTTCAGCCAAACCTCCGCCAGCGTCTTGCGGTTGTCCCACGGGTCCTTGATCTTCACCGGCCAGCCTCTCGGCTCATCCGGCGGCGCACCCATTCCGTAGATGCTGCTGCCCGAACCCGCCACCATGGCGGTCCGAACCCCGTTCTGTCTCAAAACTTCCACCATGCGGTCGACGGCGTAGCCTTTGCCGACGCCGCCCGGGTCCATTTCCACACCGGAGCGATCGAACCGCACCGTCTGGGCCGCCGGGTCGAGGCGAATGTGCCGGTAGCCCACCTTGGCGAGCGCCGCCGCGATCTCCGGCTTGTGGGGCAGGTGGCCGGACCCCTTATAAAATCCCCAAACCTTCATCAACGGTCCCACCGTGATATCGAACGCGCCTTCACTCTCCCGGCTGTACTCGAGGCACGCCGCAAGAAGCTGGAAAAGCTCCGGCGAAACCAAGACCGGCTTGGTTGCCGCGTCTCTATTGACCTCGCTCCACTGGCTTCCGGGTTGATAATTCGAAAGCAGCTCGTCGAGCCGCCGGACCTCGTCGAACGCGGCGTCCACGGCCGCCTCCATCTTGACCCGGTCATACCCATACAGGGCAATGGAATAGGTCGAACCCATGGCGTCGGCGCTCTTTTCGAGCCGCAGAAGTTCCTGCTGCCCGTCAGCCGCCAAAGCCGCCAACAGAAACAAAACTAACACATATTGTTTGACTTTAGGGCTAATTTTCGTCACGCCCCCGAGATTTTCTGGCGCGGCGCAGCAGAAAATCGACCCGGCTCTCGACGTCCGGATTCTTGTCCTGTTCAAAATGCAGCTCCGGGACATGCCTGAGCTGCAATCGCGAAGCCAGTTCCTGCCGCAGGTACCCCGCAGCGTGTTCGAGGGCTGCGAGCGCATGGTTACGCCTGCGCTGGTCGCCGCGCAGCGCCACTTTGATGGCGGCGTGCCGGGAATCCGGGCTGACCTGGACGTCGGTCACTTCCACTTCCAACAGCCGCGGATCTTCCAACTCAAAGCCGATGATCTCGTAGAGTTCCTCTTTCACAGCCTCAGAGACCCGTAATATGCGTCGTACGTCCATAACAAAACCGGAATGCCCCCAAGAATGGGGTCATGGCAGCCTTATAGGCTACGCTACTACATCCACTCGACGGTGGCTTCCACCAGCGCCGAACCTACGAGCCCCGCAACCTCATCTTCCACGCCGCGCAGCACCTTCTCCGCATTCTCGCGATCGCTCGACACCGTCACCGCGGCGACGGTTGCCCGTTGCCAGAGATCCTGATGGGCGATCTCCGCCACGGAGACGTTAAACTTGTGCCGCAGGCGGTCTTTCAAACTCTGCACGACGTGCCGCTTCTCTTTGAGCGAATGCGAACTTTCCAGCCGAAGTTCCAGGGTCAGTACGCCGATTGCCGCCATGGTCTCAGGCGAATACTTCGGTGGCGACCCGTTCGGTGGCGTACGCCTCGATGATATCGGCCTGCTTAAGATCGGAGAAGTTGGCCAACGTGATCCCGCACTCCATGCCGATCTTGACTTCGCTGACGTCGTCCTTGAACCGCCGCAGCGAACCGATCTTGCCGGTATGCACCACGACGTTGTCGCGCAGCACGCGGCATTCGCTGTCGCGCGGGATGGAGCCGTCGGTCACCTGGCAACCAGCCACGGCGCCGACCTTGCTGATACGGAAGGTCTCGCGCACCTCGGCCTTGCCGCGGTAGACTTCCTTGAACACCGGGGCGAGGAGGCCCGACATGGCCTTTTTCATCTCGTCCGTCAGGTTGTAAATGATGGTGTGCAGGCGCACGTCCACCTTCTCCTGTTCGGCGGTGGCCTGGGCTTTGCGGTCGGGCCGCACGTTGAACCCAATGACAATCGCGTTGGACGCCGAGGCCAACAGGATGTCGCTTTCGTTGATGGCGCCGACGCCGGAGTGGATCACGCGCACCTTCACCTTGTCGTTGGACAGCTTTTGGAGGGACTCGGTGAGGACTTCCGCCGAGCCGCCCACGTCGGTCTTGATGATGACGGGCAGTTCCTTGACTTCGCCGGCCTTCATCTGTTTGTGCAGTTGTTCGAGGGTGATGCGGCTGGATTTGGCGAGCAGGGATTCCTTGAGCCGCTGGTCGCGGAAGTTGACGATCTGCTTGGCTTTGGCGGTGTCCGTGACCACCTGGAAATCGTCCCCGGCTTCGGGCATCGAATCCAGACCCAGCACTTCCACCGGGGTGGAAGGCTCGGCCTTGCGGATCTGTCCGCCGCGGTCGTTCTGCATGGCGCGAACCTTGCCGAAGACGGCGCCGCAGATGAAGAAATCGCCCACCGAGAGGGTTCCGTTGCGCACCAGAACGGTGGCCACGGGACCGCGTCCGCGATCGAGCTGGGCTTCAATCACGGTGCCCATGGCCGGACGGCTGGGGTTGGCCTTGAGGTCCAGCATGTCGGCCACCAGGAGAATCATTTCGAGCAGGAGGGGCAGCCCCTCTTGCGTGCGCGCCGAAACCGGCACCATGACTACATCGCCGCCCCAGTCTTCGGGGAGTAAGCCGCGGTCGCTGAGCTGCTGCTTGATGCGTTCCGTCTGGGCGTCGGCTTTATCGATCTTGTTGATAGCCACGACGATCGGCACGCCGGCCGCCCTGGCGTGGTCAATGGCTTCCAGGGTCTGCGGCATGACGCCATCGTCGGCCGCCACCACCAGGATGACGATGTCGGTGACCTTGGCGCCGCGGGAACGCATGCGGGTGAAGGCTTCGTGGCCGGGGGTGTCGATGAACACGATCTTGCGGCCCTTCATCTCCACCTGATAGGCGCCGATGTGCTGGGTGATTCCGCCGGCCTCGCGTCCCGCCACATTGGCGACGCGAATGGCGTCGAGCAGCGACGTCTTACCGTGATCCACGTGTCCCATGATGGTGACCACGGGGGCACGCCGTACCTGATCCTTCGTGTCTTCGGCTTCCTCCACCGACTGCATGGCTTCGATTTCGTAGCTGACGGTAGCGGTTGAAGCGCCGAAATCGCGGGCGATTTCGGTGGCCAGCTTGGCGTCCAAGGTCTGGTTGATGGCCACGAAAATTCCGCGGTCCATGAGTTTCTTCATCACCATATTGGCCTTCACGTCGAGCTTTTCGCTGAGCTCTTTGACCGTGATGCCTTCGGAGATGGTGATTTCACGGCTGATCGGCGGCGGGCCGGATTCCACATGGCGGCGTTGCGGCCGGAGAACCTTCTCTTCCTCCACCCGCTCGCGCTGCTGGCGGACCGGGCGCTGGCCGGGACGTCCACGTGCCGGCTCGACCGGAGGCGGCGCCAAACCCGGTTCGGCGCGGCCGCGCGAAGTGGGATGCTGCGGCCGGGGACCGCTGGGACGCGAGGGAGGCATGCCGGGACGCACGCCCGGCTTGGCCACCATGGGCTGGCCGGGACGGATGGGTCCGCGGTAAATCGGTTGACCGGGAACCGGAGCGCTGGACGCTCTGGGAATTCCGGGACGAGGCTGCACCGGCTGCTGCGGCATCATGGGCCGAGGCGCGCTGAGCTTGGCAACCAGATCGGGACGCGGGGGCACGACCGGCCGCGCTGCCGGCTGACCGGCCAGCGGACGCTGCGGCGCCATCGGCATCGAGGGCGCTCCGGGACCACTGGGGCGCTGGCCTTCGGAGCGCTGGTGCTGAGGCGGACGGGGAATGACTTGGGGCCGCTGTTGCGGCGATCCGGGCGCGGGCGCCGTGGGGAATGGCTGTCGCGGTCCGGAGAGTACCTGGCCGGGCCGCGGCGCGGTGGGCAGCGGCTTGGCGGCCGGCATACTCGGACGGCCGGGGGCAAACACGGCTGCCGGCGGAGCCGGCGGGGCGGGTGGCGGTGGCGTAACGTGCGGCGCGGTGGCCACGGGCTGGGCGGGCGCCGCCCGTGTGGGACGCGGGGCATGCGGCGCGGGCGGCGCGGGTGCGGCGCGCGGGACATGCTGCTCGGGCGGCCTGGCCGGCGGATGCGCTCCGACCGGCGGATGAATCGGGCGGCCAGCCAGCGGTGGGCGGATCGGCGCCACGGGACGCGGCGCCTCTTCGGCGGCCGGCTTCTCTTCTTGCGGGGCAGGCGCGCTTTCGGCGGCCGGCGGCCGTACAGGCGCCGGGGGCATTGGCGCTACCGCCACGCCCGAAGTGGCGGGCGGGGCCTCGTGGCCTTCCTCGCCATGCGCTTCCTCGTGCCCATCGCTCGCGGAGTCGTCCGCGTTGGGATCGTGCACGTAGTCCGGGATGTCCTGTCCGTAGAACTGACGGAGCTTGATGGCTACGTCTTCATCGATTGAGCTGGAATGCGTCTTTTTTTCCGAGACGCCCAATTCGGGGAGCCGCTCCAGTATTTCGTGAGCCTTGACTTCCAACTCCCGCGCCAGCTCGTTGATTCGAATCTTCTTCATAGAGAAAGCTATCTGCAATTAACCCGCGGAGACGCCACTACTCGCCACTACTATTTTGCGGCACACTCTCCGCACCCGCAACTTCGGCATGATTGTGAGGAGAACCCGCGTCCTCTATCGTACCAAACTGTTCCACGGTCTCCGAACCCTCGCCGGACACCGTTTCCGCCGGTTCCGAACCCGGTTCCGAGGGCTCTACGACGGGCTCTTCCGCAGGCTCTTCGACGTTTTTGGGGCCGGCCTGCTCCACGTCGCCCGCGGCAGCTTCCGCCTCGGGCTCCGCCTGCGTTTCGTCGGGTTCGCCGGGTTCGCCGACTTCGCCGGGTTCGCCGGGTTCGCCGACTTCGCCGGGTTCGCCCGCCGCCGCACTCACTTCGGAATCCTCCGGCTCGGACTCCGCGGAACCGCCTTCCGTGCCGGGATCCTCAAACTGGCTGTAATAGGCCACTACGGAGGCCTGAATGAACTCGATCGAAGCCGGATCGATGCCGGGAATTGCTTCGAGCTGCTCGGGCGTCATGGTGCCCAGGCGCTCGATGGTCCCGACTCCGGCTTCGATCAACTTCTCCGACAACGCGTCGCTCATTCCATAGTCGAGCAGAACGGAAACCGGCGCCCCGGGGGCCACCAGGGCGGCCATCTGCGACTCGACTTCCTGGCGCTTCTCTTCCTCGCTCTTGATGTCGATCTTCCAGCCGAGCAGCTTGGCCGCCAGGCGCACGTTCTGGCCCTTCTTGCCGATGGCGAGAGAGAGCTGCGAATCGTCGACGATGACTTCCATGTGCTTCTCGAGGGCATCGACGACCACAATCCGGCTGACCTTCGCCGGACTCAGCGCATGGGTGGCAAAGACCACGGGGTCGTCGGAATACTCAATGATGTCGATTTTCTCGCCGCGCAACTCACGGATGATGGATTGCACGCGCATGCCCTTCATGCCCACGCAAGCGCCCACGCTATCCACATCGCGGTCGCGGCTTTGGACGGCGATCTTGGTGCGCTCGCCGGCTTCCCGCGCGCAACCCTTGATGGCCACCGTGCCGTCGTAAATCTCCGGGACTTCCTGTTCGAAGAGGCGCATCACCAGTTCGGGCGCCGCCCGCGATACCAGCACTCCGGGCCCCTTGCTGGACTTGTCGACCAACTTGATGACGCAGCGTACGCGGTCTCCCACGCTGTAGCCTTCCAGGCGGGACTGTTCCTTCTTGGGCAGCTTGGCTTCGGTTTTGCCGAGGTCCAGCATGTAGTCCGGACCTTCCACGCGCTTGATGGTGCAGTTGACGAGTTCGCCGGTGCGCCCCGAATACTCCTGGAACACGGTGTCGCGTTCGGCCTCGCGGACCTTCTGGAAGATGACCTGCTTGGCGGTCTGGGCGGAGATTCGGCCCAAGGCGTCGGTGTTCTTCGGAATGCGCACTTCGCCGCCGATTTCGAGTTTGGAATCGATCCGCCGCGCCTCGGCCAGCGTCATCTCATGTACCGGATCTTCGACGGTTTCCACGGCTTTCTTCACCGCGTAGAGTGAGATCGCGCCGGTCTTGGGATCCATGTCCGCGACGTAATCCTCGTTGGTGCGATAGTGCTTCCGAGCGGCAATCAGCATGGCGTCCTTGACCGCGTCCAGCACGATCTGCGGATCGATGCCCTTTTCCTTGCTCAAAAGTTCGATGGATTGAAAGATCGTTTCCAAAGTGCCCTCTTGGTTTCCAATTCAGATTTGTTCTGGTAAAAACTTGCCCCGGCGCGCTTACCACTCAAACTTCAGGTTGGCGTTCCGCACCTGCTCGAACGGGAACTCACGGGTGTTGCCGGGTTCGGTTTCAAGCGAGACGATTCCGTCGGCGTACCCGGCGAGGATGCCTTCCCAAGTGCGGCGGCCTTCCACAGGGTCGCGCAGGGTGAGTTTCGCCTTCTGCCCCTGAAATCGCTGGTAGTCTTTAGGCTGGTATAACTTACGTTCCACTCCGGGAGAGCTGACCTCAAGGGTGTAGTGTCCCGGCACCATGTCCTCCGCGTCCAAAATCGCGCCCACCTTTTCCGATACCAGCCCGCAATCGGCGTGGGTCACACCCTCCGGCTTATCGATGGCGATGCGCACAAATCGGGCGTTGCCGCCGCCTTTGACCTCGACCTCGACGAGTTCCAGGCCCTCGGACTGTGCCACTTGTTGCGCGATTTCCTCGATTTTCGCCGCTACTACTTCCCGCATTGTTGCCGGAATTGCCGTCCCCAACAAAAAAGTGGGCTTTCGCCCACCGCATTGGCTCGACAACTCAAACCATAGTGTACCGTGTTTATTTGAATTGCGGAAGGGCGGAATGTGGGAAGCTGCACGAAGGTGGGTTCGGACACACTCATCGGGCTGGTTCTGGGGGTGGCCCGCCAGAACACGCGGGGAGACGAGGAAGGGATCGCGGTTGGGCTGACATCGCCGGGGAGTGGCGGCTGGGGAGCGGGGTTCGCGGGGGCAATCGGGTTCGTGTGGCCTGTAGACAAGTTGTTTTGTTTGCTTACGGTTAGGAGGGAAAATGGCTTCGTTTGGTAAATCGTGGAGAAGGGCTCTGAAGGGCTTGGCGTTTGGGGAGCGGGGTCCGGTGGATGGGGCGGCGTTGGCGTGGTTGGCGGCGAGTTGTTCTTCGGACATTAGGGTACCTTCTGACTTGAGCTATAGCATGGGGAGGTGGGCCAGTCTGAAATAGGGGGAGGCAAGTGATGGGAGGGAAAGGAGTTATATTGTTGGAGATGGGGTGAACGGGACTCCGGGGATGAGATTCAACGCAGAGACGCGGAGACACAGAGATAAGCGCAGAGAAAAGCACGGAGAAGCTGGAGGTAAGG
>Ga0209638_1002827_pt1 | contig 10546 bp, 7 predicted proteins | sample BarGraNGADG00211_FD_184490 | JGI IMG/M metagenome (GOLD analysis project Ga0209638, IMG submission 184490) | Arctic peat soil microbial communities from Barrow, Alaska - Barrow Graham LP Ref core NGADG0002-211 (SPAdes) (version 2) | ecosystem: Environmental > Terrestrial > Soil > Wetlands > Peat... | reverse complement strand
CGCGAACGAGATCAGAAGCAGCCGTCCCCAGAACAGCGTCTGGCGCGCGTAGACGTCCTTCCCGGTTCGGAAATGGAACGTCTGACAGATCGCGACGTACAGCGCCAGCCCGATCGAGACCGGGACGAACAGGAAGTGAAAGATCGTCGTTATCCCGAACTGCCATCGCGCGAGATCGAGCGCCGTCACGGCCAGCTCCTTCGACACGTTCACCAGCCAACAGTGCCCACAACCGTAACAGGCCCTACTTCGTCGAGCGGTTGGGTCAGGCGTTGCAGAAGCCGCGGCTACCGACGGCTTCTTCGCCGCAAGCCCCTAGTGGTACGCCGCGACCAGTTGCTTCATGAACGCTGAGAGCTTCGCGACGCTGAACCCGGCGGCGCTGTATGCCGTCGCGCCTCGACGGACATAGGCCATCGGGATGTTGGTGATGACCTGCTGGTCGCCGTTGTTCTCGTAGGCGATGTAGCCGCCCGGGCACGGGTAGTACACAAAGGCTTGATCGCCGACCGGCAGGCGCGTCGGCAAGGCCGCCGGTGTCTGCGTGGACGCGTCGAACGGATCTGCGGCTGCCTGACACCCGACGACGTGGTTCGGTTGAGCAGCCTCGACCCCGGCGAAGATCGCAGGCGTCGCTCCGCTCGGCGCGAAGATGAAAGCGAACTCGTCGCTACCCGGAAGCGTGAACCCGCAGCTCAGCGCAGTCGGGCCGCCCGGCGTCTTGTGGCGCGTCGCCGCGGTGGGCTCGATCCCGAGCGTCGCCTTCACGAGTGACTTGAACTGATTGCAGCCGGCGGACACCCACGCGCGGGTGCAACCATGCGTGGCCTGGCCCGCCTTGCACGGCGACGGGCCCGCCGCCGTCGCCGCAGACGCCTGGCCGCCGAGCGCCGCCACAACGATGAACGCGGCCGCGAACGCGACCGTCTTCCCCCTGAACGAGCTCACTTGCCGCAACTCCTCTGTAGACCCCGATGACACGACTCCGCGGCCAGCGATTGAAGCGGCGCGAGCAGCAGCCCGAGGACAAAGAACCCTGCCGCGACGAGCAGCGCCAGCTCTACCCGGTGATTCCGGAGGGGTCAGTAGACGGTCGAGGGTGCCCGGAGATCCACCACGCGGCAGCCGGATGAGTCTCGCACGCCTGTCGGGGCGACGCCAGAAAGTCCAGTCGCTCCCGCTATCGGCACGTCGCGTGCGAGCTCGCCGCTGGGCAAGTTCGCGGCGGCTCCGTGTTACCGCTACAACGCGAAGACCAGACCCATCAGCGTGTCGATGACCAAGCCGACGGTGAGAACCCCGGCGGTTTTCGCGGCGGCCTCGCCCAGGTGCAAGTCGACGCCCTCTCCTTGCGGAGTCAGCTTGATCAGGAGACCGTCGAGGAGGTTCTTGTTGAAGAGCTGCTGCTTGAATGCCGCGAGCAGGCTCGCCAGCGTGACTTCCAGCGCCGCTGCGCACACTTCCTGGAGCACCTCCTTCAAGAGCCAGCGGATCGTCGCTCGCAGCTTCTCGCGGACCTTCTGGAGGAGCAGGTTGACGTTCACCGGGCCGAGCGACATCTCCCTGAGACGTCGCGCCAGGGCACGTGCCACCGCTTCCTCAGCCTGATCGAGGATGCGGCCGATGAACGCGTCGGTGCGTCCCTTGTCGGAAATGCCGCAGTAGAGGAGCTCCTCGTTGTCGACGTCGAGGGTCTTGAACAGGATCACCCCGGAGCGACACCAGGCGAGCATGACCTGTTGACCGCCGATCACCGTCGGCTCCGCCGGCGTCGCATATCTGGCGGCCGGCATCTCGACGACGGATGTGACGCGAGCGGTGGGGTATCCTCGGCGTCGCCAGAGGCGCTCGACCTCGGGGAGCTCACCGTTGGCCTTGGTGACGTAGTTGAGCAGCTGGTGTTCCGCGAACTGCATCCCGCCCCAGGTGGCTTCCTTCACCTCGAGGAACTCCAATATCGGTACGCCGGCCATCAGGGCGATGTCCACCGACCCGCGGGTCCCCTCGTCGATGATCTGAGGATCGATGACGGTGTCGTCCCCGGGACGGCCCTCGCTACGCCATGGCCTCGCGCTGCCGGCGGGCACCTGAAGCTCACGCACCACATTCCCGAGCGGCTCGAGCTCGTCGGCCAGGAACTCCTGAACGCTGCGTTCGGGCACCCTGGGACCACCCCTCTGCGCGTTGTCGCTCGGTAGCAACCGGCGACAATCCGGGTACCGTCGAAGCACCGACCGGTCGGTCGCATGCTGCATGACGTGCGCAAGCTCGTGTGCGAGCAGGGTGCGCGCCATTGGATCGTTGTTCCGGTAGCCGCCCTCGGCGAGGACGACGTCCGTGCCCACCGTGTAGGCGCGCGCCGACACATCCGACGCGGAAGCGATCGCGCGCGGTTCGTCGTGGATGCGGACCGCGTGCAGATCGACGCCGAAGCGCGGCTCGAAGTACGCCCGTGTTGCCGCGTCGAGCGGGCGCCCTGGAGAGGCGATCGCGGCGTACACGCTCGCTGGCGCGTGCTGCGGCGTCGACGGCATGGACGCGGCCGACGCCCGCATGACTGCCGGCGGGGCAATCCCGAGCGCAACCCGATCGGCGTCGCGCTCGCTTGCGTCGTCGATGGGAGCCAGCACGATCGGTTGTTGCGACGGCCTTCGAAGCGGCGGGCGGCCGACGCCGGGGCCGACGCGGGGCGCCGGGTGCGTCCCGGGCAACCCGTGGTGCGGACGGGCTCCGGCTCGTGCACCCGCGAGACCGGCCACCGGCTGAGCGGAATGCGGTTCGGCCGACACGTGCGCGGGACCAGCGGTCGGCGACATACGGAGGATCATGAGCCGACGGCGTCACTGCACCGTCACAGGAGCGACTCGACGAGACCTTCGACGCGGCGACTAGGCAGGGGTGATCAAGGAACTCCACCGGGGAGGGGAACGCCGGCATCGGTCGGGCCTGCGCCTTCGGCGCCCCCCGTTCCGGAGGGCGGGGCGGGTGTGGGCGCCGGCGCCGCCGGTGCAAGGGTCAGCCCCCACAGCTCGTAGGCGAAGCAGGCGTAGGAGTCCGCATTGGCCAGCGCGTTTGGCGCTGTGAGGCTCGACGGGCACGACGAGTAGCCGCACCCAGACTTGCAGTAGCCGTTGTCGGACGTGCCGGCGTAGCGATGTGTGAACTCGTGCACGATCGTGCGAGCGAGACACTCGTTCGAACGGCTGCGGAAGTTGTTCATGCACAGGTGAATGTGCGACGACGTCAGCGCGCCGACGATGCCGGACCACGTATAGCCGTTGTCCGTGCTCGGACAGCTCTCCTCGCACTCGTACGTGTAGTCGTTGTCGGCGAACTCGGACTGGACTGCGTTGAACACGCTCTGGATCGCAGAGATGCTTGGAGTGCTCGTCATGAAGTACTTCGAGAACAAGGCCGTCACGGCCGGATCGATCGGGCTCGACGACAGCGCGGTAAGCGCCTTCGTGACCATCTGCCGCGCGAGGAAGTCCGCAGGCCAGATGTGACTCTTCAGGTCGTCCTCAGCACAGTCCTGGTGCGCATAACGCGCGAGGACGACACGCGATGCTTGTTGCGGCACAGTCGAAGGTGACGTGCGGACGGGGGCATGGGTGGTGCTCGCCCCACTTGCGGCGAACCGCTCCGCTTCGCGCTCGCCGGGGCCGTCGACACCGCCGATTTCGAGCCGCGCCGGGATCGGCCCGGAGTCCTGTTGCTGGACGACGTGCGCGAGCTCGTGCGCGAGCAGCCGCTGCCCGTCGGCCGCGCCGGGGGCATAGGCGCCGGGGCCGAAGACCACATGCCGACCGACGGTGTATGCGCGCCCGCCCACGGCGCGGGCCGATGCGGCGGCGCGAGCGTCGGTGTGGACGCGAACGCCGGAAAGGTCTGTCCCGAGTCGCGCCTCGAAGCTTTCCCGGTGGGTCTCCTGGAGCGGCTCGCCCGGCGAGCGGAGGACCTCGTGCACGACCGGAGGCGCGACGGAGTTGCTGTCGGCCGCAAGCCGCTTCGCCTTGCAGGCCGTGCACTCGCCGCCGCCCGCGACGGTGCCGCCGCACGCGCAGCGGCCGACCGTCGGGCGAATCCGGGTCGGAACCTGCGAAGGCCGGAGCGAGACCGTAGGGAGGCCGCCGCTCCCTTCCATCGCGCGCGACGAGGGTCGTGGTGACACGCGGGGGCGAGCCCGATCTGCTGCGCGCTCATCCGTCGCCGTCGGCGCCAACGTGGCGTACATCCGGCCTGTATATCGCGGCGACGTCACTGCCCCGTCACCGCACCCGACTTTCACTCAGGAAGGCACCGGCAACGACGTGCATGATGGGCGCACGATGGAATCGCGTCTTTCGAAACCCGGCGCGCGCTGTCTCGCCTACGGCTTCGCGGGCTGGGCGATCGACTCGCTGTTCGTCTTCGTCCACACCGGACGACGCCGTCCGAGCAGCCTGCTGAACGTGCCGGTCTACGCGCTCGCGCAACCGCTCTTCGAGCCGGTGCATGACCGGATTCGACAACGGCCCGTCCTGCTTCGCGCTGCGCTCTACGGCGTCGGAATCCTCGGTGTGGAGTACGCGAGCGGCCGACTGCTGCGCCGGTTCGCCGGTTCCGCCCCGTGGGACTACGGTCAGGCGCGTCTTGGCATCGACGGGCTCGTCCGGCTCGACTACCTACCGCTCTGGGCGGCGTTCGCACTCGGCCTGGAACGCTTCCACGATCGACTCACGGGCGGCTAGGGGATCGCGACGCCCTGCAGCACGACCGGGTGGTGCACCGTGTAGTCGAGCTCGTCGGACTGGAGGACGCCCGTCGGCGGAATCACGTCGACTGCTTTCGGGACGCTCCCAGGGTCGGCGGTGCAGTGGGGATCGACGCTCGGCGCCGCGCAGACGCCGAACTGGAAGTCCTGCGGCGTCGACTGGAAGCCGCGCGCCTGGTCGCCGCTGAAGCCGTCCTGGCCGGTGAGCACCACCGTGAACGCCCACCCCGGTCCCGGCGATCCGAGGCTCGCCTTCGGGACTCTGAAGGTGATGAAGCGTGAGATCTGGTTCGCGCTGATCGCAACCGTGCCGAGCGGCGCGCCGGAGGCGTCCTCGTAGCGCTGGCCGAACCCCTGGACCTGGATCAGCCGGCTCCACGCGTAGGCCGGGGCGATCTGGAAGTTGCGCGACGCGTTGGCGGCGGCGGTCGAGGTCGCGCCGGGCGGAGCGCTCGGATCGTGCACGTACACGTCGACGAGCTGGGCTCCGAGCGGGCTGCCGAACGTGGGCGACAGGTCGCGCACCTTGACGCGGAAGATCACGTTCGTTCCGTCGTCGAAGACCTGGAACTCCTGGATGTCGAACGCGCCCGCGTGGAAGTTGCCAGACGTCGGATAGGCGTAGTTGCCGGGCCCGTTGTCGTCGCCGCTCGGATCCACGACGTCGAGGAGCTGGGTTCCGGGCACGAAGTCGAAGACGACGGAGCGCGCCACGTGCGCGGTCCCTCCGCTTGCGCTGACGGCGACCACGTTGAGGACGGTCGTCCCGCCGGTCACAGCGACGCTGACGCTGAAGGCGCCGGACGCGTCGGCCGTCGTCGAGGCGCTCGTGGTGGCGGAGTTCGCGTCCGTGTTGGTGGCCGTCACGTACACGGCGTTGCCCGGAGCCGTCGTGCCGGTGACGGTGACCGGCGAGGCGCTCACGGCGCTCAGGTCGGCCGGGCTCGTGACCGTGAGCGGCGTCGTCCCCTGCGCGTGCGCGACGTAGCGCCTGAAAGTGCTCCGCGGCCGGTCGCCGAGAGTGCCCGCGCCGATGTCCGCGAACAGCCTCACGAACGACGCGGCAGACCAGTTGAGCGGACCGGCAGACCCCGCAGGCCCGCCGTTGACGAAGCCGATCGAGGCGGTCTCGGGCGGTGTCCCGAACGGCGAGGGCGCGAGGCTCGGGCTCTCCCAGTCCTGCTCGGGGATGAGGCCGACCCCGCCTGCGAACCGGTCCATCCCGTCGAGCAGGGACGCAGCGCCCGCGGCATCTCCGGTCTGCAGCGACTGCTCGGCGCGCTCGGACGAGAGCGCCGGCCAGAGGTGTCCGGTACCGACCCCCGACGGCGCCCACGGTTGACCGTCGCTCGAACGGTCCCCGTAGCCGTCACCGTTGTAGCGATGCCAGCCGGGCCCGCTCGCCGTGTTCGACCCGATCGTCGCGTCCACGACGGGCAGCGACGCGAGGATGTCCGGGTCGGTCGCGGACAGCTCGCCGAGACGTGCGAGCTCGAGGAAGCCGGCGTCGATCACGGAGCGCTGGTCGAGCGTCGGCCCGCCGTTGCCCACGTTGTAGGTGATCGCCGCATTCGGGTCGCCGGTCTTGGAGAGGCGGATGAAGTAGCGAGGCGCCAGCGGTCCATTGGTGGTCACCGTCCACCCCTTGATCGAGCGCTGGTAGTCGTCGGCGACGCCTCTCCAGACGGCCGCAGAGACCGGATCGTGGTTGGCGTCCGCGAGGTCGGCGGCCGCGACGAGCCCTGCGATCTCCGCTGCGATCGTCGACGGCGAATATCCGCCCTGCTCTTCCCAACGCTCGGAGCCGAACGAGGGTCCGTGACTCGCGACGAAGTTCGCGGCAGGCTTGATGTGATCCGCATAGAGCGACGGGTCGGTGAGGTGCAGCTCGTCGGCCATCAGGAGCGGATACGACGTCTCGTCCAGCTGCGTGCCGAACGAGTCGGGTGCGGTCTTGCCGTTGACGAGGCTGTTGCGCGGCATCGACCCGTCCGCCTGCTGCTGGCGCTGGAACAGGAACAGGGTCGCGTCGCGCGCCGTCGCGCGGTCGCCGTCGGCCATCAGGCCGGTCCAGATCTCGTAAAGGTCGCGGGCGAAGACCTCTCGGTAGGAGCCGAAATACGTGTTGGCCGGGTCGCCCGCCGAGATCGCCTGTCCCCACGGCGACGTCATGCTCGCGACGATCGCGCCGGGGAAGGTCTTGTCCTCGGATGCCTTCAGCACGTTGGCGTTCACGTAGTAGGAGTCGCGCAGCGCGGCGGCCCGCCTTCCGTCGATTCCCGGAAGCCTTCGCGGCGGATCGTTGAGCGTCCTGTCGTATGCGCCCCAGCCCCGTTCCGACTCACCCTGGGCCCGATCGAAGGTGTCTCTCAACGCTGTCTCCGCGATCTGCACGGCGGACGCCTGGCTCGAGCCGAAGCCGAGCGCGACGGTGAACTCGAGATCCCCTCCGTCGTGCCTGTTGCCGCCCGCGACCCGTGCGGTCTGCACGACGTTGCCGTTGCTCGCGGTCGTATACGACGTGGTCAGCGCATGCGACGTGTCGAGCTGCGTGAGCCCGTCGCTACCGGTTCCGGCGAAGCCGTTCGTCGCCTCGGCGAAGGGTGCGTCGAGCGCGGCGTAGACCGGTTGGGCGTAGTCGCGGTTGACCGCGTTCGTCGCCGTGCTCGGGTCCGAGGCGACGAGGACGGGGTGACCGGTCGAGGTGTCCGTGGTCGCCGAGTCGGCGCCGCCGTTCCCGGCTCCGCCGCCGCCGTTTCCGTTCACCGTCGGGTCGAAGCGGAGGTAGAGACGCAGGTCGGCGTTTCCGTTCCTCGTCCGCTTCTTGTCCACCTTGAACGCGACCTTCATCAGGAGCGCGTCGGTACGCGGGTCGGCGACGTAGTCGGTGACGATCCGGTACTTCCCGCTGGCGGGCGTGCTCGTGACCTCGCAGGCCATTCCGCTGTCGTCCAGCGCGCGAACCGTCGAGGTCATGTCCCTCGTCTGGAGATCCGTGAAGGTCGAGCCGTCGGTGACGACGTACTGCAGGGTCTCGACGTTCGTGTTGTCGATCGTCGGGTAGTAGACGTCGCTCAGCACGCCGCCCGCGACCGTGAACCACACCCTCGACGTCGTGTTGCGGGCGGTGCCGAGGCAGTCCTTGCGCGCAAGGTCGAAGTGCGACAGCGCGCCCGGCCCGTCCGGGGCGACGCTCAGGGGCGTGCTCCCGGCGCCGGAGGCGACTCCGAGAACGACACACGTCGCGGCGGCTAACGCGACTCCGGCCAGCCGCCTCCGTGAAGACGAGACGCTCATAGGCCTTGAAGGTGGCGACGCTACATCGCGGACGCGTCGACCGCAACCTGGTCGATGTTCCGCGCGCTCGGCTGCCCTGTGCGCCGGGAAGCAAAGGGGCCTGCTGTAGCGTTAGGCGCGCATGCGCGCGCTGATCAAGGCCAGGGCCGAAGAGGGCCTTTGGCTCGAGGATGTGCCCGAGCCGGAGGCCGGAATCAACGACGTCACGATCCGCGTCCACAAGACGGGGATCTGCGGCACCGATCTGCACATCTACGGCTGGGATGCCTGGGCGCAGGAGACGATCCCGGTGCCGATGGTCGTCGGACACGAGTTCGTCGGAGAAGTCGCCGCCGTCGGTTCCAACGTGAGCGACTTCAAGGTCGGCGACCTCGTCAGCGGCGAGGGTCACGTTGTCTGTGGCCGCTGTCGCAACTGCATGGCGGGCCGTCGCCATCTCTGCGCCCACTCGATCGGGCTCGGCGTGCAACGCCCCGGTGCATTCGCCGAGTACGTCGTGCTGCCGATGACGAACATCTGGCACCACTGGCAGGGGATCGACGAGGACGTCGCCGCGATCTTCGACCCGCTCGGCAACGCGGTGCACACCGCCCTCTCGTTCGCCGTGCTCGGCGAGGACGTGCTCGTCACGGGCGCCGGCCCGATCGGGTGCATGGCGACCGCGGTCGTGCGTCACGCCGGCGCCCGGCACGTCGTCGTGTCGGACCTCAACCCGTACCGGCTCGAGCTCGCGCAGCGCATGGGCGCGACTCTCACGTTCGATCCCCGCGAGCGCGACCTCGGCGACGTCCAGCGCGAGCTCGGCATGACAGAGGGGTTCGACGTCGGACTCGAGATGTCGGGAAACGGAGACGCGCTCCGAAGCATCGTCTCGAACATGGCACACGGCGGCCGTATCGCCGTCCTCGGAATCCCGACCGCAGAGATCACCCTCGACTTGAACCCGATCATCTTCAACATGCTCACGCTGAAGGGCATCTACGGACGCGAGATGTACGAGACCTGGTATCAGATGACGGTGATGATCCAGTCCGGGCTCGACATCGGGCCGGTGATCACGCACCGCTTCTCGTACCGCGACTTCGAAGAGGCGTTCGCCGTCGCGCGCTCGGGTCAGTCCGGCAAGGTGATTCTCGACTGGACGGAGATCTAGGAGGCGCTGTGTACGGAACATTGCGCGACGACCTGACAGGCCGGCTCGCCGAAATACGTGAGGCCGGTCTCTACAAGACCGAGCACGTGATGACGACGGCGCAGGGCGCGCACGTCGACGTCGACGGCAAGGAGCTGCTGAATCTCTGCGCGAACAACTACCTCGGCCTCGCAGGTCACCCGGCGATGGTCGAGGCCGCGCACGAAGCGCTCGACCGCTGGGGCTACGGGATGGCGTCCGTGCGCTTCATCTGCGGGACGCAGGCCCTGCATCGCGAGCTCGAGGAGCGGCTCTCCTCGTTCCTCGGCACCGAGGACACGATCCTCTTCGGCTCCTGCTTCGACGCCAACGGCGGACTGTTCGAGGCGCTGCTCGACGAGCAGGACGCGATCATCTCGGATCAGCTCAACCACGCGTCGATCATCGACGGCGTCCGCTTGTGCAAGGCGCGCCGGCTGCGCTACGCGAACGGCGACATGGACGAGCTCGAGGCGCGGCTCGTGGAGGCAGCCGACGCCCGCTACCGAATGATCGCGACCGACGGCGTCTTCTCGATGGACGGCTACCTCGCACAGCTCGACCGCATCTGCGACCTGGCGGAGCGACACGACGCGCTCGTGATGGTCGACGACTCGCACGCCGTCGGCGTTCTCGGGCCCGGAGGCCGCGGCACGCACGAGCACCACGGCGTCATCGACCGCATCGACATTCTCACGGGAACGCTCGGCAAGGCGATCGGCGGCGCGAGCGGTGGCTACATCGCCGCGCGTCGAGAGATCGTCGAGCTGCTGCGCCAGCGCGCACGGCCCTACCTGTTCTCGAACAGCCTCGCACCGCCCGTCGCGGGCGCCAGCCTGCGCGCGCTCGACCTGATCGAGAGCTCGCACGAGCTGCGCGACCGGCTGCGCGAGAATACCGCGCACTTCCGGTCCCGCATGACGGAGCTCGGATTCGACCTGCTCCCCGGCGAGCACCCGATCGTGCCGGTGATGATCGGCGACGAGGTTGCAGCCGCACGGCTCTCGGCAAAGCTCGTCGAGCTCGGCGTGTACGCCGTCAGCTTCTCCTTCCCCGTCGTACCCCGGGGGACCGCGCGCATCCGGACGCAGATGTCGGCCGCGCACACGCTCGAAGATCTCGACTTCGCAGCCGATCAGTTCGCCGAGGCTCGCAAGGCCGTGGGCGTCTGAGCTCCTGATTCCTCGCCAAACGCACGTGTCTTGACAGATCACGATATATCGCTTACTATCGCGATATGCACAGAAAACATCGATTCCACAGAATGGGTCCCGAGGGATTCGGCGGCCCCGCCGGCTTCGGGGGGCCAGGCGGCTTCGGCGGCC
>Ga0209638_1002826_pt1 | contig 10547 bp, 11 predicted proteins | sample BarGraNGADG00211_FD_184490 | JGI IMG/M metagenome (GOLD analysis project Ga0209638, IMG submission 184490) | Arctic peat soil microbial communities from Barrow, Alaska - Barrow Graham LP Ref core NGADG0002-211 (SPAdes) (version 2) | ecosystem: Environmental > Terrestrial > Soil > Wetlands > Peat... | reverse complement strand
GCTTCGTCCAATTTCGTTTCTGCCGCTTGGCTCTCAGCATCCGCCAGAGCAAGGGCTTCGCGAAGACGAGTGGCTTTCGACTTTGCTTCCTCGTGGATCTTCGCAGTCTTCTGCTCATCCCGCCAAGTTTGCTCAGCGGCTTGCAAGGCCTCATCGCGCTGCCGGCCAAGTTCCCTTAAGGCGGCCAGCGGCACGGAACCCCTATCCGGTGACTGCCGCTCGAACGCCGAGCGAATTTCGCCTGCGGACCTTTCTGCATAAGCCCACGCCGCGCGTAGTGCGGAAACCTGCCAAGCCGATAACTCCTCGCTTTGGCTCCGGATCTCCTCCGTCCATTCCTAGGTGAGCGCCGCGGCTTGGACTAAGTCCTGTTCGAGGCGTTCCGTGGTTTCGCGCAAGGCGCCTTCGGCCTGCGTGGACAACCCGCTCGCCCTAGTCAAAACCTGTTCGGAGCGAACAAGTTCTTCCTGGCCGGCGTATGCTTCGTTTTGCTGGAGGGTACGGCGGCGTTCTGTGTCCCCTTGCTCCCTTCGGTCTAGTTCCGCCAGTTCCCCCTCAACGACCTCAAGAGTCGCCGCCTGCTGTGTGATACGTTCTTCGAGCGAGGCAAAGCTCTTCTCCAGCCCAACCAACTCCGCGGCAGCCCGGCGATATCGCACGGCATCCTTCTGAGCAACGTCCCGAAGATAGTCGCCGAGCATACGGTCCACTTCCTCAACCAGCTTCAGATTGCGTGTGAGCGTGGCGAGCTGGTCCTGGCAGGTGTCAATGTCCTCGATCACTTGCGAGACGCGCCCCAGCAGACCCTCGTCAAGCGGACGCAAGGATTCGGTTAGGATGTCGCATACATCCGACGGCTTTGTGTCTTTGTTCAGCTTCGGGCTTCTCAATTGAACAATCGTGCGTAGCAAGGACCGGAGCTGTTCCGTGTCGGCGAAGCCGAATAGAGCGCGGTTGACCGCGTCCCGATAGTCGGCGTTGCGCGTGGCGGACTTGTTCCGGTTTCCCAGCAGATCGCGGAGTTGAATTCTGGTGAGCGGTGTTTTGTGCGGATCGCCCGCATGCAATTCGAAATCGATCCCGATGCGGCGCTGGTCTTCGATGACGAAGAACCATGATTCCACATCGGTGTTGCCGCCGCCTTCCGTACGCCGTGCCCGCAGGCCCAAGCCGATCGTGCAGAAGCGTTGTGGGGATCCTTGCTCGAATTCGAGCGCAATGTAACCGGTACGCTCTTCGTGATAGAAATCCGACTCTGGCGTGGCGTCGTTTGCGCCGAGCAAGTAATATGGGACGTTACGCGCACCAGAGCCGAAGGAATCCAGGAGTTCGCGCCGCTTGTCTCCATCTAGCACTAGCGTAATGGCACTCGTAAGCACCGTCGATTTGCCGGATGAATTCGCGCCTCGCAAGACCAGGCGTCCGTCCGCGAAGTGAAATTCCTGGTAATCGAAGAGCCAGTAATTCTGCAGAATGAGCCTGCAGGGAGTCCAGCGCCGCGGGCGAACTCGACTGGGCCGCCGCAGCGCATCGAGGCGGCCACGCATTTCAGGTGAGGGCCGAGTGCTGTCCGGCAGAAGATTGAGTTGCGGAATCACGCTTCGTCGCCCCCCGCCAATCCCTGTCCGTCATCGCGATAGACGCCGGAAAAGCGCGCAGTCGTGGGTAGAATACGGTAATGATCGTCCGCATCGGGACCCGTGAGAAAGCTCCAGGACCGCAGGGCCGTTTCCACGGCGTCGAAGAGAGAAGCTAGCGACAACTCGCGATAAAACTTGCTCCAGTGCGTCCCGTATCCGTGTTTGAGTTCCGCAAGGGCGCTCCAAAGCTCGTCGCGTGAAAGGGAGACACAACCGTTAGCGTCCGGGAAAAGACGCTTCTCCTCCACACGGCCATGCAGCCACCCACAAAACAGCAGCAGAATGTGGCTGATAGTGGCCTGCGTGGGAAACACATTTTGCGCTTGTAGATCCACAGCCGGCCGGAGCAGGCAGGCATAGGAGGGAGTTACTTCGAGATCCCAGCCCAACGTTCTCAGAAAATCCGTTGCGATGCTCTGGCGGCGATCGCGCCGCTTCAGAATTGCAAAGGCCTCTTCATCCTCCGCCGTATAGAGTGCCGGAGCCAGCAGAAGGCCGCGGTACAGACGATGCCGCGCGGATACTGAGCGGTCCAACATCCCATTTGCCTGGCCGGTTAGGTTGACGCGGAAATGAGAGGCGAGAAAAGTGAACTCGTATAGACTGTCACCTTCGCGCCGCTCGACAAAGCCCTCGAGTGCACCATCAAGACGGCGGAGGGCCTGCATTTCTTCCAGTGCGTCGAGCACGCGCTTCAAAGACGCGCGGTGAGGCCGCTGGTCCCAATTCAAGTGGCCATGGCCGATCCGCGCGGCCACACTCACTTCCAACTCGCGAACCAGGTCGGTCAGGACGAATTGATCCGACGAAAGCCGTTCACCGTACCACAGCACCCACAGCAGAAGCTCGTAATCCAGCGGTTCCTTAGCCCACGCGAAGCCCTGGCCTGGATGCGAAAGGGCGGGAGTCTTCACCAGCCGGACCAAGTCGCGGGTGAGAATAACCGGCCACCCGGTCCGGTCCAGAAACCACTCCCGGATTTCAGAAAGTCGAACCCGGATCTGCCGGAAAGCCGCGGGCTGCTGCCGCGCGGTGAGGGCGACCGAATCCAGCAAGTCGATGTATGGTCTGGAACTTCGTTCCCGCATAGTAGGCTCCGTTCAGACCATTCGCCGCAGGCGGAATTGCGGCGTCACGAAAACGCCGTCCGGGCCTTTTAGCTCAGACTCGGATTCTTCCGGCAGTGGATAGCGGAGCTCGATGCGCGAGCCATCCGGAGCGGTAGCGGTGCCGTCAGTAGACACCAGACACTGGCCCGTTATGTCGAGCAGCCTGGACCGCAGACTGGCATCCGGAACCGTGAGATTTCCCAGGTTGATTTCACCAGACGCGAAGAGTTCGTCCCATGCCTCCGCTTCGGCTTGCCGGCGACTATCTTCTTCATCGAGCAGGGCTTGCCGATCAAATTCAGTATGCCTCGGCAAGATCTCCCGGAGCCGCGCTTTGCGGCCCTGCCGCATACGCTTGAGCGCAATCTGGCGCGGCTTCTGTTCCCAGACTGGCGCGTTGTCCTTCATTTCGAACTGATCCGCGCTGCCCTGGAGATACCGGGCGGTAGCACACCCCAGCATCGCCGCCGCCAGACTATGCGCGTCGTCGAGTGTCTGACAGCCGGAGAATGCGCGCGCGGCGTTCTCCAGGTCGGACAGGCGGCTGGCCCCCATTTGCCTCGGATCGACCAGCCGCCGCGTGTGGTGCATTACACCCTCGATGGCAAATGCCGTAGTGTTCTTGAGAATATCGCAGCCCCCGCCCGGTTGAAACCACTCCGTCAGGCTGGCTATTTCTCGCCGGTGGCGTTCCCGCCAAAGTTCCGGCCCGTCGGCAGTGTTCAGGTGTACTTCATATCTCGCCTCGTAATCGACAAGTAGGTCCTCGATCCTGCTCAATGCCCCGGATTTTCGCCATAGCGCCAGCACCCCACGGATGCGATCCGCGAAATCCATCAGCAGGTTTATGAACCCCTCCAGGTTAGTGAGCAGAACATCTTTGTACGCGAGGAAAGCCGTAGTTCGGGTCAGGTCTGTAGGCCGGGCCTCGTGCAGCGCATGGTGGAAGGCATTGGCGTTTCCGGTCAGCTCCTGAAAGTAATGATAGGCATTCAGCCAGGGCCGGCGAATCTGTTCCAGCAGGAACTGCTTCTCCGGTTGCGCGGGAATCTCACGGGATAGCGCGATCCGGAGATGTTCCAACATCGCCCATAGTCCTTCGAGAAGCGTGGGATCGAGCGATCCGCGGTTACCCGTGGACTGCTCGATCTCCCGCAGCATGGTTTCGATCCGGATCGTCACCGGCGTCACGTGATGAACGAGTTGGCGATTGTGAAATTCCTCGATCGTGCGCGCCCGTTTCCGGTCCTGCTCCGCCAGTAGGTTGCCCCAAGTCTGAAGGCACGCAAGGTCGTCGGCAGCTTGCTGCTCATCATATGATTCATCAAATACCTCGCGCACATGCGTCGCGACTTCTTCGGTGTTGAGCCAGTCTTTCTGGCGTTCATACTGCTCGAAAAAATACCGCAGAATGAGGCGGTACCGTGGCGTATTCTCCACGTTCAGATACTGGGTCTCCCTCACCTGTTTCAGCAGAGAGGGCGAGAGTGGGGGCCTGGGCGTAGCGCTCATTGCGACGACCGTAGACCTCCCAATACCCGCGCGAGGCGTTGCAATACAGATAGCTCAGGAATCTGGATCAAGGGCACAGAGCGGTACGTTTGCGGATGCGGCGCCACAACACAATACTACAACGGCGTAATCGCATCCGCTCTCGGGCCGTCCCTCGTGATCATGACACGCTTGGTCTTGCCCGAGTCCCGCCGGTCTATTCCTACGGCAGATCCGATTGCCGCAGCGCGCGACGGAACTCCCGGAACACTTGGTCGAATGGCGGCAACTCGGACATCTGGTGGGCGAGACGCGCAGTCCATAGCGCCTTTAGCCGTGCCTCCTTCTTGATGATGGCCTCCTGGATTCCCGTAGCCTCCACATTGCGAAAAACGAGCTTCGCGGTGACCGCTGGCGCCAAGTGCGCGAGGTCGATGCCTCCCCGGGTGACGAGATGCCACAGATCATAGAGATCGCGCGGTTCGTTCCGGGCGCGGTCCGCAAGAGCCACCACTTTCTCGGCTGCAATCTCCGCCAGCGAGTAAGCCTGCACGACTCGACCGTCCGGCAAGTCCGCAAACTCCTCGTAGGCCCGCACGACCGGTCTGGCCTCGAGCGGAAATACGAGCTGCTCGCGAATCGTGATGTCCACCTTCACGTTGCCGCCCGCCGGCAGCGGCCCCACGTACCGCAAATAGAATGTGTGGCTGTTGGCGTGCGCGTGGCGGTCCTCTCGGTCGAACGCGAACTCGATCCCTGAGGCCTCGTGCAGGCCAGCGCACACCGGCTCCAACCCCCGGCGGAGATCCTCAAAGGGCGTTGGCTCCAGCAGCGTGAAATCGAGGTCTTCCGAAAAGCGATAGTCGCCGAAGTAGCAGCGCTTGAGCGCCGTCCCTCCCTTGAAGGCGAGTTTGCTTCGGAGATCGCTCTCCGCCAGAGAACTGAGCAGCCATGCGAAACAGTAATCCCGTTCCAGGACGCTCTCCGGGACGCGGCGGCCGCCGGCTCTTGCGAGTCGATTTGCCAACCGGGAAATGTTTCGTTGTGGAATCAATTACGTGCTCCGGATGGCTTCGAGTTCCTCAGCGGCCACGTTCAGGCGAAGCCGCCATCTTGCCATGTATGGACCATCCTCCGGCATCACCGGGTCGAGGAGCGAATAGGTCACGGTCAGAACGGAGCGGAGCCGTTCCAACTCCAACTCCGGTGCCAGACGGTAGAGATCGAGCAGGTATCCAAGTCTTCTGGTGACGGATCCCACCCGGAGTCGGAGCGCGTACTCGATCGCGCGGCTGGTTTTCACATCTTCGCGTCGCATCCACAAACCCTTGGCAACTTCCGCAATGCCGCCGCAGTACTCCGGTTGCCGCAAGCCGTCGATCAGCGTGCGCTCAAGGTCGCTGATCCGAACCGCATCCTGCTTGGTGATCCAATGCGTGGTCACGCCGAACAAGTGCTCTGCTTGCACGAAGACAAACCGGAACTCGGTGCCGTGGATGGTTCGGGCCCGCAGCCTCTTCGGCGTGCTCGTGAAAACGGTGAATTGCGGCTGCGTGACCATCCGATGCAGTTCCATGGCGGAGGCGTGCGAGATGTAGTATTCGGAACCGCCGACGATGGCTCGCGCGGTCAGATACGGGTTCCCCGCATACTCGGTTGCGCTGCCAAGTTCGGGTGGGACCAGCACGAACAGGCCGGGCTTGAGCCGCGTAACCAGACCGCGAGCCTCGGCCTTGCGAACCAGGCTACGGGCGGAACTCGCTTCAAGGCCAGTGATCGCCGTGACGTCCGAATTCGTAAAAACAGTCTGGGCGCGGTCATAGAGTGCGGCGATCAAGTGCGCCGTTTGCGGCCCGACAGTTTTTAATCGCCGATTCTGCTTCATGCACCAAACGTGCCCTAAAAGGGCACAATCTGTACACAGGATACCACTTTTGTGCACATGGGACCACTGAGCCGGGAAAGCCGGTGGTCCGGGTCCTCCAGCGCCACCCCGCGCACGACACCCTGCGCTTCATAGCCCTGCGCCAGCAGCCATTCCTCGAGGTAGGAGCCGTCCTGACCGGTAATCCCCGCGATTAGAGCACATTTCGCGGGACTCTGGAATAATGGTAATAACCACATGATTCTACGAACCGCGGGAGCGTCCGGCCCGGCTTGGCCCCATTGGGCCAGGCGCGTGTCCTCATGGGAACCCCAAACGTCGTTTTGCGTTTCCCCGCAAAGCCTAGTAACCTGTCTACTTGCTGGTACGCCTTACCAATCGGAGCGAATGTTGTTTCCGGGTGCCGGCACTTTCCATGGGGCGGCATGCTGGTTGATTTCGAACTGATCCGGCGCGCGCAGAAAAGCGACGCCGCGGCATTCAACGAAATCGTTCTGGCCTACCGGAAGCGCATTCTGGGGACGATCGCCCGTTTGATCGCCCGTCCGGAGGATGTCGAGGATGTCGCTCAGGAAGTTTTTCTGCGGCTTTACTTTTCCCTCGATCAACTGCGGACGGCAGAGGTCTTTGAACCTTGGTTATACCGTCTGACGGTGAACGCGGCCTACGATTACCTGCGCAAGCAGCGTCGCCGCCAGGAGTTTCGCATGTCCGACCTGAGCGAGCAGCAGGTAATGCTGGCCGATGCGATGGCGGGCGGGAAGGCCGAGAAAGAAGATATTCACCAGAAGAAGGTTCGCGAGTCGGTGGATTCGCTGCTCGGAGCGGTTTCCGAGGCGGATCGCATTTTGCTGATGTTGAAAGAAGTAGAAGGCCTTTCACTGAAAGAGCTTGAAAAGGTCTATAAAGTCAACGAGAATGCTCTTAAGGTGCGATTGTTTCGCGCCAGGCAGCGAGTCCTGAAAGCGTTCGGAGCGGCGAAAAAAGAAGTAGCCGGATAATACCGGTGGAGTAGAGCTATGATGAATTCCATGCACGGCAGCGACGACCAAGAGCTGGATGTCCTTTTCCGGGCGTACCGCGACGCCTGTGCGGCGCCCGAAGCCGGCGCGAATTTCATGCCCAATCTCTGGGCGCGTATCGAATCGCGCCAGCGATTCACCTTCTCCTTCCGCCGCATGGCCAACGCTTTGACGACGGCGGCGGTCGCCCTGTCCCTCGTCTTGGGCGTCTACATGTCGATCCCGCGGTCCAGTTCCATCGACTATAACCAGACCTACGTCGAAGCTTTGGCCGAAGCCAACGCACCCGATTCCATGGATCTTGTCAATCCGGCCACCCTGGAACTTCCCGCCGACCGACCGGGCCGCTAAAGAGGAGTCATGCCTAAATTCGGACTCTCCGCCGTGCTTTCCGCGCTCCTCATGTTTTTCAGCGGGGCAGTGCTTGGAGCGTTTTCCTACAGGCTCTATTCCATCAGTCCGGTACAGTCCAGTAAGGATGCCGGCAGCGCCCCCAAAAAACTGAGTCCGGATGAGTGGCGGAAGAAGTACGTGTCCGATTTTGCCGCTGCGGTCAAACTCGATAGTCAGCAGATCACCACCCTCAACGGCATCCTGGATCGCACCCGCGAAGATTTCGACAAGCTGAACGAAAAGATCAAGCCGGAACGCGATGCCTTGAATGAAAAACGCGATGCCTTGAATGACAAGTGGCGTCCGGACCGCGAAACCATCCAGAACCACCAGGTCGAAAGCATCAACGACTTGCTCCGTCCCGACCAGCGCCCCTTATACGAGACGTTTCATGCCGAGCGCGAGCGCCAGCGCAAACTGCACGACCAGCAGCGCAAGAAGCAGTAAAACCCCGGTCAACCGTCCAAAAGCAAAAGGCAGGCGGGGTACCCTCTGGGTCCGCCTGCCTTTTTGATTTTCCAGGGGTTAGGTTGAGAGACCTTACGCCGTCGGTTGAACAGCCTTCTTGGCGCCGCGCGAAACCGCATACTTCTTTTCGAAGCGATCGATACGGCCGGCGGTGTCCATCAGCTTCTGGCGGCCCGTGAAGAACGGGTGGCACGCGGAGCAGATTTCCACACGCATGTCGCCCTTGTGGGTCGAGCGCGTCTTGAAGGTGTGGGCGCACGCGCACGTGACATTGATTTCGTTGTAAGCGGGGTGAATTCCAGCCTTCATCTTGTTACCAGGGGGTCCTTTCGAGAATTCCAGTATACCAGAAACGCAAACCCCCGTGAGCCCTTCGGCACACGGGGGTTTGTCAGCCTTGGAGATACCTGAGGCTTTCAACCAGCGCAAGAGGCAGCCGGTCCACAGGAACGTGATTCCACCACTGAGCGGAATCGGCTACTTTAGAGGCGCGACTTCAACAGTCGGCCACCTCTCGCGGTCTATTGCTACTTTCCATTTTGCTGGACCACCTCCTTTTTCAGTGATACACATATCCTTGCATGCGCTTCGCCGCCTGTCAATATGGATTTCCATAGTCCTAAAGCGCTAGCCCGATTTCCGGGTATCTATAAAATAATGCAATATTTAGGTTACAGATTCCGGGTGGCAAACCGGCACATTACCAGGCCATCCAGGAGGTTAAACGGGAACTGCCCGGTGGTGTAGTGACCGCAGGGCAGATTGAACACTTTGTGCGGCAAATCGAGCTCCCGGAAGCTGTCCAGGACCTGCCGCGAGTAGACCGGCAGAAAGGTGCTGTCGTGGCTGGCCCAGATCAACAGCGTCTTCAAATCCCGTCCCTGAAACCGCTTCAGGTAGCTGGCCGGGCTGATCACGCTCCAGTACCGGCGCAACTCTTCCTGGGTCACGTGGCCCCTGAAGGCCCGGCTCACGTTCTGCGTGGAGAGCCCGGTCCACACCGGGTCCGCAAAGTGCATCGAGACATGATTGAAGATCCCCATCCGGATTCTCGCGTCATGCGCCGCCGCCATGAACGCCACGCACGACCCCAGGCTGGTGCCCAGGACGCCCACCCGGCGGTATCCCATGGCCGCCAGCCAATCCACGCAGGCGCGCACATCCACCACTGATTGCCTGCCCGCATGAATCGTGCGGCCCACGTTGCTCGAAACGTGGTAATCCGCGCGCTCGGTCTCCGCCGGTTTGCGCTCCGCGTGATACGCCATGGTCATGCGCAGCGCGCTGATGCCACAGCGATTGAGCAACTTGGCCAGCCCCACGTGACCGTCCGGTCCGGAATTCCACTGCGGGAGAACAATCACCACCCGCCCTTGGTCGTTGGGCGCCGGGAACCACCGCGCGTGCGCCGTATTGTTCTCCGGATAGCGGGTCTCGACCGGGCTGGTGAACGTCAAGCGGTTCCCCTCCAACCGGTAGTCCCGCGCCGGCTCATAGGAGAAAAAGCGGTCGGAGTCCGCCAGCGTTTCGGTCACGAAGCGGGAAACGCATTCCGCGGAATTTCCGTTGGCGCCGGCCGGGCAGGAGGGAAATTCCAGGCTGTTTAGCCAATCCGTGCCCCATTCGAACGGACGCACCACCCGGTTGGTGTCGCGCGTGGCGAGCTTGCGCTCCCACTGATCCATGTATCGAGCGTAGAGTCCCGTCATGTGGTGAGGATACTAGTCTACCAGAGGCAAAAAAATCCCCGCTACCGGGGAGATGATGCCCGTAGCGGGGGTGGCAAATTGCGCGGACAGGAGGCAACTCACCAAAGCTGACAATCCTCTAAACCAGAACCTGACTATCCGGCGATGCACGCCGCGTGCCACGCGCAACCTGCTGAAACTACTGGCGACAGCCCGCGAATCATCCCGTTTTCGGGAGCGCCGTCTACAGATTCCGAAAGTCAGCCGGGGGTTGACAGGCCACAAAAGCCGATGGCCTGTCCCACTTGGCGGTTGGGAATAATACAATCGAAGACAGTGGACATCGCGGACAACACAAGGGATACCCGTGCGCCCGGAGGCGGCAGCGCCCTGGCCGGCTTCCTTGTGTCCGGATTTCTGTTGGCGCTGCTCGGCGCCATTCTGCCCGCCTGGGGCTACCAGCACGACCTGCCCGATTTCATCGCCGTCGGCAACTACTTCCTCTCGCTCGCCATCGGAATTGTAGCCGCCGCGCGCTTTGCCCGGCCCATCATGCTGCGCCGCGGCCTCTCCTTCCTGCTGGTCTTCGCCTGCGGCCTCTCCTGTATCGCGCTGCTCTACCTGGCGCTGGTTTCGCCGCCGCTTTCCGATTGGTGGCGCGTCGCCGGGTTCCTGGTGCTGGGCGCGGGCGCTGGGCTGCTCAATCTGGCGCTGTTCCACGCCATCTCGCCCAGCTACCAGTCGGATGCCGCCGGGACGGTCAACAAAGCGGGAATCATGTACGGCCTAGGCTGCCTGACGGCAACCCTGCTCGTAGTCGGCGCCATCGGCTTCGACTACAGCGTCCCCAG
>Ga0209638_1002825_pt1 | contig 10549 bp, 9 predicted proteins | sample BarGraNGADG00211_FD_184490 | JGI IMG/M metagenome (GOLD analysis project Ga0209638, IMG submission 184490) | Arctic peat soil microbial communities from Barrow, Alaska - Barrow Graham LP Ref core NGADG0002-211 (SPAdes) (version 2) | ecosystem: Environmental > Terrestrial > Soil > Wetlands > Peat... | reverse complement strand
CGTGCCACCCTCGAGGACACCGAGATCGGCAATGAGCTCGCGCTCGCCGAGGAGGACGAAGAACTCGCCGCTGAGGTGTCGCGATCGCTCGCCGAGCTCAACAAGCGTCTCGATGATCTCGAGCTGTCTTCCTGGTTCACGGGCGAGTTCGACCACGGCGACGCGCTGGTCACCATCACGCCGGGCCAAGGCGGGCTCGAGGCGCAGGACTGGGCCGAGATGCTCCTGCGCATGTACACCAAGTACGCCGAGTCGCGGAAGTGGAAGATCGACCTGAACGACGTGCCTTCGGGCGTCGAGCTGGGCATCGACCGCGCGGTCTTCACCGTCCACGGCAAGGACGCGTACGGCATGTTGATGTCCGAGTCGGGCGTCCACCGTTTGGTGCGCATCAGCCCCACCGACGAGAAGAAGCGACGCCAGACCACCTTCGCGGGCGTCGAGGTCCTCCCGATGCTCCCCGACGACATCGACGTCGAGATCAAGGACGAGGACATCCGCGTGGACGTCTACCGGTCCTCGGGCCCCGGCGGCCAGTCGGTCAACACCACCGACTCCGCCGTCCGGATCACCCACCTGCCGACCGGCCTGGTCGTCACCTGCCAGAACGAGAAGAGCCAGCTCAAGAACAAGGAGACCGCGATGAAGATCCTCCGGTCCCGCCTCTACGAGATCCGCAAAGCCGAGCGCGACGCCGAGATCGAGGCCATGAAGGGCGAGAAGCTCGAGATCTCGTTCGGCAGCCAGATCCGCAACTACGTCCTGTACCCCTACCAGCTCGTGAAGGACGTCCGCACGGGCGTCGAGACCGGCGACGTGCAGAGTGTGCTGGGAGGCGACATCGACCGGTTCGTCTTCGCGTACCACCGCTGGCGTGTCGGCGAGCGGATCGGTGCGGCACAGGGCGGGAGAGCGTAGACATGCGCCTGCTGGCGGACCTCCACACCCATACCGTGGCCTCCGGTCACGCGTTCTCGACCATCACCGAGCTGGCGACCGCCGCGGCCGGCAAGGGCCTCGAGCTGATCGCGTTCACCGACCACGGACCGAGCGTCCCGGGCGGAGCGCACGCCTGGTACTTCTGGAACTCCAAGGCGGTCCCCGCGACGCTCTCCGGTGTCCGGATACTCAAGGGCTGCGAGGCCAACGTGGCCGACACCGACAACGGGCTCGACCTTCCCGACGAGGTCCTGGCGATGCTCGACGTCGTCGCGGTCGGCTTCCATCCGCTCACGGGATTCGATGACGGGAACCGCGCCCGCAACACCCTCGCGCTCGTGCGCGCCATGAACAACCCCTTGGTGGACATCGTCACGCACCCCGGCAACACCGAGGACTTCCCCGTGGACGTGGCCGCCGTGGTAGCGACCGCGGTCGAGCGGGGCGTGGCCCTCGAGCTGAACAACCACTCCTTCGATCCGGCCAGTTCCCGGTCCGCGTCGTCGTACGGCGAGCGCAGGGTCGCCATCGCGGCCCGCGATGCGGGTGCGATGATCTCGATCGGGTCGGACGCGCACTTCCACGACCAGGTGGGCAGCTTCGATCAGGCCCTCGCGGTCGTCGACGAGATCGGGTTCCCGGAGGCGCGCATCGTGAACCGGGACGCCGCGTCGGTCATCGAGTTCCTGCGCGACCGCCGTGCGCGGCCGCGTTTGGAGCCGGTCAGCGGAATGGGGCGGTGACGCGATGGTGAACCGGGCCATGAAGCGGATCTCGGCCAGTGGGCACACGGCAACCCGCGTGCTGCGCTCGCGACCCGTGCGTGACTACTTCTGGATGACGCTCGGCATCCTGATCACCGCGTATGCGCTCGACGCGTTCCTCATCCCCAACCGCATCGCCGCCGGTGGAGTCTCCGGCCTCTCGACCGTCATCTACTACGCCCTGAAGGACGCACACCTGCCGACGCTTCCGGTCGGCGTTCAGATGCTGGTCTTCAACGTTCTCCTGCTGGCGATCGGCCTGCGGCTGCGCGGTTGGCGCTATGGGGCCAAGACGCTGTACGGCGCGATCGGCCTGTCCTTCGCCATCGACCTCATGGCGCCCTTCATCCGACCGCTCGCCGTGAACGATCGGCTGCTCGCGGTCCTGTGGGGCGGCGCGCTCGCGGGTATCGGCATGGGCATGGTGTTCCGCGTCGGCGGCAACACCGGCGGCACCGACATCGTGGCGCAACTGCTCAGCAAGAGGGTTTCTCTCGGCGTCGGACAGCTCATGTTGCTGGTCGACGCCTGTGTCTTGGTGATCGCCGGCCTCAAGTTCGGCCCGGAACTCGCTCTGTACGGCGCAGTCGCCGTCTTCGTCACCACGACGACGATCGATGTGGTGCAGGAAGGCCTCTCCACCGAGAAGGCGGCGTGGGTCTTCTCGAAACGGAGCGAGGACATAGGATCGGCGATCCTCACCGAGCTCGGACGAGGCGCGACCGCGTTCGCGGCACGCGGCGTGTACTCGGGAGAGGAGCGTGACGTGATCTTCTGCGTCGTGGGCCGGCGCGAACTCGACGACCTCAAGAACATCGTGCACGCGCTCGACCCCGACGCATTCGTCGTGATCTCGGATGTGCACGAAGCCCTCGGAGAAGGATTCAAGGAGGCACGGATCAAACGATGACCCAGCCCGACCTCGCGCATCTTGCGCACCTTTCCCAAGCCATGCGCCGCGACATCGTCGAGATGATCCACGCGGCCGGCTCGGGCCACCCGGGTGGATCGCTCTCGGCCGTCGAGATCCTCGCCACGCTATACGGCTCGGTCATGCGTCACGATCCGGCCGACCCGAGGCTGCCCGACCGCGACCGCTTCGTGCTCTCCAAGGGTCACGCAGCGCCCGTGCTGTACGCGGCGCTCGCGGAGACCGGCTATTTCCCGCGCGAGGAGCTGCTGACGTTGCGCAAGCTCGGCTCGCGCCTGCAAGGCCACCCGGACATGCGCAAGCTTCCCGGCATCGAGGTCTCGACCGGATCGCTGGGTCAGGGTCTCGCGCTGGCGAACGGCATGGCGCTCGCTCTCCGTCTCGACGGCACGGTCGAGCCGACCGTCTTCTGCCTGCTGGGTGACGGCGAGTTGCAGGAAGGCTCGGTGTGGGAGGCCGCCATGGCGTCCGCGCATTACGGGCTCGACAACCTCGTGGCGATCGTCGACCTCAACGGCCTGCAGATCGACGGGCCGACGTGCGAGGTGATGGACCTCGGCAACGTGCCCGAGAAGTTCGCCGCGTTCGGCTGGACCGTCATGACCTGCGACGGGCATGCCGTCGCGGAGCTGCACGACGCTCTGACGCGCGCCAAGGCGCACGTCGGCGGGCCGATCGTGATCGTGGCCCGCACGATGAAGGGCCGCGGGGTCTCGTTCATGGAGAACCTGTGCGATTGGCACGGCAAGGCACCCAACGCCGACGAATGCGCCCGCGCGCTCGTCGAGCTCGCAGAGTAGGGGACAGCACATGGCGGACAGGGCGACCCGTGAGGCACTCGGCGCGACGCTGATCGAGCTGGTGGACGAAGGGCGCGACGACATCGTCGTGCTCGACGCCGACCTGGCCAAGGCGACCACCACGGTCAAGTTCAAGACCGCGCATCCCGAGAAGTTCTTCGACTTCGGCATCGCCGAGCAGAACATGATGGGCACGGCCGCCGGGCTTGCTGCGGGTGGGAAGACGCCCTTCGCATCGAGCTTCGCCGTGTTCGCGGCCGGCCGGGCCTACGACCAGGTGCGCAACTCGGTGTGCTACCCGAACCTCGGCGTGAAGATCGCCGCGACCCACGCCGGCGTCACGGTCGGCCCCGACGGCGGCAGCCACCAGATGGTCGAGGACATCGCGCTGATGCGCGTGCTGCCGAACATGCAGGTCCTCGTCCCCTCGGACTTCACCGCCGCGTGCGCCGCGGTGCGGATCGCCGCGAGCGCCCCCGGTCCGTTCTACGTCCGGCTCGGTCGCCCAGCTGTGCCCGCCCTCCACGAAACCGGCTTCGAGTTCGAACTCGGTCGCGCATACGTCCTACGCAAGGGCTCCGACGTCACGTTGGCGGCGTGCGGCATCATGGTCAGCCGCGCGCTGCAGGCGGCGGAGCTCCTGGCGGCCGAGGGTATCAGTGCCGAGGTGATCGACGTGATGTCGCTCAAGCCGCTGGATGACGCGACGATCCTGGCGTCTGCCCGCAAGACGGGCGCCGTGGTCACGTGCGAGGAGCACAGCGTCATCGGCGGCCTCGGTTCCGCGGTCGCGACCGTGCTCGCGCTCGCAGCCCCCACGCCCATGGAGCTGGTCGGGGTGCGGGATGTGTTCGGCACCTCCGGCGAGGCGGACGAGCTTCTGACGTACTTCGGGCTCACCGGGGCCGATATCGCCGACGCGGCGCGCCGCACGATCGCCCGGGCCTCGTGACGGGCGGCCGGGCGACTCGGCAGACAAGCGGTCCGAACTGCGGAGATTCCGTGGAGAGTAGGGTGGGAGGCCGCCGGTTTGCTACCATTGACGGTCGGGAGTCGTGGCACACGAGACGGAGCAACGCATGATCTCAATGAAGGGCGTCAGCAAGATCTACGTCCCGGACAAGCCGGCGGCACTCGCGGACGTGGACTGTGAGATCGCGCAGGGTGAGTTCGTCTTCATCGTGGGACACTCCGGATCCGGCAAGTCGACATTCATCCGGCTGCTGATGAGGGAGCTGCTCCCGACGTCGGGCAGCATCAGCGTCGCGGGCCAGGACGTCATCCACATGAAGAACAGGAGGATCCCGTTCCTGCGTCGCAACATCGGCTGCGTGTTCCAGGATTTCAAGCTGCTCCCGAACAAGACCGCCTACGAGAACGTCGCGTACGCGCTCGAGGTCATCGGCAAGTCCCGCCACGTCATCGCCACCCAGGTCCCCGAGGTGCTTCGTCTCGTCGGCCTTGAGGACAAGACGGCGTCGTACCCGGACGAGCTGTCCGGCGGCGAGCAGCAGCGCGTCTCGATTGCTCGCGCTTTCGTGAACCGCCCGCCGCTCCTGTTGGCCGACGAGCCGACCGGCAACCTCGATCCCGCCACCTCGCTCGGCATCATGAGCCTGCTCAACCGCATCAACAAGACGGGGACGACCGTCCTGGTCGCCACCCACGACCGCGAGATGGTCGACTCGATGCGGAAGCGCGTCATCGCCCTGGAGAACGGCAAGATCATCCGCGACCAGAGCAGGGGTGTGTACGGCTATGGCGACTAACCCGGGGTACTTCATCAGGGAGACCTGGTCGAGCTTCCGGCGCAACTGGGTCATGAGCCTGGTGGCCGTGAGCATCATCTACATCGCGCTGCTGCTCGTGGGGACGTTCTTCCTGATGAGTTCCGTCGTCAACGAGATGGCCTCGTCCTTCGAGTCGAAGGTGACGGTCAGCGTCTTCCTGAAGGACGACGCGGTCGACACCGACGTCACCGCTCTGAGGGCCGCCATCCAGGCGATGCCGAACGTGAAGAGCATCTCGTACGTGACCAAGGACCAGGCGCTTCAGATCTTCAAGGAGCGCACCAAGAACCAGCCGCAGCTGGTCGAGAACCTGCGCAACAACCCGCTGCCCGCCTCCATCGAGGTCGCGCTCGTCGATCCGCGTCAGGTCCAGGGCGTGGTCGACCTGATCGTCAAGAACCCGCTGACGGCCAAGGTCGTCAAGACCCCCGACACCCTCGGAACGCCGGCGAACAACGACATCAAGTACGGGCAGAACGTCGTGACCGATCTGTTCAAGGCAACGGGCGTCGTCCGCGTCTTCGCCGCAGGGTTCCTGATCCTGTTGCTCGTCGTCTCCCTCGTCCTCATCGGCAACACCATCCGTCTCGCGATCTACTCGAGGCGGCGGGAGATCGGCATCATGCGCCTCGTGGGCGCGTCGAACTGGTTCATCCGCACGCCGTTCCTGCTTGAGGGCGTGCTGCAGTCGCTGATCGGCTCGCTGCTCGCCATCCTGACGCTTCTGGCCGCTCAGGCCGTGATCGTGCCGTGGCTCCAGAAGAACCTGAAGTTCCTGCCGGTGAACATCGGGGGCATGACCGTCGCGCAACTCGCCGGTCTGCTCATCTTCTCCGGTGTGATCATCGGTCTCCTCGGGTCCGGCTCAGCGGTCAGGCGCTACCTGAAGGTGTAGTGGCGCGGCGCGAATGCTGCCGCCTAGTGGAGGGTCGACCAAGCACATGAATCGCGGCGTTCGCGTGCTCGTTGCGTCACTCGTTCTCATCGCGGTGGCGACCGGTTTCTTCATCGGCGGCGTCGTGTTCGCGGGCGTCCTGAAGACGGTCCCCTCGATCGACTCGCTCACCTCCTCGACGACCGACCCGGGCACCCTGCTCGACACGGTCGACTCCCTCATCCGGCAGAGGGCCCTCGTCCCATCCTCCGAGGCGTCCATCACGAACAACGCGATCCGGGGCGCGCTCGAGTCGCTCGGAGACCCGTACGCGGCCTACTACGACGCCCAGCAGTACGCGGAGCTCCAGCAGACCCAGAGCGGCGAGTTCTTCGGCGTCGGTGTGTCGCTGGGGCTCAACAAGTCAGGCCAGCCCGTCGCGGTCACCGTCTTCGACAAGACCCCGGCCAAGCGTGCCGGCATCAAGAGCGGTGACGTGTTCACGGCCGTCAACGGAGTGCGCAAGCCCGTGTGGATCCTCGACGACTTCGTCAAGCTCGTGCGCGGCGCAGCCGGCACGACGGTCACGGTCGAGGTCACGCGCACCGGTGCGAAGCCGTTCACCGTGACGCTCACGCGCGAACGGATCGCGGTCCCCAACACGATCACGAAGATGTACGGCACCGTCGGTTACGTGCGCCTCATGACCTTCAACGAGCTCTCGGCCGCCGACCTCGCCAAGGCCATCAAGGAGTTCGACGCGAAGGGCGCCAAGGGCTACATCCTCGATCTTCGCGAGAACCCGGGCGGACTGCTCGACTCGGCCGTCAAGGTGTCGTCCATCTTCATCAACAGTGGCGTCATCGTGCGGGTGGACGAGCGCGGCAAGCCCGAGTCGGTGGAGAACGCGGCGGGCGGAGCGCTGACCACGAAGCCGCTGGTGGTGCTCGTGGACGCCTACTCCGCATCCGCGAGCGAGATCGTGGCCGGAGCGCTCAAGGACTACGGGCGCGCCACGATCGTCGGCGTCACGACCTATGGCAAGGGCAGCGTGCAGACCGTCCTCCCCATCGGGAACGGCGGTGCGGTCAAGATGACGATCGCCCACTACCTGACCCCGCAGAGCAAGGTCATCAACAAGGTCGGCGTGCTGCCCGACGTCGTGGTGAAGATGGACCCGAAGCTGCAGGCGTCCGAGAAGACGGACATCCAGCTCGCGCGGGCGCTCGAGGTGCTCCGCTCGAAGCTGTAGCCTCGCGGCATACCGCCGACAACGACGAAGGCCCGGCGGAGTGTCCGCCGGGCCTTCGTCGTGCCGCACATGAGGAGTGCCCGGCCGGCCTAGCGGCCGTCCTCATCGTCGTCGTCATCAAGGATGGCGTAGGTCTCGGGGTCGAAGGACTCCGCGGCCATGAGACGCACGGCGCGCGGGTTCGGCGCCGTGATCGCCTCGTCCTCCTCCTCGGTCGGGACGAGCTCGAGCTTCATGCCGTCGCCGACGAGCTCGAAGACGCAGCGGCCGGCGTCGTCCGTCTCGAACGTCAGGTGCCGGAAGGACAGCACGTTGAGGAAGAGGCACCCGTTGACGAGGATGGTCGACGCCTCCGGCTCGGCCATCAGCTTCACGAGCGTGGCGCGGCCTTCGGCCATCGTCTCGCCGTCCAGGATCTGCCGGTAGGCGAGGCCCTCGACCGTCTCAAGTGCGCGGATCATGTCACGATGGCCGGTCACGGTGCCGTTATGGATGAGGCATGCGGTGAGTTCGTTGCGACGTTCCATGGAGATCCCTGCTTTCGTGACGTGGTGCGCGCCCCCCGCCTGAGGGGTGGCCCAGCGCCCATTCTACCAGTGAATGCAAAGGCCATGCCCTTCGGGGGGTACGCTATGCAGCAAGGTGCGGGACCGCAGGCTGCGAGGTCTGTCACCGCCGGACAAGGAGGCGCCACCGTGCGCGTACGCAAGGCGGTTCTGAAGGCGCTGAAGTCCCATGAGCGGGGCATGAGCTACGCCGACATAGCGTCGGGCCCAGGCGCGGGCATCAAGCCCGCGCAGTTGCGCGAGACCCTGGCACAGTTGGTGCGCTCCGGACAGGCGACCGAGCATCCCCCGGGGCACTTCGCCGCTCTGAGCGCCCGGGGCGAGATCACCGGTCGGCTGTCGGTCAACCCGCGCGGCTACGGCTTCGTCGCGAGCGCCGCGGGCGACGTCTACATCGCCGGGCGTGACATGCACGGCGCCATGCACGGCGACACCATCGTCGCGCGCCTCTTCCAGCGCACGAAGGGCCTCGGCCAGTCGGGTGAGGTCCTCCGGGTCGAAGAGCGGGCGAACGATCGCATCGTCGGCCGGTTCGACAAGCAGGGCCGCATGGCGATCGTCACGCCGACCGACCGCCGCATCCAAGGCGACGTCTTCGTCGGCCGGGCCGGCTTCGGCGCCGCCGTCACCGGCCAGATCGTGGTCGTCCGCGTCACGCAGTTCGCGAGTCCGGGCCAGGCGGCCCAGGGCGTCGTCGAGGAGGTCCTCGGTCTGGAGACGGACCCGGGCGTGGACGTCGAGATCGTCATCCGGGAGCACGGGCTGCGCACCGTCTTCCCGAACGCCGTGGAGGATGCGGCCGCGGCGATCCCCGAGAAGGTCAGCGCTCCCGAGCCCGGTCGCGTCGACCTGCGGGAGCTGCTCACCGTCACCATCGACCCGGTCGACGCGCGCGACTTCGACGATGCCATCTCGCTCGAGTCGCGGGACGGCGGATGGCGGCTGTGGGTGCACATCGCCGACGTCAGCCACTACGTGGAGTGGGGGAGCGCGATCGACCAGGAGGCCGTGCTGCGCGCGACCTCCGTCTACCTGGTCGACCGCGTGCTGCCGATGCTGCCCGAGCGGCTCTCCAACGGGATCTGCTCGCTGAACCCCGATGTCGACCGGTTCACCATGACCATCGAGTTCGACCTCGACAAGACCGGCGACGTCCGGGCCCATCGGCTCTACCCCAGCATCATCCGCAGCGACCATCGCCTCGACTACGAGGCGGTCGAGCAGATGCTGGAGCGCGGTACCGGTTGGCCTGACGACGAGACGCGCACGCTGCTCACGGAGTTCCGCGTGTGCGCGGCGGCGCTCGGCAAGCTGCGCATCGACCGCGGTGGGCTCGACTTCGAGTCAGTCGAGCCGAAGGTGTGGCTCGACCCGTCGGGCAAGCCGCTCCAAGTCACGTTGCATGAGCGCACCGTGGCGACCAACATGATCGAGGAGGCGATGATCGCCGCCAACGAGGTCGTGGCGCGCCACATGCGCGACGCCGAGGCACCGATGGTCTATCGCATCCACGAGGATCCCGACCCTGACGCGCTCGCAGCCATCGCGCCGGTGCTCAAGGAGTTCGACTACCCCGTGAAGGACATCGGATCGGCGTCGCCGCGGACCTTCCAGAAGCTCATCGCGTTCGCCGCCAAGCGGCCCGAGCGGCTGCTCATGAACTCGCTGCTCCTGCGCGCGCTGCAACGGGCACGCTACGTCGACTACCTCGACAGCCACTTCGGGCTCGCGTCCGAAGCCTACTGCCACTTCACGAGTCCCATCCGGCGCTACCCCGACCTGATCGTGCACCGCCTGCTGAAGGCGCAGCTCGCCAAGACCCTCGACCGCGGTCCGGTGGCGGCCATGGTGGGGGAGCTCGAGTGGCTCGCGGACCACAGCTCTTTCATGGAGCGCGAGGCGGACTCGGCGGAGAAGGACTCGGTGAAGGTGAAGCTGACCGAACTCATGGCCGATCACGTCGGGGAGGTGTTCTCGGGGATCGTCAGCGGCGTGACCAGCCACGGCGCCTACGTGCAACTGGACAACACAGCCGAGGGGCTCGTCCACGTCTCCCGTATGAAGGACGACTACTACGAGTTCGACGGCGAGCGCTTCCTGTTGCGCGGCTCGCACACGGGCAAGACGTGGCGATTGGGCCAAGAGGTCCAGGTCCGCATCACCGAGGCGATCATCTCCGATCGACGCATCGAGATGGAGTGGGCCTGAGCGGGCCGCCGCGCGCCGAGTGATAGACTCACCCATCACCGCTATGCGAAAGAGAGGCGTGTCCATGCGTCCATCCGACCTCAAGTTCCTCAAGGACCTCACAGAAGCAGCATCTCCCTCCGGATTCGAGCAGCCGGCGGCTCAGGTCTTCCGCGACTTCGTGACGCCTCTGGCGGACGAGGTCGAGACCAACGTGATGGGCTCGGTCCACGCGCTCCTCAAGGGCAGCGCAGACGGCGTATCCGTGATGCTTGCCGGCCACATCGACGAGGTCGGCATGATGGTCAACTGGATCACCCCTGAGGGCTTCCTCGCCTTCAAGCCGATCGGAGGCGTCGACGCCGCGATCCTTCCGGGCATGCGCGTCGACGTGCACACCAAGAACACCGTCCTGCGCGGCGTCATGGGCCGCCTCCCGATCCACC
>Ga0209638_1002823_pt1 | contig 10550 bp, 5 predicted proteins | sample BarGraNGADG00211_FD_184490 | JGI IMG/M metagenome (GOLD analysis project Ga0209638, IMG submission 184490) | Arctic peat soil microbial communities from Barrow, Alaska - Barrow Graham LP Ref core NGADG0002-211 (SPAdes) (version 2) | ecosystem: Environmental > Terrestrial > Soil > Wetlands > Peat... | reverse complement strand
TTCTACAACAAGACGATGTTCGCCGCTGCCGGACTGACTCGCCCGCCGAGGACTTGGAGCGAACTCGCGGCTTACGCGAAGAAGCTGACCACGACCAGCGCGGACGGCTCGATCCAGCAGATCGGGTTCATTCCCAACTGGGGCAATAGCTGGCTGTATCTCTACTCCTGGCAGACCGGCGGGGAGTTCATGACCCCGGACGGGCGCAAGTGCACGATGGACAACCCCGACAGCGTCCGCGCGCTGGAGTTTATGGTCAGTATCTATGATCTGCTTGGCGGTGCGCAGAAGGTCGATCAGTTCCAGTCGGGCTTCCAGTCGGATGCTATGGACCCGTTTTTGACCGGCAAGGTCGCAATGAAGATCGACTGCGACGGCGCCGCAAACACCATCGCCCGTTTCAACCCCGATCTCAACTTCGGAGTCGCGCCCGCGCCGGTGCCGGACGAACGCTATGCCCAAACCGTATCGAACGTGGGATACGATGCAAACGGTGTCGCCCTGGCAACGCCGAGAAGCGAGTGGGAGAAGGTCCGCAACAACGGCAAAGCCAAGGGAAGATACAACGGCCAGGAATGCTACATCACATGGTCCGGCGGTTTCAGTTGGGCGATTCCGGTAGGTGCCAAGCGTACCGAGCTTGCCTGGAAGTTCATCAAGTGGATGTGCAGCCCCGAGTCAGGGCTGATCGCGGCCGCCGCTCAGAAGAAGTACAACACGGACAAGGGCCGGCGGTTCGTGCCGACAATGCACGCCAACCAGCGCTACAACGATGCAGTCTTCAAGGCGTTCGCGCCCGAAGCCCCCAAGTTCCGAAACAGCGTCAAGTTCGCGCTCTCGATGATGCCTTACTCTCGCTACAGGCCCGTGACTTTCGTCGGCCAGCCTCTTTGGGACGAGCATGCGCGCGCGTTTGACCAGGCCGTGCACCACGCGCAGACGCATCTGACTCCCCAGCAGGCGATGACCGCCGGCACGCGGATAGTGCAGCGAGAGCTTGAGCGCTCGTTTATGCGCGAGAAGTACCGCGTCGTGCCGATGGCCAGGCTTTGGTCGGTGATCATCGCTGTTATACTCGCGCTGATCGGGGTCTTTGCGATCCTCGCGCGGCGGACGGGCAGGGTCGGGTCGTTGATGAGAAACGAGGCGATTGCCGGGTATACGTTCGCTTCCCCCTGGCTGATCGGCTTCCTTGTGTTCACGATAGGGCCGATTGTGGCCTCGATTGTGTTCAGTTTCTGCGACTACGATGTGCTGCACGAAGCGCGATGGGTCGGGATGGGTAACTACAGCCAGTTGTTCAGTTACGACTGGGGGATTCTATCCAAAGCGTTATATAACGCGCTGTTTCTGGCGATGATCGGTCTGCCGCTGGGAATTATGGCGGGGCTGTCAATCGCGATGCTCCTAAACGCCAACGTCAAGGGCATGAGCTGGTATCGAACGCTCTATTATCTGCCGTCGATTGTGCCGGTGGTTGCGAGCGCGGTGCTTTGGCTGTGGGTTTTGAACCCGCAGTGGGGCATTGTCAACGCCGTGTGGAAGGCGACTCTGACCGCGTGGTTCGGATTGGTCCCGCCCGGGTGGATGAGTCAGCCCGCGGAGTTCTTCGGATTGCTCAGTTGGCTGTGGAGTCACACCCTGGGCGCGGCGGGAGTCGCAATGCCCAGCTTGCTTGCCCAGCCGGCTGCCTATGGAGGAGCTAAATCGGCGCTGGTTACGATGGGCCTGTGGGGCGCGGGCGGCGGGATGATCATCTGGCTGGCAGGCTTGAAGGGGATCCCGACTTCCTACTATGAGGCCGCGGATATCGATGGCGCCAACATGTGGCAGAAGTTCCGCAACATCACGATCCCGATGCTGAGCCCGTATATCTTCTTCAATTTCATAATGGGCACGATCGGGGTCCTGCAGACATTCGATAGCGTATATGTAATGACCAACGGCCAAGGCAGCCCGGTTGATGCGACCATGGTTCCGGTTCTGCTGCTGTTCAACAAGGCGTTCAGGTATTTCAGCATGGGCTACGCGTCCTCGCTGGCGTGGATTCTGTTCACGATCATTCTGCTCTTCACCCTGTTCCAGCTCAAGATGGCGCCGAGGTGGGTGCATTACGAGGCGGAGAAAGGAAAGTAGCGTTGCCGGAAACTCGACCCAACATACTCTGGATATGCACCGACCAGCAGCGGTTCGATACCATAGCCGCGATGGGCAACAAGCACATCCACACTCCGAACTTGGACAGGCTCGCCGCCGAAGGAGTCGCGTTTTCGCACGCGTTCTGCCAAAGCCCAGTGTGCACCCCGAGCAGGGCGTCTTTCCTGACCGGGCGTTATCCGCGCACGACGGGGGCTCGACAGAACGGGCAGGCGATCCCGCCGGACGAGGTGCTGCTGCCGAGAATGCTTGCGGACGCGGGCTACGATTGCGGGCTCTCCGGCAAGCTTCACATCGCCCCATGTAAAGGGATGGTCGAGCAGCGCATCGATGACGGCTACAGGGTGTTTAACTGGAGCCATCATGCACACCCGGACTGGGCGGAAAACGAATATACGCAGTGGCTCGAATCCAAAGGCTTCAAGTGGCGCGATGTGTATGAGGGCTCCAAGGGCAAGTACGTGCATCCGGGCGTGCCGGCTGAGCTGCATCAGACCACGTGGTGCTTCGACAGGGCAATGGACTTCATCAACGAGAAGCGCGAATCGCCGTGGTTGATGAGCGTCAACTGCTTCGACCCGCATCACCCATTCGACCCGCCGCAGGAGTATCTCGACCGCTATGATCCCGACCTGCTGCCGGACCCGGATTACGTCCCCGGGGAGCTAAAGAAGAAGCCGATTTTCCAGCAGGTCGATCACGACGGCGCGTATGGCGGGATGCTGCTGGGCTACAGCAAGATGACCTCGCGGGAGCGCAGGGAAGTGACTGCCGCATATTACGCGATGGTCGAGTTGGTGGATCACAACGTGGGGCGGATACTCAAGATGCTCGACGACACCGGACAGCGCGAGAACACGATCGTTGTGTTCCACAGCGATCACGGCGAGCTGCTGGGCGACCACGGGATCTACCTCAAGGGGCCGTTTATGTATGACTGCTCGGTGCGGGTACCGCTGATCGTGTCCTGGCCGGGACATTTCCAGCAAGGGTTAGTGAGCGACGCTCTGGTGGAACTGGTGGACATAGTGCCGACTCTGCTCGAGGCCGCTGATATGCCGATCCCCTGTCGCGTGCAGGGCCAGTCCTTATATGATATATGCACCGGCGATGCCGACCCGCATCAGCATAAGGACTACGTCTACACCGAGTACTACGTCGCGCAGCCGTTCCACAAAGCGATTTCACCCGACCCGCTGGTGACGATGGTGCGCACGCGCACGCACAAGATGGCGGTGTACGCAGGCATGAGGATGGGCGAAATGTATGACCTGCAGGTCGATCCGGGCGAGCATCGGAATTTGTGGGACAGCGGGAAGCATCGCAAGACCAAGATGGATTTGATGAAGCTGTGCTTCGATGCGAGTGTATTGACGCAGGACCCCCTGCCCGAGCGGATCACGGAGTGGTGAGCACCTTTACTCAGTCTTGAGGTCACATTCCGTGACCTCAAGTTGGAGGGTTAGATGACAGACGCTCGATTGAAGGCCATTCAGATGATAGCTCCGTCCATTATGCTCTTGAGGGGGCAAAGGGTCATCTTAGACGCAGACCTGGCTTCCTTGTACGGAGTCGAAACGAGGGTGTTCAACCAGGCAGTGAAGCGTAACCTGGATCGTTTTCCGCAAGACTTCATGTTCCAGTTGACGCCGGAAGAGAAGAAGGAGGTAATCACAAATTGTGATAACCTCCCGAGGCTGAAATACTCGCCCAGCCTGCCGTACGCGTTCACTGAGCACGGTGCGGTGATGGCCGCGACAATCTTGAACTCCTCAAGGGCGGTCGAAGTCAGCGTGTACGTCGTTCGCGCATTTGTCGAACTGCGGTCAGTTATGGCAGCGCACGAGGGGTTGTCGCATCGCCTTGATGAGCTTGAGGGGCGGGTGGGCAAGCACGATGAATACATTGTTTTGTTGGTCGAGGCCATACGGCAGCTTGCACTGCCGGAGGACGGCACGGACAAGCGGATTGGTTTTCGCGAAGATGCGTAAGTGGAGGACCAAACATGACATCCAAAGAGCGAGTTCTTGCAGCGTTTCATCATACTGAACCCGACCGGGTGCCGATCAACTACTCGGCTAACCCCGGCATCAACGCGAGGCTGCTCGCCCATTTCGGCCTGGAGCCAAATGACGGCGGCGGTCTTGCCAGAGCGCTCGGGGTCGATTTTCGCGGAGTCGGAGCGGGATACACCGGGCCGCGCCTGCACGCCGAAGTGCCGGACAGGCACGTGGACCCGGTCTGGGGCCATCACTGCCGATGGGTGGAGCACGACTCCGGCGGCTACTGGGACTACTGCGATTTCCCACTCAAAGGCGCCGACGCAGAGACAGTCGCCGCTTGGCCAGTGCCCTCGCCGGATGATTTCGACTACAGTCATGTGGCCGAGGCATGCAAGGCTAACTCCGAGTACGCGGTGCACGTGGGCGGCGCGGGCACAGGTGATATCATCAACTCGACCGGCTTCGTCTGCGGCATGGAGGACGTTCTGATTGCGCTCGCGCTCGATGATGAGGCGATTCTGGCTCACATAGACCGCCGCCTGGGTGTGCTGCTCGAAGTCGCGCGCCGGACTATCGAGGCTGCGGATGGGGGCATCGACTTCATGTGGATGGGCGAGGACCTCGGCACGCAGAGGAGCCCGATGATTAGCCTGGACCTGTTCAGGAGGCACATCCGCCCGCGCCATCAGAAGTTCATCGATCTCGCCAAGGCCCACGGACTGCCGGTGATGATCCACACCTGCGGGTCGAGCAGTTGGGCCTACGAGGACTACATCGAGATGGGCATGAATGGGGTGGATACGCTTCAGCCGGAAGCGACGAATATGTCTCCGAAGTATCTCAAAGAGCACTTCGGCGGCAGGCTTGCATTCCACGGCTGCATATCGACCGCGGGTCCGGTGGCCTACGGCACGGTGGACGACGTGATCGCCGACTGCCGGGCGACTTTGGATGTGATGATGCCCGGCGGAGGCTATATGTTCGCTCCCACGCACGCGCTCCAGGACAACTCGCCGACTGAGAACGTGGTGGCGATGTATGAGTGCGCTCAGAAGTTCGGGCGATACTAGGCATTTGCGATTTGCGATTTGCGATTTTGTGGTGCACGCGTGAGTGTTGAGGATAGGTGAGTAGATGGATTTTCTGCGTTGGGTTCTTGCGATAGCGCTTATGTATATTGCTGTGTGGAGGTCGGCATTCGTTGCTATTGACGCCGTCCAGCGACGCAAGCTTATCAACATCGTATGGCTCGTGGCTGGCTGCGTGTTGGCGGCCGGCGTATCCGCCGCGGCAGTCGCAATCGAATCGCTGGAGCCTCGTCCGAACTACGCCGTCCGCGTGTCAATTGCGGTATTCTCGCTGACCCTGATCGGGGTAATGTGGTTGGCAGGATTCTTAGACAAGCAGCTCACCTGGCAGGACAAGAAGCGCCGCAAGGAGCTTTCGAAGCAGATCAAGCTGCATCTTGCGCTGGTGACGGGGGCGCTCATCTTCTCGGTGCCGTTCTATTGGCTGGTCACGACCTCGCTTAAGCCCGACGTTCGCACGAACGTGTTCCCGCCTGACCTGATCCCCGTGCAGCAGACGAGCGTGAAGATTGATGGCGAGGACCGCGACGTTTATGTCGGCATGAAAATTCGCGTACTGAACCATCCTGTAAAGGAAATCAAGGTCGCCAAGATGGCAGAGCTTGAGGACGATATGTGGCAGGTCCGGCCACTCCCGACAAGAAACGATACCCCGCTTGAGCGTGACCTTCAGGCCCACCCCCCGGAGGCCGACTGGGTTGTGAAGAAAACGGCCCTTAAGCCCGACCTCCACCGGGTCCTGCTCTGGAAGAACTACTCGGATGCGCTCGCGTTCCTGCCGCCGGAGTATAAGCACGGCCTCAAGCCGCTTTGGAACACGGTTTACATTACGCTGCTGGTGATACTCGGGACGGTGCTGTCGAGCTCGCTGGTGGCGTTCTCGTTCGCGCGGCTCAGGTGGCCGGGGCGAAACGTGCTTTTCGTTGTGCTACTGGCGACGATGATGATCCCTTCGGCTGTTACGATGCTGCCGGTGTTCCTGATCTTCCGCGCACTGGGCTGGATCGATACCCTGAGGCCGCTCTGGTTCCCCGCGCTCTTCGGCAGCGCCTTTAACGTCTTTCTGCTGCGGCAGTTCTTCATGACGATCCCCAACGAGCTCGAAGACGCGGCCAAGATCGACGGCTGCAGCTACTTCACGATCTATTGGAAGATCATGCTGCCGCTGATCAAGCCCGCGCTGGCGGCGATCACGATATTTGCGTTCATGGGGAGCTGGAACAACTTCATGGGGCCGCTGATCTATCTCAGCTCGCCTGAGAACATGACCCTGGCCTACGCGCTGCAGCTTTTCCAGGGAATGCACGGCGGGGAGCCCTCGATGATGATGGCGGCCTCGACGCTCGTCATGCTGCCGGTGCTCGGCGTGTTCTTCTTCACGCAGAGATACATGATCCAGGGCGTGACGCTTACCGGAATAAAAGGGTAACAAACACAAATAAACGCTCCACCGCTTCCATCACCACAGACAGCCGGGCTTGACACGGGACAGACCGAAGCGGATAATCGTGCCAGCAAGATGCCGTGAGGAGTGAAGAGGTATGCAGTTCTACGCCGCTGTCGTCCTACTAGTTGGAGTGTCCCTGTGCGTCCAAGCGAAGGCCGGAGTGCCGTCGCCGACCAGCTCTGAATTCGCGCGGCGGGATCAATGGGTGGGCGAGCACATTGCCCGTCGGGCTGAGAAGCCCCCGTTCTCGTTCGTGTACGACGGAGAGCGTTCCGGCGCCGTACTCGGCGCGTGGAAGTCCAGCCAGAGCGTCCGAAAACTCGACGGCAACCGGACGCAGACCACTCAGACCTACGCCGACCCGAAAACCGGCCTGCAGGTGAAGTGTGTCTCGGTCACGTACGCGGATTTCCCGACAGTTGAGTGGACGCTCTTCTTCAAGAACACGGGGAAGGCCGATACGCCCATTCTCTCCGAGATACTCGCTATCGACACCAAGCTGGTCCGCGGCGCGAAAGGGGAATTCGTTCTGCATCGCATCAAGGGCGATTTCTGCAAGGCGGACAGCTATCAGCCCCTTGATGAGACACTCGGCCCGGGATGCAACAAGAAGATAGCGCCTGTGGGAGGTCGGCCAACGAATGGCGAGTTCCCTTACTTCAACGTAGCCGAGCCGGGCGGCGGAACGATCATCGTAGTGAGCTGGGCGGGGCAGTGGTCAGCGCAGTTCACACGTGACGGGGAACGGGAACTTCGGGTTGCCTCCGGCCAGGAACTGACTCACTTCAAACTGCACCCGGGCGAGCAGGTGCGCAGCCCGATGGTAGTAATGCAGTTCTACGCCGGCGACGTGACGCGCGCGCAGAACATCTGGCGGCGGTGGATGGTCGCGCACAACACCCCGAGGCCCGGCGGCAAGGCTCCGCAGCTATTCCTCGGAACCACTATCTGCGGGATGTTCCCTGGGCTGATGTCCAGCGAGAAGGACGCCGAGCAGTTTATCGACCGCTATCTCGCTGAAGGTTTCCATCCGGAGGCCCTGGACACCGACGCAGGCTGGTATCCGTGCGACCCGAAGATAGGATGGTCTCAGGTGGGCACGTGGGAGCCTGACCCCAAACGCTACCCCAACGGCCTGCGCGAACTGAGCGACTACCTACATAAGCACGACATCAAGCACTACGTCTGGTTCGAGCCGGAGCGGGTGCATTCGGGCACGTGGATCGCTGAGAACCACCCGGAGTGGGTGCACGGCGGGAAAGACGGGGGCCTGCTCAAGCTCGACGACCCGGAGTGCTTGAAGTGGATTACCGACCGCGTCGATTCGCTGTTGACCAGTGAGCACATAGACATCTATCGGCAGGACTTTAACATCGACCCACTGCCGTACTGGCGCAAGGATGAGCCGCAAGACCGGCAGGGGATCACCGAGAACCACCACGTCACCGCTTACTTCGCGTACTGGGACGAACTGATGCGCCGCCATCCTGGGATGCTGATCGACACCTGCGCGAGCGGCGGCCGCCGCAATGACCTGGAGACCCTCAGAAGAGCCGTTCCGCTGCTTAGGAGCGACTACCAGTTCGAGCCGGTCGGCAATCAGGGCCAAACCCACGGTCTCTCCTCCTGGCTCGTGTACTGGGGAGCGGGCAACTACCAGGATTCGGTCTATGTCCATCACAGCAGCCTGTCGCCGTTCTATGCCATGGCGGGGGACATTCGTAAGGACGTCGACTGGGGCATCATACGGAAGGTTGCCGCCGAGCATCACGAGATTCGCGAGCTGTTCCTGGGAGACTACTACCCGCTGACTCCGTGGACGCTGGACACGAAGGAATGGATTGGATTTCAGTTTGACAAGCCCGAGGTGGGACGGGGCTTCGTGCAGGTGTTCCGTAGGCCGGAGAACCCGCTGGACTCGATCCTCGTGAAGCTGCACGGCCTCGACCCAAAAAGCACATACCATCTTCGGGATCTGAGCTCGGACTGGAAAGCCGACTATACCGGACACAAGCTGATGGAAGAGGGGCTGACGCTCATGATTCGGGAGCGCCCGGGGGATGCTCTGATCGTGTATGGCAGGCGGGGAATCAAGGGGTAGTTCGGAGAACAACTATGCAACACGCGATCCGAATCAGGGCCGTCTGCGCCACCGCGGCGGCGCTCGCGTTCGCAACGCCTGCTTCATCCTCCGCGGGCGGGCTCTGGCTGCTTGGCCGCAAGGACTCCTGCAACACAGCGCGAGCCGATGTCGCTGCTGATATGAAACACGCCCCTCGAGAGGTATGGTCCTACGGCTTCGCACCCGACACCTACTCTTATCTGAGGCCGGTCAGCGTAGTCGGCAAAAGAGCCTACTTCGCACAGGTCCGCAATGGACTGAGACTCGTCCGCCCGAACGGTACCAAGATCTGGCAGCGCCCGACGATGGGCGTCGGCACGGTCGTTGACGTCATCGACAGAGCCGATGGAAAGCCTGCCGCGCTGGTATCAATCGGCCCCGGCGTCCTATGCCTTGTAGACGTGACCACCGGCAAGTCGCTGTGGAACTGGACTCTGCCCGCGGGATCGTTTCTCGGCGGGTACCAAGTTGTCAAAGAGCACGGCCGTACGCTGCTCGTCGTCTTCCCACAAAACTCGATGCTGGGTTCCTGCTTCGATATCAGCGCAAAACCCAAGCTGCTGTGGGAGCAGAACTACACCGGAAGATACTGGCAGGGGTACGGGCCGTATTTCGTGCTCGCGGACATGGACAACGACGGCGTGCCCGAAATCGTGCTTATCGGCAAGCCCGGCTATGCGGGCGTGATCGATATCAACACAGGCGTGGTGAAGTTCGATCTGAGCTACGATATTCCGGGCGAGGACAAGGCAGGAAGGCCCTACGGGCTCATCCGCGCCGCTGACGTTGACGGCGACGGCTACCGAGACATCGTCGTCGTGTCCTGCCAGGTCGAGGAGTATATCTCCGTGCTCCACAATAACTCGGGCAAGAACCTGAGCGTTGCGTGGGCGCGGTTCGTATCACGCGACTACCCCGTGGAGAATATCAAGCTCCGTCCCAACACCACTTCTGTTGCTGATGTGAACGGTGACGGCAAGAAGGAACTCGTGCTGGGGCTCTTCAACGAGACGGGCGATGGCCGGTGGCATACGCTCGTTTTCGACACGATGAAGGGCTACAATGCGCGCCTCGCCGATCTGCCGGATCGCTACTTCTGGGCTTGCCAGGACCTTAACGGAGACGGTCGGCCGGAGATCGTGACGAGCATCGAGAAGACCGGCGCGGTGTCCGCACCCGCCGGGCTGCAGGCTGTGGACGGCAGGACCGGCAAGGACATCGCCACAGTTGATGGGATTACAACGGCGATGCTCAGCACAAAGCCTCCGCTCGACACCACCTACCGCGCGAACGTGACCACTCTCCCCTATCTTACGGAGTCAAACGGGTCGAAGGGGCTTCTGGTAGGCAAGGGCGGACAGGAGTATCTGTGGCGCATTGCGAACGGGAAGTCCGTGCTCGATCAGCTCAAGATGAGCCCCATATCCCGAGCCGTGATCTCCTCCGAAGGTACCGGCAAGGTCGGCCGTACTGACCTTGCGATAGGCAAAACGCCCAAGACCACACCCCCATCGGCCTCGGGTCCGCTGGTCGCGCAGGCCGATGGCAAGCGCGAGCTGATCCTCTCGCTCTCCGACGGCACCATCATCGGTGGGATACCCTACCTGCGCCATCCTGGCAGTTTCGCTCAGTCGTGGAAGATACCCGGAGCCATGCCGTCAGTCTGGATAGGCCCGAAAGGCGAGCGCCTCGTCTGCACGGTGGGCCCAGGCCCGGACGAAGTAGCTGGCTAC
>Ga0209638_1002819_pt1 | contig 10554 bp, 8 predicted proteins | sample BarGraNGADG00211_FD_184490 | JGI IMG/M metagenome (GOLD analysis project Ga0209638, IMG submission 184490) | Arctic peat soil microbial communities from Barrow, Alaska - Barrow Graham LP Ref core NGADG0002-211 (SPAdes) (version 2) | ecosystem: Environmental > Terrestrial > Soil > Wetlands > Peat... | reverse complement strand
CGCCGGCGCAGTCACGATCAACGGCCCGGCCGGTTCCAGCCTGACCAATCAGGCCCTCACTAAAACGAACAACCTCTACTCCCTCACCAATATCGAAGGCTTCAGCCTTCCAGGCCAGACGAGCTTCTCGCTTCCGGCTGGAACCTACACCTTGAACGGCGCCGGCGGCAACGACGTCGGGTCGTTCAATACCTCGATTACTCTGGGCTCACCGCTCACTCTCTCCAGCCCATTGCCCGACACTGTCACCCGCAGTGCGGGATTGACTCTCAACTGGACCGGCGGCAATGCGTCGGATCTGGTGAACATCACCGGCGGCTCCTCAACTAGCACCGGCACCGGGACCAGCGCGGTCACCAGTTCGGCCGCATTCATCTGTATCACCACCGCCGGCCAGAGGACGTTCACCGTGCCCGCTTCGATTCTCAACCAGTTGCCGGCCACGGCCACGGGATCCCTCACCGTGACCTCCGGCGTCACCCCCGTCCCGTTCACGGCTTCCCTGAAGGCTGGCGGCTCGATCGACTCCGGTGCTTTCACCAGCTCCGTCGGGATTCTCGGCACGCCCGCGTACCAGTAGAGCTTCATAGGTGGGGCAGGTGCTTTCGCCTGACAACGTTTCGGCAGGCGAAAGCGCCTGCCCCACCAACTCCTCCCGCTATACTGAGGGAGAAGTGCGCTTTCCTTTTCGCCTGGCCTGGAACAGTACGGCGTCCTACGTGGGGCTGCTTGCGGCCTCGTTCGGCCTGGCCCTCTTCGTCAGCTACATCTTCGGCCCGCAGATCAACGACTACGTCTACGACGGCATGTTCCGCGCCTACCAGCCGCCGAAACCCGCTCATCCGGAATCCGTCGTGCTCGCCATCGACGAGCTGACCCTGATGGATTGCGGCGGGATTCGCGGCATCCGGCGCCCCATCGCCCGCGCCCTGCGCCTGCTGGCGCCGGTCAAACCGAAAGCCGTGGCGGTGGACGTGATCCTGGCCGATCAGGGCGATCCCAAATCCAAAGAGGATGCCGCGCTGGCCGAGGCCTTTCGCGCCACCCCCAACCTGGTCCTCTCCACCGAACTGATCGACGGCGGCCGCACCTGGGAAGACCCGCTCCCCGAATTCGCCTCCGGCGCCAGGCTGGGACACGTCTCCACCGTAATGGACAAGGATGGCATGACGCGATCTATCCTGATCGACCAGCACAACGCCGGCGTGCAGCGGGGGGCGCTGGCACTGGAAGCGTTCCTGCTCAGCCGCGGCGTGGACACGCCGCGCGAAGACCTGGTGTTTACGCAATTGCGCGGCGGCCTCTCCAGCGCCCGGCTTCGCGTGGGCAGCGTCACCATCCCCATCCTGGTGGACTCCACCGAACACCGCCGCCTGATGCGCGTGCGCTTTTTCCCCCCGAAACTGACCGTGCCCCCCGTCTCCATGAAACGCCTGCTGGACGATTCATCCCTGGCCGCCCAATTCGCCGGCAAAGTGGTCTTCGTCGGGCTCACCGCCAATTCCGCGATCCACGACCGTCTGTTCACTCCGTTCGGGCTGACCCCGGGAACCGAGATCAACGCCGCCGCCTTTGAAACCATGGCGCAGGGACTGTTTCTGACCGACGTGGGGCCGTTCTACGAGAATCTGGTGGCTCTCGGCCTGCTGCTCGCCATCGGCTTGGCCTTCCGGTATCTCCCCGGGTGGTGGGCCTATGCCGCCGGTGCGCTGATTCTTTTCGGCGCCACCCTGATCCCCTACATCTTTTTCATCAATCTGCGCGTCTTTCCATTTGCGACTTCGGCATCGGTGGCGTGGCTGGGCACGCTGACCGCCGCGTCCTACTATCACCTGGTGGTGCGCCGCAACCTGCGCATCGAGCAGGCGTCACGCGAGCGCTACCAGCAGGCCATGCACTTTGTGACCCACGAGATGCGCACGCCGCTCTCCGCCATCCAGGGCTCCAGCGAACTGATTTCGCGCTACCCGTTGACCGAAGAGAAGCGCCAGCAGATCGCCCTGTTGATCAACTCCGAATCCAAGCGCCTGGCGCGCATGGTGGAGATCTTCCTCAACGTGGAACGCCTGTCCGCCGGCCAGATGGAGCTCAAGCAGGAGGCCATTTCGGTGAAGCAGATGATGGAGGTCTGCGTGGAGCGCGTGCGCCCCCTGGCCGAGCGCAAGCACATCGCCATCACCCTGCAACCGGTGCCCGAAGAGCTCAATCTCACCGGCGACCACGAACTGGTGGAGTACGCTTGCTACAATCTACTTACCAACGCGGTGAAGTATTCACCCCAGCGTACCGAGGTAACTGCCTCCGCCTGGAAGGACGACTCCTGGATTCATATCGCGGTCAAGGATCAGGGGATCGGTATGGACCAGAAGGAAGTCAAGCAGATCTTCCAGAAGTTCTACCGCACGAAGAAGGCCGAAGAATCGGGGGAGGCCGGCACCGGAATCGGGTTGTCCATCGTCCAACAAATCGTGGAACAACACGGCGGACGCATTGAAGTGACCAGCAGGCCGGGGGCCGGCAGTTGCTTCACGGTGGTCATGGCGGCGCGCGCCCACGCCAGCGTCCCCACCGCGGCGGAACGACATTGATGCAGAAAATACTCTTAGTCGAAGACGATCCGAACCTGCTGTTCACCATCCTCACCGCGCTAGAGGCGCAGGGCTATACGGTGGATGCCGTGTCCACCACCGGCGAGGCCATCGAGCGCCTGGGCGAGAACGCCTACCCGATCGTCCTCACCGATATCTATATCGACGAGCGCACCGGCCTCGATGTGCTCGATGCCGCCAAGCGCAAGGACCCGCGCTGCGCCGTCATTCTCATGACCGGCCGCGGGACGGTGGAAACCGTCATGGCCGCCACCCGCGGCGGGGCATTCGAGTATATCGCCAAGCCCTTCGACCTCGACACCCTGTTCGACGCCCTGACCCGGGCCGAGGCCGCGCGCGACGATACCGAAGCCGAAGCCGAGGAAGAGGAACTGCCCGAGAGCGTGATGATCGGCAGCTCCCCTGCCATGGTGGAGATCTACAAGACGGTGGCGCTTGTCGCCCCCACCGACGCCACCGTGGTGATCGAGGGCGAAACCGGCACCGGCAAGGAACTGGTGGCGCGCATGATCCATGGCTTCAGCCTGCGCGCCAAGCAGGCCTTCGTGCCGGTGGATTGCGCCTCCATCGCGCCTTCGCTGCTCGAAAGCGAACTCTTCGGCGCCATGCGCGGCGCGTTTACCGGAGCCGACCGCGACCGCGTCGGCGTCTTCGAAGCCGCCAACCGGGGCACCGTTTTCCTGGACGAAATCGGCGACATCGAAAAGAGCTTTCAGGCCAACCTGCTGCGCTTCCTTCAGGAGCGCGAGATCCGCCCCCTCGGCGCTTCCCGGCCCAAGGAGCTGGATGTGCGCGTGATCTGCGCCACCAATCGCGACTTGCAGCGCCTGGTGGATGAGGGCAAGTTCCGCGACGACCTCTGGTACCGCTTGAACATCGTGCGCATCGTCATGCCGCCCCTGCGCGAACGGCGCGACGATATCCCCCTTCTCGCCCGCTTCTACGTCAATAAGTACAACGGGCTGTACAATCGCGAGGCCAAGCTGATGGATTCGGGCGTCCACGCGTTGCAGGATTTCACCTGGCCGGGCAACGTGCGCCAGTTGCAGCACGTCATCGCACGCCTCGTGATCCTGGCCGGCCGGATCGACCGCGAAACCGTCTTCGAAGCGCTCACCTCCATGGAATCGCGCGACAAACCGGTGGATACCCTGGCGGATGTGCAGGAGGACAAGATCCGCGAGGTGCTGGCCGCCACCGGCGGCAACAAGAGCAAGGCCGCGCAGATCCTGGGCATCGAACGCAAGACCCTGTATCGCAAACTGGAGCGTATGAAGTTGTAGCCGGGTGGTCTCCCCCATGATCGACATCCATAGCCACATCCTGCCCGGCCTGGACGACGGATCCAAGAGTCTGCAGGAGTCCGTCGCCATGTTGCGGCAGGCGGCCGCCGCCGGTACCACCGATATTGTGGCCAGCCCGCATGCCAACCAGGATTATGCTTTCGATCCGCTGGTGGTGGAGCAGAAAATCGGCGAACTGCAGGCGGCGGTGGGCGATGCTCCGCGGATTCACTACGGCTGCGATTTCCACCTCACCCTGGAGAATATCGACGACGCCCTGCGCTCGCCTGGGAAGTACTCCATCGACCACCGCGGGTACCTGCTGGTGGAATTCTCCGATTTCCTGATTCCCAAAACCACCGATCAGCTCTTCGCCCGCATGATGAAGGCGGGGCTGCGTCCCATCGTGACCCATCCGGAGCGCAATCAGTTGTTGCAGCGCCGCCTGCCGGAGTTGGAGGCGTGGGTGGCGCAGGGCGCCCACTTGCAGGTGACGGCGCAATCCCTGTTGGGCCGTTTCGGCAAGACCGCCAAGCAATTCGCGCACCAGTTGATGGGGCGTGGGTTGGTGCATTTTCTGGCCAGCGATGCCCACGACACCAAGTGGCGCACTACCGCCCTGGATGAATCCCGCCAATACGTGGACCGGCGCTTTGGCCCCGAAGCGGGATTGCGGCTGTTCGAGGAAAACCCGCGCTCGGCTCTGGCCGGGGTGCCCCTGACCGCGGTTCCGCTCCCCATCCTGCGCAAACCGTGGTACGCGTTCTGGTAGGCCGATTCACTCCCGCTTACGGACCAAGGTTGCGGTACCGGAAATCAGCTCCAGTTCCGCGCCCAATTGACCGGCCTCCCATGCCACTTCCAGATTGCCGTTGGCCAGCAGGCGCAGCGTAATCTCGCCTTGCGCCCCTCCCGGGCCGCGCCAGGGTAGAACACCCCCGTCGGCCGCGATGTGCCCCTCGAACTGGAACGTCACGTTCGGCGAAATCGCGCGATCGGTGACGCGATACCGGGCGCGGTAGCGGCCGCGCATCACACCCTCGTTCTCGCTCAGCCGCAACTCGATGTATTCCGGTGGGTAGCCGTTTTTCCCGGTCTCCGCGGCCGGCACGAAAAACCAATCGCCAGAGAGCACACTCGGGTCTTCCCCCGGGGCAGGTTCGCCGGCGCCGGCCGCGGGAGTGCGCATTGCCGTATGCTCCGGATTTGCCGGCCGGAGCGCCTCCGCCGGCGGATCCTGGGCCGGGGGGCTGTACCTGGCCAAGGTTTCCATGGGCGCGTCTTCTCCCTCCGCGGCGGCTGCCGGCGAGGATGGTGCCCGCGCCGTCCGCTCAGCCCTCGGCACGGGGATCTTGCGGGGGTTGGCGGCGGCTGGGGCGACCGGCTTCCGGACCGGCGGGCTGGACCGCATCAGGGCGCAGAAAAGAACCAACCCCAGCACGCCCGCCACTGCCGCGGCCGGCCGTAACATCGCGCGCCACCGCCACAGCGCGTCGCGCCACCAGGCGAAACCGCCAGCGCCACCAGTATGGTGGGGCAGGCGACCCAGAAGGTACCCCGCCTGCCACGCAGGCTTGCGGGCGTATTCTTTCTCAGCTTCCCAGTCCGGCGGCTCCGGGCAGGGGGCGTCACGGGCTACCGTGGGGCTTTGCCAGCCAGGCAAGTCCCACCAGTTGTACCAGCGTGACCGTGGCCAGTCCGGAGAGCCTTCACCGGCTGTGGCCGGGTGCCGCCGTCGCGGATCCCTCTCCACCAGTGAGCGGTCGTAGTTCGCGCGCTCGCCCGGGTGGCTCAGCACTTCCAGAATTCCGTTGAGCCGCCGCATCTGCAACTCGGCCAGTACGCGCGTCGCCGGGTCCCCGCACTGATCCGGATGGAGCAGCCGGACCAGCCGTTTATAGGCCTGCCGGATCTGCTCGCGCGATGCCTCGGCGGGCACGCCCAGTTCTTCGTAATACGTCATCATATGCGCCGTTCGCGGCCGCTTCACGCGCGCACACCGCGCCAGCCATGGCGAACCACCACGCCGCCAGCGCGGGCCGCTGCTGCATCGGGTAATCCACGAGCGCATGCAGCAGGACCGCGGCCACACCCAGCCCATATATCGACCGGAATGCCGGTTTGCATAAGAGCCCGGCGAAAAGAATCATTACCACCAGGAACGGCAGCCCGCCTTCAGCCGCCCATTGCGCCCAATCGTTATGCGCCTGGTTGACCGCCACGCCGGTGTCCAGGCCCGCATAGCGCGGGTACATCCGCGCCCAGGTGCCCAGCCCGCTGCCCAGCCAGGGGCGGTCCTGGATCATGGCGAGCGAGGCGCGCACCGCATCCATGCGCAGCACCTCGGTGCCTGGGGTCCCCAGGCGGTCCCGCAGGCCCTGCCACCCCACCACGGCGATGGCGATGGCGGCAAAGCAGCCGAACTGGACGGCCCACAGCGCCACCGCCCGCCGGGGGGCGGCGCGGCGGGCGGTCAGAGCCAGCGCAACCGCGAAGACCTCGAGAGCGGCCAGCGCCGACCCGGCGCGCGACGCGCCGGCGACCGCCGAACCCAGCAGGATGGCCGCCGCCGCGCCGTAGAGCGCGCGCCGCCGCTCGGTCGCCGCCAGGTACAGCGCCGCCGGCAGCAGCAGCTCGACCCACGCCGCGTATTGATTGCGATTGACGAACGGCCCGAGCACGCCTTCGGTGTACCCGCTGGGAAAGAGCCAGAAGATCTTGCCCGCCGAGGAGTAGTCCTGGAGCACCGCGGCGGCCGCCACGGTCATGCCGCCGAGCGAGATCGCGCCCAGGAACCAGTGCCGCTCGCGCTGCCCGCTCAAGATGTCCTTGGCCACCAGGAATACCACCAGGAATGCCGCCCAGTCGAGTGCCGCCATCCAGGTCTCGCCGCCCGCGACGCTGCCGCCCGCCGCCACCTGCATCAGTGGCCAGGCGGCGGCCACGGCCACGGTCGCCGCGGCGGGCGTCGGGCGGATCGAGCGGGCGCGCCCCACCCGCCACCCGGCCAGCAGAAAAACTCCCACCTGGAACAGACTCCACGCCCAGCGCTCGGGAACCCACAGGGTCAGCGTTGCGTAGAAGAGCAGCGCGGCGAAGAGGGCGGCGGCGGTCACTGCGCCCGCTCCAGCCGCACGTGGGCGATCGAGACCGTATCTTCCAGGCGCGCCGACCCCGGCGGCCTCTGGTAAATCAGATAGATACGCGCCAGATCCTTCGCCGCCAGAAACTCCAGGGAGCCCGCGGACTCCGCTCCTGGCTCGGCATCCGATACCACCCAGGCGATACCGCGGGCGGGCGCGTCCCCGCGCTCGCGCACCTCGTAGCGCAGCCGGTAGCGCGTTCCCGGCGCGGTGGCAACGTACTGCCACGCGATCGGGCAGCGCTCCGGTTGGCGTCCCGTAAAGCTGACCCGCAAGGCGCCGCCAACGGCTACTGCGCTCACCCCGGTCTGCTCCACCAGACGCCAGTCAAAGCCGCGGCCCGAAGGCGCTTGCAGGAAATCGCCGTTGGTGACCAGGCGGTCGCCGGCCGGGTCCAACGGATCGTGCGCCAGCAGGCGCCGCCGGCACATGGCATTCCAGATTTCCGCAGCCTCGCGCCCGTCGCCCCGGGAGAGGCGCGCCTCGCAATAGGCCAGCAACTCCGGCCGGTCCGCACTCTCTCCGCTAACCCAGGCCTGACCGGCGCCGGAGGCGGGGTACCCTCTGGGTCGCCGCCCTGCTAAGGGCTCGGCGGCGGCAACCATCTTGCGCGCCTCGGCGGCGGCCGCCGCCCACCGTTCGCGGTTGCAGAGGTAGGCGAGATACTGCCGGGCCATTTCGCGCCGCGGCGGGATCAGGTTCGCGCTCAGCCAAGTGGCGTCCGGCCGCAGCCGCCAGCCAAGCTCGAAGATGGGCGCGGCATCGCCGTAGGCCGCTTCCAGGGCGGCGCGCGCCCACGGCCAGAACCGGTCGGCATTCTGGCGCCGGAAATAGTACTGCGCCAGCAGATATTTCGGCTGATAGAGCCGGCTGCGCGCGGCCGCGGCTAGCAGACTCGTCTCCGCCAGGGGATAGTCGCCCGCCAGTTCGGCGCGCACTCCGAGGCGCATCAGCGGCTCGGGGTTTTCGGGGTCGAGCGCGGCGGCGCGCCGCGAATCGGGCAGGCAATCGCCGCCCAGTTCCTCGCGCCCTTGGGCCAGCCGCTCGGCAAAGGCCGCGGCGGCGGGCGCCAGTTGGACGGCGCGTTCCCGGCCGGCCAGTTCCGCGCCGTAAGAAAGATGGTCCGCCCACGCCAGGCGCAGCGCCCAATAAGAGGATAGGGCGAGCGCGAGCCACAGGGCGCAGCGCGGCAGCGCCCGGACTACGCGATTCTCGGATGGCTTGCCGGACAACGATCCTCCCTCTTCGGTAACCCTGGGGACAGACCAGACTGTCCCCAGCCGCTGCTTTTGCGGCGCGTGGGGGGTGCCCTTTGGGGCCCGGTCTGTCCCCGGTCTTGCTCCCAACCCGCTGCTTTTGCGGCGCGCGGGGGTGCCCTTTGGGCCCCGGTCTGTCCCCGGTCTTGCTCCCAAGCCGCTGCTTTTGCGGCGCGTGGGGGTGCCCTTTGGGCCCCGGTCTGTCCCTGGTCTTGTGTGGCAGGCGCCATGCCGCCCTGCCCAGGGCTCCGTCCACACTATCGGCAGTCCGGCGCGGGAAGAATAGGTGTCGAAAGCGCCGCCGGCAAATTTTGTCTCCGCGGCTAAAGATCCCGAGCGCACGTGCCGATAGAGCATTTGTGGATGACCACGGAGGTTTCTATGTTGCGACGACTCATACGGGTGACAGGGATTGTGCTGGCGATTGGCACAGTGGCGGTGCTTTCGGCGGCCGGCAGCGCGATCGGGATGGCGGTAGCCAATGGCAGTTTCCAGGTGGACCACTCCGCCGTATACGGCAACGGTACGCTCTTTGAAGGGAGCGTCATCGAGACCGCGAAGGCCTCTTCGCGGCTGCAACTGACGGGTGGCGTGCAGATGCGTCTGGCGGGCGAATCGCGGGCCAAGGTCTACCAGCGTCGTCTGGTTCTGGAACAGGGTTTGGGCGAAATGGAGTCGGCGGGCGGCTTCGAAGTCGAGGCAAGGTCGCTGCACATTGTCGCGGCGCCCGGTTCGCTCGCGCGCGTCAAGGTCGAGAACGGCCGCAATGTGCTGGTGTCGGCGGTGCGCGGCGCGCTGCGCGTGACCAACGCAGGAGGCGTGCTCGTGGCCAGGATGGAGACGGGCAACAGCATGGTCTTCGAGCCGCAGGCCACCGGTGCTACGGCGCCGACACGCGCCACGGGCTGTCTGCTGGAGAAGGATGGGAAGTTCCTGCTGGCGGAGCGGACCACCAATATCGTGCTGGAATTGCAGGGTAGCGACCTGGACAAGCAACTGGGCAACCAGGTGGAAATCAGCGGTAAGGCCGAGACGGCCTCGCCTGGGACGGCGGGCGCCGGGCAATTGGTAAGAGTAGCGGGAATCAAGCTGGTCCGTAAGGGCGGATGCACGGCGATCGCCAAGAAACTGGGTGCTGCTGCGGCTGCGGGCGGGGCGACCGCCGCGGCCGCCGGCACCGGTGCGGGTGCTGCTGGCGCCGCTGGAGCCGCTGGAGCCGCCGGCGCGGGCATCGGGATCGGCACGGTGGCGGTGATCGGCGGCGTGGCGGCGGCGGCCACCGTCGGTGGACTGGCCGCCGTGGGGGACCTTCCCGGTCAGGGCGGTACGACCCCTTCCGCCAGCCGTTGAATTGGTAGTGTGTGTCCTCCTCTCTGGTGGGCTCCGGGGAATCTTCCGGAGCCCCTTTTTTCCCAGAGGCCGGAGGGGGGTTACACCAGAACGGTGAACGTCGATTCGGTGCGCTGTACGGGCCGGTAAAGGGTGTCGCGTTCGATGGGTTCCCGGCCCGCCTTGCGGATCAAGTGCAGTAGCTCGTTGCGTCGCAGTCCCTGGGCCGTGGTCGCGCCGGCATCGGCTTTGGCCGGGGTGCCCCTGACCGCTGTTCCGCTCCCCATCCGGCACAAACCGTGGTATGCGTTCCGGTTTTCCGGTCCACTCCAGCTTGCGGACCCGCCCACGCCATGCGGAGCGCCCAATAGACGATGGGGCGAGCGCGACGCCGTGGGCAAGTGCTTGTCGAGAAGGAGTAAACTGAATGGCGTACGGCACCTACCCGGAGTAGCTTGAAGAGACAAGGCCCGAACGGGGCGGATGAGGTTGGCGAAGGCGCGCTGGTCGTCCTCGGGACGGCGGCATGGATGGCGGCAGCGTTCTGGGGTGAATAGCTTATGGCTGAAAAATTGGGTACCCGCGTCGAACGATTAGAGAATCTGGTGGGAGTGCTGGCCGAGAAACAGGCCAAGCTGGATGACGTGCTGGTCCTGTTGACCGAGGCGCAGATCAAGACAGAAGAGCACTTCCAGGAGGTCGGACAGCGCTTCCGCGAAACCGACGAACGCATCGGAAAGCTCGTATCCGCTATCGGCGAACTGGTGCGGCGAAACGGCAAATGAGAGGCCGCGCTCCAGGGTCTCGCGGATGGAAATCCTGCTGCGCCGGGCGAGGTAGGCGATCTCCACCATGGTGAACGCCTTCAGGTGCACGGTGGGAAAACGCTGTTTGAGGCCGCGGACCATCTCGCAGAACCAGTCCAGGGTCAGTT
>Ga0209638_1002815_pt1 | contig 10559 bp, 11 predicted proteins | sample BarGraNGADG00211_FD_184490 | JGI IMG/M metagenome (GOLD analysis project Ga0209638, IMG submission 184490) | Arctic peat soil microbial communities from Barrow, Alaska - Barrow Graham LP Ref core NGADG0002-211 (SPAdes) (version 2) | ecosystem: Environmental > Terrestrial > Soil > Wetlands > Peat... | reverse complement strand
GAACGCAAAGACGGCCCCCGAGGCGGGGACGATCGTCGGGGTTCGGCAGGACGTGGCGGATCTTCAGGTGGTGCGCCTCGATCGGGGGGCTCGGATCGGGGAGGTGCCGGCCGGGCGAGTGATGGCCGAGGCGCCGCAAGCACAGGACGCCGAGACGGCGGGGGCTACGGCGGAAGCGCCGGCTCACGCGGGTCCGGGTATGCAGGACAAGGTGGTTCGAGCGGACGCGGCGCGCCCTCCTATGGACGCGGGGCAGCTGCCGGATCGGGATCGGGCTCACGGCCGTACGGGCAGGCTCGGGACTCGTCAGAGCGCTCGGGAGCAGGTGCCGACCGAAGGGGTCGCGACGAGGGCTCCGCTCAGGCGCCCAGGTCGTACCGACCACGGACCACGGATGATCGGCCCAGCTCGGGCCGTTCGACCTGGGGAAACTCGGGCGAGCGCAGCAACAGGACGTACGGCGACTCACCTCGCCCTCGCCAGGACGGATCCGCCCGAGGCTCGAGTTCTGAGCGTGGAGACCGCGGTGAGGCTCGGCGCACGTCAGCGCCCTACGGGGACCGGAGCGCAGGCGCATCGTCGTCGCGACCGCCGCGTGAGGGTTACCGCGACAGGCCGCAGGGGTCGGATCGTGGGCCGCGCTCGACTGATTCCCGGCCGCCCCGTGAGGGCTACGGCGATCGTCCGCGGAGCTCGGATCGTGGGCCGCGTGCAACTGATTCCCGCGCGCCGCGTGAGGGCTACGGCGATCGTCCGCGAAGCTCGGATCGAGGGCCGCGCTCGACTGATTCTCGCCCGCCCCGTGAGGGCTACGGCGAGCGACCCCAGGGCTTGGTTCGTGGGTCGCGTCCGACCGATTCTCGGCCGCCGCGTGAGGGGTATCGAGGTCGGACCGACGGGTCGGATCGTGGACCCCGTTCGACTGACTCCCGACCGCCGCGTGAGGGCTATCGCGATCGGCCGCAGGGCTCAGATCGTGGGGCTCGTCCGTCAACGTCCCGCGCTCCGCGCGAGGGGTACCGCGATCGGAACGAGGGTTCAGATCGTGGGCCAGGAAGCGGTACCGGTCGGCCGATGCGGCGCGACGAGAGGCCGCCTCGCGCGCAGAGGTTCGTACGTACCTCCGAGCAGTCGGGACCGCCGATCCCTCGCCAGGACCGCGGCCAGCGCGAGCCGTTGCCACCGGGCGTCGGTCCGCGTGACAACGAGCCGGAGGCTCCAGAGATCAATCCGAAGGACATACCTCGAAGCGTGCGCGCTGAGCTGAAGAGCCTGCCCAAGGAGCTGGCGAACACGGTGGCCGCGCACCTCGTCGCCGCCGGAGAGCTGATCGAAGTCGACCCCGAGAGGGCGTACGCGCACGCTGAGGCGGCGAAGCGGCGTGCCGCACGTCTCTCGCTGGCGCGAGAGGCTCTCGCGGAGACCGCCTACGCGGCAGGGCACTACGACGTGGCCCTGACGGAGTTCCGTGCGCTGCGGCGGATGACTGGATCGCCCGACTACCTCGCCGTACTCGCTGATTGCGAGCGGGCGCTCGGGCGCCCTGACGCTGCGCTTCGGCTCGTCCGAGAAGGGGAGCAGTCCGTCAAGGACCCAGCCATGCTCGTCGAGCTCCGGATCGTCCAGGCCGGCGCGAGGGCCGATTCCGGACAGCAGGCGGAGGCGCTGCGTCTCCTGTCGAACGAGATCGAGTCGCCTCGAGGTGTTGTCCCGAAGCCAGCGCAGGCCCGCCTGCGTTACGCGTACGCCGCTCTTCTCCTCGAGCAGGGTGACCGGGACGCGGCGCTGGACTGGTTCACCGCGTCAGCACGGATCGATCCCGAGGGTACGGACGCGCTCGACCGTCTGGACGAGCTGAACGGGATGGTGCTCATCACCGACTTCGAGGATGACGACGAGGACGAGGCCGGCGACACTCAGTCCGTTCCGGAGGACGAGCCGGACGATTCTGAGCTGCCTTCGGTCGAGGAGGACATCGCCGAGGTGCTGAGCGAGATCGACGCATCGGACGAGGGGGAAGACCTCTCGACCGGGGGGTCGGAGGAGACCGAGTCGTGACGGCGTTGATCGACTCGTACGACGCAGCCCTGTTCGATCTCGACGGGGTGATCTACCTCGGCGCCCATGCCGTACCCGGTGTGGCTGAGGCGATCACGGCTCTGCGCGAGCGTGGCGTCAAGCTCGGCTTCGTCACGAACAACGCCGCGCGCTCGCCGCAGGCCGTCGCTGAGCACCTCCAGGAGCTCGGGATCGACGCGACGCCCGACGACGTCGTCACGAGCGCTCAGGCGGTTGCGCGGCTGATGGCCACTGCTCTGCCGGAAGGCGCCCCGGTGCTCGTGGCGGGCACCCCGGCGCTGGAGGCGGAGATCCGCGAGGTCGGACTGACGCCCGTGGCGTCCTCGGCAGATCGGCCGGCCGCCGTGGTGGTCGGGTACGCACCGCAGCTCACGTGGGCGGACCTCAACGATGCCTGCTTCGCCGTACAGGCGGGAGCGGTCTGGTACGGGTGCAATCCCGACCGGACGCGGCCGCAGGTCGAGGGCCAGGCCATCGGTCTGGGCGCCATCCTCGACGCGATGCAGGTGGCGATGCCCGAGCAGGAACCGATCCTGGCCGGAAAGCCCCGTCGTCCGCTGCTCGACGAGACGCTGCGCCGACTCGGGGCGAAACATCCCATTTTCGTCGGTGATCGGCTCGACACCGACATCAAAGGCGCGCAAGTCGTCGGCATCGACTCGCTGTTCGTCCTGTCCGGATCGCACGGGGAGAGCGACCTGCTGGCGGCGACACCCCAGCAGCGACCCACGTACGTGGCGGCCGACATCTCCGGGCTGCTCCAGCCCGCGGTGGGAAGCGGCGACGGACCCCTCGACCAGCTGTGGCGCGCGGCCGAGGCCGCATGGAGCGAGGCTGACCGTACCGGCGGGACGGGCGAGCAGGCCCGCCCGCTCGACGTAGGCTTCTCCCGTTCTTCCGCCGACCAGGAGACTTCATGAGGACTCGAAACGCGACCACCGACCTGGCGCTCATTGCCGTGTTCGCCGCACTCGTCGCCGCATGCACGCTGGTGCCGGCGATCCCCGTCGGCATCGGTGTCCCCATCACGCTGCAGACGCTCGGCGTCATGCTGGCGGGCCTCGTGCTCGGTCCGCTGCGCGGCTTCCTCGCCGTGCTGCTGTACGTCGTCGTCGGCCTGGCCGGATTGCCGGTGTTCGCTCAAGGGGGCGCGGGCCTCGCGAACCTCGTCAAGCCGTCGGCTGGGTACCTGCTCGCGTTCCCACTCGGCGCTCTCGTCACCGGTGCCCTCGCTGCCTGGACGCGTAACGTCCGCGTGTGGCGGCCCCTCACGCTCGCGCTGAGCGCGATAGTGGGCGGGATCCTCGTCGTACATCCCCTGGGAATCCTCGGCCTGATGGTCAACGCCAAGCTGTCTCTGGCGAAGGCCTTCGCGGTGGATCTCATCTACCTGCCCGGTGACCTCGCCAAGGTCGCCATCGCCGCCGCTGTCGCAGCCGTCGTTCACAAGGCCTTCCCTGTGCTGCTCGCCCCTCGACCGCGGCGCGTACCGGCAACCTCGCAATGATCGAGCTGCGCGAGGTCAGGGTCACGGTCCCTGGCGCAGCGCCTGGCATCGGACCCCGCGAGCTCCTGTCGGACGTCACGCTGACGCTCACCGAGCAACGGATCGCGGTCGTCGGGGCGAACGGGTCGGGCAAGTCGACGCTCCTTCGCCTGCTCAATGGGCTCATCCTGCCTAGCCAGGGCCACGTACGGGTCGACGGTCTCGACACGGTCACCCACGGCGGCGACGTGCGCCGACGGGTCGGTTTCGTGTTCACTGATCCGCTCGCACAGCTCGTCATGCCGACGCCGATCGAGGACGTGGCGCTGAGCCTGCGTCGGACGTTGCCGCGTGCGGAGCGACGCGACAGGGCGGCTCAGCTGCTGGCCGCGTACGGGCTGGGGCACGTGCAGCACTCGAGCGTGTACGACCTGTCGGGGGGCGAACGACAGCTCGTCGCCCTGGTGAGCGTCCTCGCCGTCGAGCCGGCCGTCGTCGTCGCTGACGAGCCCACCACCCTGCTCGACCTGCGCAACCGCAACCGGATCCGTGACGAGCTGGCTCGCCTCGACCAGCAGCTGATCGTCGCGACGCATGACCTGGAGCTGGCGCAGGACGCGGAACGCGTGCTCGTGGTTGACGGCGGCCGGATCGTCGCCGACGGCCCACCAGACGTGGCGATCGGCGCTTACGTCGAGCTGGTGGGCCGATGAGGGCCGCGGACGAGCTGTTCGGCACGTACCGACCGTCCGGCAGTCCGCTCGAGGCGGTCTCGGTCGGCTGGAAGTACGTACTCCTCCTGGTCCTGACCATCCCTGCCATCGCCGTCGGCCGCTGGTGGTTCTCGCTTGGCGCCGTCGCCGTCGCCGTCGCCATCCTGGTCTGGGCGAAGGTCGGCGTCCGCCGTGCCGTGGGGCTCGGTCTCGGCATGGTCGTGGTGTGTGCCCTGATCGTCGCTGTCCAAGCGTTCGCCGGCCAGGTCATGGCTGGCGTCGTGATCGTGGAGAACCTCGTGCTGGCCTTGTACGCGACGCGGCTGCTCACCCTCACGACGCCCATTCCTGAGCTGGTCGACGGCATCGCGACCGCCTGCCGCCCCCTGAGGCTGATCCGCGTCGACCCTGACCGCATCGCCCTCGCCGTGGCGGTGATGCTCCGCAGCCTGCCGCACCTCCTCGGGGCGTTCGACGACGTGCGCGACGCGATGACCGCCCGCGGCCTCCGGCGCAACCCCGTTGCGTACGTCGCACCCGTCGTCGTACGCGCGGTCGCCTACGCCCACGCCACGGGAGACGCGTTGGCGGCACGGGGACTGGGGGAGGACGGCGGGAGGACCGTGCACGCGGACACTACGATGGCGCCGTGAGCGAGCAACCGCCCGTCACGGGCCGCGAGGACATCGACGATGCCTGCCGCGACGTCGCAGATCTCAGCGACGTACCGATCATCGAGCACGTCGAGCGCCTGATGCGCGCTCATGAGACCGTCTCCGGCGCCCTGGCCAACGTCCCTCTGGTCGCGCTGCCCAGGCCCGGCGGGCCTGCCGTGCCAATGTTGCCTGAGCCTGGACGTCGGTGACGTGCGCCTCGACCAGGCGCTCGTCAGTCGTGGTCTCGCCCGGTCGCGGCAACACGCGAGCGAGCTGATCCGGTCAGGTCTGGTCACCGTCGACGGCGTGGCCGCCTCCAAGCCGTCACTGTCCGTCGCGGACGCCGCGCAGCTGGACGCACCCACTGACGCGTACGTCGGGCGCGCTGCCCACAAGCTGCTGGGTGCACTGGCCGATTCAGGGACCGCCGTGGCAGGTCGTGCGCTCGACGCCGGTGCCTCGACAGGTGGTTTCACCCAAGTGCTGCTGGAGGCCGGCGCCGAGAGGGTCTACGCCGTCGACGTAGGGCATGACCAGCTCGTCGCGGCGTTGCGTGAGGATCACCGCGTCGTCGTCCACGAGGGCACGAACCTGCGCGATCTCACGGTCGACCACGTCGAAGGAGAGCCAGTGGACCTGGTGGTCGCCGACGTCTCGTTCATCTCGTTGCGTCTCCTGCTCGCGCCGATGCTGGGTGTGCTCCGTCCCGACGGTGTGGCGCTGCTCATGGTGAAGCCGCAGTTCGAGGTGGGGCGCGAGCGACTCGGTGCGGGCGGTGTTGTCCGCGACGAGCGCGACCGGATCGCCGCTGTCGACGGAGTCGCGAAGGCCGCCGAGGCACTCGGCTGGTCCGAGGACTGGCGCGGTACGTCCCAGCTGCCGGGCCCCGCCGGAAACGTCGAGTACTTCCTTCGTCTGCGTCGATCGGGACACTAGGGTGTGGCCATGACCTCCCCCTCCGGTACGCAGCGGGTGGTGGCTGTCCAGACGCACCTCGGCCGCCCTGAGGCGGTCTCCGCCGCGTGCGACTTCGTACGCTCGGTCACCGCCCACGGCCTCGTGGTCGCGGCCGAACCCGATGTGGCGGAAGCCCTCCATGAGTGCTCACCCGACACCCAGGTGATCGACACGAACGGTACGGACGGGCTCGAGGTCGTCGTGGTGTTCGGCGGAGACGGCACGATCCTCAAGGCCGCGGAATGGGCGCTCGGCAAGAGGGTTCCAGTGCTCGGAGTGAACCTCGGGCACGTCGGCTTCCTCGCCGAGCTCGAGGTCAGTGACCTGCCGCGGATCGTCGACCAGGTGATCCGGCGCGACTATGTCATCGAGAACCGCCTCACGATCTCGGTCGAGCTTCAGCCTGATCCCCAGGGAGAAGTGACCTGGCGGTCGTTCGCCGTCAACGAGGTGTCGATCGAGAAGCTCTCGCGACGCAAGATGATCGAGGTGCTCGCTCAGGTCGACGGGCTGCCCGTGTCCCGGTGGGGGTGCGACGGGCTTCTGGTGTCCACTCCGACCGGCTCGACCGCGTACGCGTTCTCTGCAGGCGGGCCCGTGATGTGGCCCGAGCTCGAGGCGTTCCTCATGGTGCCGCTCAGCGCCCACGCGCTCTTCGCGCGACCGCTCGTGCTCGGTCCCGACAGCGAGGTCGTCGTCGATCTCGTGGGCGGCGACGCCGTTCTCTGGTGCGACGGGCGTCGCACGGTGGACGCGCCACTGGGCTCCCGCGTCACGGTCCGGCGCCACGACAACCACCTTCAGGTGGCCCGGCTCTCCGAGCAGCCCTTCACCAACCGCCTCGTCAAGAAGTTCGGCCTGAGCGTCGAGGGCTTCCGTTCCGGCTACGAGCACCTCAGCGGCTGATGCTCGTCGAACTGCGGATCGTCGGGCTGGGCGTCATCGGCGACGCCGTGCTCGAGCCTGGTCCGGGGCTGACGGTGGTCACTGGCGAGACCGGCGCCGGCAAGACGTTGGTGGTGTCAGGACTGGGCCTCGTCGCGGGCGCGCGGGCCGAGGCCAGGGTGGTACGTCAGGGGGCTGATCGGGCTGTCGTCGAGGCCCGCTTCGTGGACGTTCCCGATGCCGTCGCCGTCAGTGTCGACGAGGCCGGGGGAGTGCTGGACGATCGAGAGCTGCTCGTCGTACGGCAGGTGGCGGCTAACGGGCGCTCACGTTCCTTGCTCGGCGGCGCGCAGGTGCCCGCGGCCGTCGGTGCGGACATCGGTGCTCGGCTGGTGACCATCCATGGACAGGCGGAGCAGCAACGGCTGGCGGCGCCTGAACGGCAGCGCGAGGTCCTCGACCGGTCGGCTGGTCCGGAGCTGGCTGCCGAACTCGCCGCATATCGAGCCGATTACGCCGCTCGACAGCTGGCGAGAACCGAGCTGGCGCGTCTCAAGGAGCAGGCGCGGGAGCGAGCGAGAGAGCAGGACCTCCTCGCGTTCGGCCTCCAGGAGATCGCCGCGGTGGCGCCGGAGCTCGACGAGGACGTGGCGCTCGCGGCCGAAGCCGGGCGGTTGCAGGCGGTCGACGACCTTCGACTCTTCGCGCACCACGCGTCGGTCGCCCTCTCCGGCGACGAGGACTCCGGCGACGACGAACCGAGCGCTCTCAGTCTCGTGGCCGAGGCGCGCAAGGCGCTCGAGTCCGCTGCGGTCGCCGACGCTCAGGCCACCGAGCTGGCGTCGCAAGCGCGTGAGGTGACGGCGCTGGTCGGCGATCTCGCAGCAACCACAGCGTCGTACCTCGCCGACCTCGACGCCGACCCCGTACGACTCGAATGGGTTGCCTCTCGCCGGTCGCAGATCCAAGGACTGACCCGCAAGTACGGCGAGACGGTCGCTGAGGTGCTCGACTGGGCCGTCGCGAGCGCGACCCGGCTGACCGAGCTGCAGGCGAGCGATAACCGGATCGAGGCGCTGACGTCCGAGGTGGCGACCCTCACGAAGCGCGTCACGGCGTCCGCGGAGCGGATCACCACGATGCGGGTCGCGGCGGCGTCGAAGCTGTCGGCCGCCGTGCGCCAGGAGCTGGTCGCGCTCGCCCTGCCGCACGCACGGCTCGAGTTCGCGGTGACGCCGCTGCCCGAGCCCGGTCCGTACGGCGCGGATGCCGTCAGCCTCCTCTTCTCGGCCAACCCCGGCGCGCAGCCGGGGCCGCTGGCGAAGGTGGCCTCGGGCGGTGAGCTGTCGAGGGTACGGCTGGCGCTCGAGGTCGTACTCGCTGACGCGGGAGGCGGGGAGACGTTCGTGTTCGACGAGGTCGACGCCGGCATCGGTGGCGCGGTGGCGCTCGAGGTCGGCAGCCGGTTGGCACGTCTTGCGCGCCTCACCCAGGTCATCGTCGTGACCCATCTCGCGCAGGTGGCTGCGTACGGCGACCGCCACTTCGTCGTCCTCAAGAGCGACGACGGCACGGTGACGACCGCCGGGTTGCGTGCCGTCGACGGCGACGAGCGGCTCCGCGAGTTGGCCCGGATGATGGGCGGCCATGCCGACACGGAGGCCTCGCGGGCCCACGCCGACGACCTGCTCGCACGGGCGACGAAGGACAGGGCGGCACGATGAACCAGTTCGATGCGAAGGCTGCGACCTGGGAGGACACGCCGAGTCGCGCCGAACGTGACCTGGCCGCCGAGGAGATCGCCCAGCCCACCAAGGAACGGGACGGACGGGACTCCTCGTAGGGGCTTCTGCTGCTCACCGGTCGCGTCCCAGTGACGGTGACGACGCCCTGACCGGGCGACGCCTCATCGCAGCCGGTCCCTCGTGCCTGGTGCGATCGTCCTGCCACGGCCCAGAGCCTTTCGGCGAGACCTGAGGTGGCCGCCGACATTGCCGAGCACGATGCTGCTTACGATCGCGATCAGTATCGCGGGCCACCAGCTGATCGCCCCCATCAGTGCCAGGAGGATCATCACTGGCCAGACCACGCCCGCGACCGTCTTGACTGCGGTCTCCACCACCGAGGGCGGCGCCGTGGTCCCTGCGGGCACGATGACCGACCCGGAGGCGACCGGGCCCACGACGGGCGCGGCCTTCGGCTCGTTCTCAGACGGGAATGAGGGTTGCCGCCACTGCGGCTCCGGCTCCCCTGTTGACGGTGCGTTGGTCACCTCCTCATCGTAGGACGCAGGTCACGCAGGGCAGGCCTCTCGGAGGGTCTGCAGCGGCCAGCACACCGACGACGACAGCTGACAACGACCGGACGTCTGTGACCACACACTGACCGCGGCGCGCCAAAGGGTGGGCGTCCACCGATGTAGGGCCGAAGCACATATAGGCTGGAGGTCCGTGGGGAAGACAGAGAACACCAAGCACATCTTCGTAACCGGCGGCGTCGTGTCCTCCTTGGGCAAGGGCCTTACCGCCTCAAGCCTCGGGTCCTTGCTCGTCGCTCGCGGCCTCAACGTGACCATGCAGAAGCTGGATCCGTACCTCAACGTCGATCCGGGCACCATGAACCCGTTCCAGCACGGTGAGGTCTTCGTCACCGAGGACGGCGCGGAGACCGACCTCGACATCGGCCACTACGAGCGATTCCTCGACGTGAACCTCACGGCCGACGCGAACGTGACGACCGGCAAGGTGTACTCGTCGGTCATCGCCAAGGAACGCCGCGGTGACTACCTCGGCGACACGGTCCAAGTGATCCCGCACATCACGAACGAGATCAAGGACCAGATGCTCGCCATGGCCAAGCCTGGCGTCGACGTCGTGATCCACGAGATCGGCGGCACGGTCGGCGACATCGAGTCGCTGCCGTTCCTCGAGGCCGCGCGGCAGGTACGCCGCGACGTGGGCCGCGAGAACGTCTTCTTCCTCCACGTCTCGCTCGTGCCGTACCTCGGCCCGTCGGGCGAGCTCAAGACCAAGCCGACACAGCACTCGGTGGCTGCCCTGCGTCAGGTCGGCATCCAGCCCGACGCGCTCGTCTGCCGCTGCGACCGTCCCGTACCGGACAGCGTGAAGCGCAAGATCGCGCTCATGTGCGACGTGGACGAGGACGCGGTCATCTCCTGCCCCGACGCCCCGTCCATCTACGAGATCCCCAAGGTGCTGCACAACGAGGGCCTCGACGCGTACGTGGTGCGGCGGCTCAATCTCTCGTTCCGTGACGTCCACTGGAAGGCGTGGGACGACCTCCTCGAGCGCGTACACAGCCCCAAGGAAGACGTCACGATCGCCCTGGTCGGCAAGTACATCGACCTCCCCGACGCGTACCTGTCGGTCCTCGAGGCGCTGCGCGCCGGCGCGTTCGCCAACTGGGCGAAGGTGGCCATCCAGTGGGTACCGTCGGACGACTGCGCGACTCCTGAGGGTGCCGCGCATGCGCTCGGCGGCGTGGACGGCATCGTCGTGCCCGGCGGATTCGGCATCCGCGGCGTCGAGGGCAAGATCGGCGCGATCCGCTACGCCCGCGAGAACCAGGTGCCCATCCTCGGGTTGTGCCTCGGTCTGCAGTGCATGGTGATGGAAGTGGCCCGCAACCTCGCCGGGCTCGAAGGCGCCGCCTCGACCGAGTTCGACCCCGACACCGCGCATCCGGTCATCGCGACGATGGCCGAGCAGGTCAAGATCGTGTCCGGTGACGGCGACATGGGCGGGACGATGCGCCTCGGCTCGT
>Ga0209638_1002814_pt1 | contig 10559 bp, 13 predicted proteins | sample BarGraNGADG00211_FD_184490 | JGI IMG/M metagenome (GOLD analysis project Ga0209638, IMG submission 184490) | Arctic peat soil microbial communities from Barrow, Alaska - Barrow Graham LP Ref core NGADG0002-211 (SPAdes) (version 2) | ecosystem: Environmental > Terrestrial > Soil > Wetlands > Peat... | reverse complement strand
TACGGGACCACGCGGCACCCCGCTGAGTCGATGGGCGTTGGTGGGGTCGGTGGGGTCGTTGGCGTGATTGCGGTCGTTGCGGTCGTCGCGGACCTTGACGTCGGTGGCGTCCCGCCGACGGTCAGGGCATGAGCGAACTTGAAGGAGAACGGATGACCACAAACGACAAGAGCGAACAGGCAAAGGTCGCGGCGACCGGAGGGGCGAATGCCCTCGAGCGGTTGCCCGACTGGATGCGACGGAATCACGAGGCCGTGCAGGTGCCCATCCGCCCGTCCTCCACGGACCTCTGCGAGGTGTACGGATCCGACGGCAAGAAGTGCTACGAGCGCGCCGTCGAGTTCTGTGGGAGACGCGATGCTCGCCTCTGCGCCATCCATCTCAAGGAAGACGCCGGCTGCCAAGCCAACCACCGGACCCTCGCTGGACGGTTGATCTTTCGCTAGTCAGCAGACGGCCCGACCTCGCGGGCGGGCGACGGTCTGGGAGCGCCATCTAAAGAAGTGGCGACGAACATGCGCATCGTGATCGAGACTGCGGCGTCGACCGCGCGCTGGAGGATCAGCTGGGCGCCCAGGCGCCCGAGCTGGCTCAGCTCGTCGGGACCGCTGATCCCATCGAGCAGAACCGCCTCGATGGCATCCTCGATCCGGGCGCTCGGGGCTATTCTTCGTTCCACGGCGTGGTCTCCTCTGCGACTTGTCTTGAGTTCGAGGCCCAGGACGTTCTGAGGGCCGACCTGGACGAACAACTCGAGCGGGATCTTGAATCGATCTGATGCCCAGCCGATCGCCTCCCGCTCGAGGTCCTTCATCTTGCGAAGGGCGATGTAGAGGAAGTTCCCCGACCCGCACGCCGGATCGAGTACGCGCACCGCTGCCATCGGTCGATGGTCAGGAATCCACTGCCGAAAACCGACCAGCCAGCCGGCCGCGCGCCAGCCCTCCGCCAATCTCCCGGAGGAGCGCTTGTCACGCCACGAGCGACTGATCCGATCCAGGCACCGAACGCGAACGCGCACGCGGAACGGGTGATCGAGACGATCCGGGCCGAGTGCCTCGACTGGACCCTCATCCTCGGTCGGCGGCATCTCGACCGCACGCTCTGGACCTATGCCGAGCACTACAACCGCGGGCGACCGCATCGCGCCCTCGGCCTCGCCTCACCGCTCGCAACGGCCGGGGAGCCGACCCCGGCCAACCCGCGCGATGTCCGGCGGCGCGACCTGCGATGGGCTCGTCCACGAGTACTACGGCCTCGCCGCATGACCGATTCGGGGTTTCCGACCCCCACGGGGTGATCCGCACCCCGGTCCGGGCTCCGAACGCCAACGCCTACGCAGAACGGGTGATCGAGACGATGCGGGCCGAGTGCCTCGACTAGACGCTGATCCTGGGTCGGCGGCATCTCGATCGAACGCTCCGGATCTACCTGGATCACTACAACCGCGGGCGTCCGCACCGCGCTCTCGGCCTCGATACGCCGATCGAAGCTGCTGCGGAGCCGATCCCGGTCGACCCGCGCGACGTTCGCCGGAGGGACATGCTCGGTGGGCTAATCCACGAGTACCACGGGGCGGCCGCGTGATCGAATCGGGGTTTCTGACCCCACGGGGGTCGGGCGACGCGTTCGAGCACGAGAAGCTCCTATGTCAAGCCGGACTTGGCCAGCCCCCCGTGCGACGCGCGGATCGAAGAGAGGCAGACGCCTGGTATCTTCGTCTGTGCGCCTCCAAGAGCGTCTGGGCAAAGTCGTCGACGACCACGGGCACGGGCTCGGCGTTCTTCTCCTATCAATACACAAGGAATTCCATGACCCGAAGTTGGTCGTGAGATAGCCTCGTCCGTTGGCGGCTTGTTCGCACGGTGCTCCGGCGCGTCGAGATCCCGCGTGAGCTGGCAGACCGGTTGATAGCCGTTCACGGCTACGCTCATTCGAGCGGGCGGGTGGGGGGTATCGGAGGGCTGAGCGATGGACAACGATCCGAAAGTCAAGGCCGGCGAGGCATCTGGCGGCGAAGTGACAATCGAACTGGCCAACGGGACCATCATGCGGCGAGTCCCGACCGACGACGACGGTGAGCCAATCGGGCATTACGACGCGAAGGTCTTGCACGTGGATCTCGGCCACCCGCCCCCGGTCACGCGGATCCCCGAAATCCGGGTCCTTGAGACGTTGACCGATGCCTCAACTGGGAATCTGGCGCGGCTGATCGTCGCGTATCCGGCGCTTCGCGTGTTCCCGACTCGTGCCGAGGTCTACGTCGAGGGCTATGGGCAGTTCGCGATCGTCACGGTGACGCCTCAGCCGGCCTTGCCTCATCCCGACAAGCGCCCGGGCGAGGCGCTCTTTGAGGCGATCGTAGAGGCGACATGATCGTAGAGGCACGTAGCCTCGGCCGGCCCTATTTGGTCTGCGCATAGGGCCGACGGTACGCCGCGCCTCAGGGGCGGACACCGAAAGGCACTACCTGAATTCGGCCGCCAAGTACAGGCTATCCAATCGCGCTCCACGCCACGTCGCGGAGGTAGTGGTCGTGGGTGCCAGCGTGCCGCGGAAACCGCCACAAGCACCGTGGCATAACACTCCGGTGGCTCAGATCGCTCCGGGAAGAGGAGGGAGCGACCATTGCCCGCGGCCTTCGTGTCGGCGCCCAAGGCGATCGTCGGCCCACTGGATACCTGCGCGGGAGGAGGCCGCGAAGGTAGCCTAGCGATCTTTCGTATTCGCGGACACGTCCTTCTGGGGTCGCGCAGGAACGTGGACGGCATCGCGATTTCGTCGCATCCAGTCGGGCCAGTCTTCTCGGATCGTCCTGCGCGCCTCTTCAATCTGACGCCGCAACGCATCCTGCTTCGCGTTTGGATCCATGGTTCCTCCTATGACGGTTCGCTGGCCAGCCAATCGCGCGCCAAGTCAAGTGCGTGCGCTTCCCTTGGAATATGAGTCGACAGATCCCATTCCCCAGTCCCGTCCTCGATCAGCAGTCGAGGACTGTGGCCATGTCGCTCGATTGCTTTGCCTGACGCCGTCTTGCGCGAAGGTGGAGCCTGGAACGCCTGAGCGTATCGCCGGGGCGCCACGCCGAGGAATGGAACGAAAGGAATGCGCCCGGTATCTGCAGTAGAGCTCCTGATTGTGTTGATTTGGCGACCATAGAGCTCTGCGCCGAGGCTCTTCGGATACGGGTAGATGTACTCGACACGCTCGATCCCAGTTGCGATGATGAGGCGGGTGCACAGATGGCAAGGAAAGGTAGTGACATACAAGATCGATCCATTCAGGGGGCTGCCGTTCCTCGCCGCGTCGCTGATAGTCGCCATCTCAGCGTGGACTGGTCGGCCGAACTCGATTAGGTCAGCGAGACGAGTGCTCTCAAGGGCCGCCTCGAGCTCCTCCCTCACGCTCTTGCTGACCGCCGTTCCCGTGCCCTGGATGGTGTCGAGAACCTGGGCGATGAGCCTGGCCTTCAGTCGGTCACTTGTATCGCTACCGCCGACGAACTCGCGATCGTCATCCTCGTCGTCATGCCAATAGTGGCCGCCCCGCGCTCGGGGTACTTCGTTCGTTCCTGTCGCAAGTACATCGCCGCTCGACGTCAGTGCGGCCGCTCCGACTTGGCGACCTAGTTCAGCCGATTTCAGTGCCGCTGCGTGCGCGAGAAACATTCCGAATTCCGCACGAGTCGGCGTGGCGAACGGGTCGCCAAAGATGATGTTGACCGCACGTGCGAGGCTACTATCCAATGAGGTCGTATTCGTCGCATCCACGAAGAAGTCTGCGAGCGGGTATGTATCGGAGACGTTCTGTCCGAATCGATCACCGCTGGCCTTTAGCTCCTTTTCATCGCGCTCAACTAATCGACGGGCTTCGGTTTCGTCGTCTGTGGTTGGTGAGACATGACCACGCTGATCGGCTTCATCCTGGATGAGGCGATTGAGCCTGGCCGATTCGGGAGTGTAGACTGAGACTAAATAGAACCTCGTTCGGTAGATTGCCCGGAGAGTTTCCACTTCGTCTGGTCGCTTCAGCGACCAGATAAGGTACGCAGTCCCTGGCACTACATCCGAACTCGTCTTCTCCGACCGACGTCCTCGATGGAGTCGCTCGCGAGCCTCGCGGATCTCGTTGACGGCAACGAATGCCAGTGCGTCCTTTCGCCCCGCGGTCGCGCAGAACTCGTTACCCTCGTCTTGGAGCGCCCAGGCCCTGCCCCGGACAGTAGTTGCCTCGCTTGGCCTTCCTCGGGCCGCGCGGCGAGTCTCAAGCAGCACACTCAGGCGGACGACGTCGATGTCGTATCGAACAGCTCGCAGAAGCCGACGCGTGGTCCCGAGAACGAGATCCCGGTCCGTTCCTGAGGGGGCTACGAACCCAATCACGATCTCTGGAGCATGGACGAGTCGCTCGGCGTGTTCCGATGGCGCCAGGCGCCTCTGTGCTGTCGGACGCCCTCGACGAGCGATGCGTGTGCCCTCCGGTGTATCAAGAGTACCCATGCCCGCGAACCATGTTAGCTGCATTCAGCTGCGATGTGAAGCCGCTCTGCGTGTCGGCCCCCCGAGTCTGAGGCTCGTCATCCGCCTCAGCCAGTGCTTTGTCCACGCAGATTCGGACCATCTTCAGGACTCCTGTGGACAAAGGTGGCCTCCACTGTGGATAGAGCTCAATCGTACGACTGTTCTATTTGTGGCGCAACTCCTCGCCACCACCAGCCACTCATGATCGGTGCGGTCAGGCTGGGGCGAGCTTCGCTGCGTCGTGAGCGCAAGACCTGCGCTCGATAGCGCGGCAGACCGGGCCGGCTCGCCCGTCGGCTCCGAGGAAGTTGGCTCTGGGCCGGCGCGGCGGGCAACGCGCCCATGCCGCCTGAGGGAATCGATCACGCGATCGCTCATACCCCTGCCCGGGTTGGAGCTTCGGGAAGGTGCGCTCGGGATCCGTCGATGGGCTCTCATGTAAGCTGCAGTGAGAAGGGCGGCGTGGGTCCCTCCGACGACCCGGTGGCACAGCGTATAACCCGACACGTTTCGCTCGGGGTCCTACTCGGGTGGCCACAACGCTCAGACGGTCCGGCTCCGGAGGCCGACGCACTATCCACTGTGCTACGGGCGCGCGGCCATCATCCTAACAGTCCACGCTCAGATAGAGCGCAAAACCCGGGCCGACGGCGGTCAAGACGACCCCGAAGGGATGGCGGAACCCCTGCCACAACGCTGACAGAGCGTAAAACTCCCCTCGGCCTGGGCTTGGCGCGCACAGCCGGGACCGAGACGACCGCAGTTGCCACCCGTTGTGGGAGCGCATCCGCAGGGCAACTTTGGCGCGCGCGACGGGAGTTGAGCGTGCAGACGCCACCATTTTCGTCAAGGTCCCGATCGTGCGGCGAGGCTGGTGATCGCCGGTTCAGGCGACCCGGCCGGGCGGCGTTGGTCCGGGCGGCGTCGTCAAGCAATCCAGGGCAGTGGATCGCGTCGGGGGTGCCGCCGCGTCATCCGGCCTTGGCTGGCAGCCGAAGGTTGGCGAGACGGAACCCCATGGCAGCCTCGCTCACGCCGTAGCGGCGCGCCAGCCGGCTGATCGAGAACCCCCCCGCGTCCGCGCGCACTCGGTCGGCAGGCATGAGCAGTTCGGCGGCGAACATGTTCGCCTTCCGCTCCTTCTGCCAGTTGTAGTGAGGCGGGTCGCCGTCCGACTGGTTATCAAACTCGACGAAGTGCTCCGATTCCGTGTCCATCACGAAGTGCCCGAGCTCGTGGGCGATGGAGAACCGCTGCCGCACGGCTGGATGGCTCTCATTCACCCCGATCACGGCGCTCTCGCCGTGGCGGATGATCATCGCCGAGAGCACGTCCGTGAGCGGGCGCGCGAAGACCCCGACACCCAAGTCGCGTGCGACGGCGTGGACGTCGACTGGCGTCGCCGTGTGGCCGACCGCCGCGAGCACCTCGCGGGCGGCCTCCTCAGGCTGCTCGCTGTGGACGTGAACGATCGGCACCGGCAGCGGCTGCCGCTCGATCTCGTCGAGGAAGCTGCCGACAGCCGCCCGGAACTCGGGAACGGGCAGCGCAGCGACCTCGGCCCGCAAGCTGACGCCCACTGGGCCGCTCTTGATCTTGGACGGGGCGAGGAAGTAGTCGACTTCGCGTCCGATGACCCGACTCAGCACGACCAACTCGTCGACACGCAACGGCCGCGTGCCGTTCTCGATCGTGGACACCGCGGCCTGGGACAGGCCGAGCGCCTTGGCAAGGTCGCCCTGGGAGAGGTGAACGTCCTCCCGGGCCTTCCGGATGCGAGCGCCGATCAGGCGCGCGAGCGATGAATCGCCGGTGCGCACGGGCTGGACGGGCACGGCACCATCTGTTATGTTGGACCAGCCCATTAGATGGGCTGATGTCCACTTCCAGCATAGCAGGGTCGCCAAGACCCCGAAAGGACGGAATCGCGAAATGGACCACGACCAGGCCGCCGAGCACAAGTTCGGCGCGACGATCACCTACAACGGCAGCAGCAGGACGTTCGAGGTCAACGCCCACGAGGCGGTGAAGGCGTTGCTCGCGCAGGCCCTCAGCGCCTTCGGCATCACCACGAACCCGCACCTCCAGGCGCTGTATTTCCCGGACAACCGCGAGATCACTGATGTCACGAAGTCGATCGCGGACTGGGGGATCGTGGCGGGCACGGTCCTCGTGCTGCGGCAGTCTGCGGTCCTGGCCGGGTGATCACGGTGTCGTCGGGGGTCGTCGCGGCGACCCTCGACACCCTTCGCTCCTGCGGCGCAGGGCGCCGCGAATGCCTGGTGTACTGGACCACGCCGCTCGGCCGCGAGGAGGTCGGTGGGGTCGTCCACCCCCGCCACGGCTCCTTTGCCGCGGGCGTGGACGTCGACGGGGCCTGGGCTACGTCCTTCTTCATCGATCTGGACCGGACGGGCATGTTTGCGATCGCGCAGGTGCACACGCACCCGGGCGCGTGGGTCCGGCACTCGGTGACCGACGACGAGCATGCGCTCGTCTCGTCGGCGGGCTACGTGTCGATCGTCATCCCGAACTTCGCCGCTTGCCCGGATCGGTCGGGATGGGGCATCTGGCAGATCGGCCCGTACGGCGGGTGGAGCTCGGCACCGGAGGTGATCCGATGGTCCGACGCGTAGATGTTCTCGACCGCACCCTCAAGCTCCTCGGGGAGCTTGTCGATGCGGAACCGGCGGCCATCGACGCCGCGCTGCGGTCCTGCCACGTGCGGATCCGCGTCGCGGCAGCGCTGGGCGCCCGCGCCGACGTCCAGGCGGCGCTCGCGACGCTGGTCTCCCTCTTGGTCCGCTCGGGGCTCCGCGTCGAGGTCGACGTCCCAGCGGTCCCGGTCGCGACCGCCGTCCTCGACGGCTCGGAGCTGCCGGCGGCGCTCGTCGCGATCGGCCAAGGCGTGATCCCCGGATCGGCGGCTTTGCCGAGTCGGCAGTGGCCTGAGCTCGCGATCGTTGTTGGTGAGGAGGCCCCGCCGGTTGCGACCCGGGTCGTGTACCTCGGCGCCGCGGGCGACGTGGCCTCGTTCTCCCCGACGCCGATGCCTTGGTCGCCGTCGGACGTGCTGGTCGCACTCGCCGCCGCCGGCCTCGTGGCTGGCGAGGCACTGCGCCACGCCGTCCGCCTGCTGCCGCCGAAGGCCGCCTGGGCGGCCGACGTGATCGGCCCGGTCCAGCGCGCGTCGGTCCGGCTCCCGGGTTTGCCGGCGGGGCCGGTGGACCTCGGCGCCATCGACATCGTCAGCGCGGGGGCGATCACCGACGCCTTCCTGTGGTCGCTCAAGGCTCGAGGCGGCGTCAGGGGCCGCGGACGGGTGTTCGACGACGGCACCTTCGACGCGACGAACCTCAACCGCTACAACACGCTCGACGCCACCTCGGCGATGGCGGGCGTCGGCAAGGCCGCGCACGCGAGGGCTCAAACGCCGGATGGCCTACTGCTGACGCCTGTGGAGCGCCGGTTCGCCGAGTCGGACCTCCCGACGGCTGCGCCAATGATCGTCGTTGGCGCGGACGATATCGCGGTCCGGCACCTCGCACAGCGAGCCAAGCCGATGTGGCTCGGGATCGGCGCGACCGGCCACTTCGAGGCTAGGGTCACCGAGCACTGGCCCGGAGGGCCATGTGCGGGCTGCGCCCACCCATACATCGAGGCCGGTGGGGCGGCGCTCGCGCCGACATGCGCCCCGATCAGCTTCTGGGCAGGGCTCATCCTCGCCGCGCGCATCCTCCGCGCAGCCACGGGTGTGCGCGACCCGGGCGACGCATACGTCACGTTCTACCCGTTGACGCGGCCCGGGCTGGTCGAGGGAGGAGGCGTTCCGCCGCACGCCGGCTGCCTCGTCGAGGCAACCCATGGCGTCGAGGCCGCGTGATGGCGGCGTCGAGGCTGGTCACGGCCGAGTCGGCGATCGCTCTTCTCGCGGCGGACGCCTGGATCCTGGCCGGGATCGGCAACCCGGCGCTCGGGCTTCCGGTTAGGTCCGGATCGGCCGCGGCAGGCCTTCTGCTCATCCTCGGGTGTGCATCCGGCCTGTGGGCGCTCGCCGGGCTCCTCGAGCCGGGTATCGGATCCCTCCGGCCGGCATCGAGACTGCTCGGCGCAGCCTTCGTCGTCCTCGTCGCATCGGTGGTGTCAGACCAGATGCCGGGCCTGACGGCAGTTCAGGTTGCGTTCGCTGCCGTCGCGATCGCAGGTACGGCGGCGTTGCCCGTGGCGGCGCCACGAGCGATGATCCGGCTTCGGGAAACGGTCAGCACGACGACGACCGACCGTTCGAACCCTGGATCGCGATCGGGACGTTCCTAGGTGGAGGTTGCCTGGAGGTTCCACCCACAGGCCACCGGCCACACGAGGCTCGGGGCGGCCCGGAAAGAGCCGAGATGGCACTCCTCAGCGGAACGGTAGACCGTGGTCGTAACCTACGGCCCTGATCACCCGCTCCGTCGATTGGAGGCAGCCGTGTTACCGAGGGGACCGACAAGGCAGATCCTCGTCGTCGTCAAGACCTACCCGAACCCGAGCCAGTCGTACGTCGAGACCGTGTGCTGTGCCGGGGTCGACCTCGACACGAGAGCGTGGGTACGGATGTACCCGATCACCTTCCGGCGGCTTGCGGACAAGAAGTTCGCGAAGTACCAGGTGATCACGTGCACCGTAGGCAGGCCTCGCGGCGACAATCGGCCGGAGAGCCTCAGGATCGACCAGGCATCAAATGCTCAGGAAGGTTGCGACGGCGCTTGTCGTCGCGTTGATTGCGTCGTCCGGAGGCTTGCTAACCGTCTCGGCAGCGCCGCGGTCGGATGCGAGCATCAACAACGAGCTGGAGACCTACATCGTCGCTCACCCGACCGACTTCGTCGGGATCGACAGGCTCGTCTTCGAGTACACGGGTAAGCACATCGCCGTTGCGGCCGCGGGCGTTATTGGGCAGCTCACGGCGGCAGTGGCCGCAGAGATAGTCGCCGCCCACGACACATCGGCGACCAAGGCCGGGGCGGGCGACGTGATGCCGATGAGTGGCATCCCGGCGTACCAGATCTACGTGACCACCGTTCCATTGTCGGGAGGAGGTGCCCAGATCTGGGGGACCTGGGACTTCCCGGACACGTGGGCGGGCCAGGGTGCGCCGTTTGACATCGCGGCGACAAGCGTCTCGATGAACACCTGCGTCCAGATGAGTAATCTCGCGATCTGGACGTACAAGGTCGGCGGCGGATCCACGAACCTCGGGTCCCAAAGGGCCGTATTTCCCGCCACTGGCGTCGAATGGAACGTCCAAGATTACGTGTCCGGCTTCGCGAGCATGGCAGACCGAGGAACGACTCGGGTCGAGGTCCATCGAGGCTCGGGTTGTCCACCGACCGTCCAGGTGGGTGCCGCCTTCAACTACGATGCCAACCAGGGCAATGGCAGCATCGTCAGCATCGGCTTCAACTTCGGCTTCCTCTCGGTGAGCTTCAGCGCGCCAGTGCTGGACCGTCCGGAGGGGGCGGGGCCGATCTACTTCAACATCTAGACCTAGCGGCGATACGCACAGGTCGTTGACCTATTTGGGAATTGACGTGCTCGCCTATCTCTGCCCGAAATACGGGTAAGAGGAGCTTTCATGAGCCATCCACTCAATCCTGTGCCCCGGCGATTCTGGAGCACGGCCAGAATCTACTCGGTGCCCCAACGACCGTTTCACGACCGCGAATCGTCGTACCCGCGTTCTTGGAGGAGGTTCTCTTGAATGCCATCGCCCAAGATGGGCGCAAGCTCGCGACCGTCTCTACGTTGGCAGCGTAAGGTGCGGTGGCCCGCTTAGTGCCCGTCGGGAGCGCGCCGGCAGGCCCCAAATCAGGACTCCCTTTATCTTCGGATGTCGCCGAACTTGACTCGGATCACGGCTGGCCGAGCCTCTATCCGTGGCCCCGGACGGGCCACCGAGGCCACCCACAGGCGGCAGAGGATACAACGATAAGCAAGGGAACAGTCAAGAAGGTCGTCCCCGATCCGGGATTCGGCTTCCTCACCGCCGAGGACGGC
>Ga0209638_1002812_pt1 | contig 10563 bp, 8 predicted proteins | sample BarGraNGADG00211_FD_184490 | JGI IMG/M metagenome (GOLD analysis project Ga0209638, IMG submission 184490) | Arctic peat soil microbial communities from Barrow, Alaska - Barrow Graham LP Ref core NGADG0002-211 (SPAdes) (version 2) | ecosystem: Environmental > Terrestrial > Soil > Wetlands > Peat... | reverse complement strand
ATGAGGCATCGGCTTCGACCTGCAGTGTGCCCGGCGACTTGAACTGGCTGCCGGCCACTATGGTGAAACGTTGCCAACCTTCGCGCTGCACCGCAACGCCAAAGCGTTCCAGCAGATTGAGGGTTATTTCAATATAGGGGCGCGAGATCAGCTCTCCCACCACCTCGATCACGATGTCTTTTCGGGCTACCAGGGGCAGCGCCAGCAGCAGAGCCGTTAAAAATTGACTTGACACATCGCCCCGCACCCGGATCGGTTCGTCCAGTTTCAAGGTGGCCTGGCCAATGTGCAGCGGCGGGAAACCTGGTTGCCCCAAATAGTCGATCTGGCAGCCAAGCTGGCGCAGCGCATCGACCAGGTCGCCGATGGGGCGCTCGTGCATGCGCGCCACACCTCGCAGTTCAAAGTCGCCCCCAAGGACGGCGAGCGCGGCGGTGAGCGGCCGCATTGCCGTGCCGGCATTGCCCATGAACAGGCTGCAAGCTCCCTCGCCCTTTGAGAGAGGGTTGGGGTGAGGCAAGCGCCCAGCCAGGCCATCGATTTCAACCGCGCTGCCGGTCTGGCGCACCTCACAGCCGAGTTGGCGCAAAGCGCCCAGCATGACCCGCGTGTCGTCGGAGTCGAGCAGACCGTGCAAGGTGGTGGTGCCCTGGCTCAAGGCCGACAGCAGCAGCACCCGGTTGGAGATGCTTTTGGAGCCCGGCAGAACAACGGTGCCGCCCGCGCTCGTCAGTAGCGGAATATCAAGAAACGCGCTGGAAAACATTAATCCTGCCGCTGGGTCATGCGCCAATGGGCGCGCGTCTGGCTGGCCTGCTCAATCAAACCTTCCAGTGCGTGGCCGTCGCCACTGGCGAGCACGCGTTCGAGTTCCTGCAGGTGATGCTGAAAAATTTTGGACTGGGCCAGCAGCTCCTCGCGATTGGAGACCATGATGTCGCGCCATATTTTGGCGTCGCTCGCTGCGATCCGGCTGAAGTCGCGAAAGCCGGGACCGGCGAGCGACAAAAATTCTTTGCCCTGGCGCTGACCGGCGATGGTGTTGATCAGCGCAAATGAAATCAGATGCGGCAAATGGCTGACCGCAGCAAAGGCGGTGTCATGTGACTCGGGCGACATCTGCAGTACCCGGCAACCCAGCGCGCGCCAGAGTTCGAGCGCTTTTTGCAACTGGGTGGTCAAAGTGCATTCAGTCGGCGTGAGAATCACCTGGCGGCCAGTGTACAAGTCGGTGTCGGCGTGTTCTACCCCGGAGACTTCCTTGCCGGTAATCGGATGGCACGGCACGAAGGAGCCGACTTGCCCCTGCAGCGCGCGCTGCGCCGCGTCAATCACAGCGCGCTTGGTCGAGCCGACATCCATGACGAGCATCTGCGGTGTGACCAAATGCTCGATAGCCTTGAGAGCGGTTTCGGTGGCGACTACCGGTACGGCGATCAAGACAATATCAGCTCCAGCGACTGCTTGCGAGGCCGAAACCGCGATCTCATCAATCACGCCCAGTTGGAGCGCGCGCTCGGTGCTGCTGGGTGACTTGCTGTAGCCCACTACCCGCTTGACCAGCCCGGCACGCTTGAGCGCCAGCGCGAACGAGCCCCCCATCAAGCCGCAGCCAATCAGGCCGAGTTGTTCAAACATCAGTCTCCAATCGGATAGGTGCCAAGCACCTTGTAGAAGGCGCACAGGTCTTGCAGCTCTTTGAGTGCCGCTGCAACATGCTGCTGCGATGTGTGACCCTCAATGTCGATGTAAAAGTAGTATTCCCACTGGCCTGAGCGTGCCGGACGCGACTCAAAGCGGGTCATTGAAACGCCGTGTTTCTTGAGGGGCACCAGCAGGTCATGCACGGCGCCGGGTTTGTTGGGTACCGAGACGATCAGGCTGACGCAGTCCTTGCCTGAAGCGAGTGGGGCGCTCAGCGTTTGCGGCAGACACACCACGGCAAAACGGGTGCGGTTATAAGCGTCATCCTGAATCGCCGCAGCGGCCACGTGCAGACCAAATTCGCTGCCAGCGCGCTCACTCGCAATCGCAGCCCAGGCTGGGTTGGTGGCGGCCAGACGGGCGCCTTCGGCGTTGCTGGCAACGGCGCGCCGCTCAGCGTGGGGCAGGTGAGCGGTGAGCCAGTCCTGACATTGGGCCAGCGCCTGGGGGTGGGCGCAGACCACTTCAATACCGTTCAGGGTTGAGTTGAGTCGAAGCAGGTTGTGGCGCACCAAAAAACTGGTTTCACCAACGATGTGCAAGGGCGAGTTCAGCAGCAGATCGAGTGAACGGGAGATGCCGCCCTCACTTGAGTTCTCCATCGGCACCACGCCAAACGCGGCACTGCCCGATGCGGTAGCCCGAAACACCTCGTCGATGCTGATGCACGGCACTCGCTCGATGCCAGAGCCAAAATAGTGCAGTGCGGCTTGTTCACTGAAAGTGCCGGCCGGCCCCAGATAAGCGACGCGCTGGGCAGCTTCGAGCGCGCGACAAGCCGACATGACCTCGCGCCAGATGGCCGCCACGCCCACGCTTTTGAGTGGCCCCGGATTGAGCGTTTGCAGCTTGCGGATAACCTGCGCCTCGCGCTCGGGCTGAAAGACAGCAGAGCCATCGACGCGCTTGATTTCTCCGACCTGATGGGCCAGCGCCGCGCGATGGTTCAGCAGCGTCAGCAACTCCTGATCAAGCGCATCAATTTGGCTGCGTAATTCGGGTAGGGTGGTCGCCATTTTCAGCCGTGCATTTTTTCAAAGTCAAGCAGGTACGCCACCAGTGCTTGCACACCGTCGAGCGGCATCGCGTTGTAAATGCTGGCACGCATACCACCAACCAGTTTATGCCCCTTGAGTTGCAGCAGGCGATGGTCGCGCGCGCCTGCCAAAAACGCAGCATTGAGGCTTTCGTCGCGCAGAAAAAAAGGCACGTTCATGCGCGAGCGGCAGTTGTGGGCAACCTGGTTGTAGTAAAGCCGGGAGTGGTCGATAGTGTCGTACAGCAGCGTTGCCTTGGCCTGGTTGCACGCCTCCATGGCCGCGATGCCGCCCTGGCGTTTGAGCCACTGCAACACCAGGCCGGCGATGTAGATGGCATAGGACGGCGGGGTGTTGAACATGGACTGGTTGTCTGCCACCAACTGGTAGTTGAAGGTGCTGGGGCAAATGGGCAGCGCATGACCCAGCAAGTCATCGCGCACGATTACCAGTGTCAGTCCGGCAGGACCCAGGTTTTTCTGGGCACCGCCAAAGGCCAGTCCAACGCGCGACCAATCCACTGGCCGGGAAGCGACGTGCGAAGAAAAATCTATCACCAGCGGGGCGTCGCTGCCGAGTGCCTTGAGGTCGGGCAACTCGTGGAATTCAACGCCGTGAATGGTCTCGTTGGAACAAATGTGGACGTAGCTGGCAGTGGGGTTGAGTTTCCAACTGGCGGGCTCGGGCAGGCTGGTGAAGCTGCCCGGTTCGCTGCTGGCGGCGACATTGACGCTACAGTACTTGCGCGCTTCTTGTTGCGAGCGCTGGCTCCAACTGCCGGTAACGACAAAGTCTGCGCTACCAGCGCGGGCGAGGTTGAGCGGCACGATCGCGTTTTGAGCTTGACCACCGCCTTGCATGAAGAGGATTTTGAAATTGGCTGGCACAGTCAGCAGCTCGCGCAAGTCAGCCTGCGCTTGCTCGTAGATGATTCCAAATTCCGGGCCGCGATGGCTCATCTCCATCACGCTCATGCCGCTGCCGTGCCAGTCCAGCATTTCACTGGCCGCTTCCGACAAAACCTCTTGCGGCAGCGTCGCTGGCCCGGCGGCAAAATTAAACGGTCGGTTCATCAGGATTCTCTTCGGTAATGTTGTCATCCAGCGGGTTGGCATCGTTCTCGACAATGCGCTGCAAACCACTCAATTGCGAGCCTTCGTCCAGGCCGATCAGCGTGACGCCTTGCGTGGCGCGGCCGAGTTCGCGTATCTCGCTGACGCGGGTTCGCACCAGCACACCCTTGTCGGTGATCAGCATGATCTCATCATCGGCGTGCACCAGCGTGGCGGCCACCACCTTGCCATTGCGCTCGGACTGGGTAATGGCGATCATGCCCTTGGTACCGCGGCCGTGGCGCGTGTATTCGGTGATGTTGGTGCGTTTGCCAAAACCATTTTGCGTGGCGGTCAAGACGCTTTGTGTCTCATCTTCAGCCACCAGCATGGCAATCACGCTCTGGCCGTCTTCGAGCATCATGCCGCGCACGCCGCGCGCCTGGCGACCCATCGAACGCACATCGTTTTCGTCAAAGCGCACCGCTTTGCCGCCATCGCTAAACAGCATCACGTCGTGCGCGCCATCAGTGAGCGCTGCACCAATCAAAAAGTCGCCATCGTCGAGATCGACGCAGATGATGCCGGCTTTGCGCGGATTGCTGAATTCATCGAGCGCGGTCTTCTTGACGGTGCCCATGCTGGTAGCCATAAACACGAACTGGCTCGCCGGGAAGCTGCGTTTTTCGCCTGTGAGCGGCAGTACGACGGTAACTTTTTCGCCCTCGGTCAGCGGGAACATATTGACGATCGGGCGACCGCGCGAGCCGCGTGAACCTTGTGGCACTTCCCAGACTTTGAGCCAGTACAGGCGGCCCCGGTTGCTGAAACACAGGATGTAATCGTGGGTGTTGGCAATAAAGAGCTGATCGACCCAATCGTCTTCTTTGGTGGCGGTAGCCTGTTTGCCGCGACCGCCGCGCTTTTGCGCCCGGTATTCGGAGAGCGGCTGGCTCTTGATGTAGCCGCTGTGCGAAAGAGTCACCACCATGTCGGTCGGCGTAATCAGGTCTTCGGTGCTGAGGTCAAACGAGCTGTATTCGACCAGGCTGCGCCGGGCACCGAGTTTGGTTTGACCGAACTCGGTCCTGATGGCGCTGAGTTCTTCGCCGATGATGATGGCAACGCGCTCGGGTCTGGCCAGAATGTCTAGCAGATCGTCGATCTCGCCCATCACTTCTTTGTATTCCGCAACGATCTTGTCCTGCTCCAGGCCGGTCAGGCGTTGCAGGCGCATTTGCAGGATTTCCTGCGCCTGCGTCTCCGACAAGCGGTATAAGCCATCGCTGCCCATGCCGTAAATTCGCTCCAGGCCAGCGGGGCGATAGTCGTCGGCGTTGATGGTGCCGCCGTCAGAGCGGTTGCGCGTGAGCATCTCGCGCACCAGCTTGCTGTCCCACGGCCGGGCCATCAGTTCGGTCTTGGCCACCGGAGGTGTCGGTGCATTGCGGATGATGGCAATGAAGTCGTCAATATTGGCCAAGGCCACAGCCAGGCCTTCGAGCACGTGGCCGCGTTCGCGCGCTTTGCGAAGATTGAATACAGTGCGGCGCGTCACGACTTCGCGCCGGTGGTTCAGGAAGACTTCAATCAGATCCTTGAGGTTGCACAGCTTGGGCTGGCCGTCGATCAGCGCCACCATGTTCATGCCAAACGTGTCCTGCAACTGGGTCTGCTTGTACAGGTTGTTGAGCACCACTTCGGGCACTTCGCCGCGCTTGAGCTCAATCACCAGGCGCATGCCCGATTTGTCGGACTCGTCCTGGATGTGGCTGATGCCTTCGATCTTCTTCTCATGCACCAGTTCGGCCATGCGCTCCTGCAAGGTTTTTTTGTTGACCTGGTAGGGCAGCTCATCGACGATGATGGCCTGGCGTTGGCCTTTGTCGATGTCCTCGAAGTGAACCTTGGCGCGCATCACCACCTTGCCGCGCCCCGTGCGGTAGCCGTCCTTGACGCCGTTGATGCCGTAGATGATGCCAGCGGTGGGGAAGTCAGGAGCCGGCACGATTTCCATCAGCTCGTCGATGGAGGCTTGCGGGTTGTGCAACAGGTGCAGGCAGGCATCAACCACTTCATTCAAATTGTGCGGGGGAATGTTGGTGGCCATGCCCACGGCGATGCCTGAGGAGCCATTGACCAGCAGATTTGGGAACCGGGCTGGCATGACCAGTGGCTCGTTTTCACTGCCGTCGTAGTTGGGACCAAAATCAACCGTTTCTTTGTCCAGGTCGGCCAGCATCTCATGGGCAATTTTCGACATGCGAATTTCGGTGTAGCGCATGGCGGCGGCGTTGTCGCCATCGACCGAACCGAAGTTGCCCTGACCATCGACCAGCATGTGACGCAAGGAAAAATCCTGCGCCATGCGCACAATGGTTTCATAGACTGCGCTGTCGCCGTGCGGATGGTATTTGCCGATGACATCGCCGACGATGCGCGCGGATTTCTTGTAGGGCTTGTTCCAGTCGTTGCTGAGCTCATGCATGGCAAACAACACGCGCCGATGCACCGGTTTGAGGCCATCGCGCGCGTCGGGCAGGGCACGCCCGACAATCACGCTCATGGCGTAATCGAGGTAGCTGCGGCGCATTTCCTCTTCAAGACTGACGGGCAGGGTTTCTTTGGCGAATTGGGTCATGAGGAAGTCGTGTCGGGGTCGTGGCAATGTCAATTGGGGATTCTAATGGGCCTCTTGTGGTTGGGCCTTGTGGTTTCTAGGCAACGACGCTGTGTATTTGTCTTGCGCTTTCGCAATTGGGAATGACCAAGGATCGGTTTCGGGTTTGAGCCTGAATTTGGCTGTGGCACAATGGCAGCAGCGTTTTAGGTGATTCGCATCTAGGGCGTGTTACAAATATTCGCCGCGTTGCTGCGGCTTTTTCCCTAAAAGGAGAACCATGAAGAAATTAAATAAAGTGGCAATGTTGGTTGCTGCTGCAGCATTCGTAACAGTTGCTGGTGCCCAGACAGTTGATAACTGGGTCAATTCCACTGGCATTACCTGGAAAAACGGTACCAATGAACTCTGCTGGCGTGATAACTTCTGGACGCCGGCTACTGCAGCCGTCGGCTGCGATGGCGCCATCGTAGCGCAGGCACCGGAGCCTGTTGTTGTGGCACCGCCGCCGCCACCCGCACCAAAAGTGGTAGCACCACCACCACCGCCACCGCAACCCGTCGCCGCTACCAAGGTAACGTATGCTGCTGATGCTTTCTTTGACTTTGACAAGTCGGTGCTCAAGCCTGAGGGCAAAGCCAAACTCGATGACCTGGTTGGTAAAGTCAAAGGCATTAACCTGGAAGTGATCATTGCTGTCGGTCATACCGACTCGGTTGGCAGCGACGCTTATAACCAAAAATTGTCGGTTCGCCGCGCCGAAGCTGTGAAGGCTTATCTGGTGTCCAAGGGCATTGAGAAAAATCGCGTTTACACTGAAGGCAAGGGCGAGAAACAACCAGTGGCTGACAACAAGACCAAAGAAGGTCGCGCTAAAAACCGCCGCGTTGAAATTGAAGTGGTGGGTACCCGCGCCAACTAATCCTTCACAACTGCATCAGCAAGCGGTCTGGAAAGACTGCTAATAAATACCCCGCCTCGGCGGGGTATTTCGTTTAGGGCATCGATAATCTCGCCATGACTTCAACTTTGAATGCTGACCCGGCCGAGTTGGCCAAATTTTCTGACCTGGCGCACCGCTGGTGGGACCAGGAGGGCGAGTTTCGCCCATTGCACCAGATCAACCCGCTGCGGCTGGAGTGGATCAACCGTCTTTGTCCACTGGGTGGCCAACAAGTTCTTGATGTCGGCTGTGGCGGCGGTATTCTGTCTGACGCAATGGCGCGTTCGGGGGCCAATGTCACCGGGATTGACCTCGCTGCCAAAGCGCTCAGAGTGGCGCAACTGCATGCGCTTGAAGTGCAAACGCCTCGGGTGGCATACCAGGAAGTCAGCGTTGAAGCGTTGGCGCAGCAGCAGCCGCAAAGCTTTGATGTGGTGACTTGCATGGAAATGCTCGAACACGTGCCTGACCCAGCCTCTGTCGTGCGAGCTTGCTCAGCCCTTGTCAAACCAGGTGGATGGGTGTTTTTCTCGACCCTGAATCGCAGCCCGAAATCATTTTTATTGGCGATAGTGGGTGCCGAGTACGTGCTGGGCCTGCTGCCGCGTGGCACGCACGAATACGCCAGGATGATCCGGCCCAGTGAGTTGGCGAGTTATTGTCGATCGGTTGACCTTGATTTGCGGCACACGCGTGGCATGCAATACAACCCGCTCATCCAGCGCTATTGGTTAAACGCCGACACCAGCGTAAATTATCTTTTTGCCACGCAAAAGTCGATGGGCACGACGCCATGACAACCACGGCCGCAAGGATTGCCAGGGTGCAGGCAGTGCTCTTCGACCTGGATGGCACCCTGATCGACAGTGCACCCGACCTGGGTGCGGCCGCCAACCAGATGCTGATGAAGCGGGGTCGCTCTGCACTGCCGCTGGAGCAGTACCGTCCGCTTGCCAGCATGGGAGCGCGCGGCATGATTGGGCTGGCTTTCGGTGTGATGCCGGAGCAGGCCGAGTATGAAGCGCTACGCGAGGAGTTCTTCACCAATTACCAGCAATGCATGACGCAGAACACAATTGTTTTTGAAGGCGTGCCTGAGTTGATTAATCATTTGTTGGCGCTTGACTTGCCCTGGGGCGTTGTCACCAATAAATCGGCCCGTTTCACTGACCCCCTGACGCTCGCCATACCCCTGTTTGTATCGGCCCGGGTGATGGTCAGCGGTGACACCACGCCTCACGCCAAACCGCATCCGGAGCCCCTGTTCGAGGCGGCCCGGCGGCTTGCTATCGAGCCGGCGCAGTGCCTGTACGTGGGCGATGACGAGCGCGATATTGTGGCTGGTTTGGCCGCAGGCATGGTCACGGTGGCTGCCACCTATGGTTACCTCGGTGAAAAGACCGACCCGCTACAGTGGGGCGCGCACGTCATCATTAATTCTCCGGGTGAGCTCTTGCAATTGCTGGGAAAAGCCTAAGATACGGCGTTAGGGGCTGCACTGGTTTCGACGTGGGTACGGAATCGATGTGGTGCATGTCGAGCTGAATGCGCTCGTAAAACAGATTCAAAAAAACTAACTGCAAACGACGAACGTTTCGCACTCGCTGCTTAAACACCAGTGAGCCTTACAACAGCAGGCCGATGGGCTGGGCAAGGGGTTTTTAACGAAAGTTAAGGGCTCCCGGCTGTAAGGTCATACACATCGGCTGGCGCTGAATCGGGTACCTTGATTCAGGGCGAGACAAAAGGGTGCTGGCGACGGTGAAAGCGTGTGGCTGCGCGTGCACCAGGGCGAGACTCAAATCAGACCACTAAACATGTAGATCTGCTCGAAGATGGCTTGCGGACGCGGGTTCAAATCCCGCCAGCTCCACCATATACGGCCTAAGTGATTGATTTTACTTAGGTTTTCAAACCAAGACTTGGCGGCTTTCCGCTCTGGTGTGCCACTTTGGTGTGCCAGCGCGTGGGGAAGTCCATGCCAATCAAGGTCGCGTCACACCTGTACCGGAACCGACACGGTACATTCTATTTCCGGATCACCATCCCGCGAGAGCTACGGCACTACGTCGGCCTGTGTGAAATTCGCTTGAGTCTAGCAACGGAGGTTCGGGGGGAGGCGATAATTGCCTCCCTACTCTTGATTGCAGACTTGCCGCGTTTGACGGCTGACCTAAACCGAATGTCGAACAGCGAAGAAAGCCTACCGCCGGACTATTTCAAGCTCTGGCGTCTCCAAATAATCGAAAACGGCTCACTCAGAACAAAAATCACAATTCTGAAAGAAGAGTTGGAGGAACAACAGTATCAGATCGCCGGGATGGTTCCTCGCGCTGGTGCCCGCAGTGTTGTAAAGCACGCCTACACAATAGGCCAGCTCAAAGGCAAGACAGAGCTGGAGGAGCACTTGGTGTTCCCTTGGCCGCCAGAACGAACCAGTACCTTTTCTGAGCTGCTGAAAGCTTATATGGGCAACTTTAGCTACCGAGCTAAGGGCGGCAGGAAGAAGCCCCCGGGAGAAAAGACACTGAACGGCTACGAAACCGACATCAAAATCTTCATCACCGTCATGGGCGATGCCCGAATCGGATCAATAGATCGAGATGTTGCCGGTGCGTATTTCAACATTTTGCGGCGGTTACCTGCAAACATGAACCGGGTGGCCAAATATCGCGGAAAGTCGATTCAGGACGTTTTTGCGATGAAGCCACCACCTCAGTCAGAAGTCAACGCCAGCAAAAAAATGGAGCGGATCAGCGGTATGTTCAAGTGGGCGCTTGATGAGAAACGAAAGTGGGGGATTGATGCAAACCCCTTTACCGGCTTTGGTCAATCTGGTGACGCTGATTCCTCGCGTCGTCCGTTTACGCATGAAGAATTCCAGGCCTGCAAGAAGTGCTTATAGAGGCAGTCAGATCCCTGCAGAATGGAAATACCCAGCCAGGCGCAGACAGGCGGGCAGGGCTTGACATAGCACTTTAAAATCGGCATTATCGCTTTAGGAATATATTAAATTAGTGCGTTAGTACTTTAGGATTTAGTCATGTTGACAAAAACTCGTCCGGTCAGCGTCAAGGTTATTGGCGCCAATGGTCAAATTTCACTTGGCAAGCAGTTCGCTGGGCGACAAGTGTTGGTCGAAGAGCAGGAAGCGGGTGTTTGGCTTGTGCGTACCGCCACGGTCGTGCCCGATAACGAACGCTGGCT
>Ga0209638_1002811_pt1 | contig 10565 bp, 7 predicted proteins | sample BarGraNGADG00211_FD_184490 | JGI IMG/M metagenome (GOLD analysis project Ga0209638, IMG submission 184490) | Arctic peat soil microbial communities from Barrow, Alaska - Barrow Graham LP Ref core NGADG0002-211 (SPAdes) (version 2) | ecosystem: Environmental > Terrestrial > Soil > Wetlands > Peat... | reverse complement strand
GCATGAATTTGAATGACGTTTTTTGCCAAATCAACGCCAACTCGTGTAATCTCGCTCATGGGACTTCTCCTTTCAAAGGTTGCAGATTGACTTCAAAACCAATCTTGGCACAAGATGCCGTTACCAGAAAGTGGGAAGTCCCTTCGTATTCCCCAACCCTCTCCCGCCCCGCCGGGCGGGAAAGGGAGCTAACAGCCCTATTTGGCCGCGTCTCAAAACAAAGGAAGTACACGACCCACGGTGCGTTGAGACAGACGAATCAAATTTTTTTCATTTTCAATGTGCCTATCGAACGTGTACTTCTTTTGTTCCAACACGCGGCCAAATGTGGCTGTTGGCTCCTCTTTCTCGCCCGGCGGGGCGAGAGAGAGGCGGGGGTGAGAGAGTGGGGCCAAAATGAAAACGAATACAAACTCTTCAACAACTACAACGCAGTTCGATGCCAGAGCCGATGCCGTACAGGGATGCGGGCACTTGAGGTTTGAACCCGGGCTATTGGGGTCAGAGCCCAAATCGGTGAGGCTTTGTTGGCCAGCTCGAAAGCTCTGCCCCGAATTGGGATCCGACCCCAAAAATCCTTCGGCTTGCTCGAAATTGCGATCTGACCCCAATAACCCTACAGCTCCGGAAAAAGAACGCTGGTATAGCCAAACTTGGTGAAGTCGCGCAAGCGCATCGGGTACAGCTTGCCGATCAGATGGTCGCACTCATGCTGCACCACACGGGCGTGAAAACCTTCCACCGTGCGCTCGAACGGATCGCCATACTGGTCAAAGCCGCTGTAACGCAGGTGCGCGTAACGCGGCACCAGACCGCGCAACCCCGGCACTGAGAGGCAACCCTCCCAGTCTTCAACTTCAACTGGGGTCAAGTCTTGCGTTGATGCAACCAGCGGCATGATGACGGGGTTGATCAACACTGTTTTGGGCACCGGTGGCGCGTCCGGGTAACGCGGATTGCGCGCATTGGTACCAAAAATAACGACTTGCAAATCAACTCCGATTTGTGGTGCCGCCAGCCCGGCACCGTCTGCCGCCAACATGGTGTCAAGCAGGTCCGAGATCAACAGGTGCAACTCGTCCGAATCGAACTTGGTCACCGGCTGTGCCGTGCGCAGCAGGCGCGCATCGCCCATTAACAGGATGTCACGAACGGCCATCAAGTAAATCCTTCAAACAATAAAAACCCTCACCCCACCCCTCTCCCAACGGGCGAGGGAGAAACAACTCAGGAAAAAAGGCGCCGCGCCAGTGCCGAGCCGACCGACAAATCCCGCTGCTCCAGGACGTCGTACAAACTCTCCAGTTCGGTGCCAATCAGGTCCAATGCCGCGGCAACCAGGGGCACGCCCCGGTCGTCTGCCACGACACCGTCCATGCTGTCTGCCAGTGCCTGCGCCGCCTCGCGCAAGCGAATAAAAGGACGCTCGCTGCGCTCAACCTGGGGCACATCCAGCGCCAGCACCAGTTCCCGAACGGCAGACTGCGCCGGGTCGTCGGCCAAAGCCGCCTGGGCGTCAAAATTGAGCGTCAGCAGCGGCGGCAAACCCGCGGCGCTGGCCGGCAACACCATGCGCCCGGCCATGGCAGCCGGCACAAAACCAAGGTGCGCCGCATTTTGCTGCACATAAGCCGGGCTCCAGGCGGCACCGCGCGTATGCACCACCAATCCGAGTTGGGCATCGTGTTCGCTGGCAAATTGATCAAGTTCACGGGCCCGGGCCACCGCTTCGAGCATCTCCGGAATATCGGGCGCGCCGCCGATGGCGTCGCAGAAGGTCTGGGTCTTCATCACAAATTCGGAATACTCAATTTCATTGAGCGCGCCCAAACGGTTGGCAAGTTGCACGCCGCTCTGAAAGGCAACATACAACTCGCCCACCAGCGGCATTTCCCAGGCTTGGCTGACGGCATTGAGGCCTTCAATGGAAAATGGTTTGCTGCCGACCCGGCGCGTGGCTGGTAGCGCCACCAATGCAGCCTCACCCGCTACCGGGGCGTCCAGCGCAATCGGCGCGATGACATCGATCAAGGCATCCATACCGGCTCTTTTTTCCAGCTTGGGCAGGGAGAAATTCGCCCCATTAAAACCGGCTGCATCCGGCCTGGGTTCAATCCGGACAGGCATCTCAGAGCCGTCGCTGCTGGCATCACCGCGTTCATGCGGTGTGGCTTGGCGCGGTTGGTTCTTGCGTGAAATCCAGGCCGCCTGTGCCGCCATGGCGATCAGCACCAAAGCACCGACGATTGCCAAACCAATTTGTAGCGTACTCATAGGATCAAACCTCTTGCGCCAGGGACAGCGCCGTATCCATGTCCACCGCCACGATGCGCGACACGCCCTGCTCCTGCATCGTCACGCCGATCAACTGCTGGGCCATTTCCATGGCAATCTTGTTGTGGCTGATGAACAAAAATTGGGTGTCCGTGCTCATGCTCACCACCAGCTTGGCATAGCGCTCGGTATTGGCATCGTCAAGTGGCGCATCGACCTCATCGAGCAAGCAAAAAGGTGCCGGGTTGAGTTGAAAAATTGCAAATACCAGGGCAATCGCGGTCAGCGCTTTTTCGCCCCCCGAGAGCAGATGAATGGTCTGGTTCTTTTTACCCGGCGGCTGCGCAATCACTTGCACGCCCGAATCAAGAATCTCTTCGCCGGTAATGACAAGTTGGGCATGACCGCCGCCAAACAGTTCAGGAAACATCTTGCCAAAATGCTCATTGACGGTTTTAAATGTGCCCGCCAGCAACTCGCGGGTTTCGCCGTCAATCTTCTTGATGGCATCTTGCAGCGTCGTCATGGCCTGGTTCAAATCGGCCGACTGCGCATCGAGAAAATTCTTGCGCTCAAGCGCCACCTTCAGCTCATCGAGCGCGACCAGGTTGACCGCACCCAAGGCGGAAATCTCGCGGTGCAGGCGATCAATCTCACCTGGCAGAGCAGCCAGACGCACCTTGCCCTGGGCGATGGACTCGGCCAGGGCCGGCAAATCAGCCTGCTCGTCGGCGAGCAATTGCTGGTATTGCTCCAGGCCCAGCCGCGCGGCCTGCTCCTTGAGCTGAAATTCGGTAATGCGTTGACGCAATGGGTCTAGCTCGTGCTCCAACTGTAGGCGGCGCTCGTCGCTGGCGCGCAACTTGCCAGTCAGGTCGTCGTACTGGCTGCGTTTCTCGCCGAGCAAACGCTCGCGCTCAAGCTTGAGCGCCAAGGCGTCCTGCAGGCCACCCTGCGCTGCTGCGTCGTTCAGGCGCACCAATTCGTCCTGCGCTCTTTGCGTTTCAGCTCTGACCGAATCAGCTTGCTGCGCTGCCGTCTCAAGCGCACGCGACAATTCGGCGCGGCGCGCATCGAGACTGCGCATGGCAAAACCTGCTTCTTGCGCCTGGCGCTCCAGGCTGCGTTGCTGCTCTCTGGCAGCCCCCAATTGACGCTCGGCCGCAAGCACCAACTCATCGAGCTCAAGCTGGCGCTCCTGCTTATCGGCCAACTGCATATCAAGCTCTTCAAAGCGGCCCTCGGCCGTGTCACGACGCTGCGCCAGGTCGCCCAGATGGGCTTCGAGTTCAGCCAGGTCAGCGCTAATTTGTGCGCTGCGCTCACGCATCTGCTCGGCCAATTGGGTCAGCCGCAGCGTTTCAACCTGCAATTCATGAAAGCGACTGCTGCTTTGCGTAGCCTCACGGCGCAGTTGAATCAGTCGCTGGGACGCCTCGGCATAAGCCACCTCGGCGCGCACCAGCGCCGAGCGTGTTTCATCACTGATCAAAGCCTGCGCTTTGAGCTCTTTATGCAAATTCTCAATTTCCTGGGCGCGTGCCAGCAAACCGGCCTGCTCCGAGTCGGGCGCATAAAAGTTCACGCTGCACGCTCCAACAGCGTGGCCCGACTTGACAAAAATAAGCTCGCCCGGCTGCAATTCATTGCGCCTGACCAGGGCCTCTTCCAAACTGGTGGCCGTATAACAACCTTGCAACCAGTCAAGCAACACGGCTTGTTGACTCGCATCGTTCAGTCGCAGCAAATCCGACAGACGCGCCAATGACGACGACCTTGAAGGCGCCGCCGCCAACGGCGGGCTGTAAAACGCCAACTTGGCCGGTGGCGCATCACCGGCAAAGGAATGCACCAGCTCCAGGCGCGACACTTCGAGCGCGCCCAGGCGCTCGCGCAATGCGCTTTCAAGGGCATTTTCCCAGCCCGCCTCGATGTGAATGCGGCTCCACAAACCGGCCAAACCGTCAAGCCCGTGTTTGGCCAGCCAGGGGCGCAGCTTGCCGTCGGTTTTAACTTTTTCCTGCAAGGCTTTGAGGGCATCCAGCCGCGCCGATAAATCAGCCTGGCGGGCCGCTTCAGTGTTGACCGCTTGTTGTTGCTGACGCCGACTCTGGTCAAGTTGCGGCACGACGTCCTGCAACGCGTGCAGGTTCGCCTCGGCGGCTTTGGCGCTTGCACTCGCCTGCGCCAGTTGGCTTTGCAACTCGGACAACTGTGCTTCATCGGGAGCCACCAAGGCCTGGTGGTCTGCATTCAAACGTTCGCGTCGGCTGCCGAACTGGCGCGTTTGCTCCTCGATGTTGCGCTGCTGCGCAGCCAGCACTCCAATTTGTTGGCGCACCTGGGCCACACCGGCACGCTGCGCGTTGGCGTTACTCTGCGTCAGCCGCAGCGCTTCTTCGAGTTGAGGCAACTGCTGCGTCTGCTCTTGGACCTGGTTGGCGAGCAGTCGGGATTTTTCGGCGCCCACCAGGGCCAACTCCGTCAGACTTTCGATTTCTGCCCGGGCCGCCTCGCCCTGGCTGACCCATTGATTGATTTGCGCTTTGAGCGTGGCCAGACGCTGCTCAACGCGCTGGCGGCCTTCCACCACAAAGCGGATCTCGGCCTCCAGGCGCCCGACTTCGGCACTGGCCTCATAGAGCAGCCCTTGCGCCTGATTGACCTGATCACCGGCGCCGTAGTGGGCCTGACGCACCGTCTCCAACCCGGCCTCGATGTGGCGCAAATCAGCCAGCCGCCGCTCCAACTCATTGACCGCGCCCTGCGCCTCGGCCATGACACGGGCTTGATCCGCCTCGGACTCGCTGCGCTTCAAAAACCAGAGTTGCTGCTGTTTGAGTTTGACATCCGTAGTCAGGGCGTTGTACTGCTGGGCCACCTCAGCCTGTTTTTCAAGTTTCTCCAGATTGGCATTGAGCTCGCGCAAGATGTCTTCGACCCGGGTCAGGTTTTCACGCGTGTCGCTCAGGCGGTTTTCCGTCTCACGGCGGCGCTCCTTGTATTTGGAAACCCCGGCTGCTTCTTCCAGAAACAAGCGCAACTCTTCCGGTCGCGATTCGATGATGCGGCTGATCGTGCCCTGACCAATGATGGCGTAAGCGCGCGGCCCCAGACCGGTGCCCAAAAAAACGTCCTGCACGTCACGCCGACGCACCGGCTGATTGTTGATGTAGTAGCTGCTGCTGCCATCGCGCGTGAGCACGCGCTTGACGGCAATCTCCTCAAACTGGCTCCACTGGCCACCGGCCCGGTGGTCGGCGTTGTCAAACACCAGCTCGACGCTGGCGCGGCTGGCCGGTTTGCGGCTGATGGTGCCGTTGAAGATAACGTCCTGCATCGACTCGCCGCGCAGCTCTGAGGCTTTGCTCTCGCCCAGCACCCAGCGCACCGCATCCATGATGTTGGATTTGCCGCAGCCATTCGGGCCAACCACCCCGACCAGTTGTCCCGGCAGCATGAATGTGGTCGGTTCGACGAAAGACTTGAAGCCGGATAACTTGATTGAATTAAGGCGCACAGAAATCAGAGATGTTTTAAGCTGCAAATTTAACCGGCCAGGCATTGCGGGGCAGGCCGAGAAACAGAACCTCATGATAACTTCACTCATAAAGCCATTGCTGTGGTACATTGAAGCCATGGAAATGCTGCTAGCCCTACTACTATCGCCCCACGGGCGGAGACGGTAGCGCACGCGCTAAAACCCCATCCCAAGCCCGTATGCCTTTCGCAGCGGGCTTTTTGTTTTTTTGGTCACCTTTTTTGTTTGCCGCTTTTCGTGAATTCAGGAGAAAACAGATGTCTGACAAATTGATAATTTTTGATACCACCTTGCGTGACGGCGAGCAGTCGCCCGGCGCTTCCATGAACAAGGATGAGAAGCTGCGCATTGCGCGCCAGCTGGAGCGCCTGAGGGTCGATGTCATCGAAGCCGGTTTTGCCGCCAGCTCCAACGGTGACTTTGAGGCCGTCCAAGGCGTTGCCAATGCCATCAAGGATGCCACCGTCTGCTCACTCTCGCGCGCCAATGACCGCGACATTTCGCGCGCCGCCGAGGCGCTCAAGGGTGCCGCGCACAGCCGCATTCACACCTTCATTGCAACCTCTGCGCTGCACATGGAGAAAAAACTGCGCATGACTCCCGATCAGGTCTTTGAGCAGGCGCGCCTGGCGGTGCGCTTTGCGCGCAACCTGGTGGCCGATGTGGAGTTCAGCCCCGAGGATGCTTACCGCAGCGAGGTGGACTTTTTGTGCCGTGTCATCGAGGCCGTGATCAAGGACGGCGCCACCACCATCAACGTGCCCGACACGGTGGGCTACGCCATTCCTGAGCTGTTTGGCGATTTCATCAAAACCCTGCGCGAGCGCGTGCCCAATTCGGACCAGGCAATCTGGTCGGTGCATTGCCATAACGATCTGGGCATGGCCGTTGCCAATTCTCTGGCCGGCGTGAAAATTGGCGGCGCCCGTCAGGTCGAATGCACCATCAACGGCTTGGGTGAGCGCGCAGGCAACTGCAGTCTGGAAGAGGTCGTCATGGCGATCAAAACACGCAGTGACTATTTCAAGCTTGATGTGGGGATTGATGCCAAGCATATTCTGGCGGCCAGTCGCATGGTCAGCCAGATCACCGGCTTTGTAGTGCAACCCAACAAGGCGATCGTTGGGGCCAATGCCTTTGCCCACGCCGCCGGCATCCACCAGGACGGCATTTTGAAGGCGCGCGACACTTATGAAATCATGCGCGCTGAAGACGTCGGCTGGAGCGCCAACAAACTGGTGCTGAGCAAACACAGTGGGCGCAACGCTTTCAAGCAGCGCTTGCAGGAATTGGGTGCGCAACTGGAAAGCGAAGCCGACATCAACGCCGCTTTTGCCCGCTTCAAAGAGCTCGCCGATCGCAAAAGCGAAATTTTTGACGAGGACATTCTGGCACTGACGGGCGATGGCAGCATCGCCCGAGAAAATGATCAATACGGCTTTGTTTCGCTCTCTCAACACAGCGAAACCGGCGAGCGGCCGCAGGCCAGTATTGTCTTCACCGTCGCCGGCAAGGAGGTCAAAGGCTCATCCGACGGTGACGGTCCGGTGGACGCTTCGCTCAAAGCCATCGAGTCGCACGTTAAAAGCGGGGCCGAGATGGTGCTCTACTCGGTCAACGCCATCAGCGGTTCGACCGAAAGCCAGGGCGAGGTGACGGTGCGCTTGCAACACGGTGGTCGCGTCGTCAACGGCGTCGGCTCCGATCCCGACATCATCGTGGCCTCGGCCAAAGCCTACCTGAGTGCGCTCAACCGATTGCACAGCAAAGCCGATCGGGTGGCGGCGCAGGGCTAACCAGTTGTCTCTTTCTGGTAGTTGTTTAAGAAAGTAGCGTAACTAATTGATACGGCGCCACTTTTTGTATAAACTCGGCCCATCGAAAAACAATTCAAAACTCTGTTTGCGGTTTTTCCCACTCATTTTGTTTGGAGATACGGTGCGTAGATTGCTTTCTCTCATCGGCCTGGCCGCTTTTCTGGTCGCCGTCTCAACTGTGCAGGCGGATGCGGCTCAGAGCAAACAGGAGCTTGTCAAAACACCCAAGCACCATTCGACTGCCAAACGCAAAGTCTCGAAAACAGTCGTTCTTGCCGCACATAAGTCGGTCACTCATGCCCGTGTTCATGCCCGGATTCAAGCCGTCCCGTCAACGCCCTCCTTTGGCCAGACGGCCGGTTTGCATGGCGCGCATGACACGCTTGCCCTGAAATCAAGCGTTGCACTCGTCATCGACCAGGATACCAATGAAGTTTTATTCAGCAAAAATGATCAGGCGGTTTTGCCGATTGCCTCCCTGACCAAGCTCATGACGGGCTTGGTGCTGAGTGAAGCCCACCTGCCAAACAGCGAATTGATCACCATATCCCAAGCTGATGTGGACACCGAAAAAGGCAGCTCATCGCGCCTCAGGGTGGGGACCGAGCTCAGCCGTGGCGAGCTGATGCACCTGGCTTTGATGTCAAGCGAAAATCGAGCGGCCCACGCCCTGGCCCGCAGTTATCCCGGTGGCTTGCCGGTCTTTGTTGGCCTGATGAATGCCAAGGCCAAGCTCATTGGCATGAAAGATACCAACTATGTCGAGCCGACCGGACTCTCCAGCAAAAATCAATCCAGCGCGCGTGACCTGGCCAAGCTGGTCAATGTTGCCCATGGCGACCCGATCCTGCGTGAATTAACCACCTCGCCCGATTACCAGGTCGCGGTCGGTAAAAGAATGCTTCAGTTCAACAACACCAACCGTTTGGTCAAAAATCCAGCCTGGGATATTGGCCTGCAAAAGACCGGCTACATTTCTGAAGCCGGGCGCTGTCTGGTGATGCAAACCAAAGTGGCGGGTCGCAAACTGATCATGGTGTTTCTTGACTCCGCTGGCAAATTCACTCGCCTTGCCGATGCCGAACGGGTACGGCACTGGGTCGAATCGATTCCCCCCAGGTCAACTGCGGTGCCCATAGCGCATATTCCAACCGCTGAAAATTTACCAGCGCGGGCCCGGATCGAGAGCTAGCGTCCCTGAGTTAAAGCTCGGATGCAGACGCTGGTTTGTAACCCAAAATTGTTGAAATTTCTCGCGTGGCGGTCTGGAGTTTAGGCAACCATTCTTCTTCCAGTCGAAGCGTCGGTGCTGAAATTGACAAGCCTGCGACCAGGATGCCTTGGTCGTCGTAAATGCCAGCTGCCATGCAGCGCACGCCAAGCTCAAGCTCTTCATTGTCACGCGCATTGCCACTCTGGCGCACCTTGACAAGTTCGCGCTCCAGGGCAGGCAATTGGGTCAAGCTGTTTTTGGTGTGACCGGCAAGCCCCGTGCGCGTGGCATAGGCCCGCACCCGCTGCGGGTCTTCCGCGGCGAGGAATAATTTGCCCACCGAGGTCAGGTGCAGCGGAGCCCGCCCACCGATGGCACGCACCACCTGCATGCCTGAGCGCTCGCTGTAAGTACGTTCAATATAAACAATCTCATCGCCTTGGCGCAGGCTTAAATTGACAGGTTGCTGGATCAATTTATGGAGTTCGCGCATCGGTGCCAGAGCTGCGTCGCGAACATTAAGACGATTCTTGACCAGGTTGCCCAACTCCAGCAAGCGCATACCCAAACGATAGCTGCCAGCCTGCGGGCGATCAACAAAACGACCGGTGGCCAGATCGTTCAACAAACGGTGTGTGGTGGAAGGGTGCAGACCCGCTTTTTGGCTGATTTCTTTCAGCGAAATCGCTTCTTCCCGCGACGCCAGAACGTCCATGATGGTAAACATACGCTCAATCACTTGAACGGTTGGGGTGATGGTCACGTTCGAATCTACCTTTCGCATGGATCCTCCTAAACTGCTTGGGCGTTATTTTATCTGGTGAAACGCCAAACGGCATGATGAAGGTTTTGAGCCGGCTTTGAACGCCAGCAGCGTTTGCCAATAACCGGGGTCAAACTGCCAGACTGGATCGGTTTGCGTCAGCCCGAGCGCAACCTGCGCCAAAAACAGTGCTCGGGAAATTTCAGCAGCACCCAAAGAGGCCAGATGAGGCGTATTTTGCTGGCAATCAATCTGAACCACCCCTTGGTGACGACAGAAAGCAACCAGCGCTGCCAGGGCTATTTTTGAAGCCTCGCTAGCGCGGCTGAACATCGATTCACCAAACACTGCTTTGCCCAGGGCCACGCAATACAAGCCACCGACCAGTTGACCATTGACCCAGGTCTCGACACTGTGAGCCAGGCCGGCGCGGTGCAGAGCGTTGTAGGCGGCGAGCATGTCAGGCCCGATCCAGGTGCCCCCCTGCCCGGCACGAGGGCTGACTGAGCAAGCTTCTATGACCTGCGCAAAGTCGCAGTCAATTCGAATTTCGCAACCCGGCGTCTGGCAAAATTTCTGCAAGGTTTTTTTAAACGACGGGTGCGTGCGAAATTTTGAAACGTCGAGCACCATTCTTGGGTCAGGACTCCACCACAGGATCGGCTGGCCCGCGCTGTACCAGGGAAAAATGCCCCGGCTGTAGGCCTGGCGCAAGGAGGCCACATCGAGCGCGCCACCGCCAGCCAACAGCCCCGGTGCGACTGAGCCTTCACCCCAGGCCTGACTGGCAGGGGGAAAGTCCTGGCCTGGTTCTAGCCACAGCAGCGCTGGAGTTTGAGACGACATGGCTTAGAACTTGTCCGTAAATAATAGGGAGTCGCGCAAATGAATTTTCGGGATGGGATGCTAGGCGCAAAATCCAAGGCAAGGCTGTCTGCCTTGCCTGATTTTGCAACA
>Ga0209638_1002810_pt1 | contig 10566 bp, 9 predicted proteins | sample BarGraNGADG00211_FD_184490 | JGI IMG/M metagenome (GOLD analysis project Ga0209638, IMG submission 184490) | Arctic peat soil microbial communities from Barrow, Alaska - Barrow Graham LP Ref core NGADG0002-211 (SPAdes) (version 2) | ecosystem: Environmental > Terrestrial > Soil > Wetlands > Peat... | reverse complement strand
CTAAAACCAAGGAGGCGGCCTGACGGCCGCGTCACTTTGTATCACAAAGCGGACAGATCACGTATTTATAAAAGCGGACAACTTGACTTGTTAACGACAGATCCTTCGCACGCGGCCTTCGCACGCGGCCCGAGCGGGACCTGGACAGGCCGCTGGCATTTTTGCGGTCTCTCAAATTACTCCTCGCTGCCGACCATCCCTATCCTGTCGGAAAGACTGCGGAAAGGCCAGAGCCGCTTTCGCCAGCATCGCAGGACAAATGAAGAACTCAAGGGCATGGTCGATCCACATTCGCCACTTCGATTTCCGCATATGAGGAGCCAGGATGACCACCTATTCTGGGCGTCTTGCTGCCTTTGCTCGGTCCAGCGCTTTTCCATGCCCTTGGCTGGCACTCGCCTTGGGGAACTTTGAATCCCTTCGCCGGCTTTACGCCGGCGGGCTGTTCCTGATGGTGGCTGACCGTTCGGAGCCACGCTGCGCCAGTGGGCCAGTTCCTTATGGCTAGAGCGCTAGCCCGGCGTTGACAAGAAGTTAATGCCCGTCCCTACATAAGTCCCTACATTGCCCTGCAAAACATTCATCTGGTGGGACTTGAGCGGCAACCCTTCGGTTTTCACCGAGAGGAGCTTCCGCTGAGTAAAACGCAACTCGCGTCCTTTCTGGCCGGCGACCTTCGCGTCGAACGTTACCAAGGTCATGGTGCGGCGCTGGCGAACGCGCAGAAGCACGCGTCGGTCCAGAGATTCGGCGAAGTCAACGGCCTTCTGTGAATGCCTGCCACGTTTCTAGCCTGGCAGTTCACTCGGTTCTGCCGCGGAGCCGATTCGGCGGTCCAGTCGCAGGATGCGATATGCTTGCCACGTCGCGTCTGGACTCATGACCTCTTCTTCCATGACGTGCTTGTTCGTAAACAGCCTGCCAAGAGCCCAACCGGGTAGCGCGGCAGAACGCGAGCTCTTCGTCTTGGCGATTGCTGAACCACCGCCGTGCTACGCGATGATGGGTGTGTGGTTCCGCAGCCAGGGCAATCCAGACGGTGCCGTCAGGCGCTATCCATTTGGATGCCATGGGATGTCTTGGGGTCCTGCTAGAAGGCCAAAAGAATCAAATGGATAGATGGGTAGCAGCCAACGGGAATCGAAGGTGTTAAGGGGTGCGAGGAAGCTGATGTAGCACGGTACAATCGAATGGGAAAGGAAAGTCCTTATGGCGAACGTTCGTCGTGATGAAATGCCGTTCTTCGATCCAACTCTTCAAGCGCAGTTCGATCTGGCGCGGTGGTCTGGGTTCCAAGTGCCGAACTCCGCCCAGGTTCAGCGGACAACTCCGCAACAGCAACCTCTTACTTGGGGCGAGATCATCGTTGGGGGTTTGGTGATCGGCGGCCTCGCATACATTGCCTATAAGGCGTTCTCTGATACTCCGGCACACCATTGCTCGGTGTGCAACAGCACGAATCATGATCGCCGAACATGTCCTTACGACGGACCGCGCATCGCGTTCTCCCGCTCGATCCCGCTGAGCGAGATCTGCGAGTGCTGCGGCGAATACCCAGCAGCGCAGCGGCACCACACCAGAGGACGTTCTGACGATTCCGATAAGTTGGATGTCTGCATCGGGTGCCATCTGCATTGCTGTCACAACGGACACTGGCAGAACTTCCCGACAAAGCCCAGAACGTGTATGTTCAGTGGCGAGATGTCGTCGTGGCGTGCGGCCTAGGCTAGGCCTAGGCTTGGTCCCGCCAGGGTTGCGCTTTAGTGGGGAAGCGGGCGAAAACAGATTATGAGAGCTTGGCATAGGACCGAAAGTGCGCGCCCTCGCGTGTTCGTTAGCTCCGTGATCGAGGAGTTCGAAGCATACCGTGAGTCTGCCCGGAAGGCGATCGAAGACGCGGGTGGGGAACCTGTTCTGGTGAATGAGGATTTACCATCTAGTCCCGCTTCGTCACGCAACGCCTGTCTCGATGCGGTCGAGAGCTCGGATGTGTTCGTGCTTCTAATTGGCGCGCGCGGCGGGTGGCGAACGCCTTCTGGCCGCCTCGTCGTCGAAGAAGAGTTCGATCACGCCCGGGGACAGAAGCTCCCGATCCTGGTCTTCCTCGAAGACGTGGAGAGGGACGCGGAAGCGAGGCGTCTCGCCCAGTCCGTCTCGGACTACGTGGACGGCTTCTATCGGATGAAGTTTCGCGGAACGTCGGAACTCAGTCGAGAAATAGTGCGCGCCCTGGGCCCATTGATAGAAAATCAGCGAAGGCCCAAGATGAATCCAGATCGGCTGAACATCTACTTTGAGCGCCCTTACCTGATCGCGGATCAGACGAGTCTCCGTTTCGTACTAGCGCCCGAACGCCAAGAGGAGATCGTTGATCCCGTACGTCTGGTCTCCGAAGAGTTCGCCGAGAGAATCTTCGAAATTGGGCATTCGAAAATGATTAGGATGTTCAGCTACCAGCGCGCGAAGGAGCCACCTTCGGCTCAAGATGACTTTCTGATCATCGAACAAGCGCCTGGCCATGACCGTCGGAACGGGCTCCAAGGTGTGAGGCTCGCGGTCGGCGAGGCCGGCCTGATTGTCGTCGATTCCAATGTTACGGGACGCGTCGAACGGGATACGAGCTACAGGATGGCCGATGTCATGTTGATTACGATCGAGGATGTCGAAGCTGTGCTGAACACCGACTTCCAGTTCGCAAACGCTTTATATCAGGTTCTTGATCCCTACAAGCGGCAGCATCGGTTCTTGTGGAACGCAATGCTCAGCGGCGTAGGATATCGGACCTTCGTGAGGAACCCACAGCAGCAGAGTTCCTACCCGGTGAACACGTCTGGCGGAAACGAGCCAGTCATTGCGTTTCGGGAGCCGCGCCTGATAGATCGCGAAACTCTCGCACAGCCAGTGCGAGAAGTAGAGCGGGCGGTGGTTTCCTGGACTAGAAAGCGAAGCGGGGCAAATTGAGCAAACCGATTCCGAGCCAGTACGAATCGCTGCTAGGCGAAATCAAAGAACGTATCCGTTCGGCTCAGCTGGCGGCCTTGCGACAGGTAAACCGGGAGCTAATTACGTTGGATAGCGACATCGGGCGCCTCATCGTTGCCCGCCAGGAGGGCGACACATGGGGTAAATCCGTGGTCGCGAACCTCGCGCGAGATCTGCAGGCTGAGTTTCCGGGTGCCAGCGGCTTCTCGGCAGCAAACCTCTGGCGAATGAAGCTTTTTTACGAGAGCTATGGCACCGAGGAAAAACTCGCACCGCTGGTGCGAGAAATATCCTGGTCGCACAATGTCGTGATTCTGGAGAAGTGCAAAGACACGGCCGAGCGCGAGTTCTACATCCGATCCGCCCAACGGTTCGGATGGACACGCAATGTGCTCGTACACCAGATCGAAAACCGGACGTACCAAAAGACGCTTTTCAATCAGACCAATTTTGCTGAAGCGCTACCGCCCGAAATCCGCGATCGTGCCCAGGTTGCAGTGAAGGACGAATACACTTTTGGATTCCTGGAACTGGCGGCTGAGCATTCCGAGAGGGAACTGGAACGAGCGCTGACTGCCCGAGTGGAGGATTTTCTACTTGAGATGGGTGGAATGTTCACCTTCGTGGGCAGCCAATACCGGCTCTCAGTTGGCGAGCGGGACTACTTCATTGACCTGTTGCTCTATCACCGGCGCTTGCGAACGCTTGTTGCAATCGATCTGAAGATCGGTGAGTTTCTTCCGGAATACGTCGGGAAGATGCAGTTTTACCTAGCGGCTCTGGATGACAAGGTGAAGTTCCAAGGAGAAGGTCCTTCGATCGGCATCATCCTCTGTAAGTCGAAAGACCGCACTATTGTCGAGTACGCCTTACGTAGGGCATCGAGCCCGATCGGGGTCGCCACGTATGAAATAACAGACAGCCTGCCCGCGGAACTTCGCGGCGAACTCCCCGCTCCAGCTCAGGTAGCAAGGCTCCTGGAAAACATCTCGGAGTGAAGCCCGTACACGCCGGGCAAGCGTATCAAGGGAAGGATCTTTGGTGCAATACAAGCGTCACGAGGTCCGCCCATTCATTGCGGACCCAGTTGCTGCAGCAACATCATCTTTCGAAAACCTGATCCTGGAGTGTTTCCGCAGCCTTTGGGAGGATCTCCAAGCGGGTCCGTCTGTGTTGTCTTCCCCATCTGAAGACTATTCCGATGTCAACGTCACCACTCCGCGCGGGCTCAGGTACGATCTGTCAGCAGCTCACGTTCGCATCTTGATTGTGGGGCCCGGAAGCAATCGTTGGACGGCTGTACGCACGAGCGACGTCTTGCTTATGTTGAGGTGTCGGTCGGGGCGACGTCACGGGTGAGTTCGCCGAGAAGCCATTGGAGTTCTGCACGCGCGCGGCTGATGAGGTGGGTGTAGGATGCGAGCGTGACGTTCGCCGGCATGTTCACGAGCATCCGCGCATCGAACTCCTTCCCCAGGACCATGGCGTCGATGGGCTGCAACCGTGAGATGAGGTCATCGCGGTATTGCTCTGCCTGGCTGACGTCCCGGCGGTCCAAGGTGTGGCTGGGGCGTTTGAACTCCACCAGCTTGTAGCGTTGCCCGAGTTGGGTGAGCAGCAATAGGTCGGGTCGGTGCTGTGCTCGCGGCCCCGCGAATTTCTCGTCCGTGTACTTCTTGAGGGTGTTGGCAAGCGTCGTGTTGGAGACGACGAGGGAGAATTCTGCCCCGAACACCCACAGGTTCGTCGCCAGTGCCGTATGGACTGCTGCTTCTTTCGTGTCCGGGTTGATGATGAGCTTGTCGAGCTCATCAAGGAATCGCAGTCGGTGTTGTGCTTGCTGGGCGATTCGCCCCGTCTCTAAGACTCCGAACTCGGCAAGCGCGACCGCCAGCACAGCAACGTCTTGGTGCTCTGCCGCGTCAATCTGTTCCAGGACAGTGCGGTATCGTAGAGACTACGTCGCGCCTGAAGAACCACCTTCGACCGTTTTTCGGCGGGTTGCGTGCGGCGGATCTCAGCACAACCGATATCAAGCGGTACACACGGAAACGACTTGAGGCAGAAGCGGCCCACGCTACGGTGAATCGGGAACTGGAGATTCTGAAACGGGCCTTCACCCTTGCGGCAAGATGCGATCCACCGAAGGTGGTTCGGGAACTCCACATATCCATGCTGGAAGAGAAGAACGTCAGGACGGGGTTTTTGGACGATGCCGGGTACATGCGCCTGAAACAGGAATTGCCGGAATACGTTCGACCCCTGTTCGTTGTCGGCTACCACGTCGGCAACCGTCTGGGAGAACTCCGCAAGCTCCGATGGAATCAAGTGGACTTCGCTCAAAGCCGAATCACCCTCAATCCAGGGGAGACGAAAAACGGGGAAGGGCGAACGCTACCGATCTATGGCGAGATGAAAGAATGGCTCATGATGCAGCGGGACATCCGGGATGCAAAGTTCCCGGAGTGCGACCGCGTATTCCAGGACGAAGGCAGACCAGCGGGCGATTTCCGTAAAGCGTGGCGTTCGGCTTGCAAGCGGGCCGGGGTTGGAAACCTCCTGTTCCATGATCTACGGCGTTCGGCAGTCAGGAACATGATTCGGGCCGGGATCTCAGAGAAGGTAGCCATGCAGATCTCGGGGCACAAGACGCGCTCAATCTTCGACCGCTACAACATCGTCAATGAGCGCGACATCGTAGAAGCCACAAGCAAGATGGAACAGCGGTTCCAAACCGCGATTAGCACACTTTTAGCACACCAGCAGGAATCTGAAGACGCACCTCCCTCCTCGAATCTTCTTAACTGATTGATTTTATTGAGTGGGTTTGGTTGCGGGGGGAGGATTTGAACCTCCGACCTTTGGGTTATGAGCCCAACGAGCTACCAGACTGCTCCACCCCGCACAACCATTCTATCGCATGCCAACCCTCCGGTCAAATTCTGGTTACATAATTCTCCCGCCCACCCTTAGTACAATGAGGGTGTGCCTCGCCTCGTAGTTCCGGCGGCCCTCGCGCTGGCCGCCGTTTTATCGGCCCAAACTGCGCTCTTTCCCCTCAAAGACCTCAAACCTGGGATGCGCGGCACCGGCCGCACTGTCTTCAACGGGAACAAAATCGAGGACTTCCAGGTCGAAATCCTCGGCGTGCTCGACAATATCGGCCCCAAGGAATCCCTGATACTCGCCCGCCTCTCCGGCGGACCACTGGAACATACCGGCGTCATGCAGGGCATGAGCGGCAGTCCGGTCTACATTGATGGCAAACTCGTGGGAGCGGTCGCCATGGCCTTCCCGTTTGCCAAGGATCCCATCGCCGGCATCCGCCCGATCGAGGCCATGCTGCGCACCTCTTCCGCCGCCACGCCGCCCTCCCCCACGCCCGGGCCCGCCGCGCCCGGCCAGCGCGCCGCCCTGGGGCTCAACGAGCGCGACCTCACCCGCCGGATTCCCCGCCCCGAGCCTGCGCTGGGCGGCGAGGCCCGCATGATCGACATCGCCACGCCTGTCTCCTTCGGCGGATTCAGCCGCGCCACCCTCGACGCCTTCGCGCCGCAACTCCGCGCCCTGGGACTGGAGCCCCGCCAGGGAGTGACCAGCGGCGGCAAAATCGAACCCGGCATGGGCAATCCCGCCGACCTCAAGCCCGGCGCCATGATCAGCGTCCAACTGATGGCCGGCGATCTTTCGGTGGGCGCCGATGGCACCGTCACCCACATCGACGGCAATCGCATCTACGCCTTCGGCCACCGCTTCCTGGATATCGGTTCCACCGCCCTCCCGTTCGCCCGCGCCGAAGTCCTCACGCTGCTCGCCAACACCAACACCTCCTTTAAAATCTCCACCGCCAAGGAATGGATGGGGACCATCTACCAGGACCGCAACACGGCCGTGGCCGGCGAATTGGGCAAGCGTCCGGTCATGGTGCCGGTGTCGGTCAGCCTGTCGCGCGCCGGCAAACCGGTGGAGAGCTACCAACTGCAGATGGTCAACGACACGCTGCTTTCGCCGCTGCTGCTGCAGATGGCGGTGTTCAGCGCCATCGACGCCACCGAGCGTACCGTGGGCGCCGGCAGCATCCGCGTCACCGGCCAGATCGAATTCCAGAACGGGACCGCCCCCCTCCGCATCGATAATATGTACGCCGCCGACAACGGAAGCCCCATGCTGGCCTCTCTCTCCGCCGCCGTCCCCGTCGCCTTCGTCATGCAGGGCGGTTTTGAATCCATCCAACTGAAGAAAGTCTCGCTCAATCTGCAAGCCTTCGACCAGAAGAAGCAGCTCACCATCGACGGCATTGCCACCTCGCGCCACGACGTCCGCGCCGGCGAAAAGGTGCAGCTCATTGTCTCCCTCACCGGCGAGAATGGCGCCGACACCGTCCGCCGCGTGGCATACCAGGTGCCCATCGGCGCGGAACCGGGCATGCTCTACTTCACCGTAGCCGACGCCAACACCGCCAACATTGCCGATTTCCGCCAGGTGCTGACCGCTACCGCGCGCACCCCCGGCCAACTGGTTTCCATTGTCAACAACCTGCACCCGAATACCAAGGCCTACATCCGCGTGTGGCGCGCCGACCCGGCGTTCCAACTGGAGGGCGCCGATCTGCCCGACCCGCCGGCTTCGGTTTCCCTGATCCTGGCCGGCTCGCAATCCAGTTCCGCCGGCATCACCCAGACCCGCAACTCCAAAATCGCCGAAATGGAGATCGACATCGGCGACATGGCGGTGACCGGCTCCAAAACCGTCCAGGTGGAAGTAAAGGAATGACTCTCTCCATGCGCCACTTCGCATGTGCCGCCGCTCTGTGCGCGGCGCTCGCTCCCACCGCCTTCCCCAGCGGCACCGCCACTTGGGAGCTGAACTCGTATGCGGATTTCATCCGTGGACGCTTCAACGGCCTTTCGCTGAGCCGCGAAGGCCGGCTCTCCCTCTCCCCCAAGGTCGAGACCCTGTTCACCAGCGATCAGCCCGTCATCTGGGCCTTGGCCCAAGCCCCCGATGGCGCGATCTACGCCGCTACCGGACATCGCGGCCGCCTGTACAAGATCGAAGGTCCCGCCAAGAGCACGCTGCTGTGGACCGCGGCCGAGCCCGAGATTTTCGCCCTCGCCGTGGATCGCTCCGGTGCGCTTTACGCCGGCACCTCGCCCGATGGCAAGGTCTACCGCATCGAGAATGGCAAGGTCACCGAATACTTCGCGCCCAAGGCACGCTACATCTGGTCGCTGGCCGTGGGCCCCGATGGCGCCCTCTACGTGGGCACCGGCGAGCAGGGCAAGGTCTTCCGTGTGGATAGCGCAGGGCACGGCGAGGTCTGGTATGAGACCGGACAATCGCACATTACCGGACTCGCCGTGGATACGCAGAACCGCGTGCTCGCCGGCACCGAGCCCAACGGCATCCTCTACCGCATCACCGCCAAGGACAAGGCATTCGTGCTTTACGACGCCAGCCTGCCGGAGATCCGGGCTATCGTCCCGATGCCCGATGGCACGGTGTACGCCGCGGCCCTGGGCGGGTCCACCACCAAGCGCGCGCAGGCAGCCAATCAGGCGGCCCAAGGCAACTCCGGCAGCGGCGCCGCGGTCACGTCGTCGGTCACCACCATCACCGTCGAAGCCCAGGCAGCCGAAATCAAACCACCCGACCCGACCAAGCCAACGCAAACTCCACCCGGCGCCGCGGCCACCTCCACCCCGCAGGTCAGCACGCAATTCACTCCCGTGGTGGATTCGAGCGGCGTCGAAAAGAGCGCCGTCTACCGCATCAACCCGGATAACACCGTCGAAACCCTGTGGAGTTCCAAGGAAGAAAACGTCTACGACCTCTTGGCGCTGGAGAAGCAAATTCTCTTCTCCACAGACCAGGACGGGAGGATCTACGGCCTCGCGCCCGATCGCCGCGTGACCCTCGTCACCCAGACCAATGAAGGCGAGACCACGCGCCTCCTCCCGGGCGATCACTCCGTGCTTGCGGCCACCGGAAATATGGGCCGCATCTACCGCCTCGGCGAAGTCCCCGGCCCCTCCGGTTCCTACGAAGCCCCCGTGCACGATTCCAGCACCGCCTCGCGCTGGGGCAGCCTCAGTTGGCGCGCCGATATGCCCGCCTCCAGCACCATCCAATTCCGCACGCGCTCCGGCAACTCCGCCAAGCCGGACCGCACCTGGAGCGATTGGAGCGAGCCCGTGACCAGCGCCGCCGGCAGCCGCATCGCCAGCCCCAACGCGCGCTACATCCAATGGAAAGTCGAGATGGCCGGCGCCGGCGGCGTCACACCCACCCTCAATAGCGTGACTCTGGCGTATCTGCCGCAGAATTCGCCGCCCGTGCTGAAGAGCATCAGCGTCGTCACCCAAGCCGCCGCCATCACGCAAGCCGCCGTCAAGAGCGGCGGCAGCACCTCCGCCTACAGCGTGACCGTCTCCGATGGCGACACTCCGGCCACCTCCGCCGGCACTCCCACCCAGACGCTGCCCCGTGCCGCGGCGCAACAGATCACCCTCACCTGGGTCGCCGAAGACCCCGACGGCGACCGCCTGGTCTACAACGTCTACTTCCGCGGGGAAGACGAAACCCAGTGGAAGCTGCTCCGCTCCAACACCCACGACAACTCCATGACCTTCGATGCCGATGTCCTGGCCGACGGCAAATACTTCTTCCGCGTCATCGCCAGCGACCGCGAGGCCAATCCGCCGGCCTCGGCGCGCGAAACCACGCTGGTCAGCGCACCCGTGATGATCGACAACACGCCGCCCGTGGTGACCCTCGGCGCAGTGCGGCGCACGGGCGCTACCGCCCACGTCGAGTGGGAGGCCAGCGACCGCGCCAGCGCCCTGCGCCGCTGCGAATACTCGCTCGACGCCAACAGTTGGGTGCCGATGGAATCGGTCGACGGCGTGATCGATTCCCAAAGCGAGAAGTTTGCCCTCGATCTCAACGGTCTCTCCCCCGGAGAGCACCTCCTGGTAATTCGCGCCGCCGATAGCGCCAACAATACCGGCGTCGCCAAAGTGATCCTCAAATGACCGCCACGATCTCCCATTTCGAAGAGCTGTTGAAGACCGTGCCGCGGCGCTTGGCCGATATCGCGGACGCCGCCGCCGCGCACAAACCCGGGCCGAATCGCTGGTCGAAGAAAGAGATTCTGGGCCACCTGATCGATTCCGCCGCCAACAACCACCAGCGCTTCGTGCGCGCGCAAGGCGTACCGCTCCTGGAATTCCCGGAGTACGCACAGGAGTTCTGGGTGGCCACCCAGGCTTACGCCACCGAACCCTGGCCCGATCTGGTCAACCTCTGGCTGCTGCTCAATCGCCACCTGCTGCACGTGGTGAAGGCGATGCCGGCCGAGGTGTTGTCGCACGAGTGCGTGATCGGCGGACGTCCCGCGGTGACGCTCGAAGCGCTGGTCGTGGACTATCTCCGGCACTTGGACCAGCATCTGGCGCAGTTGCTGGGGTAGCGGGCTCCTTCAGAGCCGGACAACCCTGTTGTTGTTGCTTGCCTGGGCGATCATGCCGGTGTACCGTAAGAGTTGTGAGCCCTCTCGAAAACATCGTCGAGGACCTGAGGTCG
>Ga0209638_1002809_pt1 | contig 10576 bp, 14 predicted proteins | sample BarGraNGADG00211_FD_184490 | JGI IMG/M metagenome (GOLD analysis project Ga0209638, IMG submission 184490) | Arctic peat soil microbial communities from Barrow, Alaska - Barrow Graham LP Ref core NGADG0002-211 (SPAdes) (version 2) | ecosystem: Environmental > Terrestrial > Soil > Wetlands > Peat... | reverse complement strand
AAGCCACGAAGCCCGCAGCGGCGCCCAGGATCGGCGGGTACGCGCGCATCCGCGAGATGGTTTGCATGGCGCTGACCCCGCTCTTTCCGGAATGCCACCCAACGAGGGCGGCCTCGTTGATCCGTTCTTGTTCTACGCCGAGCGCCGTGGCCCGCGCAATACACGCAAAAGCCCGTACCGCTGGCGGTACGGGCTTCGATGCGTTACTGGTCTCGGCTTACGCCGGTGCGATGTTCTCGTTATCCGAGGTGCCGTGCGTCGTCCGGAGTTCCGTCTTCAGGATCTTGCCCAGGTGGTTCCGGGGAAGCTCGTTGAGGATTGCGTAATACTGCGGCGCCTTGAACGACGAGAGCCGCGACTTGCAGTAGTCCGTCAGTTCCTTGTAGGTAACGGTCTCGCCCGGCTTGAGCACAAGTATCGCCTTCACGACCTCGCCCCAATCCGGATCGGCAACGCCGATGACGGCCGATTCCGCGACCTTCGGATAGTTCTCGAGGCAGTTCTCGATCTCGCCCGCGGAGATGTTCTCGCCGCCGCGGATGACCAGGTCCTTCTTCCGTCCCGTGATGAAGAGGTACCCGTCGTCGTCGATCTTCCCGAGGTCCCCGGTGTGCAACCAGCCGTCCATGATGGCGGTGCTGGTCGCTTCTTCTTGCTTGTAGTAGCCCTTCATGACACGCGCCGAGCGGACGCAGATCTCGCCCTCGGCGTTCTTTCCCAGCGGGCGATTGCGATCGTCCATGATCGCCAGTTCAACGTCCGGCATCGTCTTCCCGACCGACCGCAGGCGCATTTCCTTGAGTTCCTTGTCCGTGCTCAGATCGTGATCCTCGGGCCCGAGGAACGTCAGGATGGCCGTCGATTCCGTCTGGCCGTAGCCGTTGATCAGGCCGATGCCCTTCGGCGGGAAGATGTCACACGCCTTGCGGACGACCTCGTACGGCATCGGTGCGGCGCCGTAAGTGATGCTCTGCATGCTCGAGATGTCGTACTTGTCGAAGTTCGGCACCTCCATGATCCGCTTCAGCATCGTCGGCACCACGAACGCGTGGGTGACTTTCTCCTTGTCGACCGCTTCGAGCCAGAGCTCGGGCGTGAACGCCGGCAGGATGACGAGCGTTCGCCCGCTCCAGATCGCCAGCATCATGGTCGTCGCCCCGGCGACGTGGAAGAACGGCGCCGACACCAGGATCTTCTCGTGCAGGTCCGGGTCCGCCGGGTTCTGGTTCGTGACGTAGGCCGTCATGTCCAGGTACGTCAGCTGCACGCCCTTGGGGAGCGCCGTCGTACCGCTGGTGAAGATCAGGATGGTCGCATCGTGATCGTCGACCTCTGTCCAGATCTCCTCGTCTCCGGCATGCTCGAGCAGCTGGTTGTAGTCGAGATACGACGACTGGCCGCCGTCGTAGGCGATGAAGTGCTGCGCATGGGTCAACGTCGGGCGAATCCGGTCCACGAGTTCGATGTACCGCTCGGACACGAAGACCGCTGTGCACTGCGCCACATTGATCATGTGTGTCAGCTCTTCGTCCTTCGCCCGGAAGTTCAGCGGGACGAAGGTGACGCCGAGCATCGCGCAGGCGTAGTAGGTGATGACGTAGTCGGCGCTGTTGACCGACATCGCGGCGACCTTCTGGCCGCGCTCCAGTCCAAGGCCCTGGAGGGCGTTGGCAAGCTTCACGACGATGGGATACATCCCTTCGTACGTGATCCGCTTGTCGCTGCCGCCAACCTCGACCAGTGCCTCACGGGCAGGGACGACCGCGGACGAGATCTGTAGGAACTCGATAGTGTTCATGAAGTCTCCGATGGGGAACCGGTCGCCGGTTCACGGTATGCGGGCTGGATTCTACCGGACACCTTCGCGTTGGGCGAACCGGGCCTTCCCCGCACCTGCATGGGCGCCTTTCAGCCCGCCATCATCCTCAGCCGAGGCGAACTGATCGACTCTCCGCCGGGAGCGAGCGCCCGTTCTACCTCAGCCGCAATCGCCGTGTCGAGCCGGTCTCCGGGCACGACCGCCTTCACCATGCCCCAGCGCAGAGCCGCCGCCGCATCGATGGGCTCCCCGGTGATGACCATGTCCGCTGCCACCCCGGGCGGAATCCTCCGCGGCAGGGTTTGCGTGCCGCCAGCGCTGGGGATGTAGCCCAGCGACACCTCCGGCACCGCAAACGTGGTGCCCTCGGCGGCGACCCGGACGTCGCAGCAGAGCGGCAGCTCCAGTCCCGCGCCGAAGCAGAACCCGTGCATGCGGGCGATGGTGACGCACGGGAGCGAGAGCAGCAGGCTCCAGACATCGCGCTCATGGCGCGCCCGCCGGGCCTCCATGATGGATGGCGCCGTGCCGAACTCGGAGATGTCGGCACCCGCACTGAAGGCGCGCCCTTCGCCCCGGAAGACGACGACCTTCACATCCGGCATGTCGCGGCAGGCTTCGAGATATCCCCAGAGAAGGTCACGCATCGCCATGTTGATCGCGTTCAGGCGATCGGGGCGATTCAAAGAAATGGTCGCGACCCCGCGGCTATCCAGGTCGAACAGGACTGGCTCAGGCAACGCCGTACCTGGCGCGTACTTCTGTCAGTGTCAAGAATTCGCCTCGCTCGATGGCCGCCTCAGCCTCAACGACCTTCGCCAACTCGCTTTCGGTCAGTACGTCGGGATCGGCAAGCAAGTTGAGATAGGCGAGGAGCTCTTGCGCTTCCTCGTCTGACATCTCATCGATGAGCTGGCGTAGCGACTCCTTCGCGGTCACGAACGCGATTATATCGCGACCTGTGACCCTGCTCAGCCGGAGGGCTCGCTCAGTCGTTCCAGTCGTGCTTCTGGATCGGGCTCCGCTGACGCATGGCTATCCCCCGCGCCAGGTCCTCGTTCGCCTTGCGGACAAACTCCGTCATATCGTCGCTGCCGAGCTTCATAGCGGAAGACCGCCAGCGCTTGATCATGGCCCGGTCGCGGTCGGAGAAAGGAATCTCGTCGACCATCTGGGTGACGATCGTGAGGAGCGCTTCGTTGATCTCTTCTTCGGAAAGTCGCAGTTCCATTATTTCTTCACCGTGTCGGCACGCCCGCCGGCCATCTTCACGCGCCGCATGAAGCTCGCCTCAATATGACGGTTGAGCGAGGTGTTCACCGCGTCGGTCAGCTTCTTGATTTCCGCGCTCGTTTCCGACCGCTCGGACCTCCACTTGCGGATGGCCTCTTTGCCCTCGGTGGAAATATCGGCGTTGTCTACCGCTAAGGCGCTCACGAGCATCATGAGCGACCACGCTTCGGGTTCTTCCAAAAGGACAATCATCAGTCATTCACCTTCAAACGTCGGGGGTCGCTTTTCAAGAAACGCGCGTACCCCTTCCGCGCGATCTTTCGTCGTCTGGAGGAGCAGCGTCAAATCAGTCTCGAAACGCAGCGCCTGCTCCATCGGCATCGCGAGCCCGCGCCATAGGGCCTCCTTGGCCAGGCGAGTCGCGAGCGGGCCCCGGCCAGCGATGACCGAGGCTACTTTTCGTGCCAGTTCGAACGCCGTTTCGCCCCTCGGAGCGACTCGCGAAACGAGCCCCCGGGCAAGCGCCTCCTCGGCATTGACCTCCGCCTCGGGCCTCACGCCGTCCTTGCCCGGGAAGAGCAGCCTCAGGCGCTCGCTCGAGGTGGGCAGGGTCAGCCGCAGCGACTCGTCACCCACCCGGATGTCGCACGCCAGGGCAAATTCGGCCGTGCCGTCGCGTACTGCGCCCGCGAGAGCAGCGATCACCGGCAGCTCGAATCGCGCCACCCGGGCATCGCTCCCCCCTTCGAAGCCTGCGATTTCTGTCCCGCCGTTGACAGCCACGACGACGACATCCGCCCCAGCCTCCAGCCGAAGGCGCTCCAGTTCGGCGGCAACGAAGGCCCACTCAACCGCTCGATCACGGAGGTCGAGGACAGCGACTCGGTCGTCCCCTTCAGCTTCCACCTGCGCAGGGTATCACCCGGGCTCGTGGCTTCTCACTCCCGGGGCTTGCCGCCAACCGGGTCGAACCCGATGATTCCTCTCGTCATGCCGAACTTTGCAGCCCGTATCCCTATCGAAGACGAGAAGAGCGGCGCTTTCCTGCACGATCGCACTCGCCTGCCCGCCAGCCCCGTCAAGTCCGCCACGGACTGGGCGAAGTCCAACCAGGGTTCGATCCTTGGGGTCGTCTTCGCGCTGGGCTTCTCCGCCCTCGCCTTCCAGACCCGTTCCAGCTGGCACACGCATCGCGACTGGGTGATCCCCGTCACGACGCCGTTCCTGGCCATCGGTGGCGTCTGCCTTGGTCACCTGGTCGGCCGCCGCGAGATCAAGGCCCTCATCCCCGGGCTGGCGGCAATCGGTGTCGCACTCGTCCTGACTGTGCTCAACATCGTGCGCAGTCTCTCGACAAGTGGCCAGGATAACCTGCGCGATATCCTCAGCATCCTCACAACCATCGCCATCATTGTCGCGATCGCGGCATTGACCTTCGCGACGGTCCAGGTGGAGTTGAAGCGACCTACGAAGGCACCCAAGCCGGAGATGTGACGCGCGGGCCGTTCGCCGTGTGGAGGTTTCATGCGAAGCCTCACAATCACGGCAACCATGGCTGACCGCCGCCCTAATCTCGCGTCCGGGCCCCCTGAAGGTCCTCGTCCTGGTCGCGGAGCGCTGGAATGGTTCGGTGATTCCGAGCCGCGCCCGCGGAAGGCTCATTGCCCGGATTCTAGTCCCACGATCAGGTCGAGGAGGCCATCAGCCTCCCACGCGCGGTTCCGACCCGACCGGGTCATCGGGAGCAGGACTCCGCATGATTCCAGCTGCTCAATGGCATTCGCCACAGCCGGACGGGTTCGTCCCGTTGCCGTCGCCGCTACGCTCGTCGTGATGATTGGGTGTGCGGGCAGCGCGTCGATGATGGGCCAGGCTGCTGCATCGCTGCGAGGGTTGACCTGCTGCGCCAGCCGTTCTCGCCAGCTCCGCTGCAACTCGATCACCCTCCCCATATAGTGACTTGCGAGTTGCGCAGCTGCAGCCGCGGCCTCGGCAAAGACGCGTACCCAATCGCTGACGCGTTCCCTGCGGAAGAGGGTCAATCCTTCGATGTAGCGTTCCTTGTGACGCGCCAGCATGACACTGATCGGGGGGACATACGCTGGGGCCAGGCCCCGGCGTCGTAGGATCACCTGTACCAGGGCTCGACTAGTACGCCCATTGCCATCCTCGAAGGGATGAACGGTCTCGAACTGAGCGTGGGCTATGGCCGCCTGGACGAGCGGCGAGAGCGTGTCGTCGTTGCAGAAGTCGCAAAGATCGGCCAAGAGCGCTGGCAATTCGCCAGGCGGGGGCGGAACAAAGTCAGCTCCGCACGGGTTGTAGTCATTCCCGCCGATCCAGTTCTGGACGTTGCGGAGATGTCCCGCCGTCGCCACATGGACGTCGCGAGCCATGAGCGACCGGTGGATCGCCTCGATGTTCGAAACCTCGATGACCCGCTCGTTGGCAGTTCGCTCGATGGCGAGCTCCATCGCATCGATATTGGCCAGGATTTCGAGCGCTTCCGGCCCGACACGGCGTCCGATATCGAGGTTTGCCTCCGCGCGAGCGAGACTTCGAGCGTCCACCTGCATCCCTTCGACTTTAGAAGAGGCGATGGACTCGGTCCGAAGGAGAAGTCGAGCGAGGGGGCCGAGGGGCACGCCTGCTCCCTGGTTGAGGACGAATATCGCTCGCTCGGCCTCCGAGATGATGCCGGCGACTTCTCCTGAAAGGCTCACCTCGAGTGCAGCGAGGGGGTCCGGCAGAAATGTTTCGTACGAACAGGCGCGCCGGTATCTCGCCGGCGCGTAGAGCGTCGGGTCGTACTCCCAAATCTTCCGAACCAGCTGACCACCCAAGTTGGCTATCCTTTCTGTCCCGGGACCACGCTTATCGAAAGGATGGCAGATTATCCTTTCGATAAGCGTGGCCTTATTCAAGGTTGCACAGGCACCAGGGTGAACTGAACGCTGGAACAATGACGCCGAAGGAGAAAGTTTCGGGCATAGCACAGTGAACCGGTCGGACTCGTGCTGGACGCGGCGGAGATCGACCTTTCGCCTCTTCCGCGCGCTAACACATCAGCATGCGAGTTTCCGGGAACGGCTGGAAAGTTGGGACACCATTGGGGGCAAAATGGACTGGTAGGCCACTCGTTCATCTTTTCGAACACCTTTTCGGGGTTCGATTCAAACTTGAGGGCCGACTTGAGGTGTGATACCAGCCAGGTCGTCGCCTCTGTCGTCGTTGGCCCGTGTAAACTAGCCAACATGCAAGCCACGCCCGACCGCGTTCTCGAGGAGATGACCCGCCGGATTGTCGACGGGTTTCAGCCCGAGAAGGTCGTGCTCTTTGGCTCGCGCGCTCGCGGCGATTCCCGGCCGGACAGTGACTATGACCTCCTTGTCGTCCTCAAGACTTGCCCGAGCCGGCGACGCATGGCAGTGGACCTCCGGAGCGAACTCGCGGACGTGCTGGCTGGCAAAGACATTCTCGTAGCCGATTCTGCAGAGGTTGAAGCCGATTCGTCGCACTGCCCGATCATCGTTCGATCGGCTTTGAGAGAAGGCCAAATCCTCTATGAGCGGCGATGAGGACATCGGGGACCGATCCGGCGAGGCATCACGCTGGTTTCGTTTCGCCGAAGAGGACCTGAGGACGGCGGTCATATGCCTCCTTGACGACGATGTGCCGCCCCGCCAGCCTTGTTACTTCGCTCAGCAGGCAGCTGAGAAGGCGCTCAAAGGCTGCCTGATCGCCTGCGGAACAGACTATCCGCGCAGTCACGACCTCGACTATCTTCGCAACCTGTTGCCCCCGAACTGGCGCATTCACGCGACTCACCCGGTCCTAGCCGAACTCACCGAGTGGCTAGTGGAGGCCCGATATCCGGGCGATTGGCCTGATGCAACTGAAGCAGAGGCTCGCTCGGCCATCGAGATGGCAACCGCGGTGATGGCCGTGCTTCGCACCGACCTGGACGAACTCATCTGAGCCCGATATGGCGACGTCGCCGCTGCATGCTATGACAAACGATAATTCTTGGTAGTGCATAGGGGATTCGAACCCCTGATCCCGCCTTGGCCGATCGGCCTGGAAGACTTCTGGTTAGTGCTGTGGGCTCCGGCGGAAGACGAAGAGACCGTGTCCCTGCTCGCCGACCTCATACGCCCGCACCATCGAAGCGAGCATGTCGAGCTGGTCGATGTAGCCGCGTTTGCCGTAGCGGGCTTCGAAGTGGGGTCGCCGCCGAACCATTTCGCCTTCGGCCATCCGCCAGGTCTGGGTCGCGTCGCTGCTCAGCTGGCGATGCGCACTCATCTCCCAGCCAAACTCGCCCCATTCTTCGATGAACGATTCGACCCCGCCGCGACTGTCCTCGGGAACCTCGCAACAGAGGCAGAGCGTGGCCGCGGCGGCTGTCACCCGGCTCAGCTCCCGCGGGGCGATATAACTGTCGAGACACCAGGCACTGGTGAACGAGCCATCCGCGAACGGCAGCTTGTGGGTCGAACCCGCCACCCACTTCACAAGTTCGCCGCCGGACATCTTGCTGCCCGTGACGAGGAAGTCCGCGTTGACGTCGGTCGCAACAACGGTCGCTTCGGTTCGCTTTGCGATCATCCGGGCCGCACCACCGACAAACGCACCCGCATCCAGGACCCGGTCCTCAGCGGTGATATGGGCGCGGTCCAACAACCACTTGGTCGCTTCGACACCGCCGATGTGGTTGTGCTCCCCAAGGAGATCGATCCACCACGCCGCATACTCGTCGGAGAGAGCTTCGAGGGGAGAACTCACCTGGGTCATCCGGGCGAGCGTAGCGCGAGCGCAGGATAGCGGCCATAGCCGTTCGACCCCGCCAGACCGTCCATCAGGTCCGCATTATCGCTGAACAGCCGAAAACCGCCTCGAACTGCCGCACGAATGCTGCCCCTGCCTCCGGCACGCTGATGTTCCGGCCCGTTTCGCGAAGGACGCTGGTCATCTCAACGCCGGCCAGCCCGCACGGGTTGATCAGCGCGAAGTGCTCCAGGTTTGGCGCCAGGTTGATGGCAATCCCGTGCATGGCGACGTGACGCCGGACATTCACCCCGACTGAGGCGATCTTCCGCTCCCCGACCCACGCGCCCCGCGCCTGCGCCCTCCGCCGGGCGGTGATTCCCCACTCACCGAGGAGACGGATGGCTGCCTCTTCGAGCCCGCTCACGTAGTCGACCGCCCCAATCCCCCAGTCTTTGATGTCGATGATGCCGTAAACGACCAGCTGCCCGGGCCCGTGGTATGTGATGTCGCCGCCCCGCTCGGTCTGGACGATCGAGATGCCTGCCGCCTCGACCGCCGCCATCGGTTGCCGAAGGTCCGGTTCGGGGTGAGTCCTTCCGAGCGTGAGCACCGGCTCATGTTCGGTGAGGAAAAGGGTGTCGGGTGCTTCGCCATCCGCCCTGGCCGCCTGGCAGGCTCGCTGCAACGCGAGCGCCTCAAGGTAGTCTGTCCGCCCGAGGTCACGCACCGTGATGACGTGATCGCCGCTCACGCTCAGCGGTGCGCGAGGCAACGTTCGATCTGCTCGATGTGCTCCCGTCGATGCTTCGACCGCGTCAGCCGATACTCTTCGTTGCGGGAAACAATCTCCGCCGCGACGCGATCCCCCAGGCCCGCAATCGTCGCGTCGATCGCCGTCGCCGCTTCCATCGCGAGACGCGCTGCCTCGTGCGGCGGAATCGCCCGCCATTCGTCGATCAGGGAATCGTTCAGCGTGTCCGAATACCACTCGGGCATATCCGCGGGGGGCGGATCGCCAGCACTCCAGCGATCAAGGAGCAGCTTCCCGCGTCGATCCCAGAACGCCAGGTGCGCGAGGGCGGTCGCGACCGTCCATCCGTCACCCAGGTCCCGTGCGAAATCACGATCCGCGAGCGTTCGGATGAGGGCCTGCAGGCTCGCTCGGGTCGCATCATTCTGGGCCATAACTTCCTGTTTCATGTGAACAGTGTAGCTATCGGCTTCAAGTCCCTAGTACGGCTCGGCCGACTCGGCGCTTTCCCGCTCCTCGATGGTGTCCCAGTCCTGGTCCCGGAGCGACGCCAATTCGCCCTTGCGATACGAGTCGTAGAGCTTGAAGAGCGCGTCCTTGTGCGGCCTCACCCGCCCGATCGGACAGGCCTGCCAGTCGCCTTCCGACTCGTCGCAATAGCCCATCCGCAGCTCGCCGCATTTGGGCTGCAGATAACGCCCCAGCTCGGGAACGGACTTCAGCACCTCGGCACGCATCAGAGCCGCGACCTTCCGGAACTCCCACTGCGCCCGCGTGCACAGGCGAAGGTCGCAGATATGCAGCAGGCTCTGGAAGTTCACCGTGATCTTGAAGTTCGTGTTCGTCGCATTGGGGAGCAGGAACCGCGCATCCTCCGCGGGAACGCCGGCAGCCACCATCTCCTCGTACAGCTCACTCACCTGGCCGAAGAGCGTCGCCATCTTGTCACTCAGGCCCGCCTTCTCGACAGTGACCGGCACGGTGTACGGAAACTCGCCTTCCTTGTAGGTCACGTAGCGCTGGCTCTGCTGCTCGAACGAGATGCCAACACGATGCCGAACGAACTGGTGGCTGAACGCCCGCGAAACACCGGAGATGCCGAATTCGAAGGCAACCTGCTCGAGCGGACTCGAGTGGCCGGTCTTCAGCCTGGCTTCGATGAACTCGCGCATCTGGTCCTGGGTGATTCGCTCGTCGGTCACGCGCTTCAAGACCTGCTGCGGCGTCAGTTCGCTATAGCAGGTCCGGTATGCCATGTAGAGCGACCGGATCGGGTCCGGGGTGTGCGAAATGAGAGTGACCTGGATCGCCATAGCCAGTTCCTCGCCGCCTTCTTCAGAGGCGGCGTTCCTCCATTGTGCCACGAAGAATTGCGATGGAGGGGTCGTTACGAGGGCCGCCCGGCCGCCCGGCATCCAATTGACGGCTGGAGTACCCTCGTGGGCGTGCCAGACTCCCCACCGGCCCGGGTCATCGTTGCTGAGGCCCCCGACGCCGTAACAGCCGCCATCTGGGTGGACGCGCTCCGCGACGCAGGCATCAATGCCGCCACGTTCAGCCGGGGACACGGTGCCGCTTTTGGCGGCGCCGACGCCTTCGCAACCCACGTGGTGCTCGTCGATGGTGATCAGTTTGCAGCCGCCCGCACGGTCATCGCCGAACTTGACGGCGCCTCGAAGCTCGCCCCTCTCCCGAACCCCGAAGCAGAAACGCGCCGCCAGCGCGGCGCGTTGATCGCAGTGGGCAGTATCGTGGCTGCGATCATCGTGGCGGCGTTCCTGGGCCGACTCCTGGGCTAATCGCTCAGGCGACCTCTGCCGGGGGCGGCTCGTCGGCCGCAAGCATCCCGGGGAATGTATACCATCGCGGAGCTTGGGCTGTGACATGGCGAAGGAAAGCCTGGCTCTTCTCTTCCAGCGTATGCATCCCGCCGTGGACCCGCCCCAGAGCGACTTCCACCTGCGGTGACAGCGGCTCGGACGGTCGCCGGCACTCATCCCCGA
>Ga0209638_1002808_pt1 | contig 10578 bp, 7 predicted proteins | sample BarGraNGADG00211_FD_184490 | JGI IMG/M metagenome (GOLD analysis project Ga0209638, IMG submission 184490) | Arctic peat soil microbial communities from Barrow, Alaska - Barrow Graham LP Ref core NGADG0002-211 (SPAdes) (version 2) | ecosystem: Environmental > Terrestrial > Soil > Wetlands > Peat... | reverse complement strand
AACCGGAGAAACTCTGATTCAGCAGACATACAGGCGGTTCAAAAAAAGCTGCCCGGCGAAAAATATTTTTGTAGTTACAAATTCCGAACATAAAGAAATTGTGATTGAACAACTGGGGATTGATCCATCGCGTGTACTTGCAGAGCCTTTTCGCCGAAACACTGCTCCATGTCTTGCCTATGGTACATTCAGGATCTTAAAGGAAAATCCCGAAGCTGTGATTGCAGTTACTCCTGCAGATCATCTGATAGTTAAAGAAGAAGAATTTTGTAATGTAATACAAAGCTGCTTTGACTTTGCCAAAGGGAATGATGCGCTAATTACACTCGGAATAAAACCCGACAGGCCCGAAACAGGATATGGGTACATACAGGCCGATCAGAAGAAATCAGTTAAAGGATATGAGAAACTGGTAAAGGTTAAGACATTTACTGAAAAACCGGATATTGACCTTGCAAAAGTTTTTCTTGAAAGTGGTGATTTTTACTGGAATTCGGGAATTTTCATCTGGAATATAAAGTCAATCCTATCGGCATTTGAGAAGTATATGCCTGATATGTACACAGTATTCGATGAAGGCAGGGATCTCTTTGGCACAAAACAGGAAAAAAGCTTTATTGGAAAGACTTATGCTGAATGCAGGAGCATATCAATTGATTATGGTATTATGGAAAAGGCAGATAATGTATATGTTATGTGTACTGATATAGGATGGTCCGATCTTGGTACCTGGAGTTCACTTTACGAGCATTCGTCTATTGATAAAAAAGGAAACTCAATAATCAGGGGAGATATATTTTCTTATGAAAATGAAAGGAACATTTTTAATATTTCTCCGGGTAAGATAGCTGTTATACAGGGGCTCAAAGACTATATTGTTGTGGATTCGGAGAATGTCCTTCTTATTGTTAAAAAGGAAGAAGAACAGAATATCAAACAATATCTTGAGGATGTAAAGAACTCGACAAAAGAAAAGTTCTTATAAGTTACATTGTACTCACCCCCTTTCCTTCGCTTCGCTCAGGATTTCCCCCTCTTAAATCAGATAAGCGCAAAAAAAGGCTGCCCTTTTGAGACAGCCTTTTCTTTTAGTCAATTTCTTAATATTCCCAAAGATCGTGTTCAAAGTTGAACAGTTCTGTTTTTATACGTTCAGCTTCAAAAAGTGAAGCTTTTCCAATCTCGTACTGGTTGATTCTCCTGTCGTCGTAAACATTTGATTCTCCTGCAATTACACCCCCAAATCTTCTTTGCATAAACAGATCATCAAATGAAATTCTCTGGGCATCATTATTATTCATGAATACTTCCTGTTTTGCAAGAGCATCTCTTACTTCATCGTATTTAATCCAGAACAATGGTTTTTTCATTATTCTTCCCAACTGTTCATCGAAGGCCATGTAATATGGTTCGATTCCAATTATTCGAACATCAAGTTTGGAAAGCTTTTTGTCAAAATACCATTCTTCGTAAATCAGCAGCTGTTTTACTTCCTCAGGTTTGGCATCCTGCTTGATAACTGTATCCCTTGTAGCTCCCGCGGCATTGATGGTTATTGATTCGGTTTTGGTTGTGCCTCCCATTTTAATCTCAATATCATTATATGTTGTACTCACGTTCGTGTTCAGAGGATCATAAGCTGTAAGCCTGCCGGCTTTGATCTCATCCAGTAAGATATGGATAAAACTTTTTCTTCCATCGAGAGTCGTCTCTATAGGATAGTACAAAGGTTGATTGATCTTTTCGCGCAGATCTATCATGCGGTAAACTCGTTTTGACCAAACAACATCCGCCTCACGAAGATACGGGAATTCTATTTTTTTAGCATCCACAATCGATTTGGTGTAAATATCCCCGAAACTCTGGGCTTTTACAATACCTGAAAGTGAAAGCGCTATAATTCCAAAAAGAATTTTTTTATTCATGATGGTTATTTTTTTGATATCAATCGATCTTTAAAATTACAGGCTGAAGTTCTTTTGTCCTGCCATCGGGTCCAAGCGCTTTAATATCTTTTATAATTAAATTCTTACCTCTGGTTAGCCTGCCTATCAGGTCCTTTTGTTTAGCTGTAAGATTGCTGTTTGAGCTTGATTCTTCAAAATCGGAACCTTTGTCAGAATAAAGTACTGTAAATCCGGTAACTGTATATTGAAGGTCAAAGTCAAAATCGGGTAATATTGCAAAGACACCCTGTTGGGCGGCGGCAGTAGCCCTTGGAACCGTTCCGGTACTTTTATTTGCGAATATTGCAACAGGCACGGGGATTGATTTTACCCTGAAATCGTAAGGCGCATACTGCACCGGTTTGCCATTTATATCGGCGGTAACAATAACCTGAACATTCTGTCCTACTGCATTGGGTTTAACGGCCCAGGCACCCTTGAAATACTCACCTCCGGACTTTTTAACTTTTTCTGTTGAGAATGATCCGTTAACAACTTTTATCTTTAATTTATCGGGGCCGATACCAGGAACAGAAACATCAATAGGATTATTGATTCCATAATACATGACGTTCATTGCTGTAGGAGAGACAATAACATTTGGCTCACCGACAACATAAGAAGATTCGAAAGGGTAGTTTTTTATTGAACCGTCAGGCGCTTTCAGAGCAATTATCCCACCCCATTTCTTAGGGCCTGTGGATGAAGCGTGAACTTTGTAGATCCCTTTTCCGGTTTCATCAAGAGGAAGCTTGGAATCGCCTACGGTAATTACCGGGAACTGAGTTGAATCTGTGGCAGAAATGAATACCCGTGCTTCGTAATCGCTTCCCATGGTAACGTAATTTGAAGTAGTAGGGATAACAATTGCATCGAGTTTAGTGAACTTAAATGATGAGGCATCAATCTGGGAATATAGGTAGTTAAGAACTTCAGTCTCCCCGTTTCTCACGCCAATCTGATATTCTGAAAGGATACAGATAACTGCAACCATAGGTAACGTCTGGAAGTTAAGATTTTCCCACCGTTCCATTACACCATCTCTGTTTAGCCCGTCATCGGTGTTAAGACTTTTTTTCAAAGCCTCTTCTGCTGTTGGATTTTTTCCATCAAGAGTAGCGATAAGAAACTGCCGGTATTCTGCAAGAAGAGCTTTAAGGTCGTTTGCTTTTCCGTTTTCGTTAGCTCCTATAAGAATTTCAGATGGTACGTTTGTATCATCAATATGTCTTTCAACTTTATCAATAATAACTTCATTTCCTTTAACAGCAGGAGTTTCAGGATCTTTTTCAGTTTTTTTGATTATTTCAATCTTAAGACCCTGTATAAAATTGTATGCTTCGTCAGCCCTCTCTTTAACCTGGTATGCAAGTGTTTTGTATTTGCCAGCTTTTGTAGGGTTTTCAGCAGCAGCTCTGTCGAAATCGCGATATATTACATCATTTTTAATAGAATAGTTTTTAATTGTCTGGGTGAGACCGTTATCAACTTTTCTGAATGCTTCAACAGCCTCCTTTGAAACGTTAAGAGCAAGCATGGCGGTAAGCACCAGGTACATCATACCGATCATCTTTTGCCGAGGAGATAGCTTTTCGTGAGCCATTTTGTAGGTAGTTTAGTTAGATAAAAAAGCCACGTTATTTAACATTCATTGCAGCAAGCATATTTCCATAGACATTATTCAATGCCGAAAGGTTATCGTTGAGCTTAGTTATCTGTTCGCGGTATTTTTTAGTATCCCCGGCCGATTCTGAAAGATCTTTCATTATGCCCTGAATTCCTTTGTAGAGCGAATCGGATTCTTTTATGTGTTCGTCTGCCCCCTTACGCTGCAGTTCATAAACTGAATTAAGAGCAGAAAGGTTTTTGTTAAGAGTTTCCAATTGTTGCTGATATGATTTTCCACCTACTTCAATAACTGATAATGAATCAGCCATGTTACGATATGTAGAACCTGTTTCATTTATTAACTTCGTTGTTGACTGGTATGAGTCTGAAAGTTTTCCAAGTGAATCGTTAGCAGAGTTAATGGTATTCATATACTTTGAAGAAGCTGCCGTAACATCCCCCATTACATTCATGTTTGCAGTTGTTTCGCTAAGTTTTTTCATCCCTACACCAAGTTTCTGGAATAAATCAGGCGAGATCTCAGCTTTCTCAAGCATCTCATCGAATTTTGCAAGAGCAACTGCTCCGGAACCTCCACCATAACCACCACCACCTCCACCAGAAATACCACCTTGGTACTTTCCTCCTTGTGATGCAAGCTCAGGGGTTTCATCTTCCGGAATTCCGGCAAGTTCAGGATATACCAGCGACCAGTCAACCTCTTCATGCAATGGTTCAAATGCTGAAAAGAAGAAGATCACTGCTTCTGTAAGAAGACCAATAGTAAGCATGGTACCTGCCAGTGGCCAGTGTTGTATTTTAAAAAGTGCACCAATAATAACAACGGACGCACCTAAACCATATAGTTTAGCGATGAAATTTTTCCACCCGCTGCTCTGTACTAATTCTGCTAGGCTCATTTTACCTGATTATTTTAAGGTTATTGCTAATTATTTAATTTACGCCAATATAAGATCTTACGTTACGGAATCCGACATATGATTTTGTAGAATCCTGATATTCATAATCTCTTGCACTGGTTTGAAGAAAATATGCTATGTCTTTCCACGATCCGCCACGGATCACTTTCCTTTTCATTATAGGTGGATCTTGAGGTGTGGCATTATATTCAAAGTTTGGCTGAAGATCGTGCTGGAAGATGTAAGCTGAAGGGGAGTATGCACAGCATGTCCATTCAGCAACGTTTCCTGACATATCATACAATCCATATTCATTTGGTTCATATGATCCTACTTTTCCTGTATATACATTTCCATCGTCAATGTAATTACCGCGTAATGGTTTGAAGTTGGCGAGGAAGCAACCTTTGTAGTTACGGGTATATGGTCCGCCCCAGGGATACATTGAAAGGTCAAGACCCCCTCGTGCTGCATATTCCCATTCTGTTTCGAGTGGCAGCCTGTATTCATGAACATCAGCTACTCCGTTTTTCCTGAGAGCAGTGTTCATGAAGTTTGTCCTCCAGATACTGAATGCCGTAGCTTGTACCCAGGATACTCCTACAACAGGATAATCATCAAATGACGGATGCCAGAAATAAAGTGAGGCCTGTGGATCGTTAAACGAATAGGTAAAATCACGAATCCAGCACAGAGTATCGGGATAAACGTTAATGATATTATGTTTGATAAAGGAGGAGCGATCTTTTACGTCAGTACGTGTACCATCTAAATTTGTAACCTTGCCTTCATATTTACCTGCATTATTTGCATAATCATATTTGTAAGATGATTTAGCAGCTGATTGATAGTCAACCCAGAAATAGGAATAGTTCAGCTTCCTGACATCAATCTGTTTTTTCCCGTTGAATCTTTCTTCAGGGGGATAATACATTTCTTCAATTGTAGCTTTTGTGGTTTCTTCTCTTGGATCTATCTTTTCATCCCAGTTAATTACATTTGGTTCAATGACATTTCCATCTTTATCAGCCATAAAATACTGTCTGTCAGGAACACTGGCATTTCCAAGTTTTGTCCTCAGAATAGAATCACGAACGTAATATACAAACTGGCGATATTTATTATTTGTCACTTCGGTCTGGTCCATCCAGAATGCGTCAACAGTGACAGACTTTGAGATGCTGTTCATTGCAAATACTGCGTCCTGATCACTTGGTCCCATCATAAAATTCCCGGCAGGAATGAATGCCATTTCAAATGGTTCCGGTTCAAAGAATTTTTTCCGCCCCTGAACGCCGGTTAACTCTCCATTATTGGAAGAGCCACAACCACTTAACAGTATAATCAAAATCAGAGCAGATAGGGCTACCTTTTTCATAATACTTTAGAGTTTTATATTGCAAGTAAGTTATTTTTTTTTAATAATCATAAAAATCTGATACTTTTATATTTCATCGGGCTTTTGCCCAGGCTCAGGTCGAAGCAATAATTGATCATGAATTCGTGCGAGCCTCCGCTGGCCTTTCCTATGTCAGAAATTGTGAAATCATAAGAATATCCAAGCCTGATTCCATTAAAAAGTTCCAATCCTATAATTCCGATCAGGGCATCTCCGGCTCTGTATGAAACGCCACCCCATACTTTTTTATTGTATCTGACCAATGAAGTTACAGTAAACTGAACTACCTTCCCATCGCTGTATGCAAAGAGAGAGGGTAACAATTCAAGCGATGGATTTGGCAATTGAAATGTGTAACTGCCTGTCATATAATATTGTCTGGGAATATATGGCGTACCTTTACTGTACTTGATCTGGGGTTGATTTATATGAGTGGCTGAAAGTGCAGCGTAATATTTATCGGCTTTATAGTAGAGCCCTAAACCTGCATCAAAAGCCACATAGCTCTGTTTGTTTTCGGGAATCAACGGATCACCAGATGCCGGCGTAAAGGCATCACCTGAAGGTATTACCCAGGTCGGATCGAGTGTAGTATTAAGCATCCCCAGACTTAACCCGATGCCGAGTTTACCCATTCCAAGATCCATAAGATAGGAGTAAGATGCCGAAAGATTTATGTCTTTATCAAAACCGATATTATCACTCTCAACCAGCAATCCTACACCGCTTTTGATACCGAAAAACGAAAGAGGGGCACTGATGTTAAAAAGTGTTGTTGCGGGAGCACCTTTGAATCCGACCCATTGCTGGCGATTCAGCACAGTTGCACAGATCATTCCCGAAGTACCTGCCACACCCGGATTAAAAGTCAGAGTATTGAACATATATTGACTCGACAGAGGATCTTGTTGCGATAAAACCGGCTGTAGTACCAGGACTAAAAAAAGAAATGCAATATTTAGCTTTTTCATCTCTTTATTTGCAGGTGCGATGCACATTTATTGAACAAGTAAAATAAATAAAAATCTAAGTCGAATACAAATTTCCTGGTATTTATTTAAAATTTCCAAATACCTGTTTAACGAGAAAAATATGATTTTGTTTTACTTTAGCCTTTCCACTGCCTGAACCCATCTGTCAGGAACCTCATTGCGGTTAGCCTTAAGATAATCTTCATGTGAGCAGGCAACATAAATGTTCTGATCTTTTTCAGTCTGAAGTTCAATCCACCATCTGTCAGTCAGATTACTTTTAACAAAAATGAGATCATCATCCAGATCCGTTACCCTGACATGATATTTAATGAATCTCCCTGAATTGCTGATATTCAGAACAGGGGTTTCATATTGCTTTTGCGAAAAGCCTTCAAGGAAAAACCAGAGTATCTGTGCAGCCAAACCGGTAGTCTGGTTACGGATATCAAATTCAGGATTGACATCAAACAAACCATATACTCTCAGTTTATCTGATATTCCGGCATATCTTGAAAGCAGACAGATCTCTTCTCCATAGAATCCATTCGGGGATGGACTGATTGTCCCAGGTGCGTCCGATTGTCTTACGGAAGAGATATCAAATATTGCTACATCAGAATCCCTGAACAGAGGTTCTGTAAGGTAGATTGCCTGTCTTACATCGCCTATCCTGATAAGTTCCGATCTTCGCTTCAGAAATCTGTTTATTATCTGTTGATCATTGAGATATGTCTGGTAGCCTATATTAATATAATGGGAAAAAGTACTTTTGTGATTATTGATTATTGCATTTAAATAATTAAAAGAATCGGGCTCTTTCCGTTCATTACTGAAATCGATCCGCGAATCGACAGCAGTAAATGTATACTTGTTTAAAAACTGTGAAAGAGCCTTGTCAACAGCCGGGATAAGAGCGCTGCTGCCTCCTATTATTACCGGGAAGAGGTTTTCACTTATTAATAATGATAAAATGTCCGTAAGTCCGGCAATAGTGTCGTTGAATGTAACACCCTGCTTCATATTGCCAAGATCAATTATTTTGGATCTTCCAGGGATTTTTGCAAGTTTGTATAATTGCTCTCTGATCATGTCGGGTCCCTTCATTGAACCCGTATTTGGTGAGTTTCTGGCATCAGGTACTCCAAACAATGCAATTTTGTACTTACCGATGTCTTTAACAGGGGTATTATCAGTATGAATGGTGATATTGTGGGGGAAGCCGGCTTGTGCTGTCAGATGCTCAAAATCAGGGCCCTCGATGCTTACAGGATTAAAATAATCATTCAGGTCTACCATGGCAAATTTTAAGAACTCTTTTTCGTTTTATCACTGTTTTCGATAATTTTACTGCAATCTTCTTTTGAAAGTTTTTCTGCATTTGTGCCTTTTGGAAGTCTGTAGTTTTGTTTATCCTTAACAAGGTAAGGTCCATACCGGCCATTCAGCAGCATAATATCCCCAAAGTCTTTCAGTACCTTCTTTTTATCGTTCTCATTCTTTTCCAGGATTATCTCAACTGCTCTTTCAAAAGTCACAATATAGGGGTCATCCACTCCCTTTTTCAAAGAAAAGAATTTGCTTTTAAATCTTATATACGGACCGAATTTGCCAATGCCTACTACCATCTCTCCGCCATCATATTCACCTAATGAGCGTGGAAGGCGGAAAAGGTTCAGTGCTTCATCGAGAGTTATTGTTTCAAGCAACTGGTTTTTCGAAAGACTCGCATATCTTGGTTTTTCTTCGTTTCCTGAATCACCTATCTGGGCAACAGGACCAAACCGTCCCATCCTGACTGTGACTGGTTCCCCAGTTTCAGGATGATTTCCCAATACTTTTACCCCGGTTTTTCTTTCCTTCTTCTCAAGGGTACTTGTAATCGTCTTATGAAATGGTGAATAGAATTTTTCAATCATTCCGGTCCATTTAAGTTTACCGAGAGCTATCTCGTCGAATTGTTCCTCGACTTCGGCAGTGAAATTATAATCAACGATTTCAGAAAAGTTTTCAATAAGAAAATCGTTTACAATCATTCCGATATCCTGTGGAAAGAGTTTTGATTTTTCTTTTCCAGTCACCTCTGTTTTGGTTGAATTTGCAAATTTACCATCCTGAAGAGTAACGATTTTTATTTGCCGTTTTTCTCCCGGTCTGTCTTCACGCGAAACATAACCACGATTCTGAATTGTTGATATTGTCGGAGCGTACGTCGATGGCCGGCCAATACCTAATTCCTCAAGCTTTTTCACGAGACTCGCTTCGGTATATCGTGATGGAGGTAACGTATATTTTTGAGTTGCAGTTATGTTGTTATAGGCGAGAGGCATCCCTTTTGTCACAGGAGGGATCACATATCTGTCTTCATCGGTGTTTTCCTGATCGGATGATTCTGTATAGACCCTGAGGAATCCATCAAATTTAATAACTTCCCCGTTAGCCTGGAATGTGACCGGAGAGTTATTCATATCGATTGATATGGTTGTCTTTTCAATGATGGCGTCGGCCATCTGAGAGGCTAATGTTCGCTTCCAGATCAATTCGTATAATTTTTTTTCATTCTGACTGCCCGCAGTGGCTGGATTGTCGAGATAAGCCGGACGAATAGCCTCATGCGCCTCCTGGGCACCCTTCGATTTTGTTTTAAACTGCCGGGTTTTTGAATATTTTTCACCAAACTCGGAAGTGATCATCTCACGCGATTTGACCAGCGCGAGGTTGGAAAGATTTGTTGAATCGGTTCTCATATATGTAATCTTTCCAGCTTCATAGAGTTTCTGTGCTACAGCCATTGTTTGAGCAACAGAAAATCCGAGTTTCCTGTAAGCCTCCTGTTGAAGAGTCGAAGTGGTAAACGGAGGAGCTGGTGAACGGGTTCCCGGTTTAATGGTGATACTGGCAATGGAATATTTAGAGTTTTTGCATAGCTCAAGGAATTTAAGAGCTTCTTTTTCATCAGGGAATCGTCTGGATGCTTCTGCTCTGAGAGTTGCATTCTCCCCATTAACCGAATCGATTGTAAAAATTGCCGTTATCCTGAATGCGGGTTCTGACTTAAAAGAAATAATCTCCCTTTCCCTTTCGACTATGAGGCGTACAGCTACCGACTGAACTCTGCCTGCAGAGAGTGATGGTTGTACCTTTTTCCAGAGCACCGGAGATATTTCAAATCCCACAAGCCTGTCGAGAATACGTCGCGCCTGCTGTGAATTGACTAAATTCATATCAACTTTTCTGGGGTTCTCAATGGCATTTGAGATGGCCTCACTTGTTATTTCATGAAATACAATTCTCTTCGTCGTCAGCAGATCGAGTTTCAACACACTGGCAAGATGCCATGCAATGGCCTCTCCTTCACGGTCCTCGTCAGAGGCGATCCAGATATTCTTCGAATCTGCTGCAGCTTTCCGCAGCTCGCTGACAACTTTTGCCTTCTCCTTCGGGATCTCATAATCGGGTTCGAAGTTATTTTTAATGTCTATACCAAGGTTCTTTTTAGCCAGGTCCCTGATATGTCCGAAACTCGACACAACACGGAAATCTTTTCCCAGGAACTTTTCTATAGTTTTCGCTTTAGCAGGCGACTCAACAATTACAAGATTTTCGATCATTACAGCAGATATTTATTCTTTTTATCAGACGACAAAGTAAATCAATTAGGTACCAAACTTCAAAATAAACCGTTAAGATTCTTTATTATTTACTATTTTTGGACCAAACTTCTTAAGTAAATG
>Ga0209638_1002805_pt1 | contig 10588 bp, 9 predicted proteins | sample BarGraNGADG00211_FD_184490 | JGI IMG/M metagenome (GOLD analysis project Ga0209638, IMG submission 184490) | Arctic peat soil microbial communities from Barrow, Alaska - Barrow Graham LP Ref core NGADG0002-211 (SPAdes) (version 2) | ecosystem: Environmental > Terrestrial > Soil > Wetlands > Peat... | reverse complement strand
CGCGAGCCGCACTCCCGATGGTTGCGCCGACCACCAGGCCGATCGAGCCGAGCGGCTCCTTGCCCTGGTTCAGCGCGGCGGCCGCCGCCGCGATCCGGGCCGCCACGGCGCGACCGTCACTCCCGCGGGCATGCTGCACCTCGGCGCCCTCCGGGTTCGAGGTGAGCGCGAGAACGAACAGCCCACGACCGCTGTCGAGGGCGGCATCCAGCAAGGGCTGCAGCGATCCGAAGCCGAGGAAGGGTGAGACCGTCAGGGCGTCGACCGCCAGCGGTGCGCCGTCCCGCAGGTACGCGTCCGCGTATCCGACCATCGTCGAGCCGATGTCGCCGCGCTTGGCGTCAAGAATCACCAGGGTTCCGGCGGCCCGGGCGGTCGCGATGACCTCCTCGAGCACGGCGATCCCGGCTGATCCGTGCCGCTCGAAGAAGGCCGACTGCGGCTTGACCGCGGCGACCGCACCGCTGACTGCCTCCAGCACGGTCAGGGCGAAGGTTCGCAGGCCGCGGACGTCGTCGGCCAGGCCCCAGCCCGCGAGCAGGGCCGGGTGCGGGTCGATCCCGACACACAGCGGACCTGAGGCGTCCATCGCGGCGGCGAGGCGCGCTCCGAACGGCACCGTCATGCCGCTCCCCCGTCAGCAGACGCTTGACCGCGCACCAGCCCGGAGCGCGCCATGTGCTCTTGCAGGCTGGTGACCCGGAACGGCCCACGGAGCACCGCCTCGATGCCCTGGACCGCGGCCGCGAGCTGTTGGACCGTGGTGACGATCGCCTTGTCCGCGGCGGTGGTCGCAGCCCGGATCTGGTAGCCGTCGGCCCGGGCGCCCTGACCGGACGGGGTGTTGATGACCATGTCCACCCGACCCTCGGTGATGAGGTCGACGATCGTCGGCTCACCGTGCGGGCCGCGCCCTTCCGACTGCTTGCGGACCCGCGTCGTCGCGATCCCGTTGCGTTTGAGCACGCTGGCCGTCCCGCCGGTGGCGAGGATCTCGAAGCCGAGGTCGACGAGTCGTTTGACCGGAAAGACGATCTGCCGCTTGTCCCGGTCGGCCACCGAGATGAAGACCGTGCCCGACGTCGGCAGACCGCCGAATGCCGCGGCCTGCGACTTCGCGAAGGCGGTCGGGAAGTCCACGTCGATACCCATCACCTCGCCGGTCGAGCGCATCTCCGGGCCGAGGACGGTGTCCACCACGGTCCCCTCCGGGGAGCGGAACCGCTGGAACGGCAGCACCGCTTCCTTCACCGCGATCGGCGCGTCCAGGCCGAGCGCTCCCCCGTCGCCGGTGGTCGGCAGGACGTTGGCGCGCCGCAGGTCCGCGATCGTGTGACCGGTCATCACCAGCGCCGCCGCCTTGGCGAGCGCGACGCCGGTGGCCTTGGACACGAACGGGACCGTGCGCGACGCGCGAGGGTTCGCCTCGAGCACGTAGAGGACGTCGGAGACCAGGGCGTACTGGATGTTGATCAGCCCGCGCACGCCGACGCCGCGTGCGATCGCCTCGGTCGAGTGCCGGATCCGCTTCAGCTCCGCGCGCGAGATGGTCACCGGCGGCAGAACGCACGCGGAGTCTCCCGAGTGGATCCCGGCTTCCTCGATGTGCTCCATGACACCGCCGATGTACAGGTCGGTACCGTCGTACAGCGCATCGACGTCGATCTCGATCGCGTCGTCCAGGAACCGGTCGATGAGCAACGGCGCGCTGCTGCTGAGCGCCGCCGCCGTCTCGCTGGAGCCCAGCAGCGCGCGGGACACGTACTCGCTCAGCTGGGTGCGGTTGTAGACGATCTCCATCCCGCGCCCACCGAGGACGTACGAGGGGCGCACCAGGACCGGGTAGCCGATACCGTCGGCCACCCGCTGCGCCTCCGCGAGCGTCGTCGCGGTGCCGAAGGCCGGTGCGGGCAGGCCTGCCGCGCCGAGCACGCGGCCGAACGCTCCTCGGTCCTCGGCGGCGTCGATCGCGGCCGGCTGCGTCCCGAGGATGGGCAGCCCGGCATCGGCGAGGCGTTGCGCGAGACCCAGCGGCGTCTGTCCGCCGAGCTGGACGATGAGGCCTTCGACCGGTCCGACCGCGAGCTCCGCGTGGTACACCTCGAGCACGTCCTCGAAGGTGAGCGGCTCGAAGTACAGCCGGTCGGAGGTGTCGTAGTCGGTGGACACGGTCTCCGGGTTGCAGTTCACCATGATCGTCTCGAACTCGTCGCGGAGCGCGAGAGCCGCGTGCACGCACGAGTAGTCGAACTCGATCCCCTGGCCGATCCGGTTCGGTCCTGAGCCGAGGATGATCACCGCCGGCCTGGACCGGGGCTCGACCTCGGTCTCGTCGTCGTAGGTCGAGTAGTGGTAGGGCGTGCGTGCCTCGAACTCGGCCGCGCAGGTGTCGACCGTCTTGAAGACCGGGCGGATGCCGAACGAGTGCCGCAGCGCCCGGGTCTCGTCCTCGTCGCTGCCGCGGAGCTGGGCGATCTGGCCGTCGGAGAAGCCGTGCTGCTTCGCATGGCGCAACAGCTCACGGTCGAGCTGGTCCACCGTCCGGAGGCTCTCGGCCACCTCGTTGATCAGAGCCACCTGGTCGAGGAACCACGGGTCGATCCCGGTCGCCGCGTACACCTCGTCGACGCTGCAGCCAGGTGAGCCGACGGCCCGCAGGACCTGCTGGACCTCTATCAGCCGGCGCTCGGTGGGACGCCCGATCGAGCCGAGCAGGGTAGCCAGGCGGTCGCCGCTCGGCGCTTCGCCGTCCCAGTGGAACAGGGAGCCCTTCTTGTCGATCGAGCGCATCGCCTTCTGCAGGGCCTCGGTGAAGTTCCGTCCCAGGGCCATCGCCTCGCCGACCGACTTCATCGTCGTCGTCAGCGTCGTGTCGGCCGCGGGGAACTTCTCGAACGCGAACCTCGGTACCTTCACCACGACGTAGTCGAGGGTGGGCTCGAACGACGCCGGCGTGGAGCCCGTGATGTCGTTCGGGATCTCGTCGAGGGTGTAGCCGATGGCGAGCCGCGCCGCGATCTTGGCGATCGGGAAGCCGGTGGCCTTGGAGGCAAGGGCCGACGAGCGCGAGACCCGAGGGTTCATCTCGATGACGACGATGCGGCCCGTGTCCGGGTGCACCCCGAACTGGATGTTGCAGCCGCCGGTGTCGACCCCGACCTCGCGGATCACGGCGATCCCGATGTCGCGCAGCCGCTGGTACTCCCGGTCGGTCAGGGTGAGCGCGGGTGCCACCGTCACGGAGTCCCCGGTGTGCACCCCGACCGGGTCCACGTTCTCGATCGAGCAGACGACGACGACGTTGTCCGCCTTGTCGCGCATCAGCTCGAGCTCGAACTCCTTCCAACCGAGGATCGACTCCTCAAGGAGAACCTCGGTGGTCGGCGAGTAGTGCAGCCCCGCGCCGGCGATCCGACGCAGGTCGGTCTCGTCGTACGCGATGCCGCTACCGAGGCCGCCCATCGTGAAGGAAGGGCGGACGACGACCGGGTAGCTGAGCTCGGCCGCGGCCGCCAGGCACTCGTCCATCGAGTGCGCGATCAGGCTGCGCGCCACCTCGGCGCCGCACCGCTCGACGACTCCCTTGAACTCCTGCCGGTCCTCCCCCGCCGTGATCGCCGCGATGTTCGCGCCGATCAGCTCGACGCCGTACTTCTCGAGCACGCCGGCCTCGTGCAGGGCGACCGCGGCGTTGAGCGCCGTCTGGCCACCCAGGGTCGGCAGCAGCGCGTCCGGGCGCTCCTTGGCGATGATCGACTCGATCACCTCGGTCGTGATCGGCTCGACGTAGGTCGCGTCCGCGAACTCGGGGTCCGTCATGATCGTCGCGGGGTTCGAGTTCACCAGGATGACCCGCAGGCCCTCGGCCTTGAGCACCCGGCACGCCTGGGTGCCCGAGTAGTCGAACTCACAGGCCTGGCCGATCACGATCGGGCCGGATCCGATCACCAGGATCGAGTGCAGGTCGGCGCGGCGCGGCATCAGGACTCTCCTCCCGCGCGCATGACCGGAGCATCGAGCATCAGGTCCAGGAAGCGGTCGAAGAGGTACGCGGCGTCGTGCGGCCCGGCGGCAGCCTCGGGGTGGTACTGCACCGAGAACGCCGGCAGGTCGAGGCACGTCAGGCCTTCGACGACGTCGTCGTTCAGGCAGATGTGCGAGACCACGACCCGGCCGTACCGGCCGTCGTCGTGGGGCGCGACGCTCTCTCCGGTCAACGGGGCGTCGACCGCGAACCCGTGGTTGTGCGCGGTCACCTCGACCTTGCCGGTGGTGCGGTCCATCACGGGCTGGTTGATGCCGCGGTGCCCGTAGACGAGCTTGTAGGTGCCGAAGCCTAGGGCGCGGCCAAGGATCTGGTGGCCGTAGCAGATCCCGAAGAACGGGATCCGACGGTCCAGCACCTCGCGCAGGAGTGCCACCTCGTGCGTCGCCGCGCCCGGGTCGCCCGGTCCGTTGGAGAAGAACACCCCATCGGCGGCTATGGCTAGCACGTCCTGGATGGTCGACGAGGCAGGCAGGACGTGCACCCGGACACCCCGCTCGGCCAGCCGGTGGGGTGTCATCGACTTGATGCCCAGGTCGATCGCGGCGACCGTTGCGCGGTGCACCCCGATCGGCTCGATCACATATGCCACCGCCGTCGAGACCTCCGCGGCCAGAGCCGCGCCCACCATCATCGGCGCGGCCAGGACATCGGCCCGCAGCGCGTCCACGGTCAGCTCGACACCGTCGGGGCCCGTGAGCGCGTCACCCGAGAAGATGCCGGCTCGCATCACTCCGCGGTCCCGCAGGTGCCGGGTGAGGGCTCGCGTGTCGATCCCCGAGATGCCGACGATCTGCTGCGACCTCAGCTCTTCTTCGAGCGACCGCCTGGAGCGCCAGCTGGACGGCCGGCGTGCCGGGTCACGCACCACGTAGCCGGCCACCCAGATCCGGCCCGACTCCGGGTCCTCGTCGTTCATGCCCGTGTTCCCGATGTGCGGCGCGGTCATGACGACGATCTGGCGGTGGTAGGACGGATCGGTCAGCGTCTCCTGGTAGCCGGTCATGCCGGTGTTGAAGACGATCTCACCGACCGTCCGGCCGCTCGCGCCGTACGGTCGGCCGACGAAGGACCGGCCGTCCTCGAGGACGAGGACCGCCCGGTCCGAACCGGCCTGGGACTGCTGACTCACTCGTGATGTCCTTCCGTCGATCCTCGGCCGGCGAGGAGGCTCCGCACCGCATCCACCAGGATCTCGCCGTCGGCGCGGTACCGCGCCCGAATTCCGGTGTCGAAGGCCGCCGCGACCTGGCCCCGCTCGGACCAGCTCAGCACCACGAGTCCGTCCCGGCCGACGAACTTCCCGGCCATCCCGGGCAACCGGCTCACACCGCGGAGGACCGATCTGCTCAGCACCAGCGGCTCGCCGTGGCTGCGCTCGATCCGGACTCCGTCGGCGAACACCTGCGCGGTGGCCTGGGACCTGTTGCCCAGCTCGTGCACCGTGACCCGATCGAGCCAGTCACCGGCTCTCGTCGTCGAGACGTACGACACCTCGAACGCGGGCGTCACGGCGCTTCCGAGATCGGCGTCCGGGTCCGGAAGGGCGGTCAGGACCTGGGCGGACCGCTCGGTGCGGCGGAGCCAGCCCCGACGCATCGCGAGGAGCGCAAGAGCAGCGGCAGCCAAGAGGAGCGTGATCGAGACGGCGGTGCGCATCAGGCGTGCATTCCCGCTTCCCGAGCAGGCGCGCCGCCGAGCACCGTGGGCTTGCCCCGCAAGAACGTCGCCACCACTCGTCCGGGCAGCTCGCGGCCCCCGAAGGGAGTGTTCCTGCTGCCGGTGGCAAGTCGGTCGGGATCGACCGTCCAGCGCGCGGCGCCGTCAAGCAGCGTGACGTTCGCAGGTTCGCCGACGGCGAGCGGACGGCCGTGCTGTTCCAGCCGCCCGATCCGCGCGGGCGTGACAGACATGACCCGGGCCAGGTCGGCCCAGGTCATCCGCCCGGTGTCCACCATCACCTGTTGCACGATGCTGAGGGCCGTCTCGAGCCCGGTCATCCCGAACGCTGCCGCGGCCCATTCGCAGTCCTTGTCCTCGCGCGGGTGCGGTGCGTGATCGGTCGCGACGATGTCGATCGTGCCGTCGGCCAGACCGTCCCGGACGGCGTCGACGTCCTCCTGTGTACGCAACGGAGGGTTCACCTTGTACACCGGGTCATACGTCCGCGCGAGCTCGTCGGTCAGCAGCAGATGGTGCGGCGTCGCCTCTGCGGTGACGTTGATCCCGCGCGACTTGGCCCATCGGATGATCTCGACCGCACCGGCCGTCGAGACGTGCTGGACGTGCAGTCGCGAGCGGACGTGCGCGACCAGCAGCACGTCGCGCGCGATGATCGCCTCTTCGGCGACAGCCGGCCAACCCTGGAGCCCTACCTCGGCGGAGACGATGCCCTCGTGCATCTGGGCACCCGCGGTCAACCGGGGCTCTTGAGCGTGCTGCGCGACGACGCCGTCGAAGGCCTTGACGTACTCGAGCGCCCGGCGCATCAGCACCGGGTCGTGCACGCACCGGCCGTCGTCCGAGAAGACCCGGACCCGGGCGGCGGAACTCGCCATCGCGCCGAGCTCGGCCAGCTGTTCGCCGGCAAGCCCGACGCTCACGGCGCCGACCGGGAAGACGTCCGCCCAGCCCGCAGCCCGCCCGAGTCGCCAGACCTGCTCGACGACGCCGGCGGTGTCGGCGACGGGTGTCGTGTTCGCCATCGCGTGGACGGCCGTGAAGCCGCCGAGTGCGGCAGCCAGAGTGCCGGACTCGATCGTCTCGGCGTCCTCGCGGCCCGGTTCGCGCAGATGGGTGTGCAGATCGACCAGGCCGGGCAGCGCCACCAGACCGGAGCCGTCGACGACCGTGACGCCGCGCTCCCCCGCCGCTGCGGTCGCCTCGGCACCGACGGCCGCGATCACACCCTTGGCCAGAAGCAGGTCGGTCGGCGCGCCTCCCAGCGGCGACACCCCTCGAAGCAGGTAGCTCATCGTGCCGCTCCGTTCGCGTCGGCTGAGCCGGCAGCCGGCGCCGCGCCACCCGTGGGCACCCCGGCAAGGACGAGGTACAGGACCGCCATCCGAACCGCCACCCCGTTGGCGACCTGTTCGACGATCACGGAACGCGGCGAGTCCGCTGCGTCGGCCGAGATCTCGAGGCCACGGTTCATCGGCCCGGGGTGCATGACGATCGAGTGCTCGGGAAGGCGCGCGATCCGCCGTGCGTCGAGCCCGTAGAAGTGCATGTACTCGGCCGGGCTCGGGAAGAAGCCGCCGCCCCCCGCTCCCATGCGTTCGCGCTGGACGCGCAGCATCATCACGGCGTCGGGACCGGTCGCAAGGACGCCGTCGAGGTCGTAGGAGGTCTGGCACGGCCATGCCTCCACGCCGATCGGCACGAGCGTTGGCGGCCCGACGAGCGTGACCTCCGCGCCGAGCGTGGTCAAGAGCTGGACGTTCGACCGCACCACCCGCGAGTGCAGGATGTCGCCGACGATGGCGACCCGAAGGCCGTCCAGTCCACCGCCCACCCCCTGGTCACCGTCCGCGCCGACCCTGCGGACGCCGCCCGGGGACAGGTGCCGACGGATGGTGAAGGCGTCGAGCAGGGCCTGGGTGGGGTGCTGGTGGGTTCCGTCACCCGCGTTGATGACCGAGGTGTCGACCCACCCGCAGTGCGCCAACGAGTGCGGCGCGCCCGAGGCGGGATGCCGGATGACGACCGCATCGGCGCCCATCGCCTGGAGCGTCTGGGCGGTGTCCTTGAGCGACTCCCCCTTGGAGACGCTCGAGCCCTTGGCGGCGAAGTTGATGACGTCCGCCGACAACCGCTTGGCCGCGGTCTCGAACGAGATCCGGGTCCGGGTGGAGTCCTCGAAGAACAGGTTCACCACCGTCTTGCCGCGCAGGGTCGGCAGCTTCTTGATCTCGCGGGCCTGGGTGGCCGCCATCTGGGCCGCTGTGTCGAGCACCTGGATCGCGGTCGGCCGGTCGAGGTCCGCTGCAGAGAGCAAGTGCCTCATCGGTGACCTCCCTGGATCGTCACGGCATCCTCACCGTCGATCTCGCTGACCAGCACCCGGACCCGCTCGCTGAGGGAGGTGGGAAGGTTCTTCCCCACGTAGTCGGCCCTGATCGGCAGCTCGCGGTGACCGCGGTCCACCAGGACGGCGAGCTGCACCGCGCTCGGTCGCCCGAGATCGCTGATGGCGTCGAGCGCCGCTCGGATGGTCCGCCCGGAGAACAGGACGTCGTCGACGAGGACGACGACCTTGTCGTTGATCCCGCCGGGCGGGAGGACCGTCGCGCCGATCGCGCGGGTCGGCTGTCGATGCAGGTCGTCCCGGTGCATCGTCACATCGAGGCTCCCGATGATCCGGGCCGCGTCGATCCCGGGCTCGGCGGCTGCCAGGCGCTGTCCCAGCCGTCGCGCCAGGGGCAGCCCGCGAGTCGGGATACCGAGCAGCACCACGTCCATCGCGCCGCGGTTGCGCTCGAGGATCTCGTGCGCGATCCGGGTCAACGCGCGAGCGATGTCACCGTCGCCGAGGACCAGCGTCGATTCGTCGGACCGGATGCTGCCGTCGGCATCGCCGACGCCGGTGCCATCAGTGGGCACTCCAGGGCCAGAGGACATCTGGCGACCTCCTTCCCCGCCTCACCGGACGGGTCTTAAAGGATGTCTGTCGCGGTGAGTGTAGCGCCCCCGGCGCGGTCCGAGCGGAGCTATCCCAGGAGCGTCGGCTTCAGCTCCAGGATCCGGCCGAGCAGACCGTTGACGAACGCCGGCGACTCGTCGGTCGACAAGGCACCGGCCAGCGCGACTGCCTCGTCCACCGCGACGGCGTCAGGTACGTCGTCGTTGAACAGGATCTCCCAGATGCCGACCCGGAGCACCGCGCGGTCGACCGCCGGCAGCCGGCCGATCGTCCAGCCGTGCGCGTAGGTCGAGATCAGCTCGTCGATCCGGTCCCCGCGGTCATGGACGCCTTCGACCAGCTCGACCGAGTACTGCGGAAGCGCCGCCTCCGTGCCGGGCTGCCTGATTCTCTCCGCCAACAGCTCGATGACGTCGATCTCGCGCTGTTCGGCCTCGAACAGTACGTCGACGGCACGCTTGCGGGCCTTCGTGCGTGCGCTCACCCGGAGCTACTCGTTGACCCGGCCGAGGTAGTCGCCGCTGCGGGTGTCCACCTTGACCTTGGTGCCGGTCTCGATGAACAACGGGACCTGGATGTCGTAACCCGTCTCGAGGGTTGCGGGCTTCGTGCCGCCGGTGGAGCGGTCGCCCTGCAGGCCCGGTTCGGTGTACGTGATCTCCAGGACAACGGACGCCGGCAGCTCCACGTACAGCGGAACGCCTTCGTGGGTGGCGATGAGGGCGCTCTGGTTCTCCAGCAGGTAGTGCGAGGCGTCTCCCACGGTCACCTCGGAGACGTGCAGCTGCTCGTAGCTCGAGGTGTCCATGAAGACGAAGTCGGTGCCGTCCTTGTAGAGGTACTGCATGTCGCGCTTGTCGACGCTCGCGGTCTCGACCTTGGTACCAGCGTTGAGGGTCCGGTCGACGACCTTCCCGGACAGCACGTTCTTGAGCTTGGTACGGACGAACGCGCCGCCCTTGCCGGGCTTGACGTGCTGGAACTCGACGACGGCCCAGAGCTGTCCGTCGATGTTGAGCACGAGGCCGTTCTTCAGGTCGTTGGTGGTAGCCACACGTCATCCTGTCGCGTCGGTGGGGAGCGTCGAGCGCCGCAGTCGGGTGCTCAGCGCCGTCAACTCTACCGTGGATGACGGGACGGCCGTCCTGGCGACGACGCGGGTGCGGCGCTTCAGAGCGAGAGGAGGGCCTGGCCCGCCACCCCGATGGCAGCGGCCCAGATCATCGACGCGAGTGTTCCGATCACGAACCGCTCCGATGCGGCCGGGTGGTTTCGCAGCTCGGGGTACCGCCCGAGGCCCTTCACCGCGACGACGACGGCGATCGCCGCCGGGTACCCGAGCAGGATCGCGCCACAGACCGCGAGGCGCTCCAGGATCCCGATCCACGTCCCGCCGCGGAGCGCGGCCGTCGCTTCGCCGGTCGCGTGGTGCGGATCGGTGTCACGGGACCGGCCGGCGAGCCCCAGGACGGCCGCGGTGACGGGCCAACCGCCGAGGACCGCGACCACGAGACTGGCCACGCTGACAAGGATCGAGAGCCAGATCGCCATGGCTACGATCCTGCACCCTCGGCGCGGATCAGCAGGGCAGCAACGAGCGGGCGTGCCGCGACCTCCTCGGCCCACAGGGCGGTCTTGAACCGTTGGCTGACCGCTTGCTGGGTGATGCCGAGTCTCGCGGCGATGTCCTCCTGGCGCGGACTCTCCGTACTCGCCCGGAGCGCGTCGATCGCGGCCCAACCGGCGTTCGTGCGCCGCTGCGCGACCGCTCCGATGAGGCGGAGGACGGACTCCGCGTCGCGCGCTGCGGCCGGGTCCGCACCCGACACGGCCAGTGGGACCAAGCGGCTGCGGCTCCTCGCCCGTTCGACGGCCTCACGCGCGTGCAGGAACGCCTCGCC
>Ga0209638_1002803_pt1 | contig 10590 bp, 8 predicted proteins | sample BarGraNGADG00211_FD_184490 | JGI IMG/M metagenome (GOLD analysis project Ga0209638, IMG submission 184490) | Arctic peat soil microbial communities from Barrow, Alaska - Barrow Graham LP Ref core NGADG0002-211 (SPAdes) (version 2) | ecosystem: Environmental > Terrestrial > Soil > Wetlands > Peat... | reverse complement strand
TCAGCTGCAGGTGAGTGCTGCGCTGGCCCAGTCGGCGTGGTCGTAGGTGTTGCCGTTGCCCGCATCGGTGATCACGAGCCGGAGGAAGTGGGCGCCGGACAGGTTGGCCGTGACGTACTTGGCGGGGTCTGCGCCAGTCATCCGCCCGCTGTCGGCGACCTTGGTGTTGTCGGCCCAGACCTGGAACACCACCGAGCCGTTCAAGCCGACCTCGTCATCGACCCCGACATAACTCGAGAACGACGCGCACTGCCCACCGACGTAGACGTCGACCTCGCTGGGGGCGTGCGCGCCGACGCCCTTGGCGTAGGTCTGCCCGTTGATCGTGATCGGGTGCCCGTCGCCGGCGGCCTGCTCACCGTTGCTCATGTCGCGCTCGACCGGACCCCAGCCGTTCGTCTGGCTCGTCCACTGCAGGTCGCTGACGTAGGCCGTGCCATGCGGCGGTGCGTTCGGGACGAGCACCTGGCTGCTCGCCGTCGAGCTGTCGGCCTGGGTGCCGTCGTCCCAGAGGTAGCGCGCCGTGGCGGTGAGGGCGTAACTGCCCGGCGGCGTCCCGGCCGGCGGCGTGACGCTCCACGTCGTGCTGATCGATCTGTTCGTGCCAACCTCGTTGTCGGTCGATGAGGTGACGGGCGCGACGGTCCAGCCGGCCGGGGCGTCGAGCGTCACGACCAGGTCGGTGACCGGGACGCGACCGGAATTGGTGAACGTCGTGGTGACCGTGTTCGCGGTGCCGGGCTGGATGACGGCCGGCCCGCCGGGGTAGGCGGGAGGTGTCGACACCGACACGGTGGTCACGGGTGGGTAGCTGTCCCAAGTGCCACGCGCGGCGGACACGCGGTACATGACCGTTCCGTGGGCCGGGACATTGGCGTTGATCTGTCCGGCCGCCTCGGTCGTCTTCTTCGACCACAAATCTGTCACCGTGTACGCGCCGTGGGGTTTGCCGAGGCCCGCCTGCGCTGCGGTCGTCGACATCGTAGCCGCGGTGTCGCCCTCGTTGAACAGGGCGACTGCGACGTCGCCGCCCGCGAGCGGCTTGGCGAAGACGAGGTGGGTTCCGTCGGTCTTGATCACTCTGCCTTGGGCGCCGAGCGGGTCCTGGTCGACCGCGATGACGTCGCGGTTGAGATAGATCGCCATGGTCGCCGGTGTGGCCTTGCGCAGGTCGGTGCCGACGAGCAGCGGTGCGGCCATCTCGGCCCACAGCGAGAAGTGAGAGCGGTACTCGGTGTCGGTCATCCCGCCGTTGCCGACCTCGAGCATGTCCGGGTCGTTCCAGGCGCCGGGCCCGGCGTACTGCGCCAGCGGGGCGTTCTGGTTGACGATGGACTTCAGGCTGTTCCAGTTGTCACTGATGTCCCCGGTGGTCCGCCACAGGTTGCCCACGGCGCCCGCCCACGTCCACGGCTGCTGCTGGCCCCACTCGCAGATGCTGTAGACGATGGGGCGTCCAGTGGCGGCCAGGGCGTCGCGCATCACGCTGTAGCGCTGGATGAACTCCGCCTGCGTGTCTGCGGTACCCGCGGGGGTGTTGCAGTTGTCGTACTTCAGGTAATCCACGCCCCAGTCGGCAAACGTCTGCGCGTCCACCTGCTCATGGCCGAGACTGCCCGGGTAGCCGGCGCACGTCGCCGTTCCGGCGTCCTCGTAGATGCCGAGCTTGAGACCCTTGGAATGCACGTAGGCGGCCGTCCCGGCGATGCCGTCCGGGAACTTCGTCGGATCGGGTACCAGCCGTCCGCTCGCGTCACGCTGGTGCGTCATCCAGCAGTCGTCGATGTTGACGTACTCATAGCCGGCGGCCTTCATGCCCGAACTGACAAAGAAGTCCGCGGTCTGCTTGATGAGCGCTTCGCTGACGTTGCAGCCGAAGGCGTTCCAGTCGTTGAAGCCCATCGGCGGGGTCCTCGCCAGACCGTTGTCCAGCGCGAACGCCGGAGCCGGCGAGATGACCTGCACCGTGAAAATCGACGCCGCGCTCAATCCCACCGCAAGTCCGACCGCACTCAGCAAGGCGACGAACCGGCGCCGCCCCGTCCCGTTCCCGCCACGCTGCATCGCCATCGTCCCCTTCGGGTTCGCTCAAGATCGCTCACACTCGAACATGTATCTATGTCTTCATAGCACTGTGATGTCCGATTGACAAGGGATACGGCCCGATAGATTCTGTTGGATTCGGGGCAGAGGGTTGCACCCAGGCTCGGCAGATCGGCCCATCCGTCCCCAGATTGTGGGCTCATGCTTATCGGTCAGTTCAGGTTGCGACGTGGTCGACGATCGCGGTTGGTTGGGTCGGGACTAGCACGGTGACGCGGTAACGTCCCGTTTCCAGCCCCTGCCCGTCGAGTGAAGTCGACCGCCGGCGAGGTGCCCGTTGTTCGGGTCGTTTTCCGTCGGTCTCTTCCCGACCGGGGCGTGGCGGCCCGACCGGCGTGGATGCCTTCGTGGCAGCGGCGACAGATCACCAGCGTCTTGCGACGCCGCATCGCCATGAAGTGCATCCAGGCCGGGTTTGTCTTCGCGGCCGGGCTTGGTGAGATCGGCGAGCTTGCGCATGTGGTGAACCTCCAGGTTCTCCGTCCGCTTGCATATCTCGCAGCATCCAGCGACGAGCCGGTGGATCAACTCGTTTCGCCGGGTACTGGCCATGACCGGCCGCTGGTCGGTGAGGACGGCCGTGCGTGCTCGCCTGAGCGGGATCCCGCCGAAGCGGGCGACCAGTGGTTTCCTTCCTCGTTCACCCTCGACGGTGACCTGGAAGACCGTCCGCGGCCCGGTCGGTGACTCAATCGTGGACTTGTAACGTCGAGCGCCATCTTGGCGACCCTGCTGCGGTGTTTACCAGCCAGCGTCTTGCGCATCGAGGTCTCCATTATCCCGCGGAGACGACCCAGGCGGAACACGTCCTGGGCCAGCAGGTAGTACTGGACGAGCCCGGCGTATTCGGCGCCGTACTTTGCGACGATCGTGAAATCGTCGTCGTGAAGCGGAGAGCCGCGTTGCGCCGGTTTCTCGTTGTGCAGGTAGAGCGCGCGCCGCTGCCTGATGACGGTCTTGGGCACGAACAGCCCCATCGCTGCGTTGATCGCCCGAAGATGCCGGGTGATCTTGGTGTCGGAGTGCTGGGCTCTGATCTCGTAGCCGAGGAAGTGCGCCGCCTGGCCGCGTTGGGTGAGCTCGCCGACGGTGAGCAGGTCCGGGGAACCGATCCGGTAGGCATAGCGCAGGTTGCAGGCGGCGGTGTCGAACGGTTTGCCGGCGCCGGTGGTGTGTCCGGCGGTGTTCAGTGCCGCGGCGAGTTGCGGGTTGCTCAGCCCGGGGCCGATCTCGCGGGCGAGGGCGACGGCCGCCGGGGCGGTGCACCGCCACTCGGTGACCGGGCGCATCCGCTGGACTACGGCCGTGGCGCCGGCGCAGGTGAGCGCAGCGGAGGACGACAGTCCGGCGCCAGGCGGAACGGTGCTGTCCACGGCGATCCGCATGCCCGGCAGGTCCGCACCGCGTTGGCGCATCGCCCACACGACCCCTGCGGCGTAGCCCGCCCAACCGACCGCTGCGCCGGGCTGGAGCCGATCGTAGGGAAGGTGCGCTTGGTCGGCCCGCTGCGCGGATCTGATCACCAGCGTGCACTCATCGAGGCGTTCCACGGTCGCGGCGCAGGCCTGCTCGATCGCGAACGGCAAGACGTATCCGGCGTTGTAGTCGGTGTGTTCGCCAATCAGGTTGACCCGGCCCGGAGCCTGCCACGTCACGCCGTTGCCTCGGTGCCCCACTCAGACCCTCCGCATTGCCGGGTGCTGGTCATTTCTGTCCTATTCATGTTTGAATCTGTGAGCGTGGATCGATCTTGACCTCGGGAGGACATGCCGTGCTTGCTCAGCAACGTCAGGTCCGGATCCTCGGCGAACTCCGGCGCGCCGGAGCGGTCCGCGTCTCCGATCTGACCGAGCTGCTCGGCGTGTCGGACATGACGATCCGCCGCGATCTCGAGCGGCTAGCGGTCGAGGGCGTTGTGCGAAAGGTACATGGCGGCGCGGTGCTGGCGGGGATGGTAACGTTCGAGCCGGGGTTCGCGGTGAAGAGTCAGCTCGCCCAACCAGCCAAGCAGGCGATCGCCCAGCGCGCCGCGAGCCTGATCCGTCCGGGTGCGGCGATCGCGCTCTCGGCGGGGACGACTACCTGGGCCATGGCGCGCCACGTGGCGGCGATACCAGGCATCACGGTCGTCACGAACTCCACGACGGTCGCTGATGCCATCGCCGCGATCGACACGGCTTACCAGGTCAGCGTGATCCTCACCGGCGGGGTACGGACGCCGAGTGCGGCGCTGGTCGGTCCGGTGGCTGATCGCACCATCGACACGATGCACGTCGACCAGTTGTTCCTCGGGGTACACGGCATGGATGCCCGTGCCGGTTTCACGACCCCCAACCTCGCCGAGGCGACGACCAACCGGGCCTTCGTCGAGTCCGCTCGCGAGGTGATCGTGCTCGCCGACTCCTCGAAATGGGGCGTCGTCGGCCTCGCCGACATCGGCCCGCTCACGATCGCCAAGGTCGTGATCACCGACAACCTGCTGCCGGCCAACGCTTATCGCACGTTGGCCGAGTGCGTCGATTCGGTGATCACAGTCGAGGCGACCGAGCCATGACCGTCCGCCAAGGCATCCGGCTAGCCGATGGCCGCGAGCTCTTCTATTACGACAGCGCGGCGGGGCACGACTGTTCCGCGCCCGACCGCCGCGAGGACCTGCCGGTGGCCGTCACCGCATCACAGGTGCGCTGGAATCCGCTGTTTCGCGATTACGCGGTGATCGCGGGCCATCGCCAGACCCGCACCTACAAGCCACCGCCGGATCTGTGCCCGTTGTGCCCGTCGCGCGACATGACCAGCACTGAGATCCCGGCCGACGACTACGAGGTTGCGGTGTTCGAGAACCGCTTCCCGTCGTTCGCGCTACAGTCCGTCGACACGGTGCCGCTCGTCGATGTCCCGCCGTTTCGGTTCGGACCGGGTGCGGGGCGCTGTGAGGTCGTGTGCTTCACCAGCGACCACAATCGGCCCTTCGCGAAGCTCTCGCCGGAGCACGCCCGCACGGTCATCGACGCGTGGGCCGACAGGACGAGCGCGCTGTCGAGCATCGAGTCGATCGACTACGTCTTCTGCTTCGAGAACCGCGGCGAGGAGATCGGGGTGACCCTGAGCCACCCGCACGGCCAGATCTACGGCTACCCCTTCGTGCCGCCGCGATTCTTCCACGCGGCCGAGGCCGCCCGCCACCACCGCGAGCGCGTCGGCACCTGCCTGCAGTGCGATCTGCTCGAGGGCGAACTGAAGGCCGACCTGCGCATCGTGAGCGAGAGCGCTCACTGGGTGAGCTACGTGCCCTTCGCGGCGCGCTGGCCCTACGAGGTGCGGGTCGTCCCGCGCGAGCACGTGCCCGACATCGTCGCGCTCTCCGACGACCAGCGCGACGACCTGGCCGGTATGTACCTGGATGTGTTGCGCCGCTTCGACGGCCTGTGCGACACGCCCGTGCCCTACGTCGCCGGTTGGCAGCAGGCGCCGGTACGGCATGATCGCGACGTCTGGCATCTCGCGGCCGAGATCTTCACGATCCGGCGGGCACCCGGCAAGTTGAAGTACCTGGCGGGGTCGGAGTCGGGTGCGGCCATGTGGATCAACGACATCGCCCCGGAGACCGCCGCCGAGCGCTTGCGTGCGGCGGCCGGCGCGCAGTGAATACGCCGATTCGCAGCCGATTCGATACCCGTCAAGGGGTTGACATCTGAGGGTTTCGCAGGCTTTGCTTTGCCTAGTTGTGATGGATCACGTTGGAAATTGCTTTGCCTAGTTGTGATGGATCACGTTGGAAATTGTTCAACCGAACTAAACATCGTCCGCCGCAAGACCGCCAGCAAGGAGACGTCCATGAACAGCCCGTCCGCTTCGTCCATCCCGTCCGCAGGCGTCAGCCGACGCTCCGTGCTCAAGGTCGGCGCTGGCGTCGCCTCGCTCGCATTGCTGCCGGGCGCTCTGATTTCCGCGTGCTCCAGCAGCAAGTCCGGCGGCGGCGGGTCGGCCTCCGGCGGGTCGGCCTCCGGCACGACGAGCATCGGGTCGAACTACTCCGATGCGAACGTCAAGTCAGCCTTCGCGGCGGTTATCGCCGGGTACTCGAAAGCCAGCCAGGTCAGCGCCAACACGGTCGATCACAACAGCTTCCAGAACAACATCCAGAACTACCTGCAGGGCACGCCCAACGACGTTTTCTGCTGGTTCGCTGGCTACCGCGCCAGGTTCTTCGCCGCGCAGAACCTGCTGAGCCCCATCGACGATGTCTGGAACACGATCGGAGCGAAGTTCTCGGACTCGATCAAGGCGGCGTCCAAGGGTGACGACGGGCATCTCTACCTTGTGCCGTGGGTCAACTACCCGTGGGTGATGTTCTACAAGAAGAGCGTCTTCGCGGCGAAGGGGTACACGGTCCCGGGGACCTGGGACGAGCTGATCGCGCTGTGCAAGCAGATGCAGAAGGACGGCTTCAACACCCCGATCGCCATCGGCCAGAAGGACGGCTGGCCGGCGATGGGCACGTTCGACATCATCAACATGCGGCTCAACGGCTATCAGTTCCACATTGACCTGATGGCCCACAAGCACTCCTGGACCGACCCGAAGGTCAAGGCCGCCTTCCAGCAGTGGGCCACCCTCACGCCGTACTACACGCCCGGCGCCACCGGCCGCACGTGGCAGGAGGCCGTCCAGATCTTCGACGCCAACAAGCAGTCGGCGATGATCTTCCAGGGTACCGACCAGGTCGGCCCGCAGTTGACGAAGGCGAACCTCCCCGACCTGGACTTCTTCGCGTTCCCGCAGATCGATCCGGCCAACCCGGTCACCGAAGCGGTCGACGCACCGATCGACGGCTTCCTGATGAGCAAGAAGGCCAAGGACCCGGCCGCTGCGAAGGCGTTCCTCGAATACCTGGGCACCGCGAAGGCCGAGCAGGCATTCCTCAAGCCCAACCCCAGCGACATCGGCACGGCCACCGACTACGACACCGGCACCTACACGGCGCTGCAGAAGAAGTCGGTGCAGATCATCCAGAACAGCAAGAACATCGCGCAGTTCCTCGACCGCGACACCCGACCGGACTTCGCCTACCCGATCGTGCAGAACGCGATGAACTCCTTCCTCAACAACCCGAAGGACGTCGACACCGTTTGCAGCCAACTCGAGTCCCAGGCGAAGGCGATCTTCGTCTGATCGGAAGATCAAAAGGTGAGCGGGCCCTGAGCGCCGGCCGCTCATGGTGGTGCCGGCGAATGTTGTTGTGTGGGTTGGGGATTGGGGTCAACCGACGATCCGAGACCGGCTGCACCACCCAGAACGAGGGATACCGCCAAATTACACCATTGTAAGACTAACTGAACGGTATTGCGTCTAGACCACGGCCTAAAGGAACCATGGAGACATACGACGTCAACGGGCAGCCGACTTCCCATTTTCAGCCCGGAACGGGCCGCCCGCCAGGGCGCGACAGAGGACTAGTCCGGTGACCGACGGACGGCAGGATCGAGATAACCCCAGAGCGCAAGGAACGTTAACATCATGACTGTGCAGACAGCGACGAAGGTGGCTCCAGCCCGCAAGGGTCGGCGCCATCGTCGGGGGCCCCGGCTGACCAGACGCGATCGGGTCGTCATCGGCCTGATGATCGGAATCCCGCTGCTGCTTGACCTCGCCTTTATCTGGGGTCCGGCCATGGCGACGGTGTTTCTCTCGTTCACCGACGCGCACAGCGTGGCACCGGTGAAGTGGACCGGCGGCGCGAACTACACGTTCATGCGCAAGGTCGATCCGACGTTCTGGCCGGCCGTGCAGCACAACGTGATCTGGCTGGTGGAATTCATCGTCATTGCCACCCCGCTCGGCATGCTGCTGGCGGTGCTGCTCGATCGTGGCATCAAGGGCAGCCGCGTCTACCAGGCCATCTTCTTCCTGCCCGTCATGCTCTCACTCGCGCTGATCGGCATCATCTGGCAGATCGTCTACTCCCAGCAGTTCGGCCTGATCAACGGTTTGCTGCAGCGCACCAGCACGACTGACGCGATCAACTGGCTGGGCAATCCGAAACTGAACCTGTGGGCCGTGCTCGTCGAGGCGACCTGGCGGCAAGCGGGTTACGTGATGGTGCTCTACCTCGCTGGTCTGCGGGCGTTCGACCCCGAGCTGCGTGAGGCGGCGATCATCGACGGTGCCAACGCGTGGCAGACCTTCTGGCGGGTGGTGTTCCCGACCCTGCGCCCGATCAACATCGTCATCGTGGTCGTCACGGTCATCGAATCGCTGCGCGCGTTCGACCTCGTGTTCATCACCAACGGCGGCAGCAACGGGCTGGAGCTGCTGTCCTCGATGATCACCATCTACATCATCGGGCCGGCCAACCGCATCGGCTACGGCTCGGCGCTCGGCGTGGTGCTGCTCGTCATCTCACTCGTGCCTATCACGTTCTTCCTCGTCCAGCAGTTCCGTAAGGAGAACCGGCCATGACCGCGCTCGCTGTGCAGCACACCCGCCGCCGTGCCAACGCACCCAAGGGCGCTCGCGCGCGGGGCGGGCGGCTCGCCACTCATGCGGTGCTGCTCGTCCTTGCCGTCCTGTGGTCGCTGCCCATCCTCTGGGCGGTCTACGTCTCCCTGCGGCCCGAGTCGGACACGAAGAAGTACGGCTACGCCTCGATCGCGCACGCCCTGACGTTCCAGAACTACTCCGACGCCTGGACACAGGGGCAGATCCCGCACTTCTTCCAGAACACGGTGATCATCACCGCCCCGGCGGTGATCATCACGCTCTTTCTTGCCTCGTGTGTCGCCTTCGTGGTCGCGCGGTTCTCGTTCCGTTTCAACCTCATCTTGTTGTTGCTGTTCACGGCCGGCAACCTGCTGCCTCAGCAGACGCTGCTGTCGCCCCTGTTCAAGATCTTCCTCTACGTGCACGTGCCAAGCTTCCTAAGCCAGTCGGGCACCCTCTACGACTCGGCGTTCGGCCTGATCGTGATCAACGTGGCGTTCCAGACCGGCTTCTGCGTATTCGTGCTGAGCAACTTCATGCGCACGATTCCCGAGGAGATCACCGAGGCCGGCTTGGTCGACGGCGCGTCGGTGTGGACCCTGTACTGGCGCCTGACCCTGCCGCTGTGCCGGCCTGCGCTGGCTGCGCTGGCCACTCTGCTGACGACCTGGATCTACAACGACTTCTTCTGGGCGCTCACGCTGATGTCAACCGGCAGCAAACTCCCGATCACGACGGCGATCAACAACCTCAAGGGCCAGTTCGCCCAAAACAACAACCTGCTCTCGGCCGGCGCGCTGATCATCGCACTGCCGACCCTGGTCGTGTACCTCGTGCTCCAACGGCAGTTCATCGCCGGCCTCACGCTCGGCAGTACCAAGGGCTAACAGCAATGCCGTTCAGTTAGGGTTACAACGGTCCAGTTTGGTGGCATGTCTCGTTCTGGGTGGGTGAAGCCGGTCTCGGATCGTCGGTTGTCTAATCTGGTGTCGGTGGCGGTGTTGACCCGGGTGTTCCCGCCGGATCTGCTCGATGAGGTGATCGCTGCCGCGGGTCGCACCGAGCAGTGCCACCGGTCGTTGCCGGCGCGGGTGATGGCGTACTTGGCGATCGGGATGGGGTTGTATTCCGAGGGTTCCTATGAGGACGTGCTGAGTCAGTTGACCGACGGGTTGTCGTGGGCCTCGGGCTGGGAGGAGAGTTTCACGTTCCCGTCGAAGTCGGCGATCTTCCAGGCGCGAGCCCTGCTGGGGCCGAAACCGTTGGAGGCGTTGTTCGTCCGGGTTGCCAAGCCGATCGGGACACCGGGGATGGCTGGGGTGTGGCTGGCGGGGCGTCGGTTGGTGGCGATCGACGGAGCTGTCTGGATGTCGCGGACACCCCGGTCAACGCGGAGTTCTTTGGCCGCCCTTGGGGTGAGCAAGGGCGAGAAGTCGGCGTTCCCCTAAGCCGGCTGGTCGCTTTGGCCGAGTGTGGCACCCACGCGATGTTCGACGCCGTGGTCGGTGGCTACAACAGCTCGGAGGTCGCCCTGGCCGATAAGCTGATCGGCCGGCTGGAGCCGGGCATACTGCTGCTGGCCGACCGCGGCTTCTACTCTTTTGGCTTGTGGCGTAAGGCGATCGGGACCGGTGCGGACCTGTGGAGGGTCAAGACGGGTCTGCGGCCGGAGCACCTGGCGACCTTGGACGATAACTCGTGGCTGGCTGCGATCCGCCCGACCGTTGGTGACAAGACTGTCGAACCAATCACTGTGCGGGTCATTGACGACACCGTCGACGACGGTCGCGACAAGCCCGAGCCCTACCGGTTGTTCACGTCGATCTTGGACCCCGCCCAGGCCTCGGCCACCGAGCTGGCTGAGGCCTACCCCCAGCGCTGGGAGGTCGAGCTCGCCTTCGACTCTCAGGCGTGGTGGAAGTCGACGAGACCTACTTCGGCGGTGAGGAGCCGGGGCTGCGCGGCGGGCGGGCCAAGGGTAAGAAGTCCCTGGTCGCCATCGCCGTG
>Ga0209638_1002802_pt1 | contig 10591 bp, 12 predicted proteins | sample BarGraNGADG00211_FD_184490 | JGI IMG/M metagenome (GOLD analysis project Ga0209638, IMG submission 184490) | Arctic peat soil microbial communities from Barrow, Alaska - Barrow Graham LP Ref core NGADG0002-211 (SPAdes) (version 2) | ecosystem: Environmental > Terrestrial > Soil > Wetlands > Peat... | reverse complement strand
GTGACCTTCCGGTTGAAGTTCCCCGACGGCGAGGGCGGGGACGCCGCACGGGCGCTCCTGCCCGAGGCCGTGCAGCGGTCGCACGACCGCCTCTGCACTGAGAGCAGTTCAAACCCGCAACCTGGCGGGCGAGCCCGTCTGCCGCGAATGCCTTACTGCCACAACGGAATTCGTCCACACAGCCCTCGACCCCGACAGGCGGGGGGACGCGTGTCGAGGTCGAGGGGTCGGCGGGGGCGAGTCAGGCTCAGGAAGGACTCAAGTCCCAGGCCAGCGAAGGCGCCGCTCTATCTGGAACGCCGTCGCTTTCGCTCTCGCCAAGCGGAGTACGCCCAGGTGGCAGCGTAGCCAGCCACGAATATGAGCACGAGCACGAGCATCGGCGTGTCGCCGACATCGCTGGGGTGCTCGCTGACAGGATGGTTCCCACGATCGTTTCGCCTTCGGTAGAGGTGGATCGGTCTAGGCCCTCGGTCGGTTGACGCCGATCGGGGGCTGCCCTGATTGTCTACACCTCATCGCCGGATGGCACAAGGGGGGTGGCCCTAAATACCCCTATGGGTATGGGGTTGAGTGGTTTCTTGTACCCGGGAGGGGGTTTCATGCCGCTGAGGGCCACCCCCTGAGGCGGCAAAGGCATGTCTGGGCGTTGTGTCTAGCGCCGCTGAGGGGTGAGATCCGCGGGGGCTTTGTACCGGCCTCTGATTCGCTCAGCAGATACCCTATGGGGTACGGGTCCAACACTCCTCAAGTGCCTGGGTCGGGGTTCTGTCTCGCTGGCGGCCCGCTCCCGGGGCCCACAGGGGGTCGTTTCGGATTCCGCACTAGCGCACTTCGGGCTGTTTGGCCGCTGCCGGATCAGCCCTGCCGCTGGTCGAGATCCCTTCGAGCCGGGTTGCTGACCGATCGCTCAGATTCCGGGCTCGACACGCCCGGGCGGCGCACCGTTGGGAATAAACCCATCGGCGTGTCGCGTTGTCTCTAGTGCGGGAGCGACCCTAGGGTCGAGTCCCAGATCGTGCTGAAATTGAATAATCGGCCCTTCACTGGGCAATAAATTGGGTGGGCAGTATGAACGAAATCGTTTCGACTGTCGAGGAAAAAAAACTCGCTAGCCTTGCGAAGGAAATCGAGACCCATAAGTCTGTCCGCGAGACAGATATCGAGTCCGGTAAGCCGCGAGACCTGAACGCACTTACACGCCTGACCACGCCCGACTGGTTTGAGCGTGAGATGGTGATTCAAAAGCGTCGGACAGAGAGAAAAGTCCACCACCCGCGGCCACAGGGCGCTCGGGCAAAACCCCTACGTCGCGACTTCCGTGACAACGTTCGGGGATATAGATACATTCTCCCAGGCTGTCAGCAACCACGCTTCACGCAATGGGTGGATAACACGCGACACCCGTATCCCACAGACGATAAGGGGGATCGTAGGCGCTGGGCGCGGGCGGACAAGGGAGAAGGATTCCGGCCAACATTGGCAGGACGGCAGCATCAGCATCTCACTTATTACCGCGTGCCTGTCTTGTGGGGAGACTATGGCATTTGTCAAGGCTGCTTGTTCAACGGACACAAGCACACTGCTAACTGCCGACCGAACTGTGAACTGCCGTATTTCATTCTGGATTCGAGCGTCATCGTCATCCCGCCGTCGAAGGGGAAGCGTCACCGGCAACCACTGACCGATCGAAGAAAACGTCACCTCAGCGACAAAGAATCCGGGCACGAAATTGACAGTGGAATCATCTCGAATCGAATCGCTGATATGTTGGACAAAGCCGAACGAGGGCCACATGGTTTTAGCCCGGAGGTCAAGGCGGAAATTGCCGCCGCGGCATCCAGTTTCGTGCGTACCACGCGTACGGGCCTCGTCTGCTCGGACCCTGTGACCGTGACGCGCGTCGAGACGGTCATCTCGGAGGTCTACGGCATAAAACAAGTCCTGCCGGTCGAGGAATTGCCTTACCGCGCGCGCAAGCCGCTGCCTGTAAACCAGTACCCCGACGTTACCGCCAGTGAGAAGTCCGATCAACTGAGGCCACTCGACAAATGGCTGCTGATCCGTGCTGCACTCCACACCGCTGGCGACCACACCACGTGCCCAGACAGTTGCCCAGGTAAGCGCGCCGCTGCCGTGCCCCGCAGGCCGCGTCAGACCTTTGATTCCTGGGAAGACGCGCACGCCCCGTACGTACAGGGGTACGAAGTTGCATCTTGAAAGTTTTTTCGAGAGACATCGTTACGAATTTTTCGAGGTCGATATTCACGTCGATATTCGACGTACGGCCTGGTTCTTGGTGAGACAATGAAGGTGACGGGAAGAGATGGGCTTCGTGGTAGGGCTACCGGACCCCCACTCCCCATACCCCTCACAGACAGGCTGCCCGCTTAGGTTCTCACCCTTCCTAGGCGGGTAGTCTCCCCTTGACCTCAGGCGGCACTTTAGCAGCGCCCAGCCTGAGAAGGTGGTCCCGAGGCGGACTCGTCCCCCCGCTTCCCTTGGGACCACCACCTCTATTCTTCCCATTCTCTGAATGGGATCGGTCCACAGACGCGAGCGCAACACCTGAGTCGGGTCGCACCCACTCAAGCCGTACGCCAGTCTGGGGCCACTCAGGTGTTTCAGCACTGGCTCTCGCCGAGCCGTGCTGAAGCATCTCTGTCCAAATTACGAATTACCCACTCTTTTTGATACACCGGGAAGTCGGAGCGTCAAACGCCACCACTTCAAGGCCGCCATTATTGAGGGCAACGCGTACCTTACTAGCGAAAGGAACCCACCATGGGTTGCTACGCAAAGACGCTTGCTCGCTATCAGACCGAGCAGACCGCACAAATTCGAGAGGCCCGACGTATCACCGAGGAAATGACCGGTGGTACTCGATCCGATAATGGTGAGGCAGAGAATGCCTACCAACACTGCCAAGCGGAGATAGACCGCCTGGGCGAACTCATTACGTCAGCCCGACGTGACGCTGACGACGAGGCCGCCAACGAAACCGAAGAACGGGAATTTCAAGCCGCTGCCGGAAAGAACTACACGCCACACAACGGGCATGCCCCGGGTGCTGGTTGGTCTGCCCGCGCCGCTGAGGCTATCGTGGGGGCACAAGAGGAACGGGCCGTTAATTCAGGCTCGATTGATCTAGTCTCTCCATTGCAGCAAATCCGCGTCAAACCACAGGTTCCGACGCGCGTTTTCGATTTGCTGGTCAATGTTCCCGCACCGGCTGACTCGAATAGCACTAGCTATTTGCGCCAAACTGTCCGCACCAACAATGCTGCCCCAGTGGCCGATAACGCCGCCAAGCCGGTATCCGTCTATACCCTACAGAGTATCGAGGACCGGCTCCGGGTCATAGCCCACGTCAGTGAGCCCATTCCCCTGAGGTACCTATCCGACCGCCAGCAACTCCAAAGGTTTTTGGAGTTTGAGATGCAGTCCGGAGTCCTAAGCGCTCTGGAAAGCGTTATCGTGAATGGCAGCAATACCGGCGAAGAGTTTGCGGGTTTGGTCCCACAGGCTGGCACTCCGGTGGCCTTTGCTACCAGCGCTATTCAAGTCACGAGCAACGTGCTAATGGCGCAACTCGATGTCGGCGAACAGCCAAATGCTTTCGTTATGCGAAGCACTGACTGGGAAACGATCACGCTTGAGCGTGCCCCGGCTGCCGTTGGTCCCTGGCTTAACGGATCTCCGGTGGACGTCAAGGCCCGCACCCTGCATGGACTTCCGGTCGTGTTCTCACCCCAGATCGCTGCCGGACACGCATTGCTTGGAGATTTCCAGCAAAGCGATATTGTGTCCAAGGATTCAACGGTGATGTGGGACTCTTCCGGTGACCTGTTCACCCATAACCAGGCAATTGTCCGTGCAGAAATTAGGGCAACATTGCGTTGCTACCGGCCTGCGTCGTTCAAATACATCGCAATTGCTGCGGCGTAATTCCTACTAACTAACACCATTCCGCTCTACTCGCCCCGCAGTGGGTAAGGCGATGCAAACGTCACCTCGGTGATGAACGGAAATTGGCTCTGAGTTTCAGTCATGCGGGTGGCTGGGGCTCGGAGCCTTTTCTATGCCCAAATCGAAAGGAAATGATGGATATCAACGAACAACTACAACTGGCCCAGGAAAACGACGCGCTTTACGAGGCCGCTCTCGAAGGCGCACGAATTCAACAGGCTGAAACAATGCTTGACCTAATCCTAGGCGTTCCCGTTCAGGCCAAACCCGATGCCGCGCTAGCGATTTACCACTACGCACGGGATCATCAGTCCGGCCTCGTTGAGTATGACGACGACACAATACGGGCTGCACAGCAAGAACGTTACGTTCAGCACTAAGGAATTATCATGCAACGCACTATCGTATTCAACAGCCTGCTGACCATAGGTGGAATTAAGGTTTGCAGGTTCTGTTCTAGGAGTTTTAGATTCGTCAGTATCAACGGTGAAAAACCAATGCGGATCGACGCCATCGATGATAATGGAATTGGTCCCAGGCTGGTCGAGCACGACTGCGGGCGCGACAGCAAGGCCCTGCGGAGCACAATAGGCCATGCCAAGATCATAATAAGTCGGGCGCATAAATGCCGATGTGGCGCGATCACGCGGACTATATATTTGATCGAGAAAGATTCCTTCTGGCAGGTTGATGACTTCGGTCCAGAGACACCGGGGGAACTCACCGGCCACGAATGCCCAAAGGCTGATGATCCCCAATGACGGACAACGCACTGGTCACCCAGGGAATCGCTTACGCCGAAAGGGGCTGGGCCGTATTCCCTGTTGACGCTAAGACAAAGAGGCCACTGATATACGACTGGCCGAACAGGGCAACCACTAATCCCAAGGTAATTCGATTGACCTGGGGCGATAATCCTTGGGCTGGTATGGGAATTGTCACCGGCTCCGGGCTAGTCGTTGTCGACCTGGACGTAAAGAATGGGATCGACGGACCTGGCAATTGGGAACGCTATCTGCAAACTAAGGGCATCACCCTGCAAGAAACACTCAGGGTCAAAACCCGCAGTGGCGGTGAACATCGTTATTACCAAATTCCAAAGGACGCGGAATACTCCAATTCTGCCGGATTGATTGCAAACGGTGTGGATATCCGCGGCACTGGGGGATTCGTCGTCGCGCCGCCCACACCGGGTTATGACTTGCTTATGCCATTTAACACAGCGCTGCCGGAATTGCCTGTCGGGGTGCTTCCTGAAAAGGTGGCCACTGCTGTTACGTCCGAACCACGGGAGAAACGCACGGCAGCATACGCGCTGGCAGCATTCGCGGGTGGGTTGTCTGATATCGAGAATGCCGGTGAAGGTGAGCGCAATGACACCCTAAACCGAGTGGCATTCAGCGCAGCGCAATCCGTCTCTGACGGTCTGCTCGATGAGGATACAGCCCGAAAGCAAATGTGGGGAAAGGCTGTGCTGAATGGACTCGACTCCGCTGAAATCGAACAGACAATAGCCTCTGCATTCTCGAAGGTTCCACCTCGACAGGATTCCAAGCCGCTGAGGCTTATAAGTGGCGCGACATACGATCTGATTTGGGAGGACAATGTGTTGCCTTTGATCTGGGGACCAATTGAAACACCACTCTGGATGCCGGGTGAATCGCTGATGATTGCTGGCGAGTCTGGGCTGGGGAAATCAACGCTGGCGCAATCAATTGTGGCGGCTCGAATTGGTTTGTTGGACGAGGTGCTGGGATACCCGGTCGCCGACAATGGTGGCAGGGTGCTGTATCTCGCTCTCGACAGGCCAGCACAAACCCTCAGAATGATGCGACGGCTATTCCCTCGTGACACTAACCGTGACTATTTGAATGACCGACTGGCGATTCACCGAGGACCGCTGCCAGTCGATATCCTCAAAGAGAAATATGAGGAATGGCTACGGGAGGAGGCGCAGGCTATGGGCGCAACGACAATTGTTATCGACAGCATAAAAGATGTGCTGCTAAAACCGTCTGATGAGGGTTTGGCCGGTGCCTACAATCGGGTGAGACAGATTGTGGTGACTGCCGGAATTGATCTAATCGAAATCCACCACACTCGTAAATCGACGCTCCAAGGTCAGGGGGGCCAAGGTGGCGGTGACGACATTTACGGTTCTCAAGTTATCAGGTCTGGCGCTGGCTCGGTGCTGACCCTCTCGCGGATAAAGGATGCAAGCGATGACTGCACCGAGGTAAATCTGCGACAGGTCAAATCACTGGCTGGCACTTTCAGGAGAATGATGCTGACCCGCGATGGCGAGGCCGGTCTGTTCACCCCGACCGATGTGGCCGAGAGTCTGGGAAGCCGGATCAGCGGACTGTTTCTCCTGAGCCCTGACGGTAGTCCTGTCCGACTCAAACCGAGCGAGGTCTACCCGCGGATCTATCCGGAGGGGTCGACCGATACGCAGCAGAGTCACATCCGCCGAGCGCTCCACAACCTAGTTCAGGCGGGCGAACTGGTCAAGGATGGAAAGGGTCAATATACGGCCCCATAAATTCCTGACCTGCGGAAACAGCACTTTGTGCCATGGCCCAGTGTTTTGGGCTGTTTCAACTGGCACAGACACATGGCACAAAGTGCTGTTTCATGGCACAGTTGAGCACAAACCTATGGCACAGACACATGACACAAACCTGTCTTGTGTCACCCCCCCCTCTCTCTTAAGAGGGGGGACATGGCACAGGAGACAAATTAAATGCTAGACAGAACCGACTGGGGGAGGCAGCGAGCACACCCCCTCCGGGTCGATTTCTGCTGTGCCGTCACTGCCCAGTCTGAGGCCCGTCCTTCTCATGTTGAATTCTCGGGCCTCACGCATAAAGACGATCCAACGCCTCTGGCCGCGTCGTCGTCGCCACTCTCTGATCGTGAGCACGGGATCAGGGTATCAGGGCTGTTTGTGCTGGCCGGGTCCACCACCCCTGCAATCCCATCCGGGCAGCAGCCGTTCGGTTTCTTCCGCCAGAACTTGGTGTCCGAGTACACCTACCCCCAATCAGTGGCCGACGGCGTTAGCGGCCAGCGAAGCATCTTGATCGCAAAGGTCACCCCTCTTCTATGTCAGTAGAGGGGTGACCTTTGCGGGTACTGGTTAGCGGTGCGCCCTCACCACGGCGATGTCCACACACACCTGGTGCGTGCTCGGGTCATACGCCGTGACCTTGAGCACGTCCGTGCCCCTCTGGTCGCGGGTGACCCCGTTGGCGAACATCTGTACCCTCCCAAAGGAGGCACCCAGACGACGTCCGTTGTCGGTGATCTGGATCAGCACCTTGTCGTGCGATTGCTTCTTAGCCACGACGGCCTTCCACTTGATGAGAGCAGGACCACGAAAGACCTTGACGGGCGACGCCTTGATCTCGCACGTCAACTGCGTCGGGTGACTGCCATGCCCAGGAGCGGGCATGGCCGATGCGGGGCCAGCCAGCGCAAGCGGGAGAGCAAGCGCGAGCGGTGCCGCGGCAGCAATCAGCTTCTTGTTCATAATCAATCCCATCTAGAGCGCCGATTGGTTCGGCGTGCATCCCGCAGCTTTCTCCCCCGTTTGCGAGTTAGGCAAGACCTGCTCAATGTGACCTGGGTCACTAACGAGCGTTTCAGCCATGTCCATCGTCGGCTCGCGGTCAGCGCGCGCATCGTTCGGTATGCGCCTCCGACGGCGCGGACAGCAAAATGACGCGGGGAGGTCAGACCCGCAACCAGCGCCTGGCCGTGCTTCACACACTGTTCAAACCAAGGCTCACCGACGTACGCAGCCCGACGCCGTCCAACCAGCCCCGCAGGACCTCACGTACCACAACCACGTCGACCTCCCTGAACACCACCGCTGTTGACCTCCACGTCGACGAACATGACGTCAGAAGCAAACATGCGAGCCGAGGACTCAACCCGCACGACGTGCCGGGTGGTCCCACAACTGGCAACCAGGTGGTCCCATGAAGCTGGCAGAAAACCGCTCAGGGTGGTCCCATGCTCATGGCAGGCGACAGCCTGAGTAGCTGGTGGAGGCATGGAAAGCGTGCTGATCGAGAATTTCGATGCTGGGAACACCATTCCAGAGATAGCCAATCTCTTTGGGCGCTCGCAGGGGGCTATCCGTTCTCGCTTGCATAGGTGCGGTCGCCTTAAAGTGTCGTGATTCTCTTTGCGCTGTATCTGATCTGGCTTGCTCTATTGCTCGGTGCATTTATCTGGAGTGAGAGCACCCGTTAATGACAGTAATAGTAGTAATAGGGGCTGTTAATAGGGGCTTAGTGCAGTGCCCTTGCTATACAGGCATGTTGCCCTAATCCAATGCCCAGTCCTTAGCACCTTATTGATAGTGGGCATAGTGCAATGCACAGCAGTCAGTACATATCAATGTGGCATAGATATAGAATGGTAGGACATTAGATTGGCTAGACATAATGCAAGATACAACGCAAGACAAAGCAAACGGTTAGGCATTAAGAGTAAAGCAGTAAAGGCAAAGGAAGCGATTAAAGGCAAGGACCCAACTACCCAATGACCATGCGCCTTGTGTCCTTTAATGGATACCTAGTGAGACACGTTACGAACAAAGCGTGTTCAAAGCCCAGGTGCCTATGCCTGTAGGACAATAGGTGGGTGCCTGAGTACGCAATGATAGCAACATGATTCATCATGCCAATGTCCAATGTTTGTAATGGAATTGCCACCAACATTTACACGATTTCAAAACTTGCCCGCCTCCGACTCCCCGAACGTCCGGCCGTGAGCACGAGAGTGCGCGATTCCTATGCTTTGGGCAGCAAATAATCTGTACCGATTGGCACAGATCCAAAACCAAAGCACGCCGAGCAAGAACGAGCCAGAACGACCGCACTTCAGCAGGGTTTAGGCACAAATACCAGAGAGGCAGTGAGCACCGAATGCGCGAATGGATATGGACAATTGACGAGGGCTTACATGAAATGCACGCCAGCGAGGCGGGTGATAAGGGGGCACACCTCGTAAGGAAGGCAAATCGGTGTAAGTGGTATCAAAGGAAACAAAAGGCTCAGTTGATAGGAAAGACGGCGGGGAATTAATCCTCGCCGCCTAACCAATCTAATCAATTCAGCCCCTTTCCACCAAATGAATGGTCACGGAATTGGGGTCCAGAATGCGGCATCCTCGGCCCCCGGGATTCACGGTAATAGTCTCAATCCGCTGACTCATCCAGCGCCGCTTTTCCTCGATAGTCCAGGCATTCCAATTTCGCCCAGCCTGGGAATCAGTGGACGCCACCCTAACGGCTGTCTGTGCTTGGGCCAATGTGCCTTTTAGCCTGTCTTCCTGCCGCTGCAATGCTGCGAGTTTATCGCGCAATGCCCGCGTCTCTCGGATCGTTCCCTCGAAAAGGAATGTCGAAAGTTCCTCGACCTGGGCTGACAAATGAAACGCTTGTCGTTTCAGGCTTTTTACTTCGGCCTCGGCCTCGGTCTTGTCACCCTTTACTAGATCCTTTGAGAATTGAGCGAGCATATAGGTGGTCACATAATCGTCCAACAATTTCTGGTCGCGGGAAACGCAGCCCTGCCGATTGTTTGAACATCGGTAGGCACCGACCCCATTAGAATCCATCCGAGAACTACACCGGCCACAATGCAACAATCCGCCCAACAATGTGGTGCGCCGCTTTCCTTGATCGTTGCGCTCCAGGGCTGCCTGGGCTTGATGCCACAATTCCTCGGTGACGATAGGGTCAAAACTACCCGGGCCGACAATGGCACCTTTTCGGGTCAGCAGTCCGGCATAACGGGGGTTGTGCAATATCGTGCTGACCCTATTGACTCGCCACAGTCCGCCCTGCACTGTCCGGATTTCGCACTCATTAAGCCACTCGACACAGGAAAGAATGGAATCACCGTCGAGTACTTTTCGATACAGTTCCCGGATAGTGGCTGCCTCGTTTGCAAAGACGGTAACCCGGTCGGCCTTAAACCCAAATGGCCTCGTGCCACCGTTAACCGATAGGCCCTTGGCCCTGCGACTTTCCTGAGCCCTGCGGACGCGAATCGAGGTGTTTTTCGATTCCATCTTGGCGACCGCTGCAAGGATCGCCCAAGCGGGATTGTCAAAGACGTTCCCCTCGACTGCCGAGATGACCGCCGTGCCCGTGCTCTGACATAGTTCGTCCAGCCCCTCGATATCCGAGAGGCGTCGTCCAAGCCGGTCCATTTTGAACACGAGGAAATAGTCCGGTCGGTCTGTCTCGATTGCTTTCAGTGCGCGGCCCCATTCCGTGGCTGCCTTCCGCTTTGTGAAGGCTGACACGTCATTGTCCTCATAGATTGTCGTCAGGGTCGCGCCCAGGTCGGCGGCCAGTCGACGCACATCGGCCCGCTGGCGCTCGACACCCTCCCGCTCGTCCTTGGGGTCGCGGGATATCCTGACGTATGCAAATGCGATCTTCCTCATCACCAACACCTCCAAGCACGAGCGTACGCCTACCTCGTGGGTTTTGACGGGTCATGACCGTGAGCCGGACCGTACAGCTCGGCACTGCTGTCACAACGCGAATCGAGCCCTGACCGCCATGTCGCCCAACAGCCGGTTGCTCAGCTATCGCATC
>Ga0209638_1002799_pt1 | contig 10598 bp, 15 predicted proteins | sample BarGraNGADG00211_FD_184490 | JGI IMG/M metagenome (GOLD analysis project Ga0209638, IMG submission 184490) | Arctic peat soil microbial communities from Barrow, Alaska - Barrow Graham LP Ref core NGADG0002-211 (SPAdes) (version 2) | ecosystem: Environmental > Terrestrial > Soil > Wetlands > Peat... | reverse complement strand
CGAGGAGAAGGGGCGCCTTTTCCGGCGGTGTCCGGGAAAGCGAGAGGGGCATTTCACAAGCACGCAAGGAGGATTCTATGAGGTTTCGTTTGAGTATGAAAAAAGGTGATTTCACGCTGGCCGTTCTGACGATCCTGGGCTGCGTCATGCTCACTGCCGGTCCTGTGCAGGCAGGGGCCATCGACGTCTTTCACGCCGACTCGCTGGCCGGTCCCATGAAGGCCCTCAAGGCGGCCTTCGAGGTCGGGAACCCGGGAGTTACGGTGAACCTCGTTTCCGGCCGCTCCCAGGAACTTGCCGAGCGCATCCTGAACGGGGATGCCTGCGACGTTTTCGCCCCGTCGGCGCCGTCCGTCATTGACCAGGCCCTGGTAGGCAAGAAGGTGAAGGGAATGGACAAGGAGGCGGCCGCATGGTCCGTCGTCTTTTCCGCCAACGAGATGGTTCTGATCACCGCCAAAGGGAACCCCCAGGGCGTCAAGAGGCTGATCGACCTGACCAAGAAAGAGGTCCGGTTCACCCGCGTGACGGGGGAGAAGGACCTCGCCACCAAAAGGACGATCGATTTCATCTGGAACGTCGCCACGCTGGAGGGGAAACCGGATCTGGCCCAGGGGATCATCGACAAGGCCGCCGTCGATCCCGCCAAACCCCACACGGTTCCCCAGACGATTGCGGATGTGGTGTCGGGCAAAGCCGATGCGGGGGTCGTCTACTTCTCCGCCGCCGTCGCGGATAAAGACAAACTGGAGATCCTCCGGTTCCCGGCGATGGTCAACTTGAGCAGCGAGATCCGCAACGCCGCCACCGTGCCGGCCACGGCGAAGGACCCGGCGACGGCCGTGAAGTTCGTCCGGCTCCTCATCTCCGACGAGGGGAAAGCCCTTCTGGAAGCCACGGGACAGCCCCCCGTCGCGCCGCCCATCTTCAACGGCAACGTGCCGGCGGAACTGAAGTAATCTCTCCGGGACCCCGCCCTTTCACCGGGGGCGGGGTCCCCGCGTTTCCCCTCCCGGGTCAAACCGTTCGGTTGCAGATGATCGACAATCAGGAGGGAAACCCGGCAGATCGGCCGGGAATGGCCAGAAAATTTCAGCGGCAGCCCCTCCCCCCGAGGCGTGGGATGGGGTGTTTGGGTCGTGACCAGAAAATGGGAAAGAGGCATGCCTCCCGGTGATAGCTATTCGTGGTTGGTGCGATATTTCAACAGGTCATTGTTAATCGTCTGTCAGCTTATAACCCTTCTCGTTAAACAGCATCAAACAGGCATCCACAACATCCGGGGCATAGCGGATACCCCTGTAACCCTTGATGTCATACAAAGCCACCTCGATGCCCCGGGCCGGTCTGTAAGGCCGGGGGCAAGAGATTGCATCTACCACATCGGCAACCGCCAGAATGCGTGACTCCATGAGAAGACGCTCTCCCGTCAACCCGTTCGGGTATCCCGAACCATCCATCCTCTCATGATGCTCCAGCACGATCCTCGCAACCGGCCAGGGAAAGACAATATCCTTCAGGAGGTCATACCCGAACCGGGCATGTGTTTTCACCTGCGCTATTTCTGTCGTGGTGAGTCTCGTCGGCTTGCCGAGAATTTCTGCAGGGACGGATATCTTGCCGACATCATGAATCAGAGCCGCCATGCCTATACCGTCGATCTGCTCGCGCGTCAGATGCAGTTCCACTCCGATGGCGCGTGCAAGATTGGCTACCCTTTCATGATGACCCATCTTGCCGGGTTCCTTCGTTTCAATAGCCACAGCCACGGCTTCGGCCGTCGTCAGGAGCAGCCGGTAGAGTGTTTCAGATTCCGCATTTTTCACAACGGCAAGCTGCTGACCCAGTTCCTTCAATTTTTCGATTACTTCCCGATTCATCCTGTCTTGGTCGCTCATTTTTCGGAACCTCGCCTTATTATATCACCCCCGATGATGCCAGACTGAAATGAATTTCAGCGGCAGCCCTTCAGGTGCTTCATGATCGCCTTGAACTGGCTCTTTCCGTCGAGCCCGGCCTCGGCCATCACCATCTGGGCCTGACCGCTTCCCAGGTAATGCCCCTTCCGGAAAGGATGAAGCGTCATCTCGCGCCCCCGGTCGGAACGGATCCAGCGGTACATCGTCGGCAGCGTGAAACCGGTGATGCCCATCGCCCGTTTCGCATGTTCTTCGGGAAAGATCTTTTCCTGCGCGCGGCGCGGGAGGAGGTCGAAGAGCTCGGCGCTGGCCACATAATAGACAAACAGATCGGCGCCCTTTTTTTCCAGCAGCGGCAGCGCCTCCTCCACAAAGGCGTATCCCACCTCGCTCCCCTGGAGGACTACGACGCCGGCGTTTTTCTTTCCGGCCTTGCGGAGGAGGTAAACCCCGGATGCCGCGGCGTTTGCCGGTGGAAGCCCAAAGGCTTTTCGATCGATCACCCTCTCGGTCGGACGGGTGACGAAGGGGGCAATGATGGCCGGGCGCCTGTTCAGGGCCGCTGCCATCAGGGGCCACAGCTCCTGCGGATCCCACGGCGTAAGGGTGACCATCGTTCCCCGCGGAAAGTTCTCCTGGAGGATCTGGAGCGGCTGCGGATCCGCATGGGTGGGTCCATCCTCCCCGGTCTTCAGTCCTGCGTGGGCGCAGACGAGGACGATCGGTCGGTAAGGTCCCTTCTCCAGCGTCTGGCGGGCCTGGTTTCCAATGGCGTGGAGGCGGGCCGCAATGTGCCCGAGCGGCGCCAGGAAAGCTCCGTACGAAGAACCGGCCCCGCTGTGGCGCCCGAAGGATGCGAGCCCGGAGAGGATCGCCGTCATTGCGTCCTCGCAGATGCCTCCCGTCGCCAGCAGCCGGGATCCGGAGTTGGTGGCGGCATTGTAATAGCCGCCGGCAAACCCCTCTCCCGCGGTGATCATGCTTGTCGAGCCGAGAAGGTCGGCGGCCGCGACAAAGAGGGCGCCGTTGCTTGCCCGGTTGTAATGGTCGAGAATGCGACCGAACTCCGCACGAAGCGTCGTGCCGGCGCCGGGGGTCAGCACAAGCTCTTTCGGGGTTGTTTTTGGGGATCGCGCGGCGATCTGATAGATGGCGTCGATCCGCGGCCCGTTGCTCCTTGGTTTGCGCCGGCGCCGGTTGAGCCTTTTCCGCGCCGCCGTGAGCCTCTCAACAATCATTGCCACAAGCGCCTGATTCCCCTCCAGCGTCTTCCGGACAACCTTCAGGGACTCCCAGAAGCATTCCTCCAGGATACCGGCTTCATTCCCGCCCCGGCACCGCTGGTCGGCGCTGTCACAACACGGCAGTGAACCCTCCGCGGAGTCTGTAAACGGTTCCAGGGTTTTGAAGAAACCGTCGGCGCAGAGCTTGTGCCCCCCTCCGTGGGCGGCTTTTCCTTCGATACCGTACCGCCATCCCTTGACCGTCCGGTAGACGATGGCCGTGGGCTGGCCGTTGCTCAGCTCCAAGGCCTTGCACTGAGCGGTGAAGATCTGCTGCCACTCCTTTCCATCGGGGACAAAGATCACATTCCAGTCATGGAGGTAGGCCAGTTCCGCTGGCGTCCACTGGACATAATCCCCGGGGGTAGAGCCCTCCCGGCAGACGCGGTTGCTGTCGATCGACGCCTGATTCCAGTCGATGTGAAGGATCACGTTCGAGAGCGAGGCCGTTCCCGCGGCGGCCAATGCCTCGCTGACCCGGCCGGGCGTCAACCCGCCCTCGCCCTCGACGATATGGACCCGCGGCGCGTTGTCTCCGTAATAGTCCAGCGCACCCAGGGCGAGGCCGATCGAGCTCCCCATGCCGACGCCCGAGGCGCCCGTCGCGAGGCGGACAAAGGGAGTTGCCGGCGTCGGATGGCCGTCCAGAACCTTCGCATGGAACTTCCGAAGAAGGGGCATTTTCGCAATCGGGTTCCTCCGGAAGCCGAGGAGGTCTTCCAGGCGGATCTGGAGGCGCTCTTCCTTGGGCAGAAGTTCCGGCGCCGCGATCCGGAGGGCCTCGTTCCGCATCGCCCAGAGGGAGTAGAGGCCCATCGTCTTGTGGCCCGCGGCAAAGGAGATCATGTCTGCGTCCTCCCGCTCCGGATCGGAGATGTCATAATCCAGGGAGTCGAGAAGCAGGCCCGCCAGAAACCGCCCGGCGGAGATTGAGCCGCCCGGGTGGCCCGAGGCCGGAACGTAATTGAAAAGCATCGTGCACAAGGTGCGGTAGATCAGGTCGAACTCTTCAAGCAGTTTTACCCGGTCCGCAGAGACGGGAGGTTTTCCGCCCTGCAATTCATCCGTTACATCGAAATAGACTCCCCTCCTTGGTCCGAGTGTAAATGCCATCGTCTGCTCCTGATGATCGTTGATGAAATCCCTTTTATGTTTATCAGTCTTCTTTGTCAATCTCATTGACATGCAAGTCCGTTCCGTTTATACTTCCACTGTCAAAAAGCAATGTCATATCCAATATATGACATGATGCTGTCCGGCGTATCGGGTTTGTGAGCGGAGCGCCCGGTGTTGAACAAAATCAAAATTGAGGGATTGTTATGAACAGGATTCTATTGGTAGAACGCATTCATCAAGCCGGCGAGGTCATGCTGGCGCAAAAGGCAGAGCTGGTCTATCCGCAGCCGCAAAATCTTGAAGGTATTCTGGCCGCGATCGGCGATTGCAATGCCCTCGTGGTCCGGAACACGAAGATCACGCGGCAGATCATGGAAGCCGCGCCGAAACTCGCCGTGATCGGGAGGCACGGTGTGGGTTACGATACCGTCGATATCGCCGCCGCCGCCGATCTGGGGATCCCGGTCGTCTATACCCCGGCAGCCAATACGGAAAGCGTGGTGGAGATTTCAATCGGGTTTATCATCTGCCTCGGTCGAAAAATCGTCGAGGCCCATGCCGCCATGCAATCCGAAGAACTGCTCAGCGATACGGTGACCATGGCGATCATGACGCGGCAGAAAGGACTGATCAATGCCGATCTGTGGGGAAAAACCCTGGGTGTGGTCGGTGTCGGCCGAATCGGTTCCGCCGTATCCAGGAGAATGAACGCGGCCTTCAACATGCGCGTCCTGGGCTACGATCCTTACGTGGATGCGGAAAAGTTCGTGGGTTATGGCGTGCAGAAGATGGACCACCTGGAGGAGATGCTGCCCCAGTGCGATTTTGTCGCCGTCCATTGTTCCGGCGGCGCGGAGACGCGGCATCTGATCAATGCGCGCACCCTGGCCCTGATGAAACCGGGCGCCTACCTGATCAACACGGCGCGAGGCACCATCGTGGATGAGGCCGCGTTGATCGAAGCGCTGCAGAGAAAACAGATTGCCGGCGCGGCCGTCGATGTCTATGATCCGGAGCCGCCGCGTCCGGGCAATCCGCTGCTGCACATGGAAAACGTCATCGTGACGCCGCATTTCTGCGCGATGACGGAGGAGAGCCTGTATAATATGGCGACGATGGTTGCCCAGGGCGTCCTGGATGTCCTGGAGGGCAGGCCGCCGCAGTACCCGGTCAATCCCTGATCGACGACGGGTAATTTCATCCGTTACGCCATCACAAACTTGAGCCCGGCATGATAGCCGTTGCAGTTCGGCTTGCTCCACTGAACCGCCGCGAGGGTGGGGACGTTGGCCTCCGTTCCGGCGACCGGTATCCGGACAAGCATAACCGCCCCCCGGGTCAACTCCTTCTCGACATAGATCCCCAGACCGCTGCTGCTGATGTCCATGATCCTTGCCGGGAGGGAGGCCTTTTCCGGCAGGCGGGCCATGTCGCCCATGACCAGGCAGGTCAGGGGATGCTTGTAGTCGAAGCGATTGTAGTCCCTGCATTCGTATGTTTGTCCTTCCATTGGACCCTCCTTAAGTGAATCGCCGTCATTGCGTCACGCATCCACGGCTTTGGATGGGATCATAGTCGTTCCAGGGGCATTGTAAATATCTCCAAAAGGAGCACCTGAACGGGTCTCTCCGTAGTAATTTTCAAGAACCCTGCGCTTATTCCTACTGGGAGTGCCGCTATGGCTCACAGCAAACCCTGTCTTTCCCGTTCTTTTTCCCCTGGTACATGTGCTGGTCAACCCGGTGAACGAAGGCCTTCATCTCTTCCTGCGGCTTATACTGCGCAAGACCGATGCTCACCGTCACATGGACGTCCTGACCCGGCGCCGAGGAAAAAGTCTCCTTCTTGAACTCCGTCCGGATTCTTTCCGCTGTAACGGCGCCGTCCGCGCTTGTTGTCATAGGCAGGAGGGTGGTAAATTCCTCGCCGCCATAGCGATAGGCGGAATGAGGAAAAGACTAAGCATCCATTGCCGGATTATGGTATAATACAAACGTGAAAAGACGCTACATGCAAAGACCTGCTGACCCTGCAATAAAAATACCCGAGGATTGGCAGGAAAGCGCCGGAAATAGACGATGAAAACATACGCGACATTTTCGTGTATTTATGTAAACTTTATCCTTGGAGGACAGCTATGCAGGATCTACTAAACCGTATCACATTTAATCAAGAGGTGCTTTGTGGTAAACCAATTATTCGCGGTCTGAGGATATCCGTTGAAATGATATTGGAGCTACTGGCCAGGGGGGCGGCAGAAGAAGAGATCCTGGAAGACTATCCCCTGCTTGAACCGGATGATCTTCGTGCTGCATTGCTCTATGCTCATCATATGGTGGCCAGGGAGAATGTTTTTGATCGGGTCGCTACCGGATAAATGCCATGAATTTCTTGTTGGATGTCAACGCAAGTGGGGTCATAGCTCGTTGGTTGATTCAGCGCGGGCATGACATAGCCGAGGTCGGCCATAATGACCCGCGAATGAGTGACGATGAGATCTTGAAATGGGTGGTTCGGGAGCGCCGAATTATTATTACGACCGACAACGATTTTGAGGAACTGATATGGCGTCAAGGGAAGCCGCATTGCGGTGTCTTACGTTTGGAAAACCTCCCTCGGTCTGAGAGGATGGATCTTTTACGCGATGTGCTTGATCGTCATAGCAATGATTTGGAATCAGGAGCTATTGTCATTGCCCTAAGCACGAAGTTTCGTGTCAGAAAACCGCAACAGGGCGCCGACCAGCAATAGCCCCCAGCAAAACGCTAAATTGCATGTCCGCCAACATCGCAACTTCCCGGCTCACCCTGAGCCAAACCCCGCTCATCCTGACCCCCCCTCATCCTGAGCCTGTCGAAGGATGAACACACCAACTGCCGTCTACCTGGCCCCGCTGATGGCCTTGCTGGCTATCAGCCTGGTCACCGGTGTGTTTTCCCGCGGGGTCGATTGGTTTTACCCGGTTCGCGTGCTGGGAACCGCAGCCACCATCTGGTTCTTCTGGCGAAGCAGGTTGACCCGGCTCCATTTGGCGGGCATCTGGTCCGGCAGCGCCATCGCGATTGGCGCTGCGGTCTTCGTCGTCTGGATGGGATCGGAGTGAGCCCTGGGGAATACGGACACGGATTCTGTCATTCCCGGTTCATTGGCAAAAATGCCTGCTGGATTGGCGGCCGTCTGGCTGATATTCCGGGTCCTTGGGTCGGTCATAACGGTACCCATTGCCGAGGAATTGGCCTTCCGGGGGTATGCTCTGCGCCGGTTGATTTCATCAGACTTCGATAAGATCTCCCCCCGTTTTACCTGGCTTTCTTTTTTGTTGTCGTCCTTGCTGTTCGGCGTTCTACACGGACGCTGGCTGGCCGGAACCGTGGCGGGGATGTTTTATGCCTGGGCGATGTACCGGCGGGGCAGGGTAGAGGATGCCATAATGGCCCATGCCACGACAAACGCCCTGATCGCTGCGGAGGTTCTGATCTTTGGACATTGGAACTTGTGGCTGTGATCAGGGAGTTTTGAATCTCTTCGGGTAATATTACCCGAAGCTTGATTCGTTCCTCGATGTCCTGGATACCCCGTAACTCTTGCTGTGGGGTATTTCCCTTCGGGAAAAAAGGGAGTCGCCCCGGTTTTTCCTCTAAAAGGGAGCAGTCCCTCATTTTTCCTCTATCTTGGGGGGCTGGTCGATCCGCAGGATCACCGCGGAAAAATCCTCCAGGTCCGAGAGGCGCTCCTGAAGGATGACCTTCAAAATCTCCGGATCGATGGCCTGATAGTTGTGGATGGCGATGTTCCGGAAGCCGACCATCGCTTCCATTTTGCGGCCGAGTTCAGCAGAGATGACGCCGGCGTTGCGCAGGAGGGTGAAATTTGCCCTGACCGTTTCCGGGAGACCGAGTTTGTCGGCGGCAACGATGTGGCCCGCCAAATCGATCGCGGCCTGAATCGCCCGCAGCAGATTCAGGACGAAGATGTCCTGCCTGTCGAGCTCTTCCAGACTGGCCGGGTCGCCGACGGTCGTCTCACGGATCCGCTTGAGGCACCGCTCGATCGCCGCGATCTTTGCCAAGACGATGTCGCGATCAGGCATGGGCGCCCCCGATACCCCCGCGGAGGATTCTCTCTTCGATTCCCTTTCTGACCCGCTTGAGATCGTCGTATTCACCGGTGGTGCGAACGAAGAAATCCTCATAGACGCTTGCATTGTCGATCAGGATGATTCCCTTCTTCAACACCTGCATTCGGAGAATGGGCGACGCCCCGTTGAGGTCCACGAGGTCGACCTCCCTTTGCATTCCCGCACAGAGCGCCGCACGGATTTCTTGGCTGCGGTCGAAGGAGGGGGCTTGCCTGCACAGAATCGCAATGTCTACATCGCTTTCCGCCGTGACCGTTCCGCCCGCAAACGACCCGAATAGAAACGCCAGCTCGATCTCCGGATACCCTCTCAGGATATCGAGAACAGCTTCGACGATCGATGCTTTCGGTAATGTTGTATATGTCGTCACGTCATGCCTCCTCTGCGTTGACGTTCCTGCTATAACATAAATACAGCGATGAATGCCTGGTCTTTTTGTTCGCGGTTGCTCCCGGTTATTTCTATTCCTTGGAAAAAACCGGGACAGTTCCCGTGGCCGTCAGCCGGAAAAGCCGGTACAACTCCCCATTTTCCCTTCGGGAAAAAAGGGAGTCGCCCCGGTTTTTCCTCAAGAAAGGGAGCAGTCCCTATTTCCCACAAGAATCTCTCTTTATCTAAATGGTGTTGTTGCGACATTGGTCAGGAATTGTTTGATCTCTTCATCAGAAACCGGTTGAACGACAAAGTCCACTTTTTCAGAATAGTCTATATCCTGAAAGTAACAGAGCTGTTCCCGGAAGAGCTTCTCGTTGTAATAGGCGCTGAAGAGGTCTTTTGATTTTTCCGAAATCTGCGCAAGAGAAAAGTGATCTCTCAACAGAATATAGAGGTCCACATAGTCTTTCCATTTTGCTCTACCGCCGAGGGCATAAGCCTTCATGGCGGCAAGGGTCAAGAGGTCCGGAATATGGATGATCTGGTCAAAATCTGTTGGTGCGTCAATCCGATATGGAAAGGAAAAGAAGGTAAGCTTGACATCATGAATGACAAGATGGAGCTGTTCGGAATCTTCAAAAAGGATACCAGATACCGGGTATTTATGGCGGTCAATGAGCCGCTTGATGGATTGCTTTTTGATCTTGCCGAGGGTGAACAGATCAAAATCTATGGAGCGCCGATGCCCGAGATAAAGCGCGATGGCTGTGCCGCCGACCAGATAATAATCCCGCGAGAATTCTTTGACCAGAGGCAGGAGTTTAACCTGATTTGCTGTCAGAATATCTTTATGCATGCCGATGAAAATATTCTTTGAAAAAATGAACCGTCCGCGGCCGGTAATTGATTCGCCGGCCCGATGTCTGCCGGTTGAAGATTTCAGCTACCTTTTCGATTCCGTAATAATCAAAAAGTTGCCTGACCGTATCCTCGTTGCCGTTACTGAGCACAGACTCCACAATGGCGTCCTGGCTGAGTGACGCTATCTCTTTCTCAGGCACCCACCAGAAAAGATGCTTTATCGTGGGGGTCGGGTCTTGATGGTGAGCTTGTCGAACCATAGGGTTCTGTTTCATATGGGTCTTCCCGGGGGTCAGGTCTGGCTAAGGAAATGCAGTCCGTTTTCCATAGGTTAAAATACTTTTAACATAACTTGGCTACCTATGTCAAGCCGCTGATGATCCGGTCTTCAAACCAGCCGCTGGTGCTGATGACAACACGATTGGTCTTCCAGCTCTTCCCGCGCCTAATCGGGGGCGGGAAATCATGCGGCTTGATTGATTTTCTTCCCCATCAACCCAAGGACATTTCGAAACAACAGCGATGCCTTGAAAAGCTCGATGCCGATAAGCTTCCCTTTGTCGTCCAGTTCGATGTTCACTCCGGGGGAAAGTTCGACGACCTCATTTTCCTGCCCTTCCCTGCCAAGATGCAAAATGTCTTCCGCCTCATCATAATGGACTTTAAATTCGTTCATGTTACTTTCCTCCACCCGCCGGAAACGATCCGATTCTCTTTCTAACCTTCTTTTAACGGATGAATCGTCAACAACTTCGCGCAGTCATCCTCGATAATGTAAGCAACCATGACCTCCCTTGGTTTCCCGTAAAGTGAGGTGGTCTGGGTTCTTTAGACAACCGGGAGCGGGTTATAAGTGGTGAGCCGTCTTGGTTCATACCGCTTCCTTCAACTTCGGTATGGTGTTCC